>Ga0131853_10000165_pt1 | contig 113670 bp, 121 predicted proteins | sample TergutLab28metaG_FD_92764 | JGI IMG/M metagenome (GOLD analysis project Ga0131853, IMG submission 92764) | Labiotermes labralis P1 segment gut microbial communities from Petit-Saut dam, French Guiana - Lab288 P1 (version 2) (version 2) | ecosystem: Host-associated > Arthropoda: Insects >...
ATTTGTTTGGTGTCGGAACCAACTTATTTTAACAAAAGGTGGGCTTTTCTGTTTCTTCCCCACGGTGAAACCTTTTTTTGAACCGCCGGTATAACCGGCGGTTTTGTGCCAACAAAAGCACCTTACGGTGCATTAGAGCCGAGATCCTAGTACAAATGATTGAAGCGATGATTCCTAGAGCATTAAAAAACTTTTACGCAGGCACAAGTAAAAGCATGTTACCATTGTTTAAAATCGCAAAATTTCTTGGTATTAAAGTGTCCGCCTTTTTCATTGAATAGGTTATGGCAAAATATTTCGGCACAGACGGCATACGTGGTCGCACAAACGAAGATGGAACATTTACACCTGATTTCATTAAATGTATTGCAAATGCGTTTGCAATGTTTTTTCATGAAAAGACACATCCCACCAACTCTTCGTACTGCATCCGCAAAGAAGGGAACTTGTGCGTAGTCATCGGACACGACACACGGGAAAGTTGTTCTTGGATAAAAGATATTTTCAAAACCACATTATCCACACATGGGATACAGGTTTATGATATAGGCGTCGCCCCAACAGCCGCCATTTCTTATCTGGTTGCGACAACAGGTTCATGTTATGGTCTTGTCATAACCGCATCACATAATCCAGCCGAGTACAATGGTCTAAAGTTTTTCAACAACAATGGGGAAAAATTGTCGAGCGAAGATGTTGTTTTGTTTGAGAAATTAATTGATATTACCGTACCTGTTGTAGAACAAAAGCACCATACGGTGCGCTCCAGTCGAGATCCTAGTACAAAAAATTTAGCGATACTTCCTAGACTATTAAAAAAATTGAATAGTTTATCAACCGACATCACACCACCTTCACAGGAATTAATTGGCTTGAAAAAATGGCACGATTATATGTTAAATCGATTTATAAATCTTAAACACAGCACCAAAAAGCCCCACATAATTCTGGATTGTGCGAATGGGGCAGGCGGCGATACCGCAAAATTTTTACTTGCACAACTTGGATATAAATTCACACTTATTAACAATTCCCCAGATGGGCACAACATAAATCAAAATGCATACTCAATAACAAATGCAGAAAGAACGAATCAAAAAAACTCTCTACACTTCAGTTTTGATGGTGACGCCGACAGATTAGAAACGTATAACACTAAAAAAGAACGAATCAATGGTGATATACTTATATCCGTACTTGCCTTATATTTAAAAGATAACAAGCAACTTGCAAATAATACCGTCGTTTCCACTGTTTTATTTAATGGTGGGGCAGAGCAGTTTCTTAAACAAAATGATATTTCTTTGATACGAACACCTGTTGGTGATAAACATATTATGCAAACACTTAAAGACAAAGATTTATCATTTGGCGGCGAAGAGAGCGGACATATTATTTTTCGCACCTTATTGCCACGACCACTTGAAGAACCCAGATTTCTATATTTGGGTGATGGGTTAATTACATTGTTATCCGTATTACAGGTTATATCCGAAATTGGGATATCCGAGTTCAATCTTAAACTTGAGAATATACCGCTTTATCCAAATGTATCACACAATATCAAATCTACACCAGCACAAAAGGAACTTATAAAACAAACAAAGTTTACCCAATTCCTTGATGATATGCAAAGTGATTACCCAAATTCACGAATAATTGTTCGCCCGTCTGGCACAGAAGATCTTATCCGCCTTTACGTTGAGGCAAATAATAAAAAAACCTGCGAAATCTTAATCTCCCAGGTCTTAGGGTTTTTGCAAAACTAAAATTATACTGGATCATTTTCTACTTCTGTGTTTAAATCAATATCCATGTTTCCTGCTGTAATTTGGTTCAAAGTTTCAAATAGTTTTAGCTTTGCTCCATACACCGCGTTCGTTACGCCAAACATTAACTCATCTACCGCTTCTCTTATATCCCCTGTTAACATACCTCGTTTTGCCGGCGGCAACACTTCACCATTATTCCTTCCATTACTCCAATCTACATTGACACCATAATCTAAGTTAATGTTACTTAAATCTATGGGTTTTTTTTCCAATGTCTCTGTCATACTCTCCCTCCTAACTCTAATCAAAGTCTAACAAACACGTTTATCTGTGTCCAGTCCTAAATTACTATATTTGCTATTTCTTCGAAATGTTTGCGGTTATCAAACTTACCTTGTATCCTTTCCCAACCCACCGATCACTTATCTCCTCAAGTGTTGATGGTGTTCCATATTCGATTTCATGTTCAAGTGCAAGTGTAAAAAACCTGTGCATAACTTCCTCTGCACATGCATAAACACTCTCAAGTGTATCTTCAACAAAAGTTATTCCCAAATCTGGAATAAGGGCATTATATTTCCCTGCTTCCTCATTAAGAATAAACACGATTGGATACGTAAACTTTGGCATGATTAACTAGAGTATAGCCATTTAAAAACAAAACACCTAACGAATTTTCACACAAGTTTTTATACCTTTAAATGCTTCTTGACATTTAAACAAAATTTTTTTGAAAAACACTTGACATACTATGCATTACATAGTATTATATATAATATACTATATAATTTGCTTCAAGGAGGGAACACAAGTGGATGCACAAATCAAAAAAGGTCTTATAGATATTTGTGTTCTTGCCACACTCTCAAAAGGCGACAGTTATGGTTGGCAAATTATAAAGGATATAAACCAAGTAATGCTTCTAAGTGAGAGCACTCTCTATCCGGTACTTAAACGTCTAGAAACCGCGAACATGGTAACAACCTATGAACAGCCACATAATGGCAGACTTCGGCGTTACTTTAAAATAACCGTGATGGGTAAAACAAAACTTGGTGAATTCGAAAATGAATTCAAAGGCATTGCAAGGGTATATAACTACATAATGGCTTCGATCACAGAAAAAAACAATAAAGAGGAGGAAGAATGAATAAAAAACAATTTCTAAAAGAACTTAACAAATCAACAAACTATGAAATCACATCATATTATGACGAACTTATATCAGATCGCATAGAACAAGGCGAAGACGAGACATCGGTCGTTGCAAGTTATGACATCAAAAAAATACTTAAGGAATCAGAATTCAAAGTTGCAAAAAAAGAATTAGAAACCAAAAGCAAACGCGGAGGTCGTGGATTAACCGTATTACTTGTCCTTTTTTCTGCACCTATTACAATACCTTTGGCATTTGCTTTTATAATTGTAATGCTATCATTCTTGTTGACATCCGTTATCCTTATTGGTGCACCAATTGCCGGAACCGTTTATGCGGCACTCTCAACGATTGAATCAATAAGAATAAACGAATCCGCAGAATTTATAATCCTTGGACTTGGTTTATTCCTTCTCGCCCTTGCGGCCATTGGGATTGTCGGAACAGTCCTAAGTAAATATCTTTTCAGATTCTATAAATGGACACTTGTAAAATTCTTCAGCATGGCAAAAAGGAGGGCAGCATAATGAAAGCAAAAATTTTTATCTGGATATTCATAGTAATCGCAGGCGTTGGTTTAATATTGGGCATCGTAGGGGCATCGCTTTACAGTTTTAATTTCAGTGCAATCGGTCGTGACTTCCGAAACGAACATCACTACACGGCACAATACATAGATGAAAGCCACCAAGACTTTGAAATGCCAAACACAATAAATCTTAATCTATCAATTCAAAATCTAACAGTAATTCAAGGCACAGAATTCAGATTCGATTACCATAAAAACATTCACTACAGCACAATCACTTATAATTTTTATGAAAATACCTTTGATTTTAAAATGACAACACGTTTTGCATTCAGATTATTCAGTATTTCTCCTGGACGGTTTTCAAGGGCAACCTTGACTATCCCATATTCATTCACAGGTGACCTTAATCTCAAAGTATCTACCGGTAATATAAACGTCTCTGGTCTTGATACCAATAATATAAACATTGTCTCACGCACAGGGAACACAACCGTTACAAACACAACCGCAACATCAATCAAGATAACCGCAAATACAGGAAACGTTACCTTGAACAATGTCATATCTCATAATGTGTCAATAACAAACCGAACCGGCAATAATACGGTAAACCTTGTTGGCGAAATGTTAAACTATCGGATAGAACTGCGTCACAGAACAGGAAATTCTCGTATTAATGGCGACCGCGTTCCTTCTGGAATCCAACGCCACGGGTCTGCTGGAGATGGTAGTATATATATAACAAATAGAACTGGAAACAATAACTTAAATTTTATTTAAAAACTTCTTGACAAACGCCAATATATCTGTTCAAAAATTAAAAAATCTGTTGACACAAAAAACAATACATGATAAAATGGTCATTGAACGTATGTACATATTTAAGCAGAGTTAAAAATTAAATACGCATGGGGTGTCAGGGAACACTCTTTTGTGCTTTGCATTAACATAGCACAAAGCAACATTACATGGCAACCGATTTTTCTACAACGTCAACAAACCATTTTTAAAGAGGTGAAACAATGATTATGGATCTTAAGACAACTGGACTTCACAAGGAACAATTTGGAAAAACCACACGTCATGTTTTCAGACGCGAAGCCGAACTTGTCGATGTTCCATATCTTTTGGATGTCCAACTTGAGAGCTTTAAACGCTTTTTAACAAAAGGCATTCGAGATGTCCTTGACGAGTTTAATCCAATCACCGATTACAGTGGTAAAGTCGAAGTGTACTTCCTCGATTTTTACGTTGCAGACGAAGCAAAGTACACAGAAGAAGAATGTCTTCGCCGTGGCCAAATGTTTGTTAAACCTCTTAAGGCAAAAGTTCGTGTTGTATTCAAAGAAACAGGTGAAGTGTTAGAGCAAGAAGTTTTCATGGGAGACGTTCCTATGATGACAAAGAGTGGTTACTTTATTATTAACGGTGTTGCACGTGTTATTGTTAACCAAATTATCAAAAGTCCTAATGTATATTTCACATCTGCACTTGACAAAAAAACAGGTCGTAAAACCGTTGAATGTGTTATGACACCGACACATGGTGCATATATTGAAATGGTTAAAGATGCAAATGACATTATTCATGTTTACCCAAATCGTTCTAATCGTATATCATTAGGTATTTTCTTAAAAGCACTTGGTGTTGGTTCAAACAACCAAATTCTTAAAATGTTTGGCGACCATCCAATTATTAAAAATATCCTTTCAAAAGACACTTTCCACACACAAGAAGAATGTCTTATTGAAATAAGTAAAAAAATGCGTCCATCAGAACTTCCAAGTGCAGAAGCAATGAAAAATGGACTTAACCTTATGTTCTTTACATTTCCTAATTATGACCTTGCAAATGTCGGTCGTTACAAATTCAATAAGAAGCTTTGTATCTCAAGTCGTATTGTGAAACAAATCGCAGCCGAAGATATCAAAGTTAATGGCAAAGTTATTGTTAAAAAAGAAGAAGAAATTTCATATCAGGTTGCAACCGCAATTCAAAATGCAGGTATCAACGAAGTCAAAATTCTGACCGAAGAAGGTATCGAAGTTCTTGTTATCGGTTCAAACAGGGTAGACATTAATGCGTACCTTGAAACAACCGAACAGGAAACAGGGATCAATGAACTTGTCCACCTTCCAACTATGCTTGCAATATTTGAGGAACTTGGGGCAAAAGATAAAGCCACAAAAATCGCAACCGTTAAGGAACATGCAAAACGTATCCTTGGAAGACATCTTTTCCTTGATGATATCTTGGCTACGGTGTCATATCTTCTTAACCTCAATGATGGCATCGGAAACTCTGACAGTATCGACCACCTTGGAAATCGTCGCCTTAATACCGCAGGTGATCTTATGGCAAGACACTTTAAAGAAGGTATGTTAAAACTCCGTAATACAATGCGTGACACAATGCAAACAATGGAGCTTTCATCAAAAACAATCAATCCGGTAAGTATTATTAATGCAAAAGCAATCTCACGTGCATTAAAAGATTTCTGTGCAATTTCCCAACTTTCTCACGTTATGGATACAAACAATCCACTTACCGAAATTACGCAAAAGCGTAAGATTACATCTGTGGGTCCAGGTGGTATTACAAAAGAACGTGCCACAAGTGAAGTTCGAGACCTTCACTATACACACAATGGACGACTTTGTGCTATTGAAACACCAGAAGGTCAATCAATCGGTCTTGTGAACAGTCTTGCAATGTTTGCAAAAATCAACGAATACGGATTTATCCAGGCACCTTTTCGCCGTGTTGACAAGAAAACAGGAAAAGTCACAGACATCGTTGATTATATGACCGCCGACGAAGAAGATAACTACTACATAGCACAAGCAATTGAACCGCTTAACCAAGACAGTACGCTTAAAAATGAATACATACTTGCACGTCATCAAGACGTTATTCTCGAGGTAACAAAAGATAAAATTGATTATGTTGATGCATCTCCTCGTCAATTTATTTCTCTTGCAACCGCACTTATTCCTTTCCTTGAAAATGATGATACAGGTCGTGCATTGCTTGGTGCAAATATGCAACGTCAATCTGTACCTCTTGTACGTACAGAAGTTCCATTGGTCGCAACCGGTCTTGAACACAGAGCCGCACTTGACAGTAACGTTATGATAATAAACAAGCATGATGGTATTGTCGAAAGTGTCACCGCCGAAACAATTGTTGTCAAACGTAATGACTCAGACAAAAAAGATTTTTATCGCCTAATGAAATTCCATCGTTTCAACGAAGAAGCATGTATTAACCAAAAACCAAGTGTTACAAAAGGTCAATCGGTAAAATCAGGGGATATCCTTGCCGATGGTTATGCAACAAACAACGGAGAACTTGCAATCGGTAAAAATATGTGTGTCGCATATATGAGTTGGGAAGGATATAACTTTGAAGATGCGATCCTTATTTCCGAACGCGTTGTAAAAGAAGACAAATACACTTCAATTGCACTTCACCTCAAGGAATGTAAAGCACGAACAACTAAACTTGGTGACGAAGAAATTACTTGTGATATTCCAAACATCGGCGAAGAGGCACTTAAACATCTTGATGAAAACGGAATTGTACGCGTTGGAACTTTCGTTCGCCCTGGTGATATCCTTGTTGGAAAAGTAACACCAAAAGGTGAAACCGAATTATCTCCAGAAGAAAGACTTCTTCGTGCAATTTTCGGTGAAAAATCTAGAGAAGTTCGTGACACATCTTTGCGTGTTGAAAACGGAAAAGATGGTGTTGTCACAGATGTTCAAATTTTCAGCCGTAAAAACAAAGACGAAATGGAAGTCGGTGTAAACAAAATCGTCAAAGTAACAATCGCACAAAAACGTAATATCAAAGTCGGTGACAAGATGACCGCAAGACATGGTAACAAAGGTATCGTTTCAAAGGTTCTTCCTGTTGAAGACATGCCATTTATGGCCGATGGCACACCTGTTGATATTGTTTTGAACCCTATGGGTGTTCCATCACGTCTTAACATTGGACAATTGCTCGAGGTTCACCTTGGTCTTATTGCCAAAATGCTTGGCTGGCACGTTGCAACCCCTACGTTCAATGGTTGTACCGAGCAAGATATTCAAAGACTCTTTAAAGAAAATGGGCTTGCAGAAGACGGAAAAACACAGTTATACGACGGACGTTCAGGTGAACCTTTTCAAAATCGCACAACCGTTGGATATATGTACATGCTTAAACTCCACCACATGGTCGACACAAAGATTCACGCACGTTCAACCGGTGCATATTCTCTTGTTACACAACAACCACTTGGTGGTAAAGCCCAGTTTGGTGGACAACGTATGGGTGAGATGGAGGTTTGGGCACTTGAAGCATATGGTGCCGCTCATATCCTCCAAGAAATGCTTACCGTAAAATCTGATGATGTCGCGGGTCGAACCAAAACATTTATGTCTATTGTTAATGGGCAACCAATGCCTGAACCTGGTGTTCCTGAATCTACAAAAGTTATGATACGTGAACTCCAAGGTCTTGGTCTTGATATCGGTATCTTCACAGGTGATAAGAAAGAAGTTGAAATTTCACAAATTGAAACACTAGAGGCCGACATTGGCGACGCACTTCTTAGGGAAGATGAAGAATTCGAAGAACTCGATCTTGACTTTGACGGTGAAGATGAACTTGAACTTGGCACAAAAGCCGATGCCGACGAGGACTTTGACCTAGACAGTCTATTCGACGAGGATGAATAATGTGCTTGGTTTGTATCGTTCAAATTCAATGTGCCTACGAAACACACATGATGCTATGGCTGACGAAAAAGATTAACCAAAAATTGGTGAAAAACAGCAAACCGCGAAGACTCGGTGCGGTATAGAAAGAGTAATAAAGGAGAGTAAACATGTTCGAACTTAACAACTTTGAGAGTCTTAGAATTGGACTTGCAAGCCCAAACCGAATCCGCGAATGGTCACACGGCGAAGTAGTAAAGCCAGAAACAATTAACTATCGTACGCAAAAACCAGAAAAAGATGGTTTGTTCTGTGAACGAATTTTCGGTCCAAAAAAAGATTGGCAATGTTCATGTGGAAAATATAAACTTATTCGCTATAAAGGCGTGGTTTGTGACAAATGTGGTGTCGAAGTAACCCGCTCAATCGTTCGTCGTGAGCGTATGGGACATATCGAACTTGCCGCACCTGTCACACACATTTGGTACTTTAAAGGCGTACCCTCACGTATCGGTGCATTGTTGAATATGACAATCAAAAATTTGGAACAAGTTATTTATTTCGTAACATACGTTGTTATTCATCCAGGCAAAACCCCACTTGCCGTTGGTCAACTTCTTTCTGATCGTGAATTGCACGAGGCACAAGAAAAATTCGGTGAAAATGCATTTAAGGCCGGAATGGGTGCAGAAGCGGTTAAAGAAATGCTTGGTAACATTGACCTTGATAAAGAAATTCTTGAATCACAAACAATCGTGAATACCGGAAAGGGTGCAAAGCGTGAAAAAGCAATTAAAAAACTTGAACTCTTACTTGCTTTCAAACAAAGTGGTAATTCACCATCTTGGATGGTTATGGATGTCGTGCCTGTTATCCCACCTGAACTTCGTCCAATGGTACAAATTGATGGTGGGCGTTTTGCAACAACCGACGTCAACGATCTTTATCGCAGGGTAATCAACAGAAACAACCGTTTGAAAAAGCTTGTCGGACTTGGTGCACCTGATGTTATTATTCGTAACGAAAAGCGTATGCTTCAAGAAGCAGTTGACGCACTTATTGACAATGGACGTCGTGGAAAAGCGGTTCAAGGTTCAAAAAACCGTGATCTTAAATCATTGGCGGCAGGCCTTCGTGGTAAACAAGGTCGTTTCCGTAATAACCTTCTTGGTAAACGTGTTGATTACAGTGGACGAACCGTTATCGTCGTCGGACCAGAGCTAAAACACTATCAAGTTGGTATACCAAAAGAAATGGCACTTGAACTCTTCAAACCATTTGTTATGAGAAAACTCGTCGAACTTAATCTTGCGACTCATTCACGAAGTGCAAAACGTCTTATAGAACGAGAAAAGCCACAAGTTTGGGACGTACTTGAAGAGGTTATCAAGGATCATCCGGTTCTTCTTAACCGTCAACCAACACTTCATAGACTCTCAATCCAGGCATTTGAACCCGTTCTTGTTGATGGTCGTGCAATACGTCTTCACCCACTTACCTGTCCTGCGTTCAACGCCGACTTTGATGGTGACCAAATGACCGTTCACGTTCCACTTTCTGCCGAAGCCAAAGCCGAAGCACGTATACTTATGCTTTCTTCAAATAATATTCTTAAACCTTCTGACGGAAAATCTGTTGTTACACCTATTAACGACGTTGTTCTTGGTTGTTATTACCTTACCCTTGTTAAAGAAGGTGCAAAAGGTGAAGGTAACATCTTCCGTTGTGAATCAGAAGTTGAAAGGGCATACCACGCAGGCGAACTTGACCTTATGGCACAAATCAAAGTGCGTCGTACTCTTGATGATATGATTCAACATTATGACGACAATGGGAAACAAAGCGAACTTGTACAAACAACCTATGGACGTATTTTGTTCAATCACTGTTTCCCACAAGACATTGACCTTGTCGATCGTTCAAAGCCAGAAAATCGCTTTGTTTATGAAATCGACAAGGAAGTTGTTAAAAATGACCTCAATGACATTATCGTTTCGACATTTAGAAAACACGGAGCAACAGTAACAAGTGAAACAATTGATAATCTTAAAAATACAGGGTTCAAATATTCTACAATTGGAGGTATTTCCATTGGTTTGTTTGACGCACATATTCCACTTGAACGCGAAACAATTCTAAGTGAAACAGAGGCCGCAGTCAAAAAGGTTGAACAACAATATGCAATGGGTGCATTGACAACAGATGAAAAACTTGACAAGAATATCGCACTTTGGCAACAATGTACAGACAAAATTCAAAAAGCTGTTGTTGCGAACTTTGACAAATTCAATCCTATTAAAATGATGAGTACCTCTGGTGCACGTGGTTCAAATAAACAAATTATGCAGCTTTCTGGCATGCGTGGTATTATCGCAAACGTTTCTGGGCGAAAAGAAGACGTTCCCACAAAGTCTAATTATCGTCTTGGTCTTAAACCACTTGAATATTTCCTTTCATCTCGTGGTGGACGAAAGGGTCTTGCGGATACCGCACTTAAAACCGCCGATGCCGGGTATCTTACTCGTCGTTTGGCAGACGTTTCTCAAGATGTTATCATTTCCGAAGATGATTGTTTTGCCTCAGCTGGAGAAAAACCAAAAGGCATGATAATGAAAGATTTACATGTTGATGGTTATGTAGAAAAACTCAGCGGACGTATTGAGGGTCGTATTGTAACACGTGATATTATTGATCCTGCAGATTCAAAGAAAATTCTTGCAAAAGCCGGTGACATGATAACAGACGCACAAAGTCTTGCAATTGAAAATGCAGGAATTAAAGAAGTCGAGGTTCGCACAGTTCTTACCTGTCGTTCAAAACGTGGTATCTGTGCAAGATGTTATGGCCGTGACATGACAGGGCATACCCTTGTAAATATCGGTGAAGCGGTTGGTATCATTGCCGCACAAAGTATCGGTGAACCAGGAACCCAATTAACAATGAGAACAAAACACGTCGGTGGTATAGCAACACAAGATATTACCGCAGGTCTTCCAAGGGTTGAAGAAATTCTCGAGGCACGTTCACCAAAGGGGGTTGCAATTGTTTCTGATGTGGGAGGTCGAATTACAAACATCCGCAACGTCGAAAAACGTCAAGAAATTACTGTAACAGGTTCAGACGGCAAAGATGTTGTATATCTCATCCCATTTGGACTTCGTCTTGCAGTTAAAAAAGATTCCACCGTCGAGCCAGGAAGTCCACTCACCGAAGGTGTTCTTAACCCACATGACATCTTAAGAACCCGTGGTATCAAAGCGGTTCAAGAATATCTTCTCACCGAGGTTATAAAAGTTTATAAAACGCAAGATATCGTTCTTAACAATAAGCACCTTGAAATCATTATTAGACAAATGCTTCGTAAAGTTAAAGTCGATGACCCAGGTGAAACAAGATTTCAGGCAGGAAGTGTCGTCGATGTTGCAACTTATGAAGAAGAAAACCAAGTTGCACTTGAAAGTGGTAAAAAACCTGCATATGCACGCCGTGTATTGTTGTCAATAACTAAAGCGGCACTTAAAACCGAGTCATTCTTATCTGCCGCATCATTCCAAGAAACATCTTCTGTACTTACCGAAGCCGCAATTAAAGGAAAGGTTGACAATCTTGTCGGTTTGAAGGAAAATGTTATTATCGGGAAACTCATCCCTGCAGGAACCGGCCTTCGTCGTTACCGCAATATTAACTACAAGCTTACTTCACAAGACAAGCAACAGGCTTAAACGAAAAAGAATAGGAGATTGATTATGTTTGACCTTAATACGCTACTTAACGTCGCCCCATGGATTTCAAGTTCCTTTCCAATAATAAGGAACATCATAGTGGTGCTTATCGCTCTGCTTTGTTTTGTTATGATAATCGCCATCCTTGTATCTCCACCAAACACAGGTCAAGGTGGAAATGCAATCACAGGTGCGGCAGAATCCTATTACACAAAACGTAAAGGTAAAAATAATCAAGGACGTATTCGCAACCTTATTATTATCTGTGCCGCAACAATTGCTATACTTTCAATTCTTTACTTCATCACTTATGCAATCTTCCCAAACACAGGCGGCGGGATAATTCCTCCAATTGATTAAAGAGTTTCAGAACAAAAGCACGCATACGGTATTTAGCCGAGATTTTAGTACAAAAAATTAACGATAATTCTTAGAGTAGCACAAAAGCACCTTTCGGTGCGCTCCAGTCGAGATCCTAGTACAAATGATTGAAGCGATAATTCTTAGACCATAAAAAAGTGCATCAAGCACTTTTTTAAAACTAGATAGAAGAAAATGTTTCCGGAATTTTAACTCTGTTAACACAAAACGATACTATGACATCATTTTCATCACGAAGATACATACCATCGCTGTCTTTAAGATAGATGTATACTCTACTCGTTTGCCATACTCTAAAATTGATTACGTCGCTCCTTCCATTCTCAATTTTCTCCTCTAGTTGTCTTCTGATTTCAGGCATAACCTCTTGTATCTTATTCTTAAGAGATTGTTGACTTTTTTCTAAAGAACTTAACCCTACATTTTCAAGCACTTGATTTTTTGCTGGAATCATGCAAATTGTACGACTAGGGTTGAACTGTGTGGTATTCCATTCGACGACCTCGAATCCTCCATCTGGATGCAATTCGGCTAATGATAAAATTGTACCCATTACTAAATCAAACTGTAGCACAAGTTTTGACATTTCAATCAATTCCTTTCGCCTCTTTTAGGCATAGATTTTTTGTAATGCTTGGACAAGTATATCAAAAACTGGACTTGTTTGTCAAGTACGTGGTATAATTCAAGTATGGAAAAATTTAAACCAAGCAATATCAAAGGTGCAATCGACACACTTCCTTCAACCCAGATTTTGCGAAACCATGTTACAAATACACTAAAACAAAACTTTGAGGCATATGGATACCTACCTATTGAAACCGCATTTCTTAACAATCTTGACGTTTTAACATATAAATATGACCAAAATGCAGAGATAGTCCGTGAAATTTACAAAATCCGTGACCAAGGCGAAAGAGATCTTGGACTCCGTTTTGATTTAACTGTTCCATTTTCAAAATTCATTGCAACCAATCGCCAAATCAAAATGCCTTTTCGTCGCTATGAGATTGGAAAAGTATTCCGTAATGGCCCTGTAAAAACAGGTCGATTACGAGAATTCTATCAATGCGATATAGATGTGGTTGGCACAGAAAGCCAACATGTTGAGGCGGAAATTATCGCCTTGGCCGTTAAATGCTATCTTGAACTTGGTATTGTTCCTGTTGTCAAATATAATAATCGCAAGTTTCTTACCGCTTTAATAGAGCCAAGGCTTAAAAACAAACAAGACATTGACAAAGTCATCGGCACAATTGATAAAATAGATAAAATCTCAGAAAAAGAATTCACTTCCGAACTTCTCGAGTTTATGACAGAAGAAAATGTGGATGATTTATGTATGTTGTTTGTGGACAGTGTCAAGAGTCCGTTATTGTTAGAGGCTGTGGCGGCATCACTTACCCATAATTCAAATCCTATTGACATCCACGATATTTTGGATGAAGGGTTTACAGAAATTCTTAAATTAAAAAAACTTCTGACTGACTTTGGTGTCGAAGAGTACTGCCACTTTACACCAAGTTTGGCACGAGGATTAAACGTTTATACCTCAACAGTTTTCGAAGTCGTCGATAAACAAGGTCGCATACAAAGTGCAATTGGTGCAGGAGGCCGATACGATAATATAATCACCGATTGGATAGATAATGGTCTTAAATATCCCGCGGTAGGGTTTTCTTTCGGGCTTGAAGCAATTATGGCATTACTTGGTGATAATGAAAACAATAAAATTCATTGCTCGCCAATTGACATGTTGCTTGTTTCTATGGATGCCACGAAAGAAACAAATAATCTCGCCAATAACTTTCGTTCACAAAATAAACGTGTTCTTGTTATGTACAATACAAAAATCAAACACGCATTTGAATATGCAAATAAAGAAAACATTCCTTTTGTTGCGGTAATTGGTGAAAAAGAAATCAAAGCAGGTGAATTTAAAATCAAAGATATGGCAACAGGCATTGAAACAAAGCAAAAAATTTAATTATTTTATATTCACTTGCCATAACATTGAATGTACGCTAGAATTAGTCAAGGAGAAAACCTTATGAACAGATGCCCAAAATGTAACAATAGTACAGTTGTAAAAGTCACAACACAAAACAAACACAAAAACACCCGTGGAAATATGGGTATATTGCTTTGGATTATATTCTTTCCGTTTATGTTGATTTGGTGGTTTATACGTCACTTCATTCTGGGCGGACGTGACCACGAATTCCATAAAGAAACATATTGGCGTTGTAATTACTGTGCTCACCAATTTACAGATGCACAACCAATCACAAATCCACAGCAGATCACACTCGGACACGCCGCCGACGTACCAAACCTCGAACCACAATCCACAATATCACAACAACCGCCACAATCATAAACCCATGGAAAATATATGTTGAATATCCACCACAAAGCAATACCAGCCCGACGATTATTAAACCACTGATAACCGTTCCTATGCATAACGCAACCAGTGATTTTGTAAAACCTAATCCAAGAAATACCGCAATTGCACTTGCCGTCCAAACACCAGTAAGTGGAATCGGCACCGCAGAAAATACAAGAACAAACAGAAATTGCTTTTTCACGGCTTGCTTGTCTACAATAGAAACATCCATTACTTGGGGTTCAAGTTTTGTTACTTTCTTTGCTTTGTTTTTGAACTTTTCTTCTAAATAATTCACAAAGTTTCTTATATATTTTATTTTTTTTAGAATCTCAAAAATCGGTCTCAGCAGCAAAAGCAAAATACTTGCCACAAATATACACGAAAGCACGCTTAGTATAAATGATTGCCATATCGTAAGTGCATCAGAACCAAACAGTTTTTCGCTTGCCCCAAAGGGTATTGCACCCCTTAATTCTACCACCGGCAAAATCGCAATAAATACCGTTGCGATTGCCACATTACCACCGAAGATGTTTACAAAAAAATTCTCAATAAAACTCACTGTCCCTAGTATGTGCAAATCTGTCTACACTTTGTAACGGCTTTATTTAAGTTAATTATTTATTTTGTGTGATATAATCAAGATATGACCCAAACCGCAACCAAATCAATAGTGGTAACCGCAATTGCAACATTTGCCGTTCTTTTTATGTTGTTTGCGTATGGCATAGGTTTGTTTGCGTTTTTCTTTCCGCGTTCTATGATTGGCTTTATGCAACGTCTTGGTAATCATCAATCGGCGGCTATGATGGCACATCGTGCATACATAAGCAATCCAAACCAAGCAAACCGCATACGAGCCCTTGACACCTTTATTGATGCAAATAGATACAATCGCACAACAATAAGTCTTATTAACTCTGCATTCGAATTTGCAGGCGAGGGTAACTTTGAAATTGGTCGCCATAAAATGCATCCAAGATTCAGCCATCTTTATGCCCGCACAAGAATGAACCTTGGACAAAATAATTACGCAGTCATATTTGTCACCTCGTCACTTGAATTCATTGACATAACTCATCCTTGTTTACTGTATTTTACAGTAACCAGCTTTGATACACTTTCTCCAGAACAAAGAATTTTACTTCGCACATATCTTATTAATTACTTTAACGATTTCCAGCATGAACTGGATTGGCATTTGAATTTCGGAGATCTTACGCAAAATGATGAAGTCTATATAATCGCCCGAGGATTTATCAGTTTCGTTCACGCATATCTTAATTAATTTTAAAGGGGTATATATGAAAATATATGATAATACACTACAACCCGATAACGCAATTCTAGTAGGCGTCGGCATAAGTGAAACAATCTGCGAACAATCGCTTGATGAACTTGCCGGACTGTGTGCCTCCTGTAACATTTTGGATGTTGGCCGTATTGTTCAGAACCGAAAAGATATCGACGTAACATACTTTGTAGGCAAAGGCAAAGTAGATGAAATCAAAACAATGGTAGAACAAAACAATGCGAACGTTGTTGTTTTTGACGTAGAATTATCTGGAAGCAAGCAACGAAATCTTGAAAGAGAGTTGGGAGTGCCTGTACTTGACCGAAGTAAAATTATCCTTGATATATTTGCTCAGAGGGCACAAAGCATGGAAGGGCAACTTCAAGTTGAACTTGCTCAACTTAAATATCTTATGCCACGTCTAATAGGCTCTCAAGGCCTTATGAGTAAGATGAAGAATGCGGTAGGGATGCGAGGCCCTGGTGAGAAGAAGCTTGAAATGGATCGACGTAAAATCAAAGATGAAATCATCGAACTTGAACGTCGCCTTAAAAAGGTTGCACAAAACCGTATAATCAATCGCCAGTCCGCGATTCAAGGTGGCAAACCTCGGATCGCACTTGTCGGATATACAAACAGTGGTAAATCAACACTACTTAACACTCTTACAAAAGCGGGAATATATGCGGAAGACCAACTCTTCGCAACACTTGATCCCAAAACCGCAAATTTATATATTCCACCTGTACTTGATAATGAAAACTTTTCACAAAAAGGCCTCCAATGCTTGCTTACCGATACAGTAGGTTTTATTGACAAATTACCACACGAATTTATCAAAGCCTTTGAAAGCACTCTGGACGAGGCACGTTATGCCAACCTTCTTCTTCATGTTGTAGACATTTCAAACACCGATTATCAACAACAAATAAACGTTGTAAATTCTGTTCTTGAAAAGATTAATGCCTGTAATGTTAAAACAATCCTTGTACTTAATAAAATTGACAACTTGTCAACAATCGGCATCGAAATACTTGGGCGTGAATTCAAAAATTATAACTTTGTTACCGTTTCCGCAAAAAAGAATATCGGAATTGATAATCTTAAAAATGCTGTACTTAATGCACTAAGTTAAGCAATTCTTCCCACTTATTGCACACGTCATCTAAATATATAAAACTATGGTACAATATAAACATGGAAAACAAAGAAAGTTTGAACTGGATTGAACGTGACATAATCGAAAGCAAAGCCAAAGGACAAACGATTATTACAAGGTTCCCACCAGAACCAAATGGATATATGCACATAGGTCATGCAAAAGCATCCTTTTGGAATTTTACTTTTGCACAAAAATATGGTGATGGACATTTTAATCTTAGATTTGATGACACAAATCCAGAAAAAGAAGATATGCACTATGTTGAAACAATGATTGCCGATTTAAAGTGGCTTGGCATTAAGTGGAAAAACCTGTGCTTTGCATCTGATTATTATCAACTTATGTATGATCTTGCTTGTGGGCTTATCAATCGTGGGCTTGCTTATGTAGATTTTCAAACCGCAGATCAAATTACCGCCACACGTGGAAATTTTCAAATATCTGGTGTTCAAAGCCCTTATCGAAATACAACTGCCGAAGACAATTTAAAAATATTTGCCGATATGAAGGCGGGTAAATACAAGGACGGTGTATGTGTTTTGCGTGCAAAAATTGATATGGCACACGGTAATATGTGTATGAGAGACCCTATTATCTACTGTATCAAACATACTCCACATTATCGTACTCAAAACAAATGGTGTATATATCCACTCTATGATTATGCACATCCACTTGAAGATGCTATTGAATTTGTAAGCCACAGTAACTGCAGCCTGGAATTTGATAACAATCGTCCACTTTATGACTGGTATATCGACAATATTTGGGATGATCTTGAATCAAGACGAAAAACACCTAAAGGTTCACAATTTAAACCACGTCAATCGGAATTCAGCAGATTGAATATCGAACAATTTGTTATGAGCAAAAGATACCTCAAGCGATTTGTTGATGAACAAACGGTTGACGGATGGGATGATCCACGAATGCCGACGATAAGCGGTATGCGCAGACGCGGATATACACCAGAGGCAATTCTTGCTTTTGTTGAATCAACTGGACTTTCAAGAACACCTATGACCGTACCAATGTCCGCACTTGAATTTTATATAAGAACGCATCTTGATCCGATTGCCACACGGGTGTCTGTGGTACAAAACCCTATTCTTGTCAAGATTACAAATTATACAAACAAAAGCAACGAATATTTACAAATCGCCAACAACCCTCACGATGAAACATTTGGCAAACATGAAATTACCTTTGGCAAAGAAATATATATAGATGCAGATGATTTCAACTTGAACCCACCACCTAAATATAAAAGGCTTTTTTTAGGTGGCACCATTCGTCTCAAAGGTGCATATATTATCAAATGCGATAATGTTGTTACCGCCCCTGATGGCTCAATTTCTTATCTTGAATGTACTTATTTCGAAAATTCTAAAAGTGGTTTTGACACAAGTGGCATTAAACCAAATGGCGTAATAAATTACGTACATGATGGGGTTGAAATACAGATTAATGAATACCAACCGTTGCTTCACAGTGGCACAGACCTAGCGGAAGAAAATTTAAATAGAGACAGTAAAAAAACATTCACCGCACTTGCAGAAAAATACTTGATAGATTTACACAAAGACCTTTTACCCAAATCATTACAGTTTGTAAGAAAAGGCTTTTATACACTTGACAAAAAACTCAGTACAAGTGATAATCTAATCTTCACCAGAACAGTAGGATTAAAAGAAGGAATGTAACTACAAGGAGGCAACATGAAAATAACAGTATACGGCGGAACAAATAACACAGCATATACCCCCGAAGAAAAAACAAGCAGTGAAAAACTTGGCAAATACCTTGCACAACGCGGTGCAGAAATACTTACAGGTGCATGTCGCGGTTTTCCAGAATATGTTGGACGTGCCGCACTTCAACATGGAGCAAAGGTAATTGGATACTCGCCTGCAATTGATGAAAAGGATCATGTCGAGAATTTTCAATTTCCACTTGATGCGGTGACACACATGGAATATAAAAAAATCGAAGGTGCAAGTCAAGCAGATAATTTTTTTAATCGCAGTCTTGATATGACAAAATATTCTGACATTTGCATTGCAATCGGGGGAAGTTGGGGCACATATACCGAACTTCTATTTTCGTTCTGGTATAAAAAAACAATTATCCTTATCAAAGGATTTAACGGTGCGGCAGACGCATTTCACGAAACCTACAAGTTTTTTGATGCACGCGATATAAATCCTGCCGTTCACCATGGATCAACGATTTTTGTTGTAAATTCTGTTGACGAAGCAATAGACAAGTTAGAACAACTTACAAAGTAAATACCGACTTGTGTGCAAAAATGTCTTGTTTTGTGATATAATATAAGATGGTTGTCACTATTTTTATGTGGTCAATGTTTGGGGCATTTATCATCGCAATTTTCTCAGGGATAATGTGGGGAATAAAGCGAGGGTTTAAAAAATCCCTATTCCGCTTTGGCACTATTTCCATCGCTATATTGTTGGCTTTTTTTCTCGCTCCGCCAATTGCTGGGCTTTTTGCAAATGTTCCAATCCCAGGGGTAACCGACGGAATGGGACTTAGAACCTGGATAAATTACCAGGCAACATCAAACATTGATGGCACCTCAAACTTTCCCGAACTTTTAGCATTTCTAAGTGCACTTCCTATCGCAATCGCTTCGCTTGTGGTTTTTTTTGGTTTATTATTGCTCTTTCGTTTTATCGCATGGATATTTTTTATTATCTTTGCAAACAAAGTCGCACCAAACCAAGTCAAAGTTTATTCTGGAGATAAGACCGCCAATGGCATGGAAAAGTTTGAACTTCAAGACGCGAAAAAGAGAAGAATTCTGGGAGCCCTTGTAGGTGGTATAACCGCATTTATCATTTTTTTGTTCATGTTTATACCTGTTAATGGTGCAATTGACACTTTGAATCGCATTACTGCATTCAATCCATCAATTCAAACAACCGCCCCTGTTAAAATGTTTGATGACGACATAAACCCAATCGCGAATGTAACCCGTAATTTGCATGATACAAATAGAGATATACAACGTTCCCCATATGGCATTGTTTCACGATACACAGGCCTTCAATGGCTAAGTGGTTCAATGTTTGGTTACCTCACTACCGTTCGTACACGCGGAAATCTAACAAATATAAATCTGCGAAATGATGCAATTACCGCATCGCAAACACTTACCGATTTTGTAGCAATTAACCAAAACTTTTTTGACAATACTCAAGATGATGAATCTTCAAATCGTCGCAGTTTTGCAAGCGTTATTAACACTCTTGACGATGTTTATTTTGAACTTGCAGAACATATGATTAACAACGTCTTCACCATGAACCTCACACGGTTACTTACCTCTTCGATGCAGGGCTTTGCGACCTTTCTAGGAGAAAACATAATAAGTGAACTTGATTTATTCGGCAACAACAATGCTAATGATTCAAATCCTTATCAATATATATCTGGATACGAAGAATCTGCTTTGTCTTTGAACTCAAGATTTAACAATGCACTTGTTTCTGCAATTAGTCTCATGGATCATAATTTTTTACGCAACGATCTCATACAGTCTGTTCGAATAATTCGGCACCTGTTCTCTCCTGTATATACCCCTGTATCGACCGATCTTTCTCTGTTCGATGGACTACAAGGCATAATCAATAATATTTCAAGCATCAATAACCTAGATGAACTTTCATATGCAAGTGACGACTTTGGCCATATTATTGCTCCTCGCGAGGTGGATAACATTCGTTCGTCTCCATTATACGACTTGCTTACCGATGTTTTTGAACTGGGTCTTTTCTCTACTATCTTGACGAACGAAAATATCGAACTGGAAACCGAGATTGATATGCGAGACATTTTGTTTGTTCCTCTCATACACTATATCGGGCTTACCCACAATGATCTTGATGGAATCGTTTTTGGGAATTGGTCAAGGGTTGCCTATGACCTTACCTACGCGATTATAGTCGCTAACGAAGCAATAACCGTTCTAAGTGAATTCATAAATAACATAAACGAGTTCTTGAATACAATTAATGATCTTGATCTTAATGACCTTGAATCGGTGGCAAACTTGCTTGACCTTGTTACACAAGAACTTCCAATTGGACCTCAAGTAGGTAATCTTGTATACAGACTTCTTGATGATGCCAACCTTGATCTAAGTGAATTCAGCCCAGAAGTCGAAGATGCATTTAACACACTTATGTACGACCTCAGAGAGGGTAATCAATTTAATTGGGGTGACAGGCTACTTGAAATTCAGAATGCTTTTGGGGTATAATATACTAAAGAGATTAAACTCTAGGATAACTTAGGAGGAAAATATAAAATGTATAATTCAATCATGAACGGACTTGGAACATTTGCAGACTTGCTTAGTTTCTTTATCCTTACAATCGTCGCAATTTCGCTTGTTGGTGTTCTTATTTTTACCTGGCTGTTATTCATAACACTCTTTCATACCGTTATTAAAAAGCGTAACTGTCGCATGGGACTTCGCACAAAACGTGTTCTGCGGTATATTTTCCTTGCATCAGGCTGGACATTCTTTGGACTTTTTATTTTCTTTCTCGTACTTACATTTGGCGGAACATTGTTCACAGGAACATATATCGCTCATCTCGCGTTCCCTGTTGTAACTCTTCTTATAATTTATTGGCTTAATATTATTTTTCCATTGTTTGTAAACTGTCGCTGTTCCGAATGCAAATGTCATTGTGGTTGTGGCGGTTCAAAGCGTAAAAAATTCAAAGCCCACAACAAACCAGAAACACAGAACAATAATATTAACCCAGTACAAAATAATCCCATGCCATACCAGAATCACCAGCAAGAAAGAAATAACCAACAAAAAGAAAAACACTATAAGAACAAGTTCAACAAACACCAGAAAAATGAACGTATCCCAGAAAAAACAAAACACGAGCACCCAGGGCAGTTAAGTCGAGATTCTAGCATAAAAGATTCAGCGATAATTCCTAGAATGCAAGAAAAAAGCATACCCACGCCAATCGAGCCAACACAACAGGAAGAATTTATAAAAGTAACACCAATCAATGATGGTTCGGTCAAAGAACGATTTGAAAGGGCAGAAAAGCAACAAACAACACAAAGTTTTGACATCCCACCTGTTGCCCCAATGTTTACCGACAATAATACTTCAAGACGTACACAAAGTATTGTTCACACACAAACACCATCCATTATTGCAATGCAAGAAGAACAAAAAAATATGCCTCAAACACAAAAACTAAAGGCAATTACAAAAGAAGAAGAATCTGGAAAAACACAAACAAAAACACAAGAAGCACAAATACCCTCTGCATCAAACACATCACAAATAACGCAATTATCACCAACTCATACCGTCGAAGTACAAACTAATCAAACAATTGAACGAAGCACAAATGTGCAAAGTTCTCAATTGATTAACAAGCGTGAAGCAACTTTATTTTCAGATGGAACAATAACAGGCCAAGCATCACAATCAATTACAAATTCTACAACACAAATGAATTCTGAAACAGAAGGATTAAAAGCTCAATACGACAAACTTGAAAGACAACTTGATCAGATGCGAGATAACAAGCCAAAACAAATCGTTTCATCTGCCCCAACATCGCAAACATCAACACAAATACGCACCGCGCAATACTCTTCTAAATATGGTGAAACAGATGTTAATGACGCATTGTCTGGACTTCGCTCTGCTATGAACGAACTCCAACGTCAAATTGATTCAAAAAATTGAACGAGTTAAATCCTTCTAATTTCATATTTCTCCTCTGTATTCACATCCACAATTTCGTGTATATACGGTTTGAGCAAGTCATTTATTACTGTGCGCAACGAATCTGCCAAAGCCCAATCCTTTTGTCCTTTTGCCTCAAGTCTTTGCCTGGCAAGCATTTTCACTTCATTTAAAATATGGTCGGGGACAATAGGTTCACCATAGTCGTTAACCGCATCTTCAAGCCCAAGTGATAAAACACTGTCAAATTCCAAAACCAACTGGTATATGTCTTTATGAGGCTCGTGTTTTACAAGTTCCCACACAAACGCCAAAGCCTTGGGTGTATTAAGATCATCTTTTAAAAAGTTTAAAAAGCTTTCTTTCAAATCGGCTAGTTTTATCTTTTGGCCTCTACTTTTTTCTATATCGTGATATTTATGCTTTGAAAGTGCCTTTACCAAATTCATATATGCAACTGTTGCCGAATTCAATGCATCCCATGTAAAATTCATTATTGTACGATAGTGCGATTGCAGCACCATATAACGAAATCCCATCAAAGAAAGATCTTTATAAAGACCCTGTTTAACAAGGTCATTGACCGTATAAACGTTACCAAGGCTCTTGCTCATTTTGCCACCATTTATCATCACAAACTCGTTATGAAGCCAAAAACGACTGTATTGCTTGCCGGTGAGACTCTCTGTTTGTGCAATTTCATTGGTATGATGTATTGGAATATGATCAACGCCACCTGTGTGTATATCAATTGTATCACCTAGACAAGCACGTGAAATCGCACTGCACTCGATGTGCCAACCTGGCATTCCAATCCCCCATTGTGAATCCCATTTTTGAAGTGCAGCAGGTGGGGTCTTTCTCCATAAACAAAAGTCGTTGGCATTTCTTTTTTCACCAAGATTTATTCTCTTTCCACCTTCGTCCTTGATATTTTGTTTTTTATCCTTTAACCCTAGACGCAGGGCATAATAGTTTTCAAATTTTGAACTGTCAAAATAAAGCCCATCACTTGTTGCATAAGTAAGTCCTTTTGCCTCTAATCCTTTAATATGGTCAATCATTTTATCCACAAACTTGGTGGCTGGAGCAATTATTTTACTTTCACGAATATTAAGCTTTTCACAAAAGTTAAAAAATTCGTCTGTGTATATTTTTGCAATTTCACCTGCGGTTAGCGAGTGTTTCTTTGCACTTAACTCCATTTTATCTTCACCATCATCGGCATCACTTTGAAGATGTCCAACATCGGTAATATTCATTACATCTAATATTTCAAAACCCATCATCTCAAGCGTTTTTTTCAGTATGTCGGTAAAAATATAAGCACGCATATTGCCTATTGATGGCGAACTGTAGACCGTTGGACCGCAACTGTAAATTTTAGCAGTTTTTCCATCAAGAGGTTCAAAATTTTCTTTTTGTCTGCTCAGTGTGTTGTATAACTTCATTCTCTCCATAGAATATTGTAGCACACAACACTTATATAGTGTTCCTGTTGTTTATAGCAGCCCCAAGCGTCATCTCATCCGCATATTCAAGTGCAGACCCAAGTGATAGCCCTTGTGCAAGACGTGTTATCTTTATGCCACTTGGTTTTAACAAAGATGCAATATAATTGGCCGTCGCCTCGCCTTCTACATCAGGATTTGTTGCAATGATAACCTCTTCGGTTTGTTCCTCGCGAACGCGTACAAGCAAAGTTTTCAAATTAATATCATTAGGACCTTTACGATCAAGTGGGCTTATCACCCCGTGCAAGACGTGATAAGTACCATTAAAAGCCCCGCTTTTTTCAATTGCTATTACATCACGTGGATCTTTGACAACACAGATAATTCCCGAATCTTTACTTCGTCTTGTGCAAAGCACACATGTATCTGTATCTGTAAAGTTTCCACATCTTACACAAAATTTAACTTTTTCTTTCACCATCACAAGTGCATCAGAAAAGGCACGAACATGTGCATTATCCGTCTCGATAATGTAATATGCATAACGTTGTGCGGTTTTATATCCAACGCCAGGAAGTTTTGTAAAAAAGTTAATCAATGTATTAATGCTGTCCAGATTGGTCATAAGCCATTATAACATAATAACTGAAAATAGTACTTGACACAGAGAAATTGGCAAATATAATGACATATATGAGTACAAAACAAGTTTATATTAAATGTCCACGTTGTGAATTAAATTTCATCCAAAAAAAGGATAAATTTTGTCCTGTTTGCAAACAAGAGATGCAGGCACTTTCAACAAATTATGCTGACGAAGGTGCGAATATCGGCTTTTGTCCTATTTGTAAAGTTAACTATGTTACCGACGACGAAAATGTCTGTGGGACATGTGTCGATGCAAGTGAACTTACCGAAGAAGAACTTGACGCACTCTATGGTGGTACGAATGATAAAGATGTTGATCCAGAAGATGAAATAACCGATGACGAAGATGACCTTGAAATAATTTCACTTGAAATGGAAGGGGAAGAAGAGGATGATATGGATGATGAGGACGCAAGTGATCCTTTAGACGACTTTGATGATTCACTTGATGAGGATGATGACGAGGAAAATTGATTATGTATCAACGGGCGACATGTGTTGCCCGTTTCTTTTCTTTTGTTAAGTTGTCATCTTTTAAAGGCATTCACTTGTGTTACTGAAACAGCAACTTGAGTTTCCATGCCCGTGCTCTCTGCCTCCACGACAACCGCTTTCTCTTCTGCACTCGTCTTTTACTTCACGACAGCGAAGTTCCCAGCAACAGATTTTACGTGGTCTTGGCTCAGGGCGACATTCATTGTTGTTTCTGCAGTTGTTTCTGCATCTACAGCAACAACGTGGACGACAGAAAAAATCAGCAATACAATTTCCAAAACATCCAATCATTTGTTTTTCCTCCTATATTTTTTAGGGCTTGTGATTACAAAAAACTGCAAGCCTCTGTTGCAGTTTATGTGATTGATTATAAAGAAGTTAATTTATTATTAAACTTAACCAACGCCTTCAAGCAACAGTTTATCCGCAACAAGTGCTATGAACTCACCGTTTGTTGGACGATCTTTTTGGTCAAATGCACGAACTTTGAATATCTCATTGATTTGGTTAATCCTACCTCTGTTCCAACCAACTTCGATTGCATGTCTGATTGCACGTTCTACTTTACTTGATGTTGTGTCAAACGTTCGTGCAATTGCCGGATATAGTTCTTTTGTAATACCGCCTATCATTGCAGGATTACCTACTATTGTTTTAATCGCTTCTCTCAAAAAGTGATATCCCTTTATATGTGCCGGGATTCCCATTGTAATAAAAATGTTACTTATACGTTCTTCAAGTTGCTTATTTGCAATCGCAGGGAAACTTCCCACCACTTTGGCTGCTTGTGTTTCTGGTTCAACAGTTGCTTCTTCTGATTTAAGTCCAAGAAGAAATTGAACTTGATTTCTAAGTGCTTTTTCGGTAAATGGACGTAACATATAATAATCTACACCGCATTCTGTCATACGCTTGACAGTTGCATCGGAAAACGCACTTGCAACTATTATAACCATTACATTTTCATTAACCCCCTTAACATCCTCACAAAGTGATACACCATCTGTTCCTTTAAGTGCAAAACCACTTATAATTAAATTTGGCTTTGTTGTTTTGCAAATTTCCAAAGCCTCTGTACCACATTCGGTATTTATAACTTGAAAACTGTCTCCCCACGATTTACAAATTTCTTGTAACTTTATACTTTCTTCCAAATTGCTTTCTGCGATTAAAATTGTTGTTTTTGTCATTTTTTCCCCTTTATTTTTGTTATATCACGCAAGTTCAGGCGTTTTCTTGTCTTCATTTGGCGAAACAGTATAGACATTGTCGAAACTTGGTAATTAACAAATTATCAGAATAAATTATTAAATACAAATACACAACGCCGACAACTTGCGACATTCAACGACAAATTGTCGATTGGCATCACAAAATAGACTAAACTTGATACAAAAATGTATGCTATACTTGGCAACGGGAGAAATTATGAATAAAGAAACGACAGACATTTTAATAATCGGCGGAGGCCCTGCCGGATTAACCGCAGGTGTATACAGTGCACGTGGTGGGAAGAAAACAATAATCATTGAAGAACAAATGTGTGGTGGTCAATTAATTGTTACACAAGATATCGAAAATATGCCTGGATACACGTTTACAACAGGGGCGGAACTTGCAATGGAAATGCAGAAATCTGCGATTACTTCTGGTGCAAAAATTGTTTACGAACGCATTAATTCTGTTGACTTTAAAACGAACGAAGATGGTTCTCCTTCATTACACAAAGTCATAACAACAGAAACCGAATACACCGCCAAAGCAATAATCATTGCCACAGGTGCAGGGGCAAGAAAATTGAATGTCAAAAACAACGAACTCTACGAGGCAAAAGGGATTCACTACTGTGCCCATTGTGATGGGTCATTTTATAAAGATAAACATGTTATTGTTGTCGGAACAGGGAACAGTGCGGTTGAAGAAGCACTTTATCTTGCAAATATTGCAAAACATGTAACGGTTATCGCAAAATACGAAAAATTCACCGCTCAAGCGATACTTGTTGATAAATTAACCGCACTTGACAATATTAGAATTTATTTCAAACACGGCGTTGTATGCGTTGACGGAAATTCTAAACTTGCTTCAATTACAATCGCACCTCTTGAACAGCCCCAGCAAGATCCACTTGCCGTTGATGTTTCTAGACATATAACAATTAATTGTGATGGTATATTTGTTGCAATCGGACGAGAACCATCAAGCCGCCTTTTCAAAGACATAGTTGAACTTAATAAACTTGGATATATAAAGGTAAATGACAAAATGGAAACAAATATAAGTGGGGTTTATGCCGCAGGCGATATTTGCGAAAAACAACTTAGACAAATTGTAACCGCATGCTCGGACGGAGCAATTGCCGCATTAAATGCAGGTATTCATACAAGAAAATTCAAGTAATTTCATCACCTATGAATTCGAAACGCCTAAAAGTTTCTCCACCACGCTCAACAATTTCATTCCACATTCTTATAGGTCTAACATACATTAATCCGTTACTGGACGCTTGATACAAAACCATTTCTTCTTGTGTTTCACTGTGTATGGCCATACCCACAACTCGATATATCCCACCTTTAAAGTGCCTATATATTCCAATCTTAATTTCTTCCATACAAAAGTATAGCATAGTAAATTCGTTGTTCGATTCATCATTCATCAAGATCTTCCAAGTCATTGACCGCTTCTTTGATTTTGCTGACTGCAATTTCAAGATATTCAATTTGTGCTTTCATTCTTGCTATCAATTCAAGTCTGTTTACTCTCATATCAACTACGATTTCCATTTCTTTTTCCATGTTCCTCCTGTTATGCAATAGGTATGATATTACCTATTAATTATATATTATAGGTAAAAATGGCATAATGTCAACATGAAAATTGCTATTGGGCAAAGAACAAAAGAATTGAGGACAGAACGTGGTATATCACAAGTCGAAATGGCTCAAGTTCTGGATATCAACGACCAATCAAATTATAGCAAATACGAAACAGGCAAATTATCCTTCACTCCTGAAATGATTATAAAACTCTCAGAGTTCTTCAATGTAACCACTGATTATATCTTAACAGGCAAAGAATGATTACAACACCTCTAAAACTTTTTTAAATGATTTATTAAATTCTCCTGCATGCTTTTTCGCATAAAAGATTTCTATTTGCGTTGCATTTGGATCGGTATTAATTACTTTTGGATCGGTTTCGGTTACAAGTTTCAAAATAACACTGTCCCCTAAGATATCACAGGTAATATCTTTAACAATGTCTTGATTACGAACATTAAGCGAATTTGCAATTGCCATAATAACACTTGTTTTACGTACCGCATCCATATCATCTTCTGTCATAAAATCTTTATATTTTACCCATTCAGACAGATTGAAATCTTCCCATCTCTTACAACTTGCAATGAATGACGCAAGAATTATATCCTTGTGTGCAACCCCTAAAAGATTGCTGTTTAATACAAGCCCATAATTGCTTTGTCCACCAAGATTGACTCTGCCATCAAGATGGTACAAATTTGCCGCAATTCTGAGAACACGTGCATAAGAACGGGGAAGTCTGTGCAAAATCTTAAGTTGTTTAAACAACATAATTGCAAGGTCATAGAGTCTTTCACACGAACGCTTGTTAAGTCCAGAACAACTTATAATGACATCCAAACTGTAACCTAAAAGGTCTGGCAGTGCACGATCAACCGTTTGAGGCAAAGCATGTTGTAACATAAGTCCAACGTTTCTAAAACTTGAACCAACAACAAGTGTTTTAAGGTCGGTAAATTCAAACATAGCCGACACAATACAAAATCCACTTAGAATAGATGTTGCAGAATTTTCTGAAATTCCTCGCAATTTCTGGCGTTTTGCCGGATCAAGATCTTTTAAGAAGTTTAGAACCTTTTCAAAAATTTCTGGCGAAGATGCATAATTATGATCAATATCAACAGGATATTTCGTAATACGTCGTGCAAGTTTACCATAACTTGTAAAAGTCTCTCCAACACCAACTAAAATTGTCTCTGGGTCAATATCAAGCAAAAATGATGCGTATTCATTCAATTGCTTTTTGAAAAATTCTACTGCATTTACAAGTTGGTCACCCTCAACTGAAATTGCATCAAATAAATTTGAACTCCCAAATGGGATAACCGTGTTGTCAAGAACAATGCGACGATTATAGTGGATAATACAAGTACTTTGACTGCTTATATTCACAATGGCGCCTTTAGGGGCATCTATTGTGTTTGTTACTGCGGTATAAAGTGCGGAAACTTCGTCATCTTTACTTAGAACCTTGACCTCGTGTCCAAAAGCAACCCCCATTTCCTCAACAAAAGTCTGGTAATTTTTTGCAATAGTAATCCCGTTTGATGCCCGAGCTATGTATCTTGTAACGCCCTCTGCCTCACAAACCTTTTTAAACATTTGCAAAAGTGCAACACATTCCTTCATTTTTGCAGATTTTATAAGACCATCTGGCACAATACTTGCCACAAGCTCTGTATTTTCAAGCATTTGTTTGTATCTATGAGCAAACTCTCCCTCTTGAACAAGATAAAGACCAAGGCGAATATTACTTGTGCCAATTTCTATAAGTGCTACTTTTTCCATACCCTAAAACTACCACACATTACACCCACCTGTAAATTACCAAATCTCAACAGTTAATATATAAGGTTAACTGCCTTATTGACAAAACCATAGAAATTGTGTATAATGAATTATAGTTATTTGATATAAGAAGAATTGGGGGAGGTAAATGATGACATTAGAATCAAAAATTTTGGCCGATTCACAAGAACTGCAAGAACAAATTATTGAACTCGTAGAAAATAAAAACATAAAAGAACTTAAGGTCCTGCTTGTCGAAATGGATGATGCAAGGATTTTGTACGCAATCTCCGAGTTTTCCAGAAAAGAAAAAGCCCTTATATACAGACTCTTGCCAAAAGACAAGGCGCTTGCAATCTTTGAACAACTTGACACCACGCTTCAGGCAGAGTTACTTGAATCCTTTACAGAAAAGAACGCAATAGAAGTGATTGAAGAACTTGACCCTGATGACAGGGTTACACTGCTTGACGAACTGCCACGGACCGTTGCAAAACGTCTTATAAGTCTTTTGTCACCCGAGGACAGAGCGATCACAAACCTTTTGCTTGGCTATGAACAAGGAACCGCAGGGCGTATTATGACCACAGAATTTATCTCACTTGATAAAAATATGTCCGCAAAAGAAGCACTCGAAAAAGTTCGCAAACAGGCAAAATACAAAGAAACAATCTACACTTTATACGTTACCGATGAAAAACGTCGCCTTGAAGGCGTATTGTCACTTAAAAAGCTTCTTACCGCAGACGAAGACGCAAGCATAGGGAACATCATGTATGATGCCGCAATTGCCGCTTCAACCTATGATCCTCAAGAACATGTTGCCGAAAAATTAAAAGATTTTGATCTGCTTGCAATTCCTGTTGTTGACAGAGAAAATCATATCGTAGGCATTGTTACCGTTGACGATGCAATTGATATCCTTGAGCAACAGGCAACGGATGAAATGCTTAACCAATCTGGGCTTGCCGGTGCAAATATGGAGACAAATCGTTCCGAAGTCCTCGTTAACGGAAGTTTATGGAGGATTTGGCGAATTCGCTTACCCTTTCTTTTGATAACCATGGCGGCAGGTATATTATCCGGATTTATCATAGGAGGCTTTGAAGAAACGTTATATGCAATTCCCGCCGTTGCTATGTTTATTCCAATAATTATGGATATGGGTGGAAATGTCGGAACACAGTCAACAACGGTTTTTGTGCGAGGAATCGCTCTTGGGCATATTGAATCGAGGCGTTTTTGGAAACATCTTATTAAAGAAATTTGTGTCGGACTCTCTCTAAGTATCCTTGTCGGAACAACGGTAGGTATAATTGCAGGTGCATGGCAGGGCATACCTCTCCTTGGCGTTGCCGTAGGGCTTTCGCTCATTATCGCTATGACACTCGCCTCATTCCTCGGCTTTATGGTGCCGTTCATACTTATCAAACTTAAAATGGACTCGGCCGCCGGCTCAAGCCCTCTCATCACTTCCATCAAAGACATGGTAGGTCTAACCGTCTATTTCGGTCTCGTAAGCGTTTTATTAAGTTCCTTACTTTAACCAAGCAGTTATTTTCTTACGCCCTTTCTGCATATTCGCCCGTTCGTGTATCAACCTTAATCTTGTCCCCTGTATTAACAAACATAGGCACCTTAACCTCTATACCAGTTTCAAGCTTAGCATTCTTAAGGGCAGAACGTGCAGTGTCCCCAGCAGTCGCTGGCGGAGCCTCGACAACTTCCATAACAACAAAAGTTGGTGGTGTAACCGACAATAATTTTTCATCCGCATATACAAACGTAAAAAGTACACCTTCTGTATTGTATTTCATCGCATCTGAAACTTTAACTTCGTCAACAGGAATCTGATCGAATGTTTCTGGGTTCATGAAATGATAAACACTGCCTTCGTTATAAAGAAACTGCATAGATACACGTGTTAACGCAACATCAGGGAAATGATCTCCTGTATTAAAGCGTTTTTCTACAGATTGCCCTGTTTCAAGATTTTTTAACATCGCACGAACAAACGCAACCATTCGAGGCTGTTGCACGCGTGTGCTTGACACTACCGTCCAAAATACGTCGTCCATTTTAAAAATACTTCCTGGTTTAAATTCTCCTGCCGTCATAATGACCCTCCCTAAACTAAATCTACTCAAATATACTCCCACCCCTTGCATTTTGTCAAGTTTTTTGATATACTTGTATATTATCTTATGGAAAGGGATGATTGTATGAACATCGCTAAAAATCTTCAGCAAAAAACCGCTATGTAGAATAGCGGTTTTTTAGTATGTATTGTTTGTTCTGGTTATTTAATAATTTTTGCAACAACACCTGAACCAACTGTTCTTCCACCTTCACGAATAGCAAAACGAAGACCTTGTTCAATAGCGATGTCTGTGATGAGCGTAATTGTCATCTGTGTATTATCACCAGGCATAACCATTTCCACGCCCGCAGGAAGTTCGATTGTTCCGGTAACGTCTGTTGTTCTGAAGTAGAATTGTGGACGGTAACCTTTGAAGAATGGAGTGTGACGTCCGCCTTCTTCTTTTTTAAGAACGTAAACTTCGGCTTCGAATTGTGTGTGGGGGGTAATAGATTTTGGTGCAGCAAGAACTTGACCGCGTTCGATGTCTGTACGGTTAATACCACGAAGAAGAACACCCGCGTTGTCACCTGCAATAGCAGAGTCAAGGTTTTTACGGAACATTTCAATTCCAGTAACTGTTGTTTGCTTTTTTGCACCCATACCGATGATTTCAACAACATCACCAAGTTTCAATGCACCACGCTCAACACGACCTGTTGCAACTGTTCCACGACCTGTGATTGTGAAAACATCTTCAATTGGCATAAGAAATGGCTTGTCTGCATCACGTTTTGGTTCTGGAATCCACTTGTCAAGTGCATCCATAAGGTCAAGTACAGGTTTAACCGCAGGGTCGTCTTTTTTGCCTGCCGTTGCCGCTTCGAGTGCTTTGAACGCACTTCCACGGATAATAGGTGTATCATCACCAGGGAAGCCATATTTTGAAAGAAGTTCACGGATTTCCATCTCAACAAGTTCTTGAAGTTCTGGGTCATTTGCTTGGTCACATTTGTTCATGAAAACAACGATGTATGGAACACCAACTTGACGTGCAAGAAGAATGTGCTCACGTGTTTGTGGCATAGGTCCGTCTGTTGCCGCAACAACAAGAATCGCCCCGTCCATTTGTGCGGCACCTGTAATCATGTTTTTAACATAGTCCGCGTGACCTGGACAGTCAACGTGTGCGTAGTGACGGTTTGCTGTTTCATACTCAACGTGCGAGGTGTTGATTGTAATACCTCTTGCTTTTTCTTCTGGTGCTTTGTCGATTTGGTCATATGCCATAGCTTTTGCACCACCAACAAGTGCGAGAGTAGTACAGATTGCAGCTGTAAGTGTAGTTTTACCATGGTCAACGTGACCGATTGTTCCAATGTTAACATGGGGTTTATTCCTGTTAAAATTTTCTTTTGCCATTTTGGCCTCCTTTATTAAAACATAGTACCCCAATTATATATAGCAAACATCGCTGTTGTCAAGTGATATTTTATTACTTGTTGACATAATATATTTTTTCTGATAATTTACCGCTATGGACATTGAATCAAAGTATAAAAATAACACCCTTGATGAACTTGCACAGATACTTGCCACCAAAACCCAATTGCCTGTTGTTGTGTTTTATACAGGACTTCTTATAGAAGAAGATGGAATCACAACCATTGATATTAACAAGGATATAGATATAGACGATCATCAAAGTCTTTTGACTTTGATGAATACAAGTTTCAACAGCACACAGAACGAGGGTATTCTTATGATTAATTCTCTTGGAGGAAAAACAAGTGCATCTATTGAAATTGCAAAACTTTTGGCCAGAACATTTGAAAACCTATATGTTTTTGTATTTAATGATGCACTTTCAAGTGGCACATTGATTTCTTTTGCCGGAACAAGGCTTTTTATGTATGGAGATTCTACATTAAGCCCTATTGATGCCCAATTCCCAGTTAAAAACAAAAGAATATCTGGACATGATCGAATTCAAGAATTACTTGTCGCAATTAATACTTCTTCCACACGCATTGAACAGATTGATAACACAGAAGCTTATAAAAAATTAAAATGTCTATGTTGTAAAATTGGAACCGATACATGGGAAATACTCACACGAACGGGGGATGATATGGTTGGAAGAGGACTTGATGCGACAAAAGCACAAAACGCAATTGATACTTTTTTCAATAATCCGCAAAAGTATAAACATTCGACAAGATTTTCTGGGAAAAAAGTACGAAACGACATTGATTTAAATGTTCATGATATACACAGATATGAAGATGCAGAAAATGAATCGTTCTGTATCATGAATCTGCTTCATAAAAAATTGCTTGCTACTATTAAAGATCAACCAGATCCAAATAACCTTAAATCCTTCATATATGTGAAAACTCCAGAATATATTGATATTGGCACGATATCCTAATTTCGGGCATTGACACATGCTATGCTTTTACAGTATAATAAATATACAGGATAATCTCAGTTTAATTTGCTCATAATTATATTCTGGAAATAAAAAGTATTTGCTAGAACTTGAGACTTGTACTAAACTGGACATTACAGGAGGTGTCACATGCCAAACGCGAACATAAAAACTGATAAAAAAACTTTCTGGAGTAACTACAAGAACGAATCTTCCAAGGACTTTGACACCCTTTCTTCGGGTGCAACCAATAAAAATTGCAAATCAAAGTGCGAGAACACTGTTATAAAAAATCTTGAATACAAAGATCTTATTTGCCGTTTTACACCAGAAAACCCAAAACCATGGGACGAAGACAAGACATAATTAAACCTTGCAAATTGTCTATAATTATGGTACTATTTGGGTATTATGTTAAGAATTAACTGGGAAAGTCAATTGACGAAGAGAATTATTATTGGGGCAGGGCTTTTGTCTGTTTTGGCGGTTGTACTTGCGCTTAGGCAAATACACCAACACATGTGGTTTGTTTTCGATGCCGTTGTTATTTTAGGTGTATTCTTTTGTCTGTACGAAGTGATGAAAGCAAAAAAATTAAAATCAAAAGGGATTCATGATTACTATGTTTATCCGTATGTGATTATATCCTATTTGATTTTTCTTGTAGGTATTCTTGTTGCAACTCCATTTTCAATTTGGCTTCACATAGTGCTTCAGGCTGTGTTGATTTTCATTCTTGCCGTTTATGTATTCCTCATGGCTTACACAGACAAAGAATTTATTAAAAAGTGCAATCTTGAAAAAAAACCACTTGGCAAAGCAACACGTACGGTTGTAATGCAATATCTCGGACTTCTTATTTATCCGGCACTTCTTTTATATACTCTTATTCCGCTTAATCACATGGGCAGATGGGCAAGTTTCGAATACATGGACTATGGACTTGGCATGATTACACGTAATGCACCAATGATTGGCTTGTTTGCATTATTAATGGTCTTTATCATAAGTGCAATGACCGACACATTCTGTTTTATTACTGGGAAACTTCTCGGTGGACCAAAAATCTGCCCTAAGATAAGTCCTAATAAAACTGTTACTGGTTTTATCGGTGGGCTCTTCGGTGGTGTTATTGGTGCACTTGTTGTCATTCTTGCAATGAGTGCAAACAGTGGGGTCGCAGGCTTTTTCACTCAAAGAATTGGAAGTGCAGTTGCGGTAAATCTTTTCATTGTTGGTATCGGACTTCTTGGTGGTTTTATTACTCAAATGGGTGATTGGTATGCAAGTTACGTCAAACGCAAAAGTGGCATCAAAGACTTTGGGGCGATATTGCCTGGTCACGGTGGACTTATGGACAGATTCGATGGTATTGCATTCAATGCGTTTTTTATCTTCTTTGTGATGATGATTATTGTCTTTGCGATTCCAAATACTTTATAATGAAAAGACGCCTAGATGCGTCTTTTCATTTATTTGATTCAATATGTTTAAAGTTCAATATGCCGTCGCAAAACCTTGATCACCTTCATTTTCTAATCCATTTGCATCTGCCATATCACGTTCATGCAAAAGACCCTTTATGCCCGCTTTCAGATAATTATATTTTTGCTGCATGACCTCCCAGCCATCTGCAACAACTCTCATTATTCCTATACCTTTAACCTGCGCTTCGATAAGCCTTGAATATATATCGTTAAAATTACTTGTTGTATTAATAAAGGCATTTTCTATACGATTAATAACTTCCCGTGCTCCATCAAAAAACCCTCTTTTAGTTGTTGCATGAACAACCTGCACAAATGCATTATCCATGATATCTATTTCTTCACTTGTTTCTTCTATTGATCTTTCAAGATAATTATTTACTTGGGTTGCGGTAAATAATCGCTCTACTGCCGCTGTACTCATCTTTCTTGATGTCGGAAACCTTGATGAAATATACCTTTGTTGGTCTTGCGGTGCTTGCTGTCTCGGCGTTAAATCATCTTCCCACTCAAGAGTACTTTGCTGCTTAAGTCCTGGCCTCCACCTTTCTTGTTGTTCTGCTTGTTGCTTTTTGTAATTGGTTACGTTAAACCTAGATCTGTTTTCTAGCCTAGTCCTATTTGTCGAATACATATATAAATCCCCCTTGTAAAAATACCGACTCTGATTTTATACCAATCCCACTCCCGTTGTCAAACACTTTTTAATGGATAATCCTTTGACATTTCTAATCAATTGTCGTATAATTATTGGTAATGGTTTCTGTTCTCGTAGCTCAGTTGGATAGAGCATCAGCCTTCTAAGCTGAGGGTCCCTGGTTCGAGCCCAGGCGGGAACGCCAGTGAACGTGAAAAGTTCAAAAAAATTCCTCATGGGCAAGTCAACTGACTTCTATGCCCATAACGGGAATGATATCGAAAGTTCAAAGTTGCTTGTGCAACAAAAGGAGATAAATCTGTGAGAATAATACTTCTTGGGGCCCAGGGGAGTGGAAAGGGAACCCAAGCAAAAATGCTTGTTAAAGAATTTGGAATTCCTCACATTTCAACCGGGGATATGTTAAGAAAAAATGTATCGGATGAAACACCACTTGGACTTGAAATAAAAGAACTTATGTCACAAGGTTTTCTTGTGCCCGAAGATATTATCATTAAAATGACACTTGAACGTCTTACCCTGCCTGATACAAAAAATGGTTTTGTTCTTGATGGTTATCCACGAACTTTGCTTCAGGCCCAAGAACTCGATAATTTTTTGCTTGACCTAGATTTACAATATAAAGTAGGCGAAAGTGATACTGTTGTAGTTTCTCTTGACATAGATGACGAGATTGCACTTAAACGATTACTCAAGCGATTTGAACAGGAACAACGTTCCGATGACAACGAAGCCTCAATCCGCCGTCGGCTTGAACAACACCATGCAAATTTTAAAGATATTTTAGATTTTTACAAAGATCAAGACATCCTTGTATCTATCAAAGCAACAGAACATGATACACCAGACATTGTATATAATAGAATTAAAGACGCTTTGCTTAAACTAGGAGTTTTATGAAATCAATAAAAACCTACGATAAAGAAAAACTTGATTTACTCCGCCAAAGTGGAAAGATTTTGGCAAATACTCTTAACCTTCTTGAAAGCAACATTAATCCAGGCATCACAACAATGGAACTTAATAATATTGCAGAAAAGCATATTATCGAACAAGGTGGAATCCCAAGTTTCAAAGACTATAATGGTTTCCCATGTGCAATCTGTACAAGCATAAACGAGGAGAGCATCCACGGAATGCCTCGGGTTGATAAAGTATTAAAGGATGGAGACATAATAAGTGTAGATGTCGGGGTTCGATACAACGGACTCTGCACAGATGCCGCACGCACTTTTCCGGTCGGCAAAATTTCTGATGATGCCAAGAAACTTATAGAAATCACAAAACAATCATTTTATCAGGCAATTAATGGACTTAAGGCATTAAGCAAAGTCGGCGACATAGGAGAGCGTATAGAGGATTTTGTAAAGTCAAACAGTAACTTTTCAATAATAGATAACTTTTTCGGACATGGGGTTGGTTATAATGTTCATGAAGAACCGCTTATCCCTAATTTTCGCCCTGATAGAAAAGCAAAGAAAATTCTTAAAGATGTTATTCGCATCCGCCTTCCATTACATAGTGTTATTGCCATTGAGCCAATGATTAATCAAGGAACAAAAACGGTAAAAACCGGATCCGACAAGTGGACGGTTGTTACAGCCGATGGGAAATTGGCCGCACATTATGAAAATACATTAATTATCCTTGAAGATGGGGTTGAAATCGTCACGGAATAACCTATTTCTCTTATCTATCTTAGTTTTCTGGTTTTACTTTTCCCATCGCATCATATGCCAATTCTGTTGCAATACGACCACGTGGGGTTTTTGCGATATATCCAAGTTGCAAAAGGTACGGTTCTACGATATCTTCAATTGTTACTGCATCTTCGCCAGTTGTTGCCGCCAATGTCTCGAGTCCAACCGGACCACCACCAAATTTTTCAATAATTGCAAGCAATATTGATTTATCAACCCAGTCTAATCCCAGATCATCAATTTGCAGCACTTCAAAAGTCTTTTTACAATCTTGAATTGAAATTATTATTTTCGCAGAGTCCACAATATGTCGACTATTTCCGGCATTCATATTTTGCACTTTTATATCCAAGGCTTTTACCTGGGCAAAGTCACGCACACGTTTAAGTATTCTGTTCGCAATTCTTGGTGTTCCACGACTTCTGCGTGCCATTTCATGCAATGCATCTTTTTCGATATCAACATCCAAAATATTTGCACTTCTTGATATAATCTTTTCAAGTTCAGGGACTTCGTACATCTCAAGTCGATTTATAATACCGAATCTGTCACGCAATGGGGCAGAAATACGCCCTGCACGTGTCGTCGCCCCTATTAATGTAAATGGTTCAATTTTTAATCGCATAGTTCTTGCACTTGGCCCTTTACCCAGAACCATATCAAGAGAAAAATCCTCCATCGCCGAATATAAAATTTCTTCACAAGGACGGGCAAGTCTGTGAATCTCATCTATAAAGAGAACATCCCCTTTGTTCAAATTGGTTAATATTGCCGCCAAATCTGCCGCCGCCTCTATCGCAGGGCCACTTGTTGTTCGAATGTTTACACCCATTTCATTGGCAATGATGTTTGCAAGTGATGTCTTGCCAAGACCTGGTGGCCCATATAATAAAATATGATCAACAGGTTCGCCTCTTGATAAGGCCGCACGCATGAATACTTCAATCGCACCCTTTATTCTTTCTTGCCCAATATAATCACTCAAAGTCTGTGGACGCAACTTGTTTTCATTTTCAATATCTAACAAGCCTCTTTCTTGTGTATAAAATCTATCTTCCATAAATTATTATAACACAGCCCCAATCAAAACACTTAAAACTCATCCTCAAAAATTTGCACTTTTTCTTTTTTATCAAGCATATTTTTATATCTAAGACTTGAACCCGCCTTAATAAGCATTCCCAGTCCTCCAATCAAAATAATCCCTGATACAACAAAAATCATAATTGCCTCATAGCGAGTACGTGTTGTCGTCATTGTCATTATATATCCAATCAAAACAAAAATTGATGCAAATGCATCCAAACGATTACTTATTGCATCTGCATGCATAATTCTGGATTGGATTTTACGTGCATGATATCGTACATATTGGTATTGGATTTCTTTTATAATAATTGAAATCACCGCAACCACCAAAAGCATAGGCGGCACCCACCCAATATATCTGGCTCGTTGAAGCTCCCATCGCCCAACAAAAATGAATATAATTGCCGTCGTAATCATTAATATTCCTATAAGTGAAATTGATATTATCTCAGTTACTCGTTGTTTTTTCTTATCCTTTACATAAGTTGACCCTACCACAACCCCCGATGACGCCAAATCAAAACCCGAACTTGCTGCATCTACAAGCATCGTTAAATTAAAAAATATCAATCCAAAAAGTGTTTTAATCACCGCTAAAAAAAGACCAATATACAAAGAAATCTCCGCCACAGATCGTTTCTTTTTTCTTTGCTCTTCTTCTATCCAGTTCACTCGTATAATATAACACAACAATTATCTTTTAGAAAGAACTTCGATAATTAGTTCCTCCGCACTCTTCCCATTAACATCCATCTTTTCAATTATCTCGGTAATCTTTATCTTTGTCATACCAAGGCTCATCAATCCAAATATTGCATCTTGAATTTCACTTGACAACTCGGATCCCGTATTATTTTGACAAATCCCTGCCATCTGGTTTTCAATACTTCCAACACTGAATTTCTTTAAAATCTTGGATCGAAGTTCCAATACCACTTTCTCACCAAGTTTCGCCGACACCCCTTTAACTTTTGCAAGTAACACCGAATTTCCACCGGCAATCGCACCCACAAGCGAATTTACCCCCAAAGACAACAAAGCAATCGCACTCTTTGCACCAACCCCAGTCACAGTCAAAAGAGTTTTGAACAACTCTCGCTCTGTTTGATTTGAAAAGCCATAAAGAACTTGGCTTGTTTCCTTAATATCTAAATATATAAATACGCATGCACTTTCGCCAAGTCTCAATGATATAAAAAGTGGCTCGCTTGCAAACACATGCCATCCAACACCTCCAACTTCAATGGTAATCATCCCTCCATCAAGTTCGGTAATCGTTCCTTTAAGATAATTGTACATCTTGTATTATAACACATTAACAAAACTCATTGCTGAACAAAAGCACGCATACGGTACGTTTCAGCCGAGATCCTAGTGCAAATGATTGAAGCAGAAGACAAGTTCGCTCAAGCGAACCTTTATTCTTTTCCTTAATGTCCACGCTTGTATAGTTCCTAGACTATTAAAGAAAGGTGTTTTTAGAAAAAACTGACATCTAATTGCACATCAAATCTATGCTATACTGTACACACAAAGTTCAAGGAGGCAAACATGAAATACCAAGGTGGCGGTGGAAACATGCAAGCAATGATGAAACAAGCACAAGAAATGCAAAAACAAATGGAACGTGCCAAAGAAGAGTTGGCAGAAACACTTATTGAATCATCAAGTGGCGGTGGCATGGTCAAAGTCGAAATGAGCGGGGCATATGAACTTCTCAATCTTCAAATAAAACCAGAAGCAATCGACCCCGATGATCCGGAAATGATTGAAGATTTGGTTATAGCCGCAATTAACGAGGCATTATCCCAAGTTACAAAACTTCGACAAGAAAAAATTCCGTTATAGTGCTCGATTGTCTTAATATCTCTTGGTTTTATGCTATACTTGTTCATGAACTATAATGAACTCGCAAACCTATTATTTCCAAACATCACAAAAACCCCCGAAGACTATTACAAAAAGTACCCCCCAAGAAAAACCCCCGCGCTAAGGTTCGCCCCAAGCCCAACTGGCTTTTTACATATAGGAAGTCTCGGCACAACTCTGGCAGGACGAATGCTTGCCGATAAACTAGGCGGAGTATTTTACTTACGTATCGAAGACACAGATCAAAAGCGTGAAATAGAAGGTGCAGTCGAAACCCTCATAAAAGACTTTGCAAATTTCGGAATCAAATTCGACGAAGGTTTTGATGGTAAACAAGACTTTGGAAAATACGGAGCATACGTACAATCAAAACGCCTTGAAATCTATCACACTTTCGCAAAAAGACTCGTCGAACTTGGACGAGCTTACCCTTGCTTTTGCACACCCGAATATCTCGACCAAATCAGGCAAGACCAAACCGCCAAAAAAATCGACCCCGGTTACAGGGCAGAGTGGCTCAAGTGTCGTAACCTTTCCCTCAACCAAATCAAAGAAAACATCCAAAATAAAATTTCCTATGTCCTGCGTTTCGATCCACAAATCACGCCAGATAAAGACGGGAACACGCCACGCATTACTTGGAAAGACCTCATCAAAGGCGATATGTCCCTGCCTGCCCAAGAAAACCACGTTGTTATTCTCAAATCTGACGGCATTCCACCATACAATTTCGCCCACATAGTCGACGACACACTCATGCGTACAAGCCACGTCACCCGAAGCGAAGAATGGCTTCCATCCACCGCCGAACACATACAAATTGCTCGTGCTTTCAGCTGCCCTGAAATTTTCAAAGGCTCATCTTCTCTTTCTTTAACTGCTTTCCCAGAAATGAAAGAAACTTTTAACACCTCAGGCCCCTCTAAGAAAAATCTTTTGCAAGAAAACACTGCTTGCCCTTTTTCGGCAAAAGACTCTCGAAGGAAAGATTTTTGGTACGCACATCTTCCAACCATAAGTATCATGGATGGCGATAGCAAACGCAAATTATCAAAACGCAAGGATAAAGAAGCCCTCGCAAGCCACTTCATCGACCAAGGGTATCCCGTCGAGGCAATAATCGAATACCTGCTTTCAATATATAACACCGATTTCGAAATGTGGCGGCTCACAAATCCAACCATTCCCTATATTGACTTCAACTTTCGTTTCGAAAAGATTGGCAAAAACTCACCACTCTTTGATCTTGCAAAACTCAATCATATATCAAAAGAAATCATTTCTAAAAAAACAAAACATCAAATAAAACAAGAGGTTACCGAATACTTAACATCTTTTAATGGCATCACAAGACATATTCCATTAAATAAAGAAGATAAAAAAGAGCTGCTTAAATCTCCTTCGTATACCGAAATAGACAAAGTTGTTGCCCTTTTAAATATAGATCGCGAAACCGAAAAACCACGTAAAGATATATCTAAATTCAGTGATATTTTCTCTGAATACACCTATGTTTTTGAAAAACCCTCAGAAGAAAATTTCAGCTCAGAAGAGAAAACACTTCTCACCAATTATTTAACAACTTACAAGCATATCTCAACCAGAGAAGAATGGTTTGCTCATCTCAAATCATTTAATAATAAGAGTCTTATGAAACTTGTACGTCGTTCAATCACAGGCAAAGAAACCGGGCCTGATCTTTATCAAATTATGCAAATTCTAGGCCATACAGAGGTAACAACACGCCTCAAACATTGATTTTTGATCCATACTTGTTTTTATACTAAGTTCTAATTCTGCAAAGCGTTGAAATATTTTTAATAACCTTTCATCTTTCTTTTCAATAAACATTCCTTTAATAATTCTAAGAAGGTCTTTAATAATACCAAAAACATTTACACCTTGAGAAAATATTTCTTTGTTTATATTTTCAATTTTTTCTACATCTTTAATCACTATGGCATTGACAAGTTCTTTTAACTTGTTACCACTCACAGTGCCTAAAATACGTTCCACATCATCCATTGTAGGTTTGTTCGAATATGCAGTAATAACTTCTGCAATACTTAAAAGATCTCTGACACTTCCTCCACTCTTATCCACAAGTGTTTTAATTACTTCATCCGTAGCCAAAACACCTTCTTTTTTAAAAGTATTTTCGATAAATTTATGCAACTCTTCACTTGGTATAGGTCTGAAATCAAATCTTAAAACTCTGCTTAATATTGTCTGTGGCAATTTATGTGGTTCTGTTGTACAAAGAACAAAAATTGAATGACTTGGTGGTTCTTCAAGTGTTTTCAAAAATGAATTAAATGCACTTGTTGAAAACATATGCACTTCATCAATTATATAAACTTTATAATTTCCTAACACAGGAGGATATTTAACTTTTTCGGTCAATTCCCTAACATCGTCAACACTGTTATTACTTGCCGCATCAAGTTCTATTATTTCGCCTTTAATTTCTTTTGCAAAAATTCTTGCAAGAGAAGTTTTACCTGTTCCTCTGGTTCCACAAAATAAATATGCGTGCGAAATTTTTCCTGATTTAATTTGGTTTTCAAGCGTTTTAACTATATGTATTTGACCAACTACTTCACTAAACTCTGTTGGTCTTAATCTTCTGTAAAGTGATTTTATCTCTTTGTTCATTTGTATCTCCTCAACGGAAGTTTACCATATAAAACAATATAAAAGCAAAAAGATTAAAACATAACAAAACATCTAGAAAAATTTTATTCTTATTTGTTCTAATCCTTAAAAACCCGTATATACAAAATGCACATACAATCAAAAACACAACCATATAAAACAACTGTGCCAACTGAGACAACAACAAATTACTCATGCCTATTAATACGCATGATGTTATGTAAAATGCACAGAAGCAATCTGTTACTTGTTTTTTACAAGTTCCAAAATAAAGTCTGAACTTACATTCATCTTTACCGATATCATTCTAATTGAATAATAACCAGGTAAACTCTTCCCGTTTATCCAATTACTTACTTGAGATTGACGTACACCAAGAAGTGCAGCCAACTGAAGTTGATTGTAGCCTTGCTCTTGCATCAAATTTTCTAAAATTTTTCCAAAGTTTGTTTCCATACGCATTATCTTGTGCAATATGTGGATAAATATTAAAAGTTTTTCACAACTTTTTCCACACACCCTCTACACTAGAATATACTATATATTGTTGTTTGTCAAGCCCTATATATGCAAAAAATACCATACTTTTTACTTTTCCACATTTCCACAGCCCTTAATAACAAAAATACTATCTAATAACACCTATTACCTCGTTTTTTCATAAATATTTATATGGACCAAAGTACAAAGTCAAATCTTACACTTGAAAACAGAAATAACCTTGTTATCACAGGGATTAAAAAAATCAAAGCAACTGAACCAACCCAAATAATTGCCAATCTTGAAAACGTCGTGATTTACGTAACAGGCTCTAATCTGTCTGTACAAAACCTAAACATAAAAGAAGGTATATTAGAGCTTACAGGTCTTATAAATGGCATAAAATACACAACTGTACAAACACGTAAAGTTTCTTTTAAAAACTTGTTTAGAGGATAAAAACACCCAGATAGTGGGTGTTACAAGTCAATCGTTTAGTTTTTATATTGATTACCATTTATAGTGAGCAAAAGCCTTGTTAGATTCTGCCATCTTATGCACTTCTTCTTTTTTCTTGAATGCACCACCTGTTTGGTTATAAGCGTCAACTATTTCACCAGCAAGACGTTCTTCCATAGTTTTTTCTGAACGTTTTCTTGCAAAGTTAACCATCCAACGAATTCCAAGTGTTTGACGACGCGCAGGGCGCACTTCCATAGGAACCTGGTAATTACTTCCTCCAACGCGACGTGCTTTTGTTTCAAGTAAAGGCATAAGATTATCAAGTGCGGCTGTAAATGCGGTCATAGCCTCTATATTAAGTTTTTTGTTAACAATCTCGAATGCCCCATATACAATTCCTTGTGCGGTTCCTTTTTTGCCATCAAGCATGATTTGATTGATAAGTTTTGTTACAACTGTACTTTTGTACACTGGGTCTGGTAAAACTGGTTTTGCGGGTATTCCACTTCTTCTTGGCATAATTTATAATCTCCTTTTTAATTTTATATTTCACGGGTGCCGCCCGTTACTCACATTTTAATTCTAAGCATATTCAAAATCTGCTTCGTTATACTGTGCCTCTGAAGGCAAAAGTCCTTTTTTATTAAGATACCTTGCTATAGCAATTAACTCTTCATCTGTTGGTGTAGTTTTATGAGTATCGGACAGGGAATAATGAGCATATTTATTCAAATATGGCATAAGAGGATCCGAACCAGCTTTCCCATTTGTTACCAACAGGTCCTGATACTGCATAAATATATCTAAAACTTCATCAAGATTCATAACCACCTCTTGTTATCTTTATGTAATTATCCTTGCTTTGGTTTTTTCGCACCATACTTTGAACGTGCTTGCATACGTTTTGCAACACCAGCGGTGTCAAGAGTACCACGGATAATATGGTATCGTACACCAGGCAAATCTTTTACACGCCCACCACGAATAAGAACCACACTGTGCTCTTGTAAGTTATGTCCAATTCCAGGAATGTAACAGGTACCTTCTTGTTTGTTACTGAAACGAACCCTTGCAACTTTTCGAAGAGCCGAGTTAGGTTTCTTAGGTGTTGTTGTTTTAACCTGTAAACAAACCCCACGTTTTTGTGGGCAGTTGTCAAGAATAGGTGACTTTGACTTACTTGTCAAAGGTTTTCTGTTTTTTCTTACTAATTGATTAATTGTTGGCATAAGACCAATTCTATCACAATTATATTATATATGTCAAGCAAAACTTTATTCGTACATGATGTATAATAAAAATATGCTTCAAATAAATATCATTGCCGTGGGAACCCAAGAAAAATATTATGCCGATGCAACAGGCGAATATATAAAGCGATTGCAAAAATATTGCAAATTAAAGATAACAGAAATTAAACACAGTAATCAAAAAAGAGAAGTCGAATCAATAAGGCAGGCAATCCCAGAAAAAGGAAAAGTATTTTTGTGTGATATTAATGGAACAGAGATATCAAGTGAATTACTTGCAAAAAAAATAGAGCAATTATCACTTACAAATTCGGTAATGACGTTTATTATTGGTGGAAGTGATGGAGTAGGGAATTATCTTGATAATCAGATACACGAAAAAATTTCCTTTGGGAAAATAACATTGCCGCATCAACTCTTCCGTGTAATTCTTACCGAGCAAATTTATCGTGCATTTACCATTTCAAACAACGAAAAATATCATAGGTAAGATTATCAATTACTTTACACTTTAAAAAGTTAAATAAATGTTATAATTGCTTATGCAAGAACAGGAAGAAATAAATTACGAAATTATAGACCTCACCCCAGACATGAGTTCAATATGGGGCAAAGTATTATCACAACTTCGTGAACATGATTCAATATTATACGCCGCCGTTTCAGAACAAGTCGATATTGATTTTACCAGAGAAGATATTCGACTGTATACATCTAATCAAACACTTTATAACATAATGGAACGAGGATTAAAACTTTTAAATGAAATTGCCGGAACGCCAACAGAAATTAATGATTCTACAATAAAAATATTCTTTAACAAAAAACAAACCTTGAAAACAAATAAGATTGATAAATTAAGAAAAATATTTGGTGAAGATTTGATAATTAAACCATGAAATTCGTTAGGAATCGTTAAAGAACAAAAGAAAAATCTGGTGCACGAAAGAAACTCTTATTGTTTGTTCAGTCATTTTAACAAAAGAGAGACTCTGCTAAAGATTTATATTCGCTCTGCTTTTATTATGCTTTTTCAGCATGTATTTGAAACGTACAACTATTATCAAGTTGCTGGAACAAGGCGAAGTACAACAGAATCCGAATAATCAAAAAGAACATCAACCATGTGACCAACACGGGGCATATTAGGGTCAATAAAAGTAGATTGGTTAGGTGTGTTCTGACGCTTTGGCCCAAGTAAATCAGGAATATTTGCGGTTGATTTTCTTATACGGCCAAGATCATCTTCAAACTTGTACGATACAACAAAAAACCATCCTGTATCCATTCCAATAGTATCACCGCGATTTGCCCCACGAGTGCGACCAAACCATCTGTAGGTATGACGTACGCTTTGTATCGAGCCGCGGGTCACAAAGCCTTCTTGCCTTAAGCGACGCACCGTCGAATTAAAGTTTTGTGCACCAATCATGTTGTACACTCCGATACCAAAGAATAAAACACCTAAACCAAGGGGTATCCAAAATAAAGCATGAATTGCCGGGCTTGCACCACCACTTCCTCGTATAGCAAAGAAAAATACGAAAAATGCAATCGCCACCAAAACTGCACCTATCAAAAATAAAGTTATTCCAGAACGCGATTTCATACTATAACTTTCTAAAACTCCACCGTGCCTTGCCGGATTAAAAGGTTCAATTGGCATAATATTTTATTATACATTACCAATGAATAATTTGTCAATGTTTTTCATTTGCAGAAATTGTCGAAAACAACTTATAATTCAAAGAGTACAAATATATTTAGGGAGACAACATGAAAAGAAAAAGATTTTTTTGGACACGTCTTATTGCATTTTCAATCATAACCGCAGTGATAGCAGTAGGTTTTGTTTGGGCGGACAATATTGAAACATTTGTTAACGCAAACATTCTGGGCAATCATCCTCATGAGGGTGGACTTGCGGTTCACTTTATAAGTGGTGTAGGCCAAGCAGATGCGGCCGTGGTTCAATTTCCAAACGGCCAAGTTATGGTTGTTGATGCCGGTGCCCCAAATGATAATTCACGCAATGCACTGCTTCATTATATGACAAACTATATTTTCCCACATAATACACCAAGATCAATAGATTTGTTTGTTGCAACACACAGTCATGCCGATCACATAGGTGGGGCGGCAAACAGTTTTAACATGACAAGTGCGTTATTTGACAACTTTTATGTGTCACACATAATAAGGCCAATTTCTTTTACAATGGCGGAAATCGAGGCAGATATTCACAGAGATCAATTTGGTATTGAAACCCGCCCAACAATGCATGATACCGCAATTTTCCGAAACTTTGTAACCCGAATAAATTCGCATACATGTATTAATGGGCAGGCATCTATTGTAACAATACCTTATGTAGGAAAGCAAATGCATTTTGGTGACGCATATATAAAATTCTATTCACCAACGCGACCTTTTTATGGAAACCTAAATTCTACTCCAGGGGCAAGTGGTGACAATGCAATAAATCAAACAAGTACAGTCTTTTCACTTAACTATGCCGGACGGCGTGTACTTTTTACAGGTGATGCCTATATTTATAACGAGGACAATATTATAAATACACTTGATGCAAATGGAAGAACAATCTTTGGAACATTACCAGGCGAAATTTACAAGGTTGATGTGCTAGACGTTGGGCATCATGGAAGTAATACAAGTACAGGTCTTAACCTGCTTAGAAAAATTCAACCAACATATGCGGTTATCCAGGTTGGAGCAGCAAACAGTTATGGGCATCCACATACTGCATTGATAAATCGTCTTGTACAATATGTTAATCCATATAATATTCTGACAACCATGGATGATGGAGATATTCTAATTCAAATTAGGGCAGATGGACAATTGACCGTTGCAGGGGTTATTCAATCGGATCTGCCTGGAATTCTTTCTGGACTTTCAAATTGGTTTGCAACAAATGGATTTTGGGTTGAATATTGGATGATTGCCATTCCGATTATAATATTGTCTTTCCTATTACTTCTAGCTATGGATTTTTTTGGTAAAAATAATGCCTCAAATACAAGAAAAAATACAAATCGTCGAAACCAAGCAATCCCAGGAAATCGGCGAAGATAAAAACATATACATAAAGCATGAGAACAAATAACAGAGGATTTCGATGGTTTGCGATATTATTTACTTTTGTTTCCATTTTGTCTCTAGGGTTTGTGTGGACAACACAAATTGAAAATTTTATAAATAAGGCCCTATTAGGATATAGGTCTTCACCAAAAATTCAAAGATTTGAAAACGGTCTTGCCATACATTTTGTAAACATAGGTCAAGGTGATGCAACGGTAATTCAAACACCAACGGGTGAAGTAATACTCGTCGATGCAGGTAATCAAACTCCTGCAAGTCGTCATGTGCTCAGCAACTATTTAAAAAATGAAATTTTCAAGAATCAAGCCGAACGAACAATAAATCTTTTCATAGCAACACACAGCCATGCCGATCATATAGGGTCTGCAAGTTATTTGCTTGAAAACTATGATGTTGCACACATTATTCGACCAAAATCGTTTACGCCAACCGAGATTGCAAGTAACGTGCCATACCTTGAATTTGGGATAGAGGGAAGGGTAACCCCACACAACACAATTGCTTTTCAACAATTCATACATTCAATGAGCCAAAGTAACGCACTTATAGAGATTCCCAGAAAAGGAAAAGAAATACAGTTTGGAAATGTAGTTATACGCTTTTTTTCACCTACTACCGCATTTTACGGGCCTGATATAGGCAAAGTAAATTACCATAAATTCATCAATCAACTCAGCACAGTATTCACCGTCAGTTATTCAGGAAGACGAGTTTTGTTTATGGGTGATGCCTATACCGAAAATGAATTGAGATTGCTTAATTACAGGTGTGAAAATGGTCTCGATGCATTTGGCACATTACCAGACGATCCATTCAAGGTTGATGTCCTTGATGTCGGACACCATGGAAGCAATACAAGTACAAGTACACTTTTTCTTAATAAAATACGTCCATCTTATGCAATATTGCAACTTGGAAGAAATCACTATGGACATCCGCATAGCGAAGTAATAGGGAGACTTGAATCAATTGATGCCAATATTCTTATAACTAGACAGGTTGGGCATGTCTTGGTACAAATAGACACGGATGGGCGATTAATCGTTCAAACAATACCAGACTCAAATCAATTTTGGGTAAACTATTGGATGATTTTTTTACCAATATTGTTAACTCCTCTTTTGTTTATATCAATCGGAAAAGTGGTTAAAAGGACAAAAGTACTCTACATGTTTCCCAGTTAAATTTCTTGAAAAGCCATAAGAGCAAAAAGAACTTAAAAATATTAATTTTAGGTATTGACAAGTGATTTAATAGTTGCTATAATACGTTATTATGATAGCAAGCAACGTAAATTTTAATCTCTACAAATCGTTCGTGGCGGTCTTTGACCAAAAGAACATAAGCAAAGCGGCGGCCCAGTTACAGATAACACAACCAACTGTGACCTATAACGTCAAGGAACTTGAACGGCAACTTGGTGTAAAGTTGTTCCATACTCACCCCCGGGGTGTCGAACCAACTAAAGATGCAAATGAACTCTACAAGTTCGTTGTGGCCGCACTCATTTCGATTGCAAACGGCGAAAACGCAATTCGTACTTTCGATGAGAGTGCAAGTGTTGTTATTCGCATCGCATCGTTTGGAGGTTTTGTGGCAAGTTATGTTGCAAAGGCAATTCGCAACTTTTCAAAAAAATATCCTCTTGCGAAATTTGAGGTTCTTTATTCAAGTTATGGTGATCCATTTACTCGCCTTTCGCAACACGGTGCAGATCTTGTGATTGATATGTACGAGGCATCCATGCCACAACTTGCAAGTTTTGAACTTAAAAAAGTCGAGCGTGTGGCGGTCGCAACCCCAGAGTTTATTAAAGAAAACAAAGTTGGTGATAAAATTTCTGCAGAAACACTTGAAACAATACCATATGCGGTTTTCAAAAAGGCAATACGTCTTATTGATTCAAAAGTAAAAGCAACGCCTTTTGCAATTGTAGAAACATCAAGCAATTTACTTGAAATGGTAAAGGCATCTGCAACACTTGGAATTTGTTATGCCGACGATATTGAAGGGATGGATGGTCTTACAACTATTGACATTTCAAAGCTTGCACTTCCATCAAGTACGCTTAAATGCATCTATAACAAAGAATCGGTTACAAAACCAACAAAGGCATTCATTTGCGAACTTTGCGAAGTATTTAATGTAAAGGCTCCTTTCATGAAAGACTGAGAAAGAAAAATAGTAACATAATTCCATAAGCAAAAACACCCGTAATAAGGTGTTTTTGTTTATAGGCTAGGAATTATCGCTTTAAGTCACCGTTAGGTGCTTTTGTTCGATCATTAATTCATTTTTACGCAACAGTTTGTGTAACAATAACAGTTGTTCCTGCATCCGCAAAGTGTGTGTTACTTGCAACCCAATGAGCACGTGCACGTGCACGAAACCCAAGCAACGCGTAGAAACCGAATGTTATAAAGGTAAGTAACATCCAAAGTATCGAGCGAATCCAAAGTCCCATTGCACGACCATCAAAGCGAAGTTGTTTTCCATCAACAATTGTGTTGTTGATAATAAAACGCTTCATCATACAGTTGTACCATGCGAAAAGGATCCCGAATGTAAGCAGACCACCAATGATTACAGGAAACAACAACAAAGCTCTCCCAAGAAACCCTAGTGGGTTACCAATCCATTTTGATTCCATTAATTTTCCTCCTTTTGTTAAAGTATATGTCTAATCGTACGATTTTATCAAAACAAAGTCAAATGATTTCTCTTCTGCTTACTTGCCTATGCAAAAATTTGAAAATATTTCGTCAATTACCGCATCAGACACATTGGTTCCACTTATATTTCCAAGATGATCAAGTGCGGTTGTAATGTCTGTAGCAATCATATCAAGGGACAACCCGTTAATATTCTCAAGTGCGTTTACAAGAGCCCGATATGCAAGTGCAAGTTCGTTTAGATGACGTGTGCTTGTAATGACAAGTGTGTCATGTGCCTGATGAATTTGGAAACTTTCAGTAATTGAAGAATAGACAAGTTCTTTAAGTTTTGAAATGTTTTCATGTGACACCGCAGAAGTGAAAATGGTATTCCCGCATGGTGTGTCCCAGTTGACTGTGTTTTCATTAAATGAGGTCAAATCACTTTTATTAAGTACAAAAATAACTTGTTTGTTATTAAAGGAGTCAAGCAAATCCAAGATTTTGATGTCTTGCTTTGTTGGTTTGCAAGATCCATCAAAAATTGCAAGAATTATATCTGCCTTTTCCATTACTTGTCTAGAACGTTGAATGCCAAACTCTTCGATTTTTGAAATCTCATTCGTCTTTGTATCGGATCGAATATCGCGTTGTCCTGCGGTGTCATTAAATACCAGTTTAACACCTTTATATAAAATACTCTCGGTTATGGTGTCTGTTGTTGTTCCTTCAATGTTTGTGACGATGCTTCTGTCTCTGTTTATAATTGCGTTAAATAAACTGCTCTTACCGACATTAGGTCGCCCTATAACCGCGATTTGGATACCACTTGACATTATTCGTCCTTCATTTGCACTTGAAATAAAAGAATTAATGTCACTGCCCGCAGATGCAATTTTGGATTTAAGGTCGGCAACAGTACTGTAATCAATATCATCATCTGGTTGATCAAGTATTGTTTCAATTTGTGCAAGGCAGTTCAAAAGTTCCTTTTCCATTAAAAAGAGTTTTTTCGACAAAGCCCCTTGGCTTACAAGGGATATCGCTTTTAATTGACTCTCACTCTCTGCTGCAATTTTGTCCATAATTGACTCTGCCTGATCAAGTGAAATTTTACCATTCAAAAAAGCTCGTTTTGAAAATTCTCCAGGCTGTGCCAATGTTGCACCCAAAGTTAACAAATGTTCAACAAGTTTCTGTAAAAGAAATGCTCCGCCATGAGCTTGGATTTCTACAACATTTTCCCCAGTGAAAGACCTGGGTCCAGGAAAGTAAATAACAATTACATCATCACTGAAATCAGGTGTTAAAATCGTTCCATACGTTGCATAACGAGGTTTAATTGAGGTCTTTGAAGTAAAACACTTTAAAACAATATCAAGTGCCAATGAACCACTTAAACGTATTATTCCAACACCGCCATTTCCAATGGGTGTTGCAATCGCTGCAATCGTTGTCTTTTCCATATCCAAGTTTAACACAAAAGACATGTCATTTTTGATTCAATTTAATTCTCAAACTGGAACAAAAAATTTAGCGATAATTCCTAGACTGCAAAAAAAGGGGCATTTACCCCTTTGAATCGATATTTACTAATAAGTTTCATCTGGGCGTTCGACCGCAAGTGATTGCACAAAGCGTGCGAGAGGGGCAAAATTAGCAAAGGTACTTAAACTGTAACGAAGTGAATGTGCATCTGCATCACCTGAATGACCCAAACTGAAAAGTATTTCTTGTCTTTGAAATCTGTTTCTTTGATTCGCAAGGGGTATATACATTTGACGAATGCCTTGTGCATAGGTCGGGCGATGTTGAACAAGCACATCATTTATATCAAGTTCATACCATGTGTAATCCATAGGAACGATTCTGTGGTCGCGACTGCTTGTGCCAAGCAAAGCCCATTGTGGGGTTGCAAATGAAATCATCATGTAATGCCATCCTGTTGCTGAACGAACTCCGTGTGTATTTTGCATCTGTGTATTGCCATTAAATCCGGCACGCTCTCTTCCTGACACACCTGTTGTAAATTGTTCTAACATATTGGTTCGACGTCCGCGGTTAAAGTGTCGCATTGCCTCGTTCATTAAAAGTGTTTCGAAATTATTTGAACTGTCTGGGAAAATAATCTCACGTTCGGTATTTCCCGCACCCCAGCGAAGTTCAATTGCATTTACATGTCTCAAATCAATGTCAAGTCCATAGGTTGTGCGTATTGATGTAAATAAAATTGCACCTACAGAAGAAAATATAACCAAAACAATAACAAGTCCGATTATTGCATTTCTAAGAATTTTTTTCCTGCGTTGTGTCATCGTCTCCCTCCGTTGTACTTGTGTCTTGTGTAACCTCTTGCGTCTCTACACCTACAAGTGTACCATAAACATGGATATTGTCAATAGTAGGGAAGTGAGTAAGATTTCCACCCTCTGTTATAATTTTACGCCCAAGTTCAATATTATACTCTAACGCACGTACACGTTCTTCGTCAATAAGGTTTGCTTGAAGATAAGTTGCCGCAATTTCTCTAAGCCTGCCTACCTCGCGGTCATAAATGCCAAGTTCCTGTTCAATACGATCTTTCTTTTCTTGCTCACGAACTTTTTCAACCCTTTCTTCGATGCCTTTAATAACCTGCTTTGCAGATTTTCCTGCCATGATAAGGTCAATATCTTCGGCATAAATTGTTTCGCGTTCAAGTAATACTTCAACCATTACATTAATTTCTTTTTTCTTGTCGGCCATAACTTTTTTCGCCCTGTCCATCGCCTCGACAAGAAGTGCTTTAATCTCGCCGTCGATAAGAGATTGCATCTCATTGCTTATTTGCTTGCTTTCATACTGACGCATGAGTGCCTCGTCATGCCTGCCATAATAAAGAGGTCCAAGTTTTTCACTCATACCAAAGTTTGTAACCATTTTCTCTGCAAGTCCGGTTGCCACTTTTAAATCTTGTTGTGCACCTGTACAAATATCCCCAATAAACACATCTTCTGCCGCACGGCCACCCATATAAAGTGCAAGTTGGGCTTTTAAAAAGGTTTTTGATTTATGTGCGGTTACATCATCTTGATCATTTGTAAGTGTGTAACCTGCCGCCATTCCTCTAGGGATAATTGAAACTTCTTGAACAGTATGTTTTGGTTGCAACATTCTTGATACAACCGCATGACCCGCCTCGTGATATGCGGTAATTTTTTTATCTTCTTCGGTAATAATACGACTTCGTTTCTGAGGGCCAAGAAGAACCTTATTAATTCCTTCGGTTATGTCTTGCATTCCAATTTTGCGTCTATCTTTCTTTGCCGCAATAATCGCCGCTTCGTTCATAAGGTTTTCAATGTCGGCACCGGTAAATCCACTTATAATCTGTGCAACGCGTTTAAGATCAACGTCTGATCCAACAGGCTTGTTCTTTGTGTGGACGCCAAGTATTTTTTCACGCCCAGAAACATCAGGCATTTGAACAACTATTTGACGATCAAAACGACCTGGACGAAGAAGTGCAGGGTCCAAAACATCTGGACGGTTTGTCGCCGCAAGAACGATAACCCCTTCAGATTTTGTAAAACCATCCATTTGAACAAGAAGTTGGTTAAGTGTTTGTTCATTTTCTTCTGCTGCACCGCTTATTCCAACACCACGCATTCGGGCGATACTGTCAATTTCGTCAATGAAAATAATACATGGGGCACTTGCTTTTGCCTCTTCAAATAAATCTCTCATACGAGAAGGACCAACCCCGACAAGCATTTCACTGAAATCCGACCCACTTATCGAAAAGAAAGGCACTCCGGCTTCACCTGCAATTGCTTTTGCCAAAAGTGTTTTACCTGTTCCTGGTTGCCCTACAAGAAGAAATCCTTTAGGAATTCTTGCCCCAAGTTCAAGAAATTTGTGTGGAGTGCGAAGAAATTGAACAATTTCTTCAACTTCCATCTTTTCTTCTTCAATGCCTGCAACATCGTTAAAACGAACAGGACTTGAAAGTGTTCTTTGGGCACGGTGCTTGCCCATTCCACTTAGGCCACTTGAACGCATTATGCCTCGTGATAAAATCCAGAACAGGAAGATTGCGAATAAAATGAATGGCAACCAACTTAGGACGGTGCTCCAGATAGAAGTTGATACAACACGAGGGAAGTGGTTAATAGTATCGGTATTGTTGCCCTGTGTACGGAAATAATCGTTTCGTTCGCGAATTCGGGCTTCACTCTCTCTCCAGTTTGGGTTAAAAAGCCTGTAATCCGCATGACGTGAAGGATTATTTTGGAAATTTCTTACGCGATTTTCTGGAACATTTACACCCTCACGATTTCTTGTACGAAGTATATAAGTGGTATTACCATGGAAAATAACAGAATGTATAATAGAAGGTCCCCAAACAGGCACAGGCACAGGAGTAACAAAATCAACAGAAGTATCAATTGTCAAGACCGGAAATCCTGCTGGGAAATTTGTGGTGTCAGAAAGCACTGTGTTAATTGCTGATGCAAGTGTTGTGATTTCTGGTGTTTCAGAGGTAACCCCACGAAGATTAAAGTTGACATTAATATAAGGTATGTCAGAAGCATCATGTGCAACGGTAACAGTAACAAATTCAACTCCATTAACATCATCAAATACACCATTTACAAGTGTCAAAATTTCCGAACGTTTTGTTGCCATGTCTGTTGTGCTTGTGCCTGGTGCAAAACCTGTGACACGTATAAGCTTGCCACTTGGATATTGGGGGATTGAACCACGTATAAGTCTGTCAAATTCATCAACACTGATTCTTGGAACATTTGGTCCCAAATTAATGTTATTAAAAAGCATCATACCCAAAAAAAAGACTACAAGAAGTATAAATGCAATCATTAAAGGATTTCTTTTTCTTGGTTGCTGTTGTTGCTGTTGATTACTCATAAAGGAATGTACTCCGATTAAAGGCAAATTGTTCGCCTGACAAATATCACCTAGTATACCACAAACGACAAAAGTTCATCATGCAAAATATCAATATGTAAAAAACAAAACGACTAATTTAAGTAAAATACTTGCATAATAATATAAAATGGGATATATTAATTACATTAACATTCAATGTCTAAGGAACAAGGGGTTATAAATTTATGTGGAAAATTATTTTAGGTATAGTTGTACTTGTTGTTGCAATTGTTGCATCTATTGTGCTTTATATTTGGATTGCAGGGCAAGACTTTTCAAATCTTGACTTTTGGTTACTTATTGTCGCGGTAACATTTCTGTTGGCGTCGGCAATTGTGCTTTGTGGACTTCTTATCGAGCGTGGATTCCGTGAACGACAATATGGTACTAACTGAGGTCAATCTATTTCCAAAAAACTGCTTCCATTTTTAAAAGGAGCAGTTTTTTTGTTGTATTCATATATTCCCTGTATGGAAAGAACAATTTGTGCAAGAGGCAGTATTGAAACATTTGCAAACGACATAGGCGCGGATAACATAAATAGGTTTTTTGTGCGAAGTATGGACAAACGAGTATGCCGAGGCAATTGCAACGGTCAGATAGTTTTGAGAACTCCTCAAGTTCCGGTTCCATCATCACAATCATCAAAACCAAAGCCCGAAACGGTTTCATTAAAACTTGGTAAAATCAGAATCCAAATTAAAAACGCGGAAAATATTAAAGTTCGTGAAGAAGAAGGCGGTGTGATGATTTCGGTTTCACAATAGACCTAGACATTAAAGAGTAATATAGCAAATCCATAAATTGCAAAACTTATTCCCGCAAGCGAGTAACGAATGGTTTTCTTCTCGATAAAAATAAATCTAGACAACAGAAAAAGACCAATAAAATAGAATAAAAACCAATAACCATTTATGTTAAATGCAACCTGGGCATTTATTGAACTTATCCAATTTGTTGCATGAATAACACCGCGAGTAAAAATATCTGCCCAATATAATAAAGGCGAACCAATAAAAGTAACAAGAGCAATAACCGATAATTTGAATGCAATCACCAAAAGAGGAAGCAAGAATAAATTTGTAAGAATACTGAATGCAGGATATGCACCAAAATACAAAACTATAAATGGGAATACCGCAACAGATGTACTTAAATCAAGTGCAATTGTTCCCGATATAAATTTTCTAAACCATTGTATCCACTTTTTTTGTGCATTCTCGTTTTTCCCAAAGCACAAGACCTTGTTACAAAAACGATATAGAGGTCGGTACAAAAGTGCAATCCCAATCATACATCCAAAAGTCAATTGAAATGATACAGACATAATTGAAAATGGAAACAAAACAAGTACAATTACCATCGCCATGCAAATAGAGGAAAATAAATCAACTCGCCGTACAAATAACCTATTAAAAACCATCACAAGAAACATAATGGCGGCACGCATAATTGAATATCGAAAATCCGCAAGAAACAAATAAAGTAACAGTGTACAAAAAATTATAAAGAATTGAGGCTTTTTTGGCATTTTTAAAATATGCATAACACCAACAAGCAATCCAACGACCATACCTACATGAAGTCCACTGACCGCCAGAACATGTGCAAGACCTGTTGCCGAAAAACTTTCTCTAATATCAGAATCTAAACTTGATCTGTCGCCAAACAACATAGAGTACATGAGAGTTGCACTTTGTTCACTCATATGACGATTGAAATAGTTATAGGTATACCTCATAACACTCATTCTTGCATCTGAACTGCTCCCATGAAATATTAAACCTCTTCCACGATGTGATGTGGTGTATCTGATTCGGTTGTTAACATTAAATGGACTTGAATTACTTGCAGATAAAGTTGTATTAAGACTTACAACAGTACCAAAGCCAAGACTCCTAAGCGATTCTAATACTTCCTCGTCCTGGGCCGTTAAATTCACCCGAACACGCCCGGTGATTCTTTGCCCCATAAACGTTGCATTGTTCAAAACAATATTTGCCCTTCCTTCATCCAAAAAAGTATCATCTCGAATTGTAAATGATGTAATTGTGCCGCGAAGTTGTCCTTCGCCTATAAAACTTCTTTGGTTTTCAAAAACAACTTGTGTTACTCCAAATGAAATTATTACCGCCAAACATAATAACAACGTAGACGCAAAAAATATCTTTGATGAACCAATTGCCTTTAAACACGTTCCCCGAAAACCTTTCTTGTTATTCCAAGCATTCATTGCAACAAAAAATAAAATAAGTAAGCCAATCCACACAAATACAAGCCAAAACCCAACGTCTCTTGAAATCATACAAATAATAACGGTTAATCCAACAAACAGTGCAAAAAAACATACAGGACGAAAATTAACCAATTGCCTGTTTTTGCAAATTTTATCATTTTTTGTCACAATATCATTGTACAACAATTTTAGATATGAATTATCACATTGTTAATTAATGATGCTATACTGGGTTTAAATGATTTACACGAATGAAATACTTGATAAAGATTTGGCAACAAACAATTTATCGCAATCTTATTTATTGGTCTCGTTTGATATTTTATATCTTGAGGAAATTGCAAAAAGATTTTCAAAAAATTTTAATATCGCAGATGTATTCTGGCTAAGGCCAAAAGATGGAGGGAAGAGTATCTCTGTCGAACAAGTAATTGCATTTAATGAAAATGTACATTTGGCGGCGATTGGATTTAAAAAATTACTTGTTATAAGTGATTTTTCAGCAATGACAATCCAAGCACAAAATAAAATGTTAAAAGTTCTTGAAGATATACGAAATGACAGTGTATTTTTATTACTTGCAAGTAATCCTGACAGAGTTATTAACACAATTAAAAGTCGCTGTGTAATTTTATATCAACAAGAATTAAAAGGGGCAAGTTTATATGAACAAGACTTGTTCACAAATAACAAAGCAACTGCTGAAATTTTCGAAAGTGCAAAAGCGTTATTCGTATCTAAAGATTTGAACGAGGCATTGCCACATATTGTTGTGCTTGGCAACAAGGACAATTTTAAAATAGCACTAATTGCCCTTTCAAAACAGGTGTCGCTTATGGATTTAAAAGCACCAAAGACATATCGTCTTATGTCTGCGTTGTCAGAAATAAATCGTAATGTCGAGGCAAACTGTAATCCGACAAACGCACTTGATCTTCTTGTAATTGAATTATTCCAATGCTAGACATTCTTTGAATTTGCTCTATTTCTTTTTTGGAATTTTGTGCTATACTTGCACATGACAAAAGTTGTAAATATAAGGATCGGGGACAACAACCCGCCTGTGAAATATGATACCAAAATTGATCTTGCCCCAGAAGATTTTGTTGTTGTCGAATCACCAAATGGTGCCGAATGGGGCGTGGTAGACACAAATCCATATGAACAAAAAACAAGTGGTCAAAATTATCTTGTAATTCGAAAAGCAGACGATAATGACATGAAAACAATAAAACTTCGTCAAAATGATGCAAAAAATGCGGTAAAAGTTGCCACCGACAGAATTGAAAAATACAAGCTTGATATGAAATTACTTAACGCAACATATACCTTTGATGGTGGCAAAGTTATAATCCAGTTTTCGTCACCTGGGCGTGTTGATTTCAGAGAACTTGTCAAAGATTTGGCCTACAGCCTTAAAACAAGAATCGAATTAAAACAAGTAGGATCTAGAGACGAAGTTAAAACTTTTGGTGCACTAGGTGGTTGTGGGCAAGTGTGTTGTTGTGTAAGATTCAAACAAGATTTTGAAAATATTACGATTAAAATGGCAAAGACACAAGGACTAAGTCTTAATCCGCAAAAGATTAATGGGATGTGCGGACGATTGCTTTGTTGTTTGAATTATGAAAATGCACATTACATTGAAACCGCCGAAAGGATGCCAAAATATGGGCAAGAAGTACAAACGCCCGATGGCAAAGGAATTGCACAAGGACATAATGCAATTAAAGAAACGGTAGATGTAAAGTTCCATAAAGATGGCGTCTTCAGAACAGAATGTTTCAGGGCATGCGATGTAAAATGCGGTGGGTGTCGCAAGCATGAAGAAAATATTTAGAGGCATGGTTAATTAACAAATGTGTTAAACTCTTGATAAGATGAAACAGGTAATTATCATAAATGGAAATTGTGGTGTCGGAAAAGACACAATGATTGAATTCGCCAAAAGAAAATTCAAAATACGAAATGTCTCAAGTATTGACCCTATAAAAGAAATTGCACGCATTGGTGGTTGGCGTGAAAAAGACGAAAAGGGCAGACGACTTCTTGTAAACCTTAAAGAATTATTCATAGAATTTAATGATCTTCCAACAAATTACTTGATAAAACAATATAACCAGTTTCTTAAAAGTGATGAACATCTCATGTTTGCACATATACGTGAACCTGAAGAAATAGACAAGTTTAAAAAAATTTCTCAAGCAAAAACACTTTTAATAACGCGAAGTCAATCTGCTGCAATTGACTGTGGACGAAATAATGTAAAGTATACATATGACTTTCTGTTTGCAAATGATGGTGATACTATAAGTGAAAATGGTGAAAATTTTATAAAATTCCTATTTGAGTGCTTATTCAAGTGATAATTTTTCAAAATCCTTTTTTGTATAAGAATATCCTGAATAAATTATAATTGCAATCGCCGCACTTATTGTAACTCCACCAATAAGTAACCATCCAAGCCAGTTTTGTACCGACATGCTCTGTGTTGTTTGGTTTCCTCTAAAGCCAATGATGTCAAGGCTTACCCCTATTGTAAACAAAATAAAAGCATTTGAAATCTTTGTGCAAAAGGTCAAAAATGCCGCACTTATCGCTGTTTTATCTTGGCCTGTACGTTTTCTCTCAAGTTCAATGCAATCTGCAAACATTGAAATAGGTAAACTGTATAAACAACCGGTACCAATTCCACAGAATAAAATTGTCAAAATTACAAGAGGAAGTACAGCGGCAGATGGAACAGAATTCCGGAATGCGAGAACAAAGCCAAATATAATCATGCCCAGAATTATGATGAAAAGTGATGATTTCAAAGCAACGATTTTATCGGTTCGTTTTGCAATATAGAACCAAAGCGGTTGACCTGCAATTATTCCTGTTATAAGTGCAATCATGATGAAAGGTATTTGAAGTGTAGAAAAATGAAAAGTATAAGTAAAAATATGCATACCAAGGCTTGTTAAGAATGCCCCTGCACTTAGACTTATCGCATATCCAAGAATCAATCGACCAACATTTTTTTGGCGCATGACAGAGAAAAAATCGCCATGAATTGTGGTTTTCTTTTTTGCGTTTGGTGTTAACGTTTTAACGGGTTGTAAAGTATCACTCTCGACTTCAGATTGATGTCGATGCTTGTACGTTCCCCAAAACATAAGCAATCCACAAACCACACAAAGAATGCTTGTCACAATCGCAATCTGTATAAATCCATTGCTTGAATTTGTTGCCCGGGCATCGGACAAAAATACACTCATAAGTACTGATGGGACAACAAGGGCAAGAAAACTGAATGTTGTCTTGTATCCTTGTATAGCTGTTCTGTCTTCATACGTTTTACTTAGATCAAGTCCAAGTGCCTGGTACGGCGTAGAATACGTTGTGTTAAATGTTTCAATGACAAGAAGCAATACAAATAACAAAGAAAATTTTGCCCACAACCCCATGTCGGGCGATATTGACCAAATTAAAACGTTAGTAATTGCAACCGCTATGCACCCAAATAAAATAAATCCGTGTCGCTTTCCAAATCGTTTGCTTTTTATTTTATCACTGTAATACCCGACAAATGGATCGGTTGTCGCATCCCATACCGTAGATAATGCAATAGCAATACCCATAAGTGAGCCAGGGATACCCAAAAGCCCGGTTCCAAAAAACATTAAAAAACTTGAAAATGTCTGAGTTGTTGTACCATACCCAAACGCACCAAGCCCATAAAACAACTTTGTTTTTCTTGCAAGTGGTTTTGCCATTCACTATGCTTATGCAAAGATGTGTTTAATTTTGAATTATTTAATGCCCCTTTGCCTATTTATTTCATAAAGAACCATTGCGGTTGCGGTTGCCACATTTAAACTGTTTACCCGACCAAACATAGGCACAGAAACAACATTGTCTACAAGTGACTTTGTAAGATGCCTGACTCCTGTATTTTCACCACCCATAACAAGGGCAATTGGACCTGTCAAGTTGTTTTGTGCAACGTTCACCCCTCCCATATCTGCCGCATAAACCCAGAATCCTTTTTGCTTTAAATGCTCAATCTCTTGATTAATATTTGTCACTTTTGCAATTTTCACATGATTCGCGGCCCCCGCACTTACACGAATAACCGTTTCATTGACACTCGCCGCCCGATTTTTCCCAATGATTATCCCATCAACGCCCATACATTCGGCGGTGCGAATTATATTGCCAAGATTATGTGGATCTTCAACACCATCCAAAATGACTAATAATGGTTGCCGTGGATTTCCTTTGGATCCTTGTAAAATTTCAGATAATGTAAAATATTTATAATCTGTCACAAAAGCGATAAAACCTTGATGATTCTTTGTTTTACTAAGTCTGTCAAGTGCGACTTTGTCAACGAACTGGTACTGGATACCACTTGATTTTATTTTTGAAACAAGGTCGTTATGCCCGGTTCCCTTGAACATCATTATTTTTTCAATTGTCGCATTGCTTGCAAGTAATTCTTCGACCGCATTTTTTCCTTCAACTAACATAGTTTTATTATACCACGTACCAGACTCTTTTAAATCTTAATTAAATCAATTGCCCGTTTTTCGTTGCCAGTTAGCACGTTGAACCCAATCACCGATTCTAGTGCCGTTGCCTTTTTATATTCTGCCAGTGAGCAACTTGACGGTACAGTATTCACACTCGCATTTCTTGCCCTGTTTGCAATATCTTTTTCAACATCACTCAAGCCTTCAAAGATTTTGTCAAATAATTCTGCCTGTGCCTTTGCACAAACAATTTTACTTGCCATATCATGTAACTTTGCAACTTTGAAGCCGTTTGCTGCAAGTTCCTTTCTTATAACTAAACTCATATATGCATCCCCAACAAACGCAAGTACAAGAACATTCTTATTCGCAATTTCTTTTTCCATAAGCAAGTATATCACTTTTTTAAAAGCATAAATATAAAACATGAACCTTGTACGAATTATATTTGAATTAAGCACACCAATGATTCTAAACAATGAACTTACCGTGTCAACATATCCTTTTGCAATTGATTATCCAAAAGATACCGATATTGTAATAGATAACATGTCTGAACGATTTATATTTAACACACGTAATGTCACCGATGACAATGCATCAAAATATTGGGACATTATTCAAATTAACAAAGAGCTCATAGTCTTGCGCTCACATAAAGACACAAATAAAAAAATCAACATAGAAAATACAAGTTCTCATTTTATTTTCCCCAAACGCTATATTGTTGAACTTGGGAACGATGAAAAGGTAACATATTTCACAATATACAGTAAACAAACCGACAAAGTGGCAATCAATCTGGGCACAGTTGCAATTAATCCAGGTGTTATGCTTGAGAGAAATACCATAATATTACGAAGTGACAATATCTCGTTTACATATGACCCTGTGCAAAACAAAGTTCTTGAACATAAAATATTTTTACATCAATCATCGCCTCTTCCATTTCGATTTTTGCAACATCTGAAAAACAAAGACCTACTGGAAGCACAAAAACTTCTTGCTTTTAAAATAAATTTGGAAAAACTTGAATCTTATTTTGGTAACTTTGAAATCATACTTAATAATTATCTAAACCAAGAAAATCTTGTCACTGTAAAAACAAACGGTGAAATTAAAACGCTGCACTTTGAAATTAAAGATAACTTGATTCAAAATATACAATAGAGGGCAATTATAAAAAGCCGTCAAGGGTGTGACGGCAAAAAAACATTCAAAATATATAATAAAAGATATATAGAAAACTTTGGCGGGGTTTTATGCCTTACGGGAGATTAATTTCGCCATGCACTTGACGGCTTTTTTCTTGTGTGCTATCAGAAAACATGATAAAATACTGACATGAAATTGTTGAAAGAAATATGTCAAGACCCACAGGTTAAATGTGATAAGTATGGAATACGCAAAACTGCTCGTGCTATTTTGCTGAATGACAAGAATGAGATTCTTTTATTACACGCAAGAAATGGTAATTGGTATGAATTGATAGGCGGTGGCATCGATGATGGTGAAACACTGGAACAAGCACTTCACCGTGAGTGTTTAGAAGAAGCAGGAGCAAAAATCAAAGTGTTGGGCGAAGTTGGTGTAACTCTTGAATTCAGAAACACACAACAGAGATTGAAAATAAATCATTGTTATGTCGCAAAAATACTTGGTGAACTTGGGGCAACTAATATGACTGACGAAGAAATCCGTGACGATTTTGTTTTGGAATTTCATTCATTGGATAAAGCAATAGAACTTTTGAAAAGTGCAAAACCTTTTGGAGAACAGGAATTATTAGGAAAATTCATGATTGCTAGTGAGTTGGCATTTTTAGAAGAATACAAAAAGAGGGCAAAATGAAAACATCTTTGATACGATTTTTAACAAGTGACAACTTGCGATTAGACGGTCTACTATTTGAACCGAACATAAAAACAAGTAAAATTGTTATCCATGTTCACGGAACATCGGGTGACTTTTTTAGCAATAAATTCATTGATGTATTTGCGGAAAAATTAACGGCGAAAGGCATAGCATTTTTGACATTCAATAATCGTGGTGCTTGTAACAATTATGAATTCCGCAAGGAAATTAACGGTAGGCGTGTCGATAAAGTTGAAATAGGTTCGGAAAACGAAATCTTTGAAGAAAGTAATCTTGATTTAATTTCTGCGGTTGATTTTGTCAAGAGCAAAGGGTTCACGGATATATCTTTACAAGGTCACAGTTACGGTTGTAACAAAGTTGTTTGGTATGCACAGGGTAATAATTTTAACGACAAGTTGATTTTGCTTGCCCCATGTGACTTGGTTGAATTAACCGAACAAGACAAACTTGACCCAAAGAAAGCACAGGACATTGAAAACTGTGATATGTTCAAATATCGCAACGGACAACATAACCCTGTTTTGTCAAAAATTAAAGGTGGCATACTTGTTCAAATCGGAACTGATGATCCGTATATTTTGCAACCGAACAAACAAGATTGCCTTGATTATCTCAAAGTAACTTTCAAAAATTCTGATGTGGCTGGAAACCTTATTGTCGGGGCAAATCACGGCTATGAAGAAAAATTTGACGAATTAGTGGATAATGTTGTGGCGTGGTTAGTATAATTCAAACTTGGTTATAGAACAATTTTCCGTTCCTCGCTTATACTTTTTTCTGTTTTCGTCAAACTTGCAAAAATCAAAGGTGTCATGCTCCAAACAATATCCGATTGTCGAAATTATGCCCCTATGCGTGATTACCGCAACATTATCGACTTTGTTCGCTCTTAATTCTGAAAGAAAACTTTGTACACGGTCAAAAGCGTCTTTGAAAGATTGCTTGATTAACTCGTTATATTTTTCTTGTTCCGCCTGTGTCAAATTATCAAGGTTTTTTATTGGGTGTTCCGCAATAATCGAAAATTCACGCAAGCGTGGGTCATATATAACATCAACGCCGACAACCGCATTGACAATTTCCGTTGTTTGTCTTGCCCTTACAACATCTGACGAATAGATTTTGTCAATTCCCAGTTCTGTAACCCTTGGGGCAACCATCCTTGATTGTTCAATTCCAATTTCATTCAAAGGCACATTGCCTTTCTGACCGCCATCGGTTTTGCCGTGTCTTACAACATAAATCATATTTGCCCCTTACTCTTTCATTTCTGCAATTATTTTATTCAAAGTTTTCTCGTCACAATCATTTGGCAAATCAATTTTTATTGCAAGTGGCCACGAAACATCGTGCCACGCTCTGCCGTGTCGCTCCTGCGTTTTGCTGTATCGGGGGAAAGCGTGAAAGTGAACAAATGGGTCTTTCATCATCAATGCTAGATAGTTGAACTTTTCCGCTCCGTAAAGTGATTTTGTTTTATTTTCAAACCATGCACAAACTTTTTGCAACTCGCCGCTTTCCGCCGTTGTCATTTCCGCAAGTGACGAAATATCCCTTTTCAAACAAAACACACACGCCCCAAGTGTCAAATGATTGTATCGTTGCAAAACAACCCAGTATTCAAAATCTTTTACAAGATACTTTTCGGGCGAAAAAACTTTCAAATGTTCCATGCACCTATAATACCACCGTTTTCGCATAGTGGCAAATTATTAGTTTAATTTTTCCGCAACTATTCTCGCTATCCCGACAAACTCTGTCACGGCGTGGGTGTTCCATTATTTGCTTTGATAACGCAGAAGACAGTGTGTTATAATAAACCATGGATGATATAAATCAGTATCGTAAACTTGTAATCACTGTTGTACGACACACTATATTTAAACTTGACGCTCATCCATCTCTAGGTGAAGAAGACCTTATCCAAGAGGGGTTAATTGCACTTCTGCGGGCAAAACAGACTTTTAAAGGCGATGGTGGGGCAAAGTTTGAAACTTATGCAAGTACATGTATTAGAAACCGACTTATTGATATCCTTCGTAAGGAATCTACACAAATCCCCTCGAAATCAATAGGTGATGAAAATAACACCAAATATACCCAGTCCGACATAGATGCCGCAACTCGTAAAACCGAATTTTTAGAAAAGGAAGAGATATTAAAAACTGTGCTTAATACCTGTACAGACATAGAAAGGGCAATTCTTAACACATATCTTCAAGGATATTCATATACTGAAATTGCAAAGATTTTTGAAATATCAAACAAAAAAATAGATAATACGATTCAAAAGATAAAACAAAAAATCAAACAAACAATACAAGAGTAACAAACATACAATGACATATGAATACATACGACATTCTGTTTGCCTCTTTTGTGCTTTTAATAGTTGTGTCCATTGATATATTCATGGTAGGCTTTTCGTATGGGGCAAATAAAACCAAAATAGGTTGGCGACGATTGACTCTTGTATCTTTAATAGGCAACATAATTCTTGGCTCGGCATTAATATTTGGTTACTTCATAGTAAGATACATACAAGAAGACGCGATAACATGGACGGTATTTACAATATTTATGCTTGTTGGTGTTATAAAACTTTGTTGTTGGATGGCATCAAATGCACTTGAACAAGAAACAAAGACAAGAACCCAGAATTGGAAAGAAACATTTTTACTTGCAACAATTCTTGCAATTGACGGTATAGGTATTGGTTTTGCAACAGGGCTTGATAAGATGACCTTGCCTTTTATGTTTATAATAATATCCATATCTTTCGTTTTTGATATATTTTTATTCAAGTTTGGTGAATACATTGGAAATAAACTTGCAACAAAAACCAAATATAATCTTGGTTGGGTTAACGGGGCGATGTTTATTGCTCTGGCAATTTTGAATATCTTCATCTAAAGTAGAATTTTTACATTGTACGTAACGTAATCAAAACATAATAAAAGCACAGCGAATATAAATCTTTAGCAGAGTCTCTCTTTTGTTGAAATGACTGAACAAACAATAAGAGTTTCTTTTGTGCACCAGATTTTTCTTTTGTTTATCTGCTTTTCTGAAAAACCCTTAAACCCCAAACAGCAGCAACATATGATAAAAGTGCAATAACCCCTGAAAGAATAACCCACCATTTTCCCTCGGGCAATAAAAACATAAGCCCAACAAGAAGTCCGCCTAAGCCCAAACCGACTCCAATAATCTTTACCATATTCCAAGTAAATCGCAATTGCAATCCTAGAAACTTCCATACAAAAAATATATTCAGTATGAACGCAATCGCAAAACAAAGTACATTACCAATCGATACCGCATAAATACCCATGCTTGTACGTATAAGTGCCATTTGAAACGCAATTTTCACAATACCACCCACAAGTATCGCAAACAAAGGCCATTTTGCTTTGCCTGCACCTTGTAACATACTTGTAAATATTTGACTCAGACCCATTAATAAAATCATTGCACTTTCAATTTTTAAAAGATTTGTTGCAATTACAAGTTGAGCCTGGTTGTCTCTGAACGCCGCTTCGTAAAGAAGCAAAATAATTTGTCGTGCAAACACCATATAAAACAATGCAAAGAATAAAGTTATAATCACAGCCAATTTTATTGCAAGTGTGCTCTTGGATTGGAATTCTGCGGTATTACCTTTTTTAAGAAGTGATGCGGTCATAGGAACAACCGCCGTTCCAATAGCCATCCCTAAAACCGCAGGCATGTTTATAAGTGTGTGTACGGTGCCAGAAGATATACCATATAACTGGGTTGCTATTTTCACGCTTGTATCTGCGTTTGTTAACATTCTTACAACAACCAAACTGTCAAAAACCAAAATCAATGGAAACACAGAAGCCATCAGGGTTATAGGCAAAGATTTTTTTACAATTAACCACATCAACTTCCAAGAGATGTATTTTTTAAAATGAGATTTTTTATTTGTTACAGGCACAGTAATCTGTCGTTTGCTTGCTGGCTTTTTGTTTTGCATCAAAAAACCTTCATGATTTGTTGTCTTCTTAAGTCTTTTTTTGTGAATTAAATAAAAAATAACTAGATATGCAAACCCTAATGCCTCGCTTGTCGTAACCGCCAGAATCGCCCCAAAAACAGCCCAATAGACACCAAGAGGGAAAAGTACAATTGCCAAAGTAAGGCCTACACCAACTTTTACTACTTGTTCAACAATCTGGCTTGTTGCGGTTGGAATCATGTTTCTAAGCCCTTGGAAATAACCACGAAAAGCGGCTATGAGACAAACAAAAAACACCGCAGGGGCAATTGCCATGTAAATTTTGCCAATGCCAATATTTCCCTGAAGTCTTGCAATAGGAAAAGCAATGCCAATAAATACACCCGACACCACAAGGCCAATAACCCCAAGCAGAATCAATGCATTAACAAGAATTTGTGTCGGAGTATAATCATCTCCATCTGTAACTTTTTTTTTCTTTGTCGCTTTGGATATATCTATATCATTATCATTTTGTTTGGATTGGCTTGCCGCCACCATTCTGGATATTGCAACAGGTATGCCCGCACTTGAAATAATTAAAAGAAGTGCATAGATAGGGAAAACCATCTGGTAGAGTCCCATGCCATAATTCTGTACAATGTTCGCAAGTGGAATTCGAAATGCAATGCCAAGTAAACGACAAATAATTCCGGCCGCCGCCAAAGTAACCGCACCTGTTAAAAAGCCTTGACCTTTAAAAATTGCAAATAACCTAGAAACCTTGCCATCCTTTTTTGTCTTTGATTTTCTATCCTTGGTTTTTTTTTTACCCGTTTCTTTGTCCCTTGTCTTTTGTTTTTTCACGAACCTAGTGTATGCAAAACAAAGAAAAAGCCTTGCATTACGCAAGGCCAACTCTTTTCATAACCCACACGACCTTTCTAATTCAAGAGTTAACCAAGTATATACCAAGTTTAGAATTCTGTCAAGTTGCCAAAAATTAGATTAAGGAGGTTTGATGAAAAAACAAGATTTTGTTAATCAATTATCAGAAAAAATTAACCTGCCAAAGAAAATAACAAACGATATTGTGGACGAATTTTCCGCACTCATCATGCAATCGCTTAAAAGTGGTGACGAAGTTGGTCTGTCAATAGGAAAATTTCAACTTAAAAAGCGTGATGCTCGTATAGGTACAAATCCACTTACTGGTCAACGTATTGTCGTTGCACCAAAGGTTGTACCATCATTTAAACCAAGTAAAACATTCAAAACCGCTGTACTTGAATGATATTTTTTTGCAGGGTGATTTTATTGTCGCCCGTTATAAATCTCAACGTAAACCAATAATTCAAGGAGACACAAAATAATGTCCTGCCAAATAATTCAATTCCCAGAAAGCGACACCGAGCCAAGTTTAGAATATGATCCATATCAAAATACACTCTTGTCAGAAGAAGATATTTTGAATTTGCTTGTAGGTGTAATAAATCTAATAAAACGCTATGCGACGGTAACACAACTTGAATTTTTGCTTGATCGACTTGAAGATGTGCGAGAGGACTTGTTACAAGGATTCATATGACACAGTTATGTTTTGCTGTGATCACTTTGCCGCTTTTATCAAATACTATACCTTCTTTCTCAAGTAATGTTCTCTGTTGCTGTTTACCGCCGAATGCAAATGCAGGTGATAAACTTCCATTTTTGAAAACAACCCTGTGACATGGTATGACACCAGGTTCGGGGTTTTTGTGTAATGCGTATCCAACTTGCCTTAGTTCCTAGACTATAAAACGATTGATGAAAGTATCCAAACAATCGTAACCGCAAATAGCGTATGAGTTATTTTATAAAGCAAATAAAACCAAAAACTCATTCCAAACTTTCTAAAGAACAGATATCCTTGCATCCCAACCGAAAGGCCACCAAAAGTCAAAACTGCCGTCGGTACCAAAATACTTGTTGACAAGGGCACAGATACAAACACCCCAACCGTCATTTCAAATATTGACGCCAAAATTGCACCTGCAACTTGTGACAAGCCCAAGACTGTATCAAGTTGTGCGGTTATTATATAAAATAAAACTATCATTCCACCAACCGAAAAGATGCTTTGCAATGCATTTTGTAATGTATTCGCAATGGTTGCACCTATGTCAATTTTTGCAACATCTTTGGCATAATCTTTACCTGCATTAAAAGGAGAAATATTTTGTTGTTTTCTTTTGCCAAGTATTATATTGAACAATATTCCATTAGCGAGTGCACCCAAAATCATACCTGTAAAAACAATAACCCCACTCCAAGCACTTCCAAGTAATCCAACACCTACCGTTGCAATCACAAAAATTGGACTTACTGTACTTGTTGCCGTTGCCAATTTGATTGCCTTTACTCGGTTTATCTCGCCTTTTTGGTATAATTCCGACAATAATTTGGCACTTGTAGGAAAACCACTTGTATAACTTAAAAGCATTACTGTACTTGTACGACCTCGCAAGCCTGCTTCTGTCATAAGCCCAGTTATGAAAAAGAAAGGAAATAATACAGGTAGAACGTTTCTTGCAAATAAATTAAAGCCATTTCGACTTGCAAGAACAAAGCCAGACACATCGGCAAAGCAAAGTACGGCAAATCCAATACTTGCCGTCACCAAAAAAAACTTGCCAAAGTTACGTAACATTGACCAATCTTTATGCAGGCAGACTCAAACAATAAACCCTTGCAAGGCCATATTTTTTTATCTTAACGTTAAAAAATGTCTCCCACTTTCCGATTATTTCTAAATCAAAATCTTTATTCGTCTCATACACTATAACAGAGCCAGAAGAAATCATTTGATTAGAGTATAAAAAATCAATTGCAATCATTCCAAAATCACTTTGATAAGGTGGATCCAAGAACACAACATCAAATTTTGGTATCTTTTTGCTTTTAATATAACCGCTTGCAAGTTCAAGCAATTTATAAAAATCCAAGTTAAAAACGTTAAAACAACGTTGTTTCACAGAATTTAAATTGCTTTTAATTATTTTAAACGCTTTCTCACAGTTGTCATTTGTAATAATCGATTTTGCACCACGGCTTGCTGCCTCTATTGAAAATATACCTGATCCGGCAAATAAATCAAGAACATGTGCCTCGCGTATTCTAGATCCTATAATATTGAAAATACTCTCACGGACGCGGCTTGTTGTAGGCCTCGTCTCATTACTTGATATAAATTGGATCTTTTTTCCTCTAAACTTTCCGCCGATTATCTGCATATAAAGATTATACCATGGGTAAGAAAAGCAATGACAACATAATATGTGTTAAAATCTCTGCAAAGACAATTCTCGAAAACATAAGAACCTTGAAAAAAAATCTTGAACCAAATGTGCAAATTTGTGCAGTAATTAAGGCAAACGCATATTCTCTTGGAGATGTAGAAATTGCAAAAATCTTACTTCCGTATGTGTCTTGTTTTGCGGTTGCTCATCTGGCAGAAGCAAAACGCCTTAGAGATGCAAACATAACCAACCAAATTCTTTTATTAGGTCCGTGCCAAGATTTTAAAAAAGCTCTTGACCTAGATTTAATGATTTCAATTAACTCTGTCTCAGAGGCAAAAAACTGTGTTAAAGTAATCAATGAAATTCAAAAACAAAAATTGGAACCCTTGAATGTACATTGGCACATTAAAGTTAACACAGGTCTAAACCGTTTTGGTATTTCTGAATTAAACGATCTCCAGTCTATTCTTAATGTGGCAATCAAGTGTTCAAGTATAAAACTTGGGGCACTATACACACATTTATCATATGACGAACAAAATACAAACGCTGTTAATGAACAACTTGAACGATTTGTTCCATTTAAAACACTCTTCAAACAATATGCACAAAATGGAATTATTCATGCTGCCTGCAGCCATACTGCACATTATAACCCTGCACAATTCGATATGGTAAGAATAGGCAAGAGTTTTTACGGCGGATATCATGGATACAAAACCGCATTAGATGTAAAAGCCAAAATCACAGCAACGCAAAATATAAAATCGGGCGAAAGGGTAGGATACAACGGAACTTTCCAAGCGACCGAAAATATGAAAATCGGTGTAGTTGCTTGTGGATATGCCGATATAATGGATTGCAACTTTGCAAACAAAACATATGTTTATGTGGACGATGTAAAATGTAAAATAATCGGAAGGATTTGCATGGATGCTTTTATGATTGATGTAACACAGATAAAAAATCCAATGAATAAAATGGCAACAATAATTGCAAATAGGCCGGGCATAACAATAATGGAATTATGCGAAAAAAGTGATATAATTGCCTGCGACCTGTTTTGTGGCCTTAATTTCGGGCGAGCAAAATTGACATATACAAACAGGTAACAGGGCAAGTTTGAAAAAAGCACCGTATGCGTGCTTTTGTTCAAGTCTAAGAATTATCGCTAAATTTTTTGTACTAGGATCTCGGCTCTAATGCACCTTTAGGTGCTTTTGCTCAATTGAATTAAATAAAGATTTTATGACGCAAATACAAGATCAACACGAAGCCCGAGGTGTTCTGTTGAGATAAATACACGTTGGCGACAAGTGCTTAACATTGATGTTTCATCCGCTCCGAAGAGAAGATTGTTTCTCTCGGGTGTAACATTAGACCCAGATCTTACATCAAAAACCATAGTGCGATGGCCTGGGTTTTCTGCATTAATAAGCGTAAAGAAGCCGCGACTATGTGCAGATGTTGCTCCGTACCTTACAAATTCAAAATCTCCAAAAACGACTTGACGACGGTTCTGGTTGGCGTTTGCCCCTGTTGTTGCGCCATGGTTTACATAACGAACTTGGGTTGTTGTAAATACGATTGAATAATCTTCTCTGGCGGTTCTTTGTTGGTTTAAAAATGCCGCCATTGTTGTTGCATCAAAAGCCTCAAACGTAACCGTATAATCACGATCTGGGTTTGAATTTTCAATTTCTGTTCTGTATGTTGTCATTGCTGTGTTAATTGTGGCTGCACTGATGAGGTCTTCTGAATCAAACTCTATCACTAAAATACCTTCACCATATCCACTTCCTGTCGGTGTGCCCACAGTATCGGTATCAAGATAAAAAGTAAAAGTGTATGTGTATTCTACATGAACCCTCACTCCGTCTGCCTCGAATGTGCCACCAAAAACCGCCGGTGAATTGTTGTTGTCACGGAACATGAAAACACTTGCAATCATCAAACCAATAAGTGCCGCAAAAACAACCCCATAAACAATAAATCTTGTACGCTGTTGAGACATGTCAACCTCCCTAAATTATAGATACAACAATAATATTGAATAACCATCATTATGTCAAGCCATTAAAGTAAACAAATACCTATTAATTATCTATATTGAATAAACTGGTTGAAAAAAAAGCAAGAAATTTGTATAATTGAACAATGAAATCAATTTTAACAAGCGAGAGTGTTAACATAGGTCACCCAGATAAAACGTGTGATACAATTGCCGATGCTTTTTTAGACGAGGCATTACGTCAAGACCCAAACGCGCAAATGGCGGTTGAATGTGCAATAAAGGATGACCATCTTTTTATTTATGGTGAGGCAACCACAACCGCAAAGATAAATTATGCAAACATTGCCTGTAAAATTCTTGCAGACATAGGATATACAAATCCATTCAAAACCATTGAAAAAATTTCAATGCAAAGCCCAGAAATCAACAAGGCTACACTGGGATTAAATAATGCATGTGGGAAAAAACTGTTATCTGATGCGGCAGACGTAGACGAAGTCAAAGCTAACGATCAAGGCATAGTATATGGGTATGCCACAAACGAAACCCCAGAATTCATGCCACTTCCAATTATTCTTGCACATAAACTTATGAAACGGTATGAAGATTTTAGAAAGCAATATATCGCAAGCGATAAAAGCCCAATGCCTGGTGCGGCATCACGTTGGTTCTTTGCTGACGCGAAGAGTCAGGTTTCAATTGAATATAAAAACAATGTATCAACCAAAATTCACACTGTTTTGGTATCTGTATCTCATTCTGAAGACATAGATGATAATGCTTTGATTTATGAGATAATTAAGCAAAATGTAGTGCAGCCGGTTCTTGCCGAGTATAAATCATTAATTAAAAATGACTATTCACTTATAATCAATCCATCGGGCAAGTTCACAATATGGGGTTCACATTCCGACAGTGGTTGTGTCGGACGAAAAATTGTTGTCGATACATATGGCGGAATCGGGCGTATAGGCGGTGGATGCTTTTCTTCAAAAAACGCAACAAAGATAGATCGAAGTGGTGCATATTATGCAAGGTATGTTGCAAAAAACGTGGTGGCAAATGGCTTTTGTGATCGCGTTGAGGTAAGTGCAAGTTATGCAATAGGTTTAGCTGATCCACTCAAAATTAACATAGATACTTTTGGAACGCATGAAGGCAAAATGAAAGATGGCAAACCAGTCGAATTAAACGATATTTATCACTTTGTAAATGATAACTTCTGTTTTCGTCCTGCAAGTATTATTAAAGAACTTGATCTATTAAAACCTATTTACCAGCCAACCGCCTGTTATGGACATTTCGGAAGATCCGAGTTTCCGTGGGAGCAAATTAAAGCAATAAACAAGAGATGAATGTTATTTTAAAAAAATTGGAATGGAGTCAATAGAATTTATCCTAGATGCAATCGAATATTTCTTTTTTGTTCCTTATATGTTGTGCTTTTACCGTGTCCATGATGTGCGATTTCAAATTCAATATCCTGAAGTTTTTCAAGGGTATCTAGCATTAAACGCTCGCCAAATCTTATAAAGTCTGTTCGTCCAATACCCATTGCAAATAATACATCTCCTGTAAATAAATGACCATGCATCAAAAAAACGATACTTCCTATGCTGTGTCCTGTACAGAAAAATGGTTTTATTCTAAACAATCCTACTGTTATTTCTTTTTCACTTGTAATAGGCACAAAATTTTCAAAATTTTTTGGAATGTTAATTGGTTTTAAAATATTGTTTTGAAAGTCACCTAATCTCAAGTCATCAATAATAACCGAATGACAATAAATAGGGCAATCAAATTCTTGTATATAATCTGCGATATATGTAATATGATCAAAGTGTTCATGCGTTAAAAATATTGCACTCACGCTTCTTTTTCCAATTATCTTTTTAACATCACTTACTCTTGCACCTGCATCAAATAAAATAACTAAATTCACCTCGCTTGCAACAAAAGTATTACTGTCAAGCGTTCCTTTAGCAACTTCAATATTCATAAATCCTCCGTTGTATTTTGTGCACTTGTTATGCCATCTCTGTGTTTATAAATCATTGTTGCACGCATACTCTTGTATAAAAACTCGCCTCTGTCTGTAATCATACTGCGTGCTTTTCTATCAAGAAATTTACAATCAAGTTTTTTACCATCTCGAAATATAATTAAAATTCTTGTACCTCTTGGGAAGTTATGATGCAGCATAGATAAAGTATAACATATTACTTGTTTTCAAATTGCATATGATATACTTGTATTATTAAGGAGAAATTGAATTGATGCAAAAAACCCGTATTACTGCAATCATAGCCGAGTTCAATCCACTCCACAAAGGACATAAATACATAATTAAACGTGCAAAGGAACTTACCGATGGAAACAGTATCCTCGTAATACTAAGTGGTAATTTCACTCAAAGAGCAGAACCTGCAATCTTAGAAAAACATACTCGGGCAAGACAAGCAATAATTGCAGGGGCAGATGCAGTAGTTGAAATCCCCGCCACCTATGCAACGGGTAATGCCGAAGTATTTGCAAAAGCGGCGGTTAAAATAGCCTGTTCTTTTTCCCATGTAACTCACCTTGTCTTCGGTACAGAAGCACAGGATTTAACATTGCTAAAACTTATTGCTAAAACCGTTGTGAAAAAGCGTAGGGAGTTTGAACGATCAATGAAATTTTATTTAAAAAAAGGAATAAGTTTTGACAACGCTCGAACCGAAGTAATGAAAAGGCTGTTACCGAAAATTCCAGGCGAAGTAATTGAGAAAACAATGCACACACCAAATAATATTCTTGCAATTGAATATTTAAAGGAACTTGTTCGTCTTAAAACCACCGTTCATCCAATAGGTGTTCAAAGAATAAAAACACCTTCCGCATCACAAATAAGGGCGGTTGTTGTTTCTAATTCTCAACATGCACTTGCACTTTCTTCATCCGTACATGATACATCTAATCAATCACAAATCATCCTTGATTCTTATAACTCATCTTTTGGCTTGATTCCTGTTCCGAAACGAAAGATAGATATACCAAAGAGTGCCGATTTGAATTATTTGACAATTGCAAATTTTGAAAAATTCGCCTCGCTCGCATTATTTTCATTAATGACAAAACTAAACGAAGAAATTTATAATTCTAACACAGAACTTGTAAATCTGATAAAAAATCTTCATCCAACGACCTATAGACAATTAAAGGAACAGGCCCCCACTAAACGGTTTGCTGTATCACGTTTCGCAAGGCTTGCCCTTCATTGCACACTTGATATAACAAAAAAAGATATAAATTTTCTATATAAAAATACTTATGTGCCATATACAAATTTACTTGCGGTTAAAAAAAGTGGTGATTCGTTATTTGCAACATTGGTTCTTAACCAAAAAACTCCTCTTATTGTTCGTGGAAATAAAATAAAGCCAAAACAAAACAAATATTATCACGCACTTAAACGCATAGATGAAAAAGCCGAGTTACTTTATGAATCTGTTTCTGGGGTAAAGGTTCCTAAGAAATGTGAATTCGTTTGACTTATTTGACAATAACTGCTTTTGTCAAGCCTCTTGGTTTATCAACATCCAGGCCAAGTTCTTCTGCAATATACAATGCAACTAGCTGCATAGGTACAATGTTCAGAATTGTTTTTAATACTTGCACCTCGTTTTTATTCTTATTTTTCCAAGCAAATTTGTCTGGTTCAAGCATATATATACTTGCACCTTTTTGTTTTAATTCATCTGATAACTTGTTCGCCCCATCCCCATCAAATAATACACACAAGCATCGGTTGTCAACCATCGCAATTGGGCCATGGCGAAATTCTTTCAATGGATAACCTTCGCAATGTTTATAAGTAATTTCTTTAAGTTTTAACGCAGATTCTTTTGCGGTAACCACATCAAAACCTCTTCCCATAAAGAAATATGACTGAATATCTTTGTTTTCTTTTGCAAGTTCCTTGTAAACATTTGCATCTTTTAAAATACTTTCAATAAACATCGCCATATTATCCCAGTCACATTTTCCACTTGCCAATGCAAACCCAACAAGTACTTGTGCAACATATGCCTTTGTGCTTGCAATGCCAATTTCTTCACCTGCAAGCACTGGTAAATATGTATCCGCATCCCTAACAATCGAACTTTCTTTAACATTGCAAATTGCCACAATAGGCATGCCTGATTTTTTCATAACTGACATCGCATCAAGTGTATCGGTTGTTTCGCCGCTTTGACTTATAACAATACCAAGATCTTGATTGCCAATGACAGGTTTTTCAAATTCGCTTGCAATATACACTCGTGCACGTTTACCCACCAAACGTTCGAACATAAGTCCAATCATCAAACCGGCATGATATGCGGTTCCACACCCAACAATGTGAATGCAATCACAAAGGTGAATATAATCCTGAAGCCCCAAAAATTCATCACTCTTTACAATCTTTTGGTACTCTTTTGTTAATTCACGAATTACACTTGGAATTTCAAAAATTTCTTTTTCGGTAAAGGTTTTAAAATCTTTTTTGCTCATAAATTCTATATATGAAAAATCGGATATTATTGTCAGGTCTAGTGACTCTTATGAGTAAGTCCAAACAAAGAATTTATAAAGGCAAGAAGAGAAGGGTAAAAATAAACTTTGCAATTGCGAAGACATTTGCTCATTCCGAATAAAATGCCTCGGTCTTGTCTTTCATTTCGACAAGAAAATTTTTCAACATAGTAAAACGCTTTTGAATATAGGTATTTTTAACCATCTTTTCAATATTTGCTGCATCTCCAACCAAAACAACCATTTTTTTTGCGCGTGTTACCGCGGTATACAAAAGATTCCGAGTTAAAATCATGTATGCACCACTTGTGACCGGAACAATCACAACATCAAATTCACAGCCTTGACTCTTATGAACGGTAATAGCATATGCAAGTACGAGATTTGCAAGATCTGTACGCATATAAGTTGTAATTCTACCATCTTCAAGTTCCACAACTATTTCACCATTATGACGATTAATTCCTATAATCGAGCCAATATCACCATTATATACACCACTTCCTTCAACACCATCCTTTCGCCACTCTTGATTGTAGTTGTTCGCCGTTTGCATAACTCGGTCGCCTAATCGGAAGAGTGTTTTTTGCATTTGCCCAAACTCGTATTCAGACTTGTCAATATCGGGTGGATTAAGTGCCTCTTGCAACGCAATATTAATTGCATTCATGCCTGCTTCGCCTGCTTTCATAGGTGTAAGAATTTGAATTTGTGGCGTGTAATCGGTGAAATATTTTTGAATACGCCCGGTTGTTAAATTTACAACTTTTTCTCTGATTTGCAATGGGCTTGATGCACTTGCAAAGAAAAAGTCCGAACTTGTGTTTGATAAATCAGGCATCTTTCCATTGTTGATTGCATGGGCAGAGAAGACAATCTCACTTTTTTCTGTTTGCCTGTAAATCTCTGTTAATCTAACCGTTGAAATTATACCAGAATCAATAATATCACCAAGAACACTTCCAGCACCTACACTTGGTAATTGGTCAATATCACCAACAATTATAATGCGTGTTCCAGGCAAGATTTTTTTAAGCAAGTGGTTGGTTAATTGTGAATCACACATAGAAAATTCATCAATAATCACAACATCACATTCAAGTGCCTCGGTTTCATCATATCCAAACGCCCGTTTATCTGCACCACCAAAGTCAAGATCTAATGCGCGATGTATTGTACTTGCCTCAAGCCCTGTTGTTTCTTCCATCCGTTTTGCCGCACGTCCGGTTGGTGCAAGTAATTTTGTCACAAGTCCTTCTGCTTTGTTAACGTACAAAATTGCATTTACAATTGTGGTTTTACCGGTTCCTGGGCCTCCTGTGATAACACACACGCCACTTGTGACCGCTTGTTTAACCGCTTGTTTTTGTTTGTCATGAAGTTTTATTTTTCTGTTACGCTCGTAATGATTGATTAATTTATCAAGTTTGTCGTCTGGCAAATTATCATTATCTTTTTTAATTGCAAGCATATTAAGTCGGGTGGCAATAGACTTTTCTGCATTATAAAATTTTGTTAACGCATATCCTTCGCCAATTGCCGTCAAGTATTTTTCCAAGCAAAGTTCATAAAGAACTTGATTTAAAACATTTTGTAAATCATCCATTTTTATTCTAAGTAATTTGCAAACATCTGCAGATAATTTTTCCTTTGGTAAAAATGTGTGCCCGTCTTGGTCACTTGCCACTTTTAATGTATAAACCGCACCTGCACGCACTCGAAATACACCGTCATAAGGAATACCAAGTTCCCTTGCCATTTTATCGGCGGTAATAAACCCAATTCCGTCAATCGTTTCAATAAGTGAATATGGATTGCTTTGAACGCGTTCCACCGTTCTTTCCCCATAGAACTTGTATATTTTCATCGCCATGTTAAGTGAAATTTCAAACTTTTGCAAAAATAAAATACTTGCCTGCATTTGTTTAATACCTGCATACTTTTCTCCAATTACTTTTGCTTTCTTTAATGAAACACCACGCACCGCAATTAATTCCTCTGGTGCATTCTCCATTATCTTTAACGTGTCTTTGCCAAATGTTTTAACAATGCGTTCGGCGGTAACAGGCCCAATGCCATCAATAAGTCCACTTCCGATAAATGCCATTATCTTTGCAGGTGTGTTAGGTGGCAAAACTTCGTAACCTGTAACCTTGAATTGCATGCCGTACTTTGCATTGTTGACATAATCGCCCTCTAAATTCATTTCTTGACCACTTGCAACATAGGCAAAGACCCCGGTTGCGGTAACACCCGATTGTTTAAGTCTTAATACACTGTATCCATTCTCATCGTTATGATAAAGAATGTCTGCCACTTCGTCGGTTATCTTCACAAATTAAGTATATCATAGAGAAATTGTTACATACTCAATTACTTCTTCAAAATTTACAGCTGTGGGGCGTTGGGAGCGTCAAATTAGCACACCAAGTGTCGAGGCAATTATCTTACTTTGTGAATTTTTTAATAATCTAGGAATTATCGCTAAATTTTTTGTACTAGGATCTCGGCTCTAATGCACCGAAAGGTGCTTTTGTTCTTGCAGTGCCGATTATTTATTAGGCTTAATTGAAAAGCCGCATAAACATTGGTAATGTTGATGTAAAAACCTTGACCTTTTTGCCAAAAAGCCGCATAATAAAGATATGAACTATAACACACTTACGCCAACCGAAAAAAACATAAAAAAAGCACAAAACTTTGCCACAGGCCATTTTACGACCTCTGGAGAGGTTTATAATATTGCAATTATAAATTCTGGTACAACTGCCGATTGTTTGTTGTCAAATGTTGTGGCAGGTATAAAACAAGGTGGGGCAATACCCCTTGTCTTTAATTTACCTGGGTTTGGGTTTTTAAATAAAATAAATCCCGCCGTTGCAAAATACGCACAAAGTACAAGTATGGTAATTGCCGCAAATACCGAGGCAATTATAAAAACCAATATTATCGATGGTGTCGTGGTTGTATCTGATTGTGACATCACAACCGCGGGTGTATTATCTGGATGCTTGAAATGTAACTGTCCTGTGCTTGTTGTCCCTAATGGAGTTAATCCAAGTTTTGATGTTGATTTTTTAAAGTTAAACGGAAGGGCGGTTGTTAATGCAACAGAAATAGATGGACAACTTGAAAAAGCATCTCTTTTAGAGGGTATTCAAGAAAACTCGACCACTCATACTTTTTTCAAGGCAATTGAAGGGTTTGGTCTGGCACTCAAAACTGCGTCTGCAAATATTTATCTTTCAGGTAAACAAATTGCGCTTGCACAAAAAACTGGCAAAAAAATCGTTGAATACGCAAAAGATCTTAACGGACCTCGTCGCTTGTTAACAAAAGATGCATTGATGGTTGTGGCAAAGAAAATTTTTTCTGATGGTGGTGCAGAGGGTTTCTGTGGTTTTATGCCTATAATTTCACTTCTTATACAAAACGGCAATAAAATTCCACATGACTTTTTTATTGATATTGCAAAAAAGTTACCGAATTTTCCACTTATTCTTCTTCGTGGAAGTGCTTGTGAAGACGGTGGTTATGCAATAGCAAAAGATAATTTAAATTTCAGTGGCAAAGCTTGGGTATATCACACCCTTGAAGATGCAGATAAAGCAATTTCAAGCGGGGCAATTAACGAAGGGGTGATTGTTCTTCAAAATTGTGTTGGACAAAATGTTTCATGTATCCTGTATGCAATTGAAGGCATGGAAAAACAATCTCAAATTGCCGTTGTGACCGACGGACTTGTTGAACCTTCGTCTGTTCTTGCAATAGTAAATTGTCGTCCTGCATCAAATGAAAACGGTGATTTTGCAAACATACAAACAGGTGACATTATCGAACTCGATCTTGCCAAAGGTCGATTCAATACCTCAATTTCCGCCAAAGATATGAAAGCTCGTGCAAAACGTAATTCTGTTAAAGAACAACCAAAGTATTTTTTGTAAAATCTATGATATACTTATCCATAGTATGGCAACGAAAGAACAACTGAATGAAATATCAAAGACTATTCCATTAATGAAGACAATACGTTACGGGATAATGAAGCCATTTTTCCACCAGACTCTTGAAGACTATTTACGATTAACAGAATGCGAGAAATTCGTCCTTTTTTTGAAAAACACCAAAAACTTGATGAATGGAATAACTTTTTTGTCAAGTTAAATGCTATACTGGGTTCATGAATACAAAAGGCATAATAATCGACGGCAAATTAATATCACAAAAAATTAAAGACGAACTTAGGTTAAAAGTTCAACAACATAATAACAAGCACGACACACAAATTGGCCTTGCGGTGGTTCTTGTAGGAGAAAATCAAGCAAGCCAAGTCTATGTACGCAATAAAGTAAAGGCATGTGACCAAGTAGGCATAAAGTCTTTTGTGCATAAACTTGATGAAACCATATCAGCAGATGAGGTTACCAGCCTTATCAAAGAATTGAACAATAATCCAAATATCAACGGTATTTTAATCCAGCTCCCACTTCCAAAACATTTGAATGAGGATAAAATACTCGCCCTTGTAGACCCATCAAAAGATGTTGATGGTTTTCATATCCATAATGCCGCCGGACTCTTTCTTGGCCACCATATTAGTCAATCTACTCAAACTCCTATACTTTATCCATGCACGCCCAGTGGCATAATTGAACTTGTAAAATCTACTGGTGAATCAATAGAAGGGAAACACGCGGTTGTCATTGGACGAAGTAACATTGTCGGAAAGCCTGTTGCGATGATGTTGTTGTCTCTTGGCTGTACTGTGACAATTTGTCATTCTAAAACAAAGGATCTTCCGTCTATAACAAAACAGGCAGATATCCTTGTTGTCGCAATAGGTCGCAAAGAATTTATAAGCGGCGATATGGTCAAGCCTGGTTCGATTGTAATTGATGTAGGTATAAACAGGCACGAAGGCAAAATTTATGGTGATGTTAATTTTGATCAGGCAAAACAAATTGCAAAACACATAACCCCGGTTCCTGGTGGTGTTGGACCAATGACAATTGCAATGCTCTTGTCAAATACATTAAAGGCAAGTGAAAAGTAATCTCTGAGTGTTTCTAAAGTTGATGTAGATAGGATTATACTTTCGTCAAAAGAATTTTCATAAAATTCTTGACAAATTTTTCAAAATGCCGTATATATATCTATTGCAATTTTTGCAAACAATAAAACAATTTTTAAGAGAGGTAACTTAGGTTAATCATCGACAGCAGTTCTAAGAAAAAATCATTTTGAGGGCAAAAGCCAAAAAGGGGGTATTTGATATGACAACACCAAACACAGGTATGCCTATTAAAAGGAAAACTCTTGAAAAGATTATAGAACTTAAGAACCTTTCAAAAATATTCGGCAAGACAACGGTTGTCGATGATATAAGTCTTAATATTGTACGGGGCGAGTTCGTGACATTACTTGGCCCAAGTGGGTGTGGCAAGACAACGCTTTTGCGTATGATAGCAGGGTTTGAAACACCAACAAGTGGTGGTATTTATCTTGAAGGTAAAGACGTTACAAAAATCCCACCGTATAATCGTAATGTAAACACTGTGTTTCAAAAATATGCACTCTTCCCGCATCTAGATGTACATGGAAACATAGCATATGGGTTAAAGCTTAGAAAAATATTATTACCTGAACAAGAGATAAATGAAAAACTTGAAAAATTAAGACAGAAAAAATCTGAAGAAGTTGTTGCAAAGACAGAAGAGAGATTAAGAACACGAACAAGACTTTATACAAAAAAAGAAATTAAAGCAAAAGTAAATGATGCATTAAAACTTGTCGGGCTTGAAGACTATGGACACAGAGATGTTGACAGTTTATCAGGGGGGCAGCAACAACGTGTTGCAATCGCAAGGGCATTGGTAAATGAACCACGTGTTTTGCTTCTTGATGAACCACTTGGTGCACTTGATCTTAAGATGAGAAAAGAAATGCAAGCCGAACTTCGTCGTATGCATAAAGAACTTGGGATAACTTTTATTTACGTTACCCACGACCAAGAAGAGGCACTTACAATGTCAGATACAATAGTTGTAATTAACGACGGAGAGATTCAACAAGTCGGAAGTCCACAAGCAATTTACGACAAACCTGCGAATGCATTTGTCGCCGACTTTATAGGCGAAAGTAACATTCTAAGTGGAATTATGCTTGGCGACAACTTGGTTAAATTTCTGGGAAAATCGTTTAATTGTGTATCAAAAGGTTTTGCCAAAAACCAACCAGTAGACATAGTAATTCGCCCAGAAGACATAACCGTTCATGTTAAAAAGAGTACCAAAACCCAGCTTAACGGAAAAGTGATTTCTAATACTTTCCTAGGGACTTTTTTCGAAGTGGAAATTGAAGTTAACGATGGCGAGTACCAGTTCACAGTGCAAACAAATCAAAATATTGCACTTGATGCCATAGTTGGCCTTGAAATAAAACCTGAGAACATACACATCATGGCAATGGAGGCAACAATCAATGAAATTGAGGCAGAAATGACCGCAGGTGATTGGGTAAAAATTGCAGGAAAAGAATTCGAGGTAACCCCACAAAATGATGCCAATGGTGAAGAATTTGGGAAAGGGGATAGAGTAACCGCGTTTATTCCGTTTGATAAAATTGAACTTACCGACGATGAAAACGATGGAACGGTTGGTGGATGGGTGACACATACTCTTTACAAAGGTTCATATTACCAGGTAAAAGTTTGGACCGATAATGACACGTTGTTTATCATTAACACACAGTACGAATGGGATATCAACGATAGGGTAGGTATAAAAATCTTACCTACAGATATCCGCATACAAGCCAGAGAAGACCTTGATGTAGGTTAGTTGTACTTAAATTCTAATTAAAAGGGGGTTGACCATGAAACAAAAACAAAAAAAAGAAAAAGCAACAAAGCAAAGAACTTCTTTTCGTCCAAATAACAAAGTATGGTTCGCCGCACCCTTTGTAATTTTTCTTATGCTTATGGTCGTTATTCCTCTTGGACTCTTGTTTTATTATGCATTCGCAAGTGACGGTGGGGCAAGTGCAAACTTTGGACATGTGTTCGGCACAACTGGATATATGAGAATGATTGGAATCTCGTTAGGGATTGCTTTGTTTGCCGCAACAATTGCTGTTCTTATTGCCTATCCAATTGCCTATGGACTAAGTATGGTTGGATTTAAACGTGTACCAACTATATTATTGCTCTTTATTGCTCCTATGTGGATTAATTTGTTGCTTCGGTCATTTGCACTTGATCAATTTTATGAACTCATAGGTCTTGGACGTGGGTTTTGGGCATTGATAATCGCACTTGTCATTGATTATCTGCCGCTTGCGATTTTACCAATGTATGTCGCCCTGAGTGGCATCAATAAAAAATTCATAGAGGCAAGTTACGACCTTGGTGCAACCAGAGGACAGATGTTCAGAAAAACCGTACTGCCTCTAAGTGTTCCTGGAATAATTACAGGATTTTTGCTTGTATTCACTCCTGTCATGTCAACATATTTCTTGTCAATGTATTTTGGCACTAATGAAACTCGAATGATAGGTGAAATGCTTAACGTATATGTTGAAAATCATATCCTTGGTATTGCTTCTGTAATTGCGATGGTTATCCTTGTAATAATTCTGTTCGCGTTTATTGTTGCAAATCGCCTTTCTAAAATTGGCAACAAGAGAGGTGGAGTATGGTAAAAATCAACACACGTAAACTTGTTTATACCGCATTTATCTTTCTTGTCCTTGGCATTATTTATGCACCTATCATCCTCTTATTTGTTTTCTCTTTCTCAGAAACACCGATTCTTGATGTGAATAATTTTAGACCAGGAACAGGTTTATATGACGAATTATTTAGAAACAGTGACATAAGAGAAGCGGTGATAAATACGTTCGTCATTGCTATTGTGTCGGGTATAACCGCAACATTCATAGGAACGGTGGCATGTGTCGGCATTTTGGCTATGCGCAAACGAAGTCGAGGGTTTGTAATGACACTTAACCAAATCCCACTTATTAACGCAACAATAATTACGAGTTTTTCTTTGGTCCTTTTGTTTACGACTTTGGGGATGTTCAATATGGGATATATAAGACTTATACTTTCCCATACATTGCTATGCCTTCCTGTGGTTGCACTTGTTGTGTTGCCAAAACTAAGAAGCCTTGATCAAAACCTCTTCGAGGCCGCACAAGATTTGGGTGCAAGACCACTTAGGGCGTTATTTACCATTATCATTCCACAACTCATTCCTGCTATGTTTATTGCATTTATTCTTGGCTTTACATTTTCACTTGATGACTTTATCATAACGCAATACAATAACGATGGTGTTCGTACCATATCAACACTTATTTATTCTGCAAGGCCGGTTATTCCGCCTGTATTCCGTGCACTTAGTGCAATGATGTTCGGTTTTGTTGTCCTTATGGTCATCGTGATAAACGTTGCCATGTGGCGTCAAAATAAAAAGAGAAAAAAACTTAAAGGAGGTGCTTAGAATTGAGCAAAAAAGTAATTGCAATTGCAATGGTTGTCATTCTTCTCGTCGGTGGAGGATTGACCGCATGGTTGGTGACGCGAACACCAAGAAGAGATATCCTTAGAATAGGGAACTGGGGTCATTTTTTGTGTCCAGATCTTGTGTCTGAATTCCAGGCTCATCATCGACAAGTAACAGGAAACAGAAACTTTCGTGTACGCGTGCAAGAATTTGCTGCAAACCAATCAATGTATACCGCACTTAGGTATAATCGATCTGACCATGATATTATGGCACCATCCGATTATATGATTGAAAGACTTATCTCTCGTAATCTTCTTCAACCACTTGATACAAGTCGCCTTTTCTTTTATAACCTTGACAACTATGGAAATCGTATTCCTGTCACAGGTGGAGAATACGGTGAATATGAAAGATTTTACTGGTACGAAAGCAACTTTGATAATTCGGTACCAAGTTTCTTCAAGGACCAAGTTTTTGCCGCGGCACCGACAAGAACACGAATGGTCGAAGGTGAAACCGTAATAGATCGTTTTGCAATACCATATTTCTATGGCACAATGGGCGTTATGTATGACCCAACACGAATGGTTTCTGTTGGTGGGGTATCAACCTTTGCAGACACCGATGCCGCATCCGCATGGATTGAAAATAATGGGTGGGCATCAATATGGGAGGCACAAAACAATGGGATTGTGTCATTCATCAAGCAAAATGCACGTGATACCTATGGGATTGCTCAACTTATGCTTAATCGGACTGCACTGCTTAATGCCGCAGATGATGAGGCACGTATGGAAATCATCAGACCACTTTTTGCGGATACAAGTTTACAACAAATTACCAATGCAGAAAATCTTCTCTTAACACTTCAAGGTTCAACCGTTATCGAATCAAACGACAATGCTCTTACTCATTTCGGTAGTGGTGTAAATACTTCAGGGCAACTTGGGCTTGAATGGAACGTATCGGCTGCGTGGGCAATGGCTTCAAACCATAATGTTCGCTATCATGTACCTACCGAGGGAACTAACTTGTGGGTAGATTCACTTGTAATCCCAAGAAGGGCAGGAAACGTTGATGCCGCATATGCATTCATTAACTTTATTATGAACCAAGATAACGCACGTCGCAACGCGGACTTTGTAAAAGGGACAAGTCCAATTGCCGAAGTTGCACAAAATCAGTTTAATGAATTCAGTAACTTTACTCACGCAGATTTTTACAGAGAAGAGATCATTTTCTTTGACGCACCTGCAAACAATCAAGATTTTATTGATTGGAGAACAAACTTTCTTTACACAATGTTCCCACTTGAAAGTGGTTCAAATGCACTTGACCGTGCAGGTATAAAACGCTATCTTGATCGTCATCCAGGGAACACAGATTTTGAAAGAGAAATCGTTCTTATGATGACTGCTGTAATGCTTTACATCGGAAGTTAATCAAAAAAGCAACTTGACCTAGATGCAAAAAACGCTTATTGGGCGTTTTTTGTTCCAGTCTAGGAATTGTCACTGAGATTTTTTGTACTATAATCTCAGCCTTAATGCACCGTATGCGCGCTTTTATTCGGTTTGTAAGTTTCTTAATGGGTATAATTGAAACATGCGTCTTTCTGTAATTCTTAACTTTTTAATTCGTTCATTCTTTTTATTTTTGATTTTTTATTTATGGGGAACATTTTTTATAAATGGTTTCTTTCTAACGTTTCTTATTGCCTTTTTATTGACATGTATTGTTAACTATGCCTGGTTTTTCTTTGCAATTAAACGCAAAAAAAAAATAACACTTACTCGTGAAGAACTTGATCATGCCGACAAAGTTATACTAAATCTTGAATTCATGACAAAGCAAGAGACACTTGTATTGTTTTATGGTGCTTTGAAGAAAAAGTTCCTTATAAAGGATCTAAACCAAACGCAACATAAAGAACCGGACATCCAAATTCACCACGACAAAATTTCGATTAACTCATACAGGGGTGATTCTCTGGCGCCTGCCGACACAGAAAGTCCTGTTAATATTTTTTCTATGTTCCATAAAGATGTTACCAAACAAGATATAGTTAATGCAATTGCAAACACAAAAACAGGTGCGAAAACAGTGATTCTTGCAAAAATTGTCCCTACTGAACTTAAATTGTTTTTTGAACGTCTTAACTGCTCGCCAATATTTATCGAGGCGGAACAGGCTTATTCGGAAATCCTAAAACCAACACAGACTTTTCCACAATTTAAAATCGAGGTTAAAAAATCAACTCGTTTAACACTTCGACAACTTCGTACAATTGCATTTCAACGTCGCAAAGCAAAAGGTTATATATTGGTTGGAATTCTTGTTCTTGCCACATCTTTCATCGTACGTCCGTCTATTTTCTATGTTGTTATGGCAACGATAATTTTCGGCATGGCGGCAATCTCTTTCTTTCGTGGTGGCACACCTAACAAGGGGAAATTATGGTAAATTCTCAGTGCTCTTAATTTGGTACAAGATAAAAATCGTGATATAATACTTGAATGAATTCAACATTTATTGTCAATTCACTCGCCGACACTCAAAATCTTGCAAAGAATTTTGCAAAAGAACTTGCAAAAAATCCCCATGCAATAATTTTGATGTATGGTGAAATGGGCGTCGGTAAAACCACATTTTCTCGATTTTTGTTAAAATCTCTTAACCATACAATAAACCCATCAAGCCCAACTTTTTCAATAATAAACCAGTACACCAACAACATCTATCACATCGATCTATATCGTATCGAAAACCCAGACAACTTTATGCACTTGGGTCTGGAAGAAATATTCTCATCCGATGACAAGGGCAGACCAAATAATATCGTCATAATTGAATGGGCAGAAAATCTACCGCCTGAATATATGAAATCTCTTATTTTAAACGATAAAGAAACTGTACAATCATATGTTTATAAAATTCTAATCAAAGCACTTGACGACGAAAAAAGAGAAATCACAATTGAAACACATAACGAGGTGCAAAATGCCATTTAAAATTAATATCCCTGCCCCAACACTTCCAACATTATCTGCACTTCCAGAAGCAATCAAGAAACCCGACTTTATACTCATTGTCGATTCGGTACATCCAGTTATGACAATAGATTTAATTACATTGTGTCAAAACAATCCGCAATATTGGCATGCCGAATCCACTATTCAAAAACAACATGATACTCTCATCGCCACAAAGACAAGCAAATTGCTTGAAACGGCTTGCATTTCTTTTGCTGACCTTGCTGCATATGCGGTTGTAACTGGACCAGGTTCATGGATAGGTTCTCGTGTAGGAATTACCGCAATAAAGGCTTTTCATCTTATTCATTCTCATCCAATTATTGCTGTTAACTCGATAGAGGGGCAAGGAACAGAATACTTTGAAAATCTTTGTATTGCAATTAAATCAAAATTCAGTGCCAAAGATTTCATAACATCCCAAGCCCTTGAACCATTTTATGATAAAGAATATTTGGTTAACGGTAAAGAATATAAGATGTAATCTTAAATCTACATGTAAACCACTCCCAAAAATGCAAACGAGTCTACAATAAATCTTTCCCGTTCGTCTATATAACAAAAATGACCGCTTTTTTCGTAAACCTTTAACTTTGCATTTTTTGCAAGTTTGTACCATTTTTTACCCAATTTTACAGGTGTAGCTTTGTCCATAGACCCAAAAACAAGAAGTGTGTCATGTTCAATTTGTGAAATTTGATATCGCAAATCACGTCTAATCACATTATGAAATGTAATCTTGCCATAGTCGCTCAGTTTCTTATAATCCTCACTTCCTGTATTCTTTGACACAAATTCACGTCCAAAAATTGACGCAAGTTTTTTCCTGGCTTTGTATATAAGTATCTTTAACATTGTACGTATGCTGCGACGCTTTTTAATGCCTGCCGCACCGGTCATGACAAGTTTTTTAAATCGTTCGGCATTACGTCTCACCAATAACACCGCAACTCTGCAGCCAAATGAATGTGCCACTATATGGCATTTTTCAACCTGGTGTTCATCAAGTTTTCTTTCTATAAATTCGGCATAATCTTCCAATGTCCATGGCTTGTCTGGTTCATTTTCACCGTTTTCACGTTGAAACATAGGCAGGCTTAAACTTATACATTTAAAGTGTTTTTCAAACATTGGTAAGATTGGTGCAAAACTGTACTCATTTCCACCCCAACCATGTAAAAACAGAATTGTATCCATACATTAATATATAAAAATTCAATCCTGTTTGTGTTCCTGTTGAAGTTCTCGAATTGGTCTAAAAAGCGACCCAAATTAATTTCCTATTGTGATATAATAAAATAATGACAAAGCAAGAACAAATAAAAAAAATAGGGAAAAATTTAAAGCCCTTTTGGCTGTTTATGCTTGTCTTTACAATTTTATTAACCATTGATCTTGTAACAAAACACATATTCACCGACTTTGCAAACCGAACATTCATACCAAACTTTATATCAATACACTATGTTCAAAACAGGGGCGTTGCCTTTGGTTGGTTATATGGTTCATCTGCACTTATAATATCATTAACATCTGTTATGATTGTTGCAGGTGCAATCTTTTATACAATCTATCGTCATAAAAAACTTGAAATATCAAATCAAAGCGGTCAATTTGATAAACAAGAAACCTCGGCCAGCCATTCCTGTAACAAGTCAAAAAGACATATGAAAAGATTGTTTGATGTGGCTTTTGCATTATTTCTTTCCGGTGCACTTGGCAACCTAATTGACAGAATATTCCTCGGGTACGTCCGAGATTTTATCCGCTTTGATTTTATGAATTTTCCTGTATTCAACCTTGCCGATGTATTTATTAATTTGGGTGTTTTGTTACTTGTTATCTATTTCATAATCGAATGGGCACATGAATTAAAAAAAGGACGCACAAAATACGCGGACAAGAAAAAGGTTTGTGATTCTGTTGTTAAGGAGGGTACAAATGATTGAAGAAAATCCTAATCTTATCAAAGTTAAAAAAGGCGGAACGCGTCTTGATACATATTTAAAAAATCACTTTGGCGATAAACACACCCGAAGTCAAATCACAAACAGTATCAATAACGGACATACAACACTTAACGGACAAAAGGTTAAAAACGGGAAAATAGTTGAACGTGGTGACATGATTCTTGCCCAAATTGAAAATTTTGATACACCTGCAATCGCCGAAAACATTCCGCTTGACATAATCTACGAAGATTCGCATCTTCTTGTTATAAACAAACCTAAAGGCATGATCATTCATCCTGGGGCAGGTGTTCATGGTGGAACACTTCTTAATGCACTATTACATTATTTTGAAATTCCTTTTGTCACAGAACCTGATACAAATTATCCCACGCCTGAGACAAATAATATATCAAATCAAACAGTTGAACATTCGAAGACATTAGTCAGAGCCGGAATTGTTCATCGACTTGACAAAAATACATCTGGGCTTATGATTGTTGCAAAAACCGCTCAAACACAAGCCAAATTATCAAAAATGTTTGAAACACATGAGATAAAGCGTACGTATGTCGGGCTTGTCGAGGGGAGTTTGCAAGGCCAAGGTACAATAAAAAAAAACATCATCCGCGATCCAAATAATCGCACTCGCTATAAAACAGATCCTACAAAAGGCCGCCATGCCATTACTCATTACATTGCCTTATCTCACTATCGCTATGGTAACCGTCCGCTAAGCCTTGTCCAATTTAATCTTGAAACCGGTCGTACGCATCAAATACGCGTTCATATGAAATCACTTAATCATCCACTTGTTGGTGATATTGAATACAACCATAGCTCCACTCTAAAAATAGAAGGACAACTTCTGGAATCGGTTGAACTCTCATTTATTCATCCAATTACAACCAAGCAAATGGAATTCAAAATTCAACCGCAAATGCAATCAATAATTGCTAAACTTGCAAAAATTTAACGCTATGAACAACAAAAAACGGTGAACCAGTCACCGCTTTTTTTCTTGTACTAGGATCTCGGCTGAAGCGCACCTTTAGGTACTTTTGTTCTACTTTTGTTTGAAGAACTGTGCCATCAATAGTGTCGCATTATCTTCATTCAATGATTCCAAAAGCTTGACCGTTTGTCGCACAAACATAAATACATCAAGTTTACAGGAATTTACAAAGTTGTACAATGCCGCTGTCTCATCGCAGGTTGTTGCTGAGTGGACGTGATGTGAATTTATATACTTGGTGAACCAATCAATATGCGAAGGGCCTAGTGCCGCTTTAAGCAACACACAAAGGTTCTCATCCACAAAAGCTTGGTTCTCTTGAAGCATTTGTTCGACATATTCTTTTGAACCACGCATGAGTATACTCCTGTGGGGAAGATTTTTGTAAACATCTGAAAGTGTTGTCGGGATTGACACAAAAACTTCTTTATCCAGATTGTTGACAAGTTCGTACATACAGGACACGTCTGCGTCAGGCATAAGCATAAGCCATTCTTGCTTACACACAAATTGAACCATTTCTAGATTCGTCATAATTCTCAAATCCTTTCTGTTTTCTCTCCATTTGAGAGTAAAAATAATAATGATTTTGGAACTTCTCAAGTATAACATACCCCTCATATCAAAGTCAATATGTGATATACTATTAAACATGAAAAACAAATTTTTAATCGGCAAAATACTTAAACCCCGAGGCCTTAAAGGTGAACTTAAAATTCAAATTCTGACAAATGTGCTTGATGTTTTTACTAGCCTTAAAAAGGTCTATATAGGTAACAATGATCAAGCCGATTCATACACAGTGGTAAAGAGTTCCATCCAAAACGAATTCGCATATATTTCTATCAAAGATGTAACCACAGTTGAGCGTGCCGAAGATTTTCGCGACATGCAAATCTTTGTAAATAAGAATCAACTTGAAATCGCCGATGATGAAATAATCGCCGATGATATTTTGGGGTTTGAAATTATAAACCAAAAAGGTGTAAAACTCGGAGTCTTAAAATCTATTGAAAACTATGGTGGGTCGGACTTTTTAAATTTGGGTAATGAACTTGAAATTCCTTATGAAGAGGAATTCATAATTGAAACAAATATGACCGACAAAAAGATACTTGTTAAATGGGGGTAGCATGAAAATCCAAATATTAACACTGTTCCCACAAATGTTTTCCGCACTTGAACACAGTATTATTAAACGTGCAAAAGACAAAGGGCTTGTCGAAATTGAATACATAGATTTTCGCAATTATTCCAAAGACAAACATAAAAAAGTCGATGATTATGCGTTCGGCGGTGGGGCAGGGCTTGTATTAATGGCTCAACCAATCATAGACTGTATAGAAACAATAGACCCATTGCACCTTGCCCATCGAATATATTTGACCCCGTCCGCCAAAAATTTGACCCATAAAAAAGCGGTAGAGTTATCCAAACACAAAAATTTAATATTATTATGTGGTCACTATGAAGGCATAGACCAACGCATTATAGATCTTGTAATTGATGAAACAATAAGTATAGGCGAATATGTATTAACAGGCGGTGAAATCCCTGCAATGGTTATTGTCGATGCGGTTGTACGTCATATTAAGGGGGTAATTTCCGTCGGGAGTCTTCAAAATGAAAGTCACACCACACAGGGGCAATGGGAATATCCACAATATACGCGTCCTCAAACAATTCGCAATCTTGATGTGCCACCGGTACTTTTATCTGGAAACCATGCGGAAATCGAAAAGTGGAAAAAGGAAAATTCTGTAAAATTCAAGTAACATTTTAACTTTGATTCTTCCATTATAAGTGTTACAATTATAATAACGGGGGACAGTGAAAAAACAAAAAAAACCATTATTGTCGAACAAGTGGATTTTAATCTTAAAGGTGGCTTCTGCATGTGTGTTGCTTTTTATTTCTGCATTTTTCTTTTTTCAAAATCTGAATATATTCTGGTCCGATCTGCGAACCGCCAATCCGCCTTTATTTTTTATTCCTGTGCTTTTTGTAATTTGCGTAATCCTTGTTTGTGCCTACATTATATTTTTGCTATTCAAGGTTGACGATGGCAAAGTTTATCGTGCCGATCGCTTTGACATAATCTATAAAATTATTTACAGTTTTATTGTATTGCTTATCTCTGTGCGAAGCTTCTTTGTCGAGCCGTACCTCGAGGCACCAATAGTCATTGTAGTAATAAGTTTAATTTTCGGTGTTGCAAATTGGATGATACCGAACCTTTATTATCACGATAGTGAAGATTTCTAATGCTCTAGGAATTATCGCTAAATTTTTTTGTACTAGAATCTCAGCTTAATGAACTTAATGCACCATAAGTTGCCTTTGTTTGCTATATGCCCGTATCTTCAATTTCTGAAAAACTTCCACCGATAAATTTTGCCGTCTTTCCAGTATTGTCAAGTTCACCATCATTATCATTAATTATTGGCATCCTTGCAACACTGTTTCTTCTCAGGGTTTGTTTAAAAAATCGTTCTAAACTTGTGTGATATTTATCCTTGTGCGTGAGATTAAATTCCGCAATTTGTTGAAGCTTCGCACTTCGTACATCACCTGTATCAATACTTGTCTGGATTAATGCCTCAACATCACCTTCGGTATAAACAAGTGCCGCCGCGGTATTTAATTGGCTTTGCTTGTAGAGCGGCATTAAAACATCAAACAAATTTGCATCATCAAGGCCACTTCCGATAACAATGAGGGTACAATGGGAAAAAGAAACAGTCCGTCCCATGTTAACCCCAATATCGGCCAGTGCTTCGGTAATATCTGTGCCACGCCCAACTGCAATATGTCTTTCTGGTATGCCAAAAGGGTCAAAATTAAATAAAACATGTTCACCGTAAACAATAATTTCATCGTCTTCCATGTCAATCGCTATTGCGGTTAATATTGTTCTTGTCAACGCCATCGATTGTTTTGACACAGCCATAGGTAATAATGCAACAAGCATAGCCAATATAATAAGCAAAAACTTTTTCTGCCATATCGTAATAAAAATTTTTACAAACACATTTTGTTTTTGTTCTAGCCTAGGAATTATCGTTAAATTTTTTGTACTAGGATCTCGACTGGAGCGCACCGTATGGTGCTTTTGTTCTTTTTTTTTCTTGCTTTCATCGACTTCTTTATTGGTTGTTCTATCTTTCATATTCTTGCCTCCTTTGTTGCAGAGTCACTTTTTTGTTTCTTGTCTTTTTTACCAGAATTTCTTTTTTTCAAAATCAATGCGTTAATTAAACACACAACAGGCACCGTAAAGAACAAAATCGCAATCGCAGGGGCGACAATAACAATGAAATCATTCAATCTGTCAGGTGTTTTTACAAGCAACCACCACATTAGATATAAAAACAATGCAACAGAAAACCCAATGTAACCGGCCCTATGTTTGACGTTAAAAATATATCTTAAACATGCAAACACCGCAAAAAACGTTGCCCCAAATCTTAATAATAATAACATTGACCAAATGCAAACCAAAATCCAATCAAGACGCCCACTCTGTGTCAAGAATTCTGAATAGGTTGTCAAGTTTGTAATTGCCAAATCTTTTGTAGGTCCAAGTGGTCCAAAAATGCTTGTAAACATAAACACAAAAAATACAAAGAAAGCCCCAACAAGTCCGGCCACAAGCATAAATTTTGTTATGAATTCTTTTGGATTTTTAAAAGGTATTGGTTGATTTTCACCTTGTGCCTTTGCCGGGCATCCTTGTTGGATGTCACCAGAAAAAATCAACAAAAAAGCCGCACTTTCAAAGTAAATAAGATTATGATAAAAACCACGTAAAATCGGCATAAAACCGCCACTGAACAACGGTGTAATCTCACCCGGATTCATACTTCTTAATGCAGGGAACACCGATAGTGCAATGCCAATAATAATCAACAGGTAAAAAATTTCACCACTACGGAAAAAAGCCCTTGCAGGTAAAAAGCAAAATGCTGCACCAAAAATAACAAGTGGTATTAAAAATTTGTGGATATTTAATTCGGTAAAAAGATTTTGACCTAATATAATGTAACTTTGACTTGCCAAAATAAATAATTGTAAAAGTAAAAGACCAAGCATCAAAAGAACAACAAGTTTTGCCCCCACAAACTTTGTATTAGATCGCAAATCGCTGTATATATCACTTCCTGCCCCAATTACAAGTACATTAAGAACCGCAAAAATTACAAGCAACTCGAACACCGTTCCAATCAACGCAATTACCCATGCATTGCGAACGCTCTCGCCCGATAATATTGCTGGAAGTGCCAAAAATTTTATTGCAAACGAATATATACAATAAAATATAATCAACTGTCTTGTGGAAATTTTTTTCACATCTTTAATCTTTGCAAATAATGAAGGTACTATTCAGTACCAAATTGACTAAGGTCTTCATCATGTGCAACATAGTCAAAAATAAGGCGTACCAATTTTTTAAGAAATTCCTTATCTCTGTTAATATGTTGTATAAGTGCGTCCATTTTGTCACTTACAATCTTTTCCTTGTCTTCAAAAATTTTGCCTTGGGTATCTATCATGTTTAAAAACCTCCTATTTTCACCAATATGGCACAAGTATAAATTATTTTGTTCCAATATGCAACAATATTTTATATGAGTTTAGCAAAAAATATTAAAACATTACGTAAAGAGAAAGGACTTACTCAAGAGGCATTGGCAAAAGATTTAGATATAGGTCGTGGAGCACTTGCACATTATGAAGCAGGGGACAGACAAGTGCCTAGTTATCTTGTACCAAAAATCGCAAAATACTTTAATGTGTCAATAGATTATTTATATGGAGAAAGAGAAGAATAATTTTTTCAATATCATATGTAGGGGCAAACTTGCGATTCGTTCAAAAAAATTGACAAACTTTGTAATTGTCAAAAATCAAAAAACATCGTAATATTAAACTATGTTAAAAAAACTTTTTGCAAAAAAATCAAAAACAAAAGGATATCCACGAGGATATACGCCAACTTCTGCCGATTTGGCTGTAGATAATTTTGTTGCAAACACACTTAAACAAAAACAGGAACTTAATTATACGCAAAGTGACTATGAAAAACTTGTTGGTAAAAAACTTCAAATATTCAATTGCACAAATGGGGAAGACATAACCTATAAACTTGAATCGGTTGCTCATCTGGAAAATTCAACTTTTGGTGACACATTTTATTTACTTGCTAACGCCCCTGACAAAACACAAATTGTATTTCATCCGCGTTACCAAGATGAATCGTTTTGTTTTATTACTGCGGTGAACGGGAAAACTCTTGACGGGTATTTATCATTGTCTGATCACGAAATTTGTGCTGAACTTTTGCCTAAAATTACAAAGTCATAAGATTCTAATATCTACTTATAAGACCTGCATGAATTTACACTTTGGCATTACAGGAAAAATGTTCTTAATTGTCGTTATAAACATTTCCGCATTGACATAATTCGATTTTTGGCTATAATGGAAGATATGAAAAGACGCATCTTAACCATAGTCGGTATTGCAATTGTTGTATTTGCAGGTGGACTTACCGCTATTTTGATAAACGCGATGGCAACAACAATTAGGCTCTCTCCTGTAGGAAGTATCTACAGTGTCTCTGGCAATGGTGGGAATGCCGTTTCCGTCGGCGGTTACTTGTATTTTATTGGTAACTTTCACTCAAGGTACGATATAAACAGGCGTCCAAATAACATTTATGGTAATCCAGGCACAGGGCATCGATTGACAAATGGTGCGATTTGGCGTATTCGTTTAAACGAAGAGGGGCTTCCACAATATGACAACAGTTGGATTGACGGATGGCAAGATGAATGGAATGCAGGGCACCCTGATTTTATAGGCGGTCCAAATTCATCAGAAATTGATGATTTAAGACAGGACAATGAACATATAGAAACACAGATTGACTCGCGATTTGTTCCAGGTACCCTTGAACTTGTTGTGCCAAAGGTCGCAGGTCACGAACAAAGTTCGTTATTTATTATGGGCAATCATCTCATTTACACAAGTCCACACAACTATTATGGAAGAGGTCATGATGATTTACAAATCGACCGAACAGATTTTTTCAGGGTAGATTTAACAGGTGCAAATAACAGGCTTTTGTATACAACAAGGTCAAGGGCTCATCAGGTAACACGCAATGACTTCACCGTCGCATGGGTAGATGGACAAAGTCATCTTTTAATTCGTGAACCTGTTGGGGATGGACTCAGCCGAATCACACACGTTAATGTATCCACCGCAAGGGTACAAACACTTACAACCGAGGCGGCAACATGGGCATTCCCAGAGGTGACAACCTTCATAAGAACCACCTCAGGTGGAACCCACTTAAAAGGCTTTGGGGGCATAATGTCATTCGTGTATTGGACCGAGGCTCGTCCTGAATCCGATCCAACAAATGGTGACCTTGTATTCCGTCACCACTTGGGGTCAAGAAACGCAACACGTAACCTTATGGCAGACGACCATAACACAAGATTTCAACTTGTATCGCTAAGCGGTGGACGCCTTATTTGGAGAAGAGGCAATTTTAATACTCCACACAATTGGTCACTTCGCATAACAGAAAGTACCGATCAGGGTGTTTTTGCATCAGGTGCAATAAACGCAGAAACTCGCCAAGTATGGGAAGCCGACATGGTGTCAATGTCAACAAGTGATTCCGAATTTAATACAATCGTTGCACCAACAGAAAACGCAGGATTTGTATTCAGTTTCTTTACGCTGTTCGGTCCTTCTGGTAACCAAAGTATTTGGAGATGGACATTAAGCGATGGACAATTTTCCGAGACGGTGATTCCTGGAACGCAAGGTGTTGAAGAAATTGTAAAGGTTGCATCAAGTCGCCTGTTCTTTATGCGTGGCGGACAACTTCATTCAATTAATTTTGACGGTACAATTGCAAGACCACCTGTCACAATTTCTCCTGACCGTGAGACACGAATAAATATCTCTATCTTCACCCCAATCGCAAGTGATGGGTTCAGGGTAAATAACGCACATGACTTTATCTCATATATCCGCACAATTCACTCAATTGTTGATGACGACATGGTTATCGATGATGAAACTGGCGAATCTCCAATCCCAACAGGTAATTCAATAACAATTGCAGTGATTGTTGATCGTCAAAACAACGCTCATCGTCTTTGGAATCTTGAAAATGAATTCGTAGGAATTCCATCTTAAATTTACTCCAATTCATTATTTTTCGTTTTGAACTTCTTTGTTTTTACCTTATAATAAGATATATCTAGGGGGAAAACAAATGGAATTGAAATTAATTAAAAGGCTTGCCGAGTTAATGAATTCGGAAGGGCTTAAACAGCTTGAGCTTACAACGGATGCAGGGTCAATATGGCTTGAAAGAGACAGCAGTGTTACTGTTGTTGATACAACATCTATAAGGGCAAAAGTTCCAGAAAGTGTAGATCAACGCGTTTTAATTAAAAAAGTAACAAAGCCAGGTAAGAAAACAACAGTAAAAGAAATCAAAGTAATGTCTGGTAAGTGTTATGAAATTCGAAGCCCAATCGAAGGAATATTTTATGCGGCAACAGAACCTACCGATCCGCCATATGTAACAATAGGGCAAACGGTATCCGATGGAGACTTGCTTTGTGTTATCGGTGAAGATGGCGTAATGAATGAACTTGAATCCGAAGTTGATGGCGAAGTGTCGGAAATCCTTGTATCAAACGGTCAAAAAATTACATTTGACCAAGTTCTTTTCAAAATAACTAAAAAAGGCTAAACTAAAACTATGTACAATCTTGGCATCGTTCAAAAATTTAAAGAAAAATGGCATGTCTATACAATCATAGCGATTGTAACTGTCGTTATATTTTTGTTTTTAACAATGATGATAATCAACATGGTAAGCGGAAATCCTATCTTCAGTTTTGGTGCGGTAAGAAATCCTTACTTTATAACAATTGCACTTATAATACCGTTCGGGGTAATCGCTTTGTTGGTCGCAGGGTTTTTCTTCAGTGACGAAAAGAGTAAAACCGTCGAACAATTTTATTCTAACCGTTGGATGTCAAAGTCGGAACTTAACAAAGTTTATCTCTCAACTACACTAAGCCGACTTAAAATGCAACAAAAAACAGGAACCCTTGTAAGATTTGAAAAAGTAGGAACCGACATCCAGATTAATATGGTTCCACAAGATTATCATACGATTGTTCTTGGAACAACAGGTTCTGGTAAAACTCAAGGGTATGTGTTGCCATATGTTTATGTGCTTGGGCACTCTGCCCAAAAGCCAAATATGGTTATCACCGACCCAAAGGGCGAGATTTATGCAAAAACCGCCGAAACCTTGCGACGAAATGGTTATGATGTCCAGGTTTTTAACCTAAGTGCACCGACACAATCTTCAAGATGGAATCCACTCGAGAGAGCATGGGATATGTTTCAACGTGCACACAGTTTGGAAAGAGAACTTAAAAAACATACATCCAAAGATCCGGCATCAATGGGGTTAAGAGTAATTGCAAGTAACTATCCAAGTGAATGGTACGAATTTAACGGGGTTGCATTCCCAAGTTTTCAAATGGCAGACATGGAAAGGAAAACACTCAAGCAACGGCTTCTTTCCGAGTCTGAATCTGATATAAAAGATGTATGTGCGGTAATTTGCCCAATAGAAAACGAGCGTGACCCAAGTTGGGAAAATGGGGCAAGGGACCTTATCCAGGGTACCGTTCTTGCAATGTTAGAAGACAGTCTCCGTCCAGAACTTGGCATGACAAAGCAAAAATTTAATTTTTATAACGTGTACAAAATCTTAACGATGCGAGATAATGATCCAAACGCATCTTTCAAATCCATTGCAAACTACTTTATGGGGCGTTCCAGATTATCTCCGGCGGCAATGCTTGCACAAACGGTTATTGCCAACAGTGAAAATACAAAGCGTAACTTCTTTGGTGTGTCTACAAATAAACTTTCCATGTTTGCCGATAAAGGTATTTGCTATATAACAAGCGGTACCGAAATAGAATTTAAAGGATTTGTTGAACGTCCAACCGCAATGTTCCTTGTTATTCCTGACCAAATTAAAATTCGTCATCCTCTTGCTGTGCTTTGTGTGGCTCAACTTTACAAAACGCTTGTTGATCTTGCCAATCAACAGGGCGGAACCCTAAAATGGCCGACATACTTTATTCGTGACGAGTTCGGTAATATGCCAAAGATGAATGACTTTGAAACAATAATCACCGTTGCCCGTTCTCGTAAAATCTTTATCACCCTTGTTTTGCAGGACTATAAACAACTTGAAACCGTTTATGGTGCGGACAAAGCGGTTACTATTCGAAATAACTGTAATACACAAATTTTTATCGGTGTTAATGATATGGATACAAGAAAGATGTTCTCGGATCTTCTTGGTGAAATGACTGTTGAGGCACATTCCACCTCGGAATCAAAAAACACAGGCAAGCAAATCAAGGATGATCCTCTAAGTGGTTCAAAATCTACATCTACAAATACGGTGTCCCGTCCTCTGTTACCACCCAACGAACTTCTTGATCTTCAGCCGGGGCAAATTTATGTTTATGCATTTGGCTTTCACCCTCTGAAATCTCATGTAACTCACTTTTGGAAGGCTCAACAAGCAGGTCTCGTAAAGCTCTATCCTGAACCTGACACATGGTCTGCATCCAAATATTTTGATGAAGAGGCGGTTTATTATGATGTTCGCCGTCGTAACGACATAGTTATCAACAATGCTCGTCGCAATGATGTTTTTGATTGGTAAGGTGATCTTATCGGAACGTCAAGATTAAAAATGGGATTCATTGACAAAAAGCATATTTTGACGCATAATAAAGATATGAAATCAATAAAAAAGGTTTTGCTTTTGATTCTGATCCTTGTACTAATTGCCCCTGTCGCAATAATTGCAACAGGATGCTTTGGCGGTAATAACAACTCAATCAATCGCGAGCACATACAAAATATACAATGGAATCTTGCACGAGTCGAAAGTTCCTCATCACATGACCCAACGGTTCATTCAATAGGAGCGGGAGATATTTTATTTGATAACCAATTTGCCGGTTTTTTGTTTTTGGGCGGAGCCGGTAATTTTATCGAAACACTTGGTATTTTAGGTGAATTTCATGGGCATTGGACATTGTCATCTACGCGATTGGTTCTTACTTATGATATAGGAGGATTTGTTGACAGATGGAATATAAGATTAAAGAACAATAACACTACGCTTGAAAAATCTCAAACACAGCTTGGTATAACTTCAACGTTTATTTACACCAAAAACGAAGTTCTGCCTAATGTTAATCCAATAAACCCGGCACAAATTGTCGATATTCAATGGAATCTACACTCGGTAAGTTATATAGATGAATCATCCAATGTAACAATTGTAGACGAATATGAACACATGGAGTTTGGAAGTTACAATCATTTTACAGAAATGTATGCAGGCTATCTCATCTTGCACAATGACAACAGATTTATACAAACTCAAGGTCAATTTGGCGCATTTGAGGGTGCTTGGACATTGTCGCAAGGAACGTTGGATTTAACCTTTGACCCAGAAATTATTGATAACTGTGAACTTTATCCAGAACATCAACATTATTGTTTCCCTCCAAGCCGTACTGAAACCTGGAGACTTGGCATATCTGAAGATGGACAAACTTTGGAAAAGGTGCGTGCGGAACTTTCATTTGAGGGTGGTATCGCTTTTGAAATTCGTATATTTACTCGTGAAAACTGAACCTCATTTATATATATGACCAAATTAATAGTCAGACACAAGTATTTTCATACTTGCTTTTCTTATGCACTTATGGTACACTTAATACCAATCTCTTCGAGGCTTGGTGGCTTTGTTCTCAGGTAAAATCACCCCTTGCTTTGATTAGATGGTAAAAAAAGGAGAAACATAATGTCAGAAGAAACAACAATCACAGCAGAAATTGCAGAAGTAAAAACATCCGCAAAGAAAACCGCGACGAAGGTAACCCCTGCAAAATCAACAAAGAAAGAAGCCAAAGCGGAAGCAAAAGATGCACTCAGTCAATTAAGCATTGCCCAAATTGTCGCAGAATTTGGGAAAGCACCGACCGATACGGGAAGCCCAGAAGTACAAATCGCACTTCTTACCGCACGTATCAATCATCTAACCGAGCACCTTAAGATACATAAACAAGACAAGCACAGTCGTCGTGGACTTATGAAAATGGTTGGTCAACGTCGTGGTTTACTTGTGTATCTTGAAAATAAAGATATCGAGTCTTTCCGTACACTCAAAACAAAACTTGGTATAAGATAATTTAAACGAAAGACGGTGCAAATCGTCTTTTTGTATGGCTCATGTCATAAAAATCCCCAAAATTCTATCATGGGGATTTTTATTTTTTATTCTAATGCCACTGTGGGTTGCTAAATTAACAACTAATTATCTCATAACAGTCACTAAAAACCAATAATTATTATGAAATTATGTATGACGTAAACTCTTTCGTTTTTCGTTGGCATATGGTATAATACCATACAAAAATGCCCCTCTCTGCGAGAGGGGCGGCCCGCGAAAGCGAGACGGGGAGGAAATAATGACCGACAGTTATAAAAAATTCGACACAGTAATCGGCAATCGTAAAGTAAGTGTTGAAACAGGTGCACTTGCAGGTTTGTCCGCAGGTTCATGTATTGTAACCTGTGGCGAAACGGTAGTCATGGCAAATGTAACCGTTGCAGACACACCACGTCCAGGAATTGATTTTTTTCCGCTTGGTGTAGATTTTGAAGAAAAGTTATACAGTGTCGGCAAAATCCCAGGTGGGTTTAAAAAACGTGAAGGTCGTCCAACAGATTCCGCTGTTCTTATATCTCGTCTTATTGATCGTCCAATGCGTCCACTTTTTCCAAAAGGGATGTTTAATGATGTGTCACTTGTCGTCACTACCTTGTCTATTGATCCTGAAATTTCACCTGTGCCATTTGCAATGCTTGCCGCATCTATTGCAACTGTCATAAGTGATATCCCATGGAATGGTCCAACAGGAAGCGTAGTTATTGGAAGAGGTGAAGATGGATTTATCGTTAATCCAACCACAACTGAAGCGGAAAAATCAGATATCGAGGTAATTATAAGCGGTACCGAAGATGCAATTATGATGGTAGAGGCAAACGGTGCGGAAATATCCGAGGAAGATATGCTTGGGGCAATTATGTTTGGTCACCAAGAAATAAAAAAACAATGTGAATTTCAAAAAACACTTATTAAAAAAGTGGGTAAAGAAAAACGCAACATTGAAATGTTTAAATTTGATGAAGATTTGGAACAACGGGTAGAGAGTTACGCAACAAGTTTTCTTGAAAAAGCAATGGGCGAAACCGATCTTGAAAAACGACGCAAAGCAGAGAAAAAAGTCGATGAAATGATAGCAGATCAATTTGCAGACACATATGAAGATGACAAAATTGCAATAGGAAAAATTGTTAATAATATTAAACAAGATATTATCCGTGAAAAAATCTTGCAAAAAGGACTTCGTCCAGATGGCAGAGGAACAAAAGATATCCGACCAATTTGGACCGCAACAGGAATACTTCCACGTGTTCACGGTTCATCTGTATTTACAAGAGGCAATACCCAAGTTCTTAACGTCTGCACTTTGGGCATGGTTTCTGATTGTCAAAAACTCGATGGTATTGATGACGAGGTTCAAAAACGCTATATGCATCATTACAATATGCCTCCTTATGCAACAGGAGAAGCCCGTCAAATGCGTGGCACGTCAAGGCGAGAAATTGGACACGGGGCACTCGCCGAACGGGCTATTGAACCACTTCTTCCATCCGAAGAAGAATTTCCATACGCAATTAGAACGGTCAGCGAAGTTCTTTCAAGTAACGGCTCGTCATCTATGGCAAGTGTCTGTGCAAGCTCTATGTCTCTTATGAATGCAGGCGTGCCGCTCAAATCTGCGGTTGCAGGTATAGCAATGGGTCTTATAAAGGATTCCGAATCGGGTAAAACCGCAATTTTATCTGACATTCAAGGTGTTGAAGATTTTCTTGGAGACATGGATTTCAAGGTGGCAGGAACAGAAAAAGGAATCACGGCAATCCAAATGGACATAAAAATTGCAGGTATAGACGAAGCAATCCTTAAACAGGCACTTAAACAGGCACGTGAAGGAAGATTACATATTCTTAAAGCAATGAATACAGAAATTGACAAGCCAGAACCTAAACTTTCAAAATACGCCCCAAAGATTACTATCATGACAATCAAACCAGAAAAAATCAAGGATGTCATAGGAAGCGGTGGTAAGATTATAAACAAAATCATTGAGGAAACAGGTGTTAAAATTGACATAAGCGATGATGGTAAGATATTTATTGGTTCGTCATCTGACCAATCCAATGCACGTGCAAAAGAAATTATTGAAGGAATTGTATTTGAACCCGAAGTTGGTATGGAATTTACAGGTAAAGTTGTACGCACAATAGAAATTGGTGCATTTGTTGAATTCAACGGAAAAGAAGGAATGGTGCATATATCAAAACTTGCACCTACAAGAGTGGAAAAGGTGCTTGATATTGTTAAACCTGGTGACAATATCCAAGTAAAAGTAATTAAAATCGATGATAAGGGCAGAATTGATCTTAAGAAGATTTAATTATTTCATTTTATAATCAATCACTCTTTCTAAATGATTTGCTGTTTCATTAACAAGAATATAAGAAAGTGCAAATTTTTCGTATGCTTCTTGTCTTTTTGTCATATTTGGGTTTAAAGGCGGTTGTCTTTTAAGTGCACGCGAGTAATCCACACTGCGAGGAACTTCGCCTATTTCTTTGTAGAGTGAATGCACAACCCAATTACGAAGTTGCCTCACATAATCAATTCTATCAAGTTCTGCAATAGTTAAAAAAATTCTTTTTCCACGTGCAATTTCATCCCTCATTCTTTCCACCAAATTCGACCAACCACGTTTGTCATCAATCTGCAGACTATCAACTTCGGTTGCCAAAAATACAAGTTGTCCCTCAATTTGTTGTTGCCCTTTGATAATACTTTCAACCCACATTGTTTGCCAAAAATCAGATTTACTTCCTTCAAGTAATCCACGTGCACGTTCTTTATATTGTCTGATGATATCGTCCATAAGCAAAGTGTACCACATATTTTCTGCTCTAGGAACTATCGCTTCAATCATTTGCAGGATATCGGCTGAAACGCACCGTATGCGTGCCTTTGTTCTACGAAAACACGAATAGTGTGTTTGGTGATAATTGCACATAATTAAGTTATGGAATCAATTTGGAAAAAATATTTAAAGCCTATTGACAATGTTAAAAAAACAGATGCAAAAGTTACAAAACTTGATTGCATAGTTGTGGGAGGCGGGATCGCAGGCATAATGTGTGCCTATATGCTTGCAAAAGAGGGTCAGAAAGTAACAATTATTGAGGCGGCCCAAGTTCTAGGCGGTGTGACATCTAACACAACCGCCCATGTTACAAGTTTACAAGGAAGATACAGAGACATACCTGGTGCAAAAAGACGAAAGTTATTTTTCCAAAGCCAACAACAAGGGATAGACGGAATCGAAGAACTTGTTAATAAACACAAAATAGACTGTGATTTTCAAAGGACAGATGGTATTGTATTTGGAAATGGCAAACCTTTAAAAAAAGAATTCAAGGTAATGAAAAAAATTTCCAGTGATATAAGATTAGAAAAAAACAAGAAACTCCCATTTGGTGATTTCGATTGCATAACTTTGAACATGCAAGCCCGATTTAATCCAATCAACTTTTGTTATGGAATAATAAAAGCCGGTAATTTTGACATAATTGAGAATTGTCGTATCAAAAAAGTTTGTTTAATGAAAAAAAGACTTGAAACCGAGAACATGATTTTTAAATACAACAAAGTTGTCTTTGCCACAGGGTTTCCGATTATAAACATTCGAGGTATTTATGCGTTCAAAATGTATAAATCTTCTTCATACGCAATTTGCAAGAACAATTCACAGCAGCTAGGTGCAATTTACAATTCGGTTGAATCTGATGGAATGACATATAGAGATTCCGAAGATGGAGTTATAATTGGTGGTTTTGATCATAGAACCGGTCGACATAAATGTAGCAAATACTTTTCAAAACTTGGTGATGGTAAATTCAAATGGGCGGCAAATGATTGCATGACCTTTGATGGTATTCCATACGCAGGTCGTTTATTACGTGTATTCGCACGCGATACATATGTAATAAGTGGATTTTCAAAGTACGGCATGGTGAACAGTTTTATATCGGCAAAGATAATCGCAGATACTGTTTCTCGCAAAAAGAATCTATATAAAAGACTTTTCAAGCCAACACGTGTTTTGAATGTCAAAGTTTGGCCTTTATTCTTTTTGAATTTTTTATTGGATGCGAAAAATCTCACGGCAGGACTTTTCAGCAGTGGCAAACGAAGATGCCCACATATGGGGTGCAGGTTAAAATTTAATCCTAACACAAAGACATTTGATTGTCCATGTCATGGATCACGACTTACAAAAAAAGGCGATATAATCATAAGTCCGACGGTTGACGCAAATGAAAAATTATTGTAATTCTAATTGTTCAGAAAGATATTTCAGGTCCGCAATTTGAGGTTGGGCAAACGTATCATTGTCATTTGTTACAACTATAAATGTTCCTCGTATTGGTTTGCCACTTTCAAGACGTTTCTGTAAATTTTTTGTAACCGAAAGAAAGGCAAATGCTTTAACATTTGCAAGTTCAATTTTTGTTTTCCCGGCCCAATCTTCTTCCCAAATATCACTCCCACTTACTTCATCGCCATTTAACCAGTTTACTTTTGCCTCAGAATCTAAAGCGGTTGATATAGAAGATAATGAATTTGCATTTTTGATTTTGATTGCTTTTTCAAGCACTATACTTTGTGACTTCAAAGTTACAAGATTTTTTGGCATCGCTATAACATGGAAAAAGTCAAAGAAATACCAAATAAAATAGAGCCAAGAAAGGAATACGATTATCGCTATCACGGTTAACATCCAATAAAGAAAACTTGGAATTACATTTTCAATGTCTGTACGAAATATTCCGAAAGGAATTATAAACGCTAAACAGATAACAATTGGCAAAAGTGCGAATAAAAAATTTTGACGCGTTGCAATAACCTTATTCATACTATATCATAGCACGCAAAATGCAAATCCAGAACCTTTATTTTTGAATACCTGAAAAATTATGACCATCAATTTTTGCTAATTTATCATCTGGCAAGCAACTGTAACTGACTTGATGAAAAAGTTGCAATAAATTATTTCTCACTATCTTTTTCATTATCTTGTTGCGATTGATTCCATTCATTCCAATCTTTTTGAATTTGTGCTTCGTCAATAGAACTTTGTCGGAATTGCTCAAGTGTCATGCCAAGAACTTGAACACAAACTTGTTCGCCCATTTGTGAAAAATAATCTCGCAGTTGTGACATGTCATTTGAATATTCAGAACGTTCGGCATCCGACATATGTTGCATATCTTCCAAACGAGAATACCCACCACCATACTTTTCTTGTACTTTTTGAACAAGGGTTGCGACTTCGGTTGCCTTTGTCATGTCGTTGTTAAGGTGACGTGCGAAATAGTTTGCCCAAGCATTTGTATTAATTGTTTTGTCGGTTTGTTGTTCTTTGTGGCTTTCGTTGATAACTGCAAGAGTGCTTATTGTATAGTCGTTGCCGATGTCAAGATTAATAATCCACCATTGCATGCCATAATCGCTTTGCATTTGTGGCAATGTGTCGTCATGGTGTTGTTGTAACAATTCAAATTCTTTGTCTAGGCTTTCTCGGTCACGGATTTGTGCACCCTCGTTTAATTTTCGCACAAGTGTCGCAATTCGTTTAACATCATCGGCAAACATTTTTTGTTCAACTTTGTCTTGTGCTTTGTTGCCGGAAATTGTTTGGTCGGCTGGCAATTCGTAATACGATGAAATCATGTCATATTGAAATGCAAGTTCTTGCAACGATTTTTTGGCAACATTAATATCGTGTTGATCTTGATGCGTTATTGGTTTTAATGGCTCGCTTGATTTGATTGGTTTTGGTGGGGTTGGTGCTTTGGGTGGTAAAGGTGGGGTTGGCATGGAGAATGTTGGTTGTTGGGGTGTTTGTTCAGATTCTATTGTTGTTTCAATAAAAGGTGTTATTGCATCAATATCCTCCTGCGTATAACTTCTATCAATCAACCTAGATGCACGATTAAATCCGATACGAAAATCTCTTTGAAGTCGTGATGTCATAGGCTGTCCAGTTGAATCTTGGGCATCATAAATGCGATCTAAAAATTCTTCCGTTGTGATTTGTCCACCTTTGAATTGTTCAATACAATCTTTCATTTCTTGTGGTGTTCTAATCGTTTTGTTTTCTTGTCTGTTATCTTGATAAATCTCATTTGCTATAGTGTCGTAAACTTGCACCAATGTTTCTGTATTGAAAAATGATTCATTTTCAAACATTGAACGATATCTGTTTTCTTCTTTTTTATTTACCGCTTGCCAATGCAAAACTGTCCAATCTACTTCATCTTCATTTTGCAAGTTTTTAAGTTCATCAAACATCAACGCCACAAAATCGTTTGAATTATAATCAGCAACATCTACAAATTCTTTTACAAGTTCTGTAAACAATTCTATTGTTGTTGGTGTGATTGCTTGTTGGTCTTGGTTGTGGATAGTGATTTTTGGTGTTTTTTCCGTTTCACGTTCTGCTTTCTCATACAAGTTAAACAAGTTTTGAATTTTATCCAAAGCAACTACTTTAGTTACTAGTCCAATTTCGTCAAGCAATGAATACATTTGCCAATAACTAACTTCAAGACCAAGCAATGAATCAATTTCGTATTGCGTAAGCATATCACCACCAGTTGCACTGCGATACGTAAAATATTCGACTGCGGTTTTGAAAATTTCCCAATCGTATACTTCATAATCACCAGACAATAAATGTTTTTTCATCGCATTTTGAATTTGTTCGTCTGTCATAGAAACCTCCATATCGTTTGTGATGCATAAAAATTACCGAAACTATTAAATTGTGGTTTGCTTGTCAGGCACTATAAATTATACTACATTTGAACTAAAATGAAAAGACAAAAGTTACGGGGCAATAACACAATAAATTACTTATTGGCGGACGAACAAAAAACCAAGATTTACTCTCGGTTTTTTGGTTTACCATGGGGTGTCAAACTTGGATTTTCTTTTCACGACCTGTTCAACTTCGCACGATATTCGCTGGCGTTTTTGAATAAGCTGTGATTATTTCAGGATGCTTGTCCACGAAATAATTAAATATAGGTTTGTGGGCATTTTCCCAAGACAGGTTGTCAGGTGGGCAATCAAAAAATCCAATTTCAGCTATCTCGCTTTCTTTGCTTAAATCGCAAAATTCATGAATTTCTGCAAAATAGATTCGACCTGGTCTGTCCGCGCTTTCCAGGATTAGTTCGGTTTTAATCGTAAAGTCACCCATATTATAGATGTCAAACTTAAGCGCGCCAGTCTTCCTCAAGCAATTCTCGTTTTGCGGCATCTATGGCAGATTCATTATCTTCAATGCCGCCTCCTGGTATATCCCAACCTTGCCATTTCTTGTTAAATGAAAAAACATATTTCCCTTGATATCGCGCAATTACGATAACGGCTACAAGACTGCTTTCGTCAAATGAATCGACTGGATAAATTTTATCCAGTATAAAAGTATCACGATGTGCTTTATTATATTTGTCAAGTTTCACTACGCCATTTTCCATAATCAATTGTACCATTTTAATCCATTTCTGTTTGTTTATCAGTCAAAAGCAAGGTGTTTTGCTGCACAGGGCTGGAACCATCCAAAAAAGGAGAGACCTCATGTATGTGTTTTCTCTTTGGTGGCTTTTCTGATGTTTCAATTTGTGCAAAACCTCCAAAGAGGAAAAATTCATTAAGTGTTTCAATATGTTTTCTGCCATGTTCTGTTTGTGAAAACTCATATTTAAATTCGCTAAAAGCGTGCATAATTATATCGGCTGCATTTTTATGCTCGGGCAAAGTATTCTCTTTATTTTTCAACAAACATTTTATTAGCCGTTTTACATATTGCTCGACCCCAAAAAAAGATGTCCTCATGTTTTTGAATTTTTCTTTCCATTCTTCGTGACTCATATGGTAGTCGAAACCGAGATGTCTTAACTCTCTGTTGTGTTTCTCGGTCTTTTTTTCTTCGGATGTTGCAAGTTCGCTAAAATATTCGTTGCACATCCAAAAGATTTCATATTGCTGCTCTCTATCAAACCATTTTTCTATTCCACTAGGGTCACGATTAAATAGTGCAATTAATGCTGACAAAAATGCTTGCTGATTTCCATTATTCAATGCCAGCACGCCTTGCAATTTGTCTTGAAATGTGTTTAAAAGCCAACGACCATATTGCGTGTCTGTTACGTGTTTAATAACGAGGTTGGCAACATCCATGTTTGGATTTTCCATATACCCATCAAACGTAAAGGCAGTCAAATTTCTCATAGAGAAAGTATAGCATCTTTCACACACCAATTACAAGACACAAAAAACGCCAGGAGTGCCCACCCACTGTCTTTGTGATATAGTATGACATGGGGAAAGAAAATCAAGTTGGGTGCAATAAATGTGGTGCAGTTGCCAGTCAAATTAAACAAGGATTCACAAGTGCTGGAA
>Ga0131853_10000167_pt1 | contig 113459 bp, 98 predicted proteins | sample TergutLab28metaG_FD_92764 | JGI IMG/M metagenome (GOLD analysis project Ga0131853, IMG submission 92764) | Labiotermes labralis P1 segment gut microbial communities from Petit-Saut dam, French Guiana - Lab288 P1 (version 2) (version 2) | ecosystem: Host-associated > Arthropoda: Insects >...
TGCTGTCTTGAAGAATATGTCGATCGGACGTTTGAGCATCAAAAAGAAAATGATGAAAGCCGCTCGCGATCCTCTCTTCCTCCAGCTTCTCTTGTTTCAATAGTAAATGCTGTTGCCCTGGGGAAAAGTGGATATGAAGAAATCTGTTTTCTCCCCGCCGTAGGCGGGGAGAAAACAGATTTCATAATTTTTGTAACACTAAGGTAATACGACCCCTTCCAGATCAAGCAAATATGCCTTATTCGACAGTCCGCCGCCATACCCAGTCAGTGCCCCAGACGCGCCCACGACACGATGACAGGGGATGAGAATCGAAATCGGGTTGCGATTATTGGCAAGCCCCACTGCCCGATATCCCCGGGGACAATCCGCCGCCTCAGCCAAGGCTTTATAGCTCCAGGTTTCACCATAGGGGATTGTCTGCAAGGTCTCCCAAACCCGCCGTTGAAACGGCGTTCCGACTGGTGCCAGAGGGAGGTCAAATGTTTTGCGCTCTCCCGCGAAATAGGCATCCAGCTGCTCTCTGCACTGCTTGAGCAAGGGCGTTTCTCCCAGGGTGCCATCCAGAGGGCGAAACACGAGGTGCGTAATCGCTCCATCCCGCTCCGCGATGTGGAGCGGCCCAATTGGGCTGTTGTAAATCATGGTGATCATATGTAGTTTCTCCCATCAATTCGGATTATATGTTCTTGCACATAGTGCTTATCAAGGCAGATCATATGCCTCTTGCAATCCCCTCTACTTAAATTCTTCCCAATTCTCGCTCAAAAGTGCCGACTTGTTTACAAAATCAATTTGATAACGTATCGCATGGTGGTCTTTTATTAACATACCGTCTGTAAGGCGAATTTCAAGAAAACAGCAGTTTTTGTCTTGCTCATTGCTTACATCGTCATACCACACGAACTCTTTACGAATTTTTGCCCTAATTTCAGTGTTTTGAGGCTCTAACACCCAACCAAGATTCTTTCCCTTGCCATGTCCACTGAACCAATCAACGGCGCATATAGCGACTTCCGCATTTGCCTCAATTTGTTTCATTTTATTTGAGAGTGCGTATGTGCTGATATAAAACGCACCGTTTTCGTAGTAAGCGTCAACTATGCGATTATACAGCCGTTCGCCGTCTGTTGTAGCGATTGCAATCAGGCTGTCTTTGGAAAAACGTTCAGTCATGGTGTCCATTGCGTTTTCATAATTTTGCATGTTTGATATCTACCAATTATATAAATTTTCTCATGTTACAGATCGCTCAAGCATGTATCTCCTACGTGTCGCATTGTAAGCGCGAGCAAAGCTTGCTCTTACAACAGGGTTCTGCATAGCATGTACAAAAAAACCAAGCAAACGCTTGGTCTAGCAGCCCTTGACCTTCCCCAAACAAGGTGACTGCTTTGCCTTGTTTGGAAGTGAACGATGGCGTTACATAGTGCAGTTTTCGCCCATGCCCTTTCGGGCGGAAACGGAGCAACCGCTACTCCGGTAGAGAACTCCCCGCCGCTGCCGTGTAGACCCGTTTATAACCTGCACTGTTCGGCAGGTGGGTTTCCTCTCACCAGCTTCATGGCTTCCAACGTCCGACGAAACCGCCGGGAGGCCTGCACATCCACTGATGAAGACCAGAATCCCATTCAAATAAACGTGGGTTTAAAAAGATCTATCACGAACAGAGCAGGGAACCGATTTGCTTTTTATTCGTCGTCCTCGTCTTCAAACAAGCGTTCCATGAAGAGATTATAGACTGCTTCGATCTCTTCTTCCGAGTCTAGAGTAGAGAGAAACTCCTCGCCGTTTTCTTCCACGACTTTGAGCAGGACAATCTCCACTTCTTCCTCGTCCCCGGCCTCTCCAGCACCCGCTGGGATGAATGCATGGTAAATGGTATCGTCTTTTTCTACCACATCTAAAAGCTCAAGCTCCAACTCTGTGCCGTCTTCGTCTGTGACGGTGATGAAATCCCCACCAAATTCTTCGTTCATGGATCCTCGCCTCCTTATTATCTGTATCTATAGTATAGCGCAAAGGCTCCAAAATTGCAATGCCCAAAGTATAGGGTGGTGGTACAAAAATTATGATTTTCTGTTTTTTCATAACTCTTACAACACCGCCGAGTATGGCAGACTAACTGCCCAAATCCTCTAAGAGTTCAACAAGCTCCATCCGGGTTTCGACTAGGATTCCCCGCTCTATATCCTCTCTGTCAATTCCGCGCAGGGTGGCGATTGGCGTATGTGTAATATAAACTGGATAGCCGCGCCCCTTATAGAAGACCGCCACATAGCCCTCTAAGTCTGTGACCAGATAACCCGGATGGTCTGAGATATCCGCGATATGTGTAACAAGATGTTCCTCTGTTGCGGTAATTTGCGCAAGGGCGATGGTAGCCAGTGTGATGGCGACTACAACTAAAACACCCAAGCTTATGATCTTTGCATTTCGCTTCATGGGCATATGCCTCCAGTTTTTTCTGGTATTTTACCCGAAAAACAAAGGACTCATACAGTTGCAAGATTTAGACGACCTGTGGTATACTAACTATAATTGTGAATTTCAGGGAACTTTTTACAAATGAGATCGTCTGTTTGTCTATATAGTTTTAGAAAAGGGGTAAATACATTGGCTTTTAACAGAGATAAAGCAAAACGAGCAGCCAAGGCGACCGCCGTTGTTGGCGGACGTACCGTTGGAGATATTGTGGGGCTTGTGTTTAAGGCAATCGGCACTGTGCTCTTGCTTGGACTCACAACAGGTGCGATTTTCTCCGTGATTTTCGCCCTTTATATCCGCACAACCCTAGAGCCGCAGATTGATATCTCTCTGGAAGACTTCTCGCTGGAGCTCACCAGTGTGATCTATGAATTCGACCACGAGGTGGAGGAGTGGAGAGAAGCGGTGGATGTGGAGTCCGGTGAAGTGCGGTTTTGGGTGGAATATGAGGACATTAACCGCTATTTCATCTATGCGGCCGTTGCTTTTGAAGACCGTCGCTTTTACGAGCACAGAGGGGTTGACTGGTTCCGAACTGTTGGCGCATTCCACCATATGTTCTTGGGTGAAGGGCCCATGTATGGTGCCTCTACCATCACGCAACAGCTGATCAAAAACCTGACCGGGGAGGCTGATGTAACCGTTCGGCGGAAAATCTTAGAAATCTTCCGCGCTATGGAGCTGGAGCGGCTTTATACGAAAGAGGAGATTTTAGAGTGGTACCTCAACGTCTTCGCTCTGGGCGGACGGATTAATGGAATTGGCGCTGCAGCGCAGTTTTATTTTGGCATTGATCAAAGTGAGGTTAGCATCGCCCAGGCGGCGAGTATTGTTGGGATTACCCAATTCCCAACCCGCTATAACCCGACTTTGAATCCAGAAAACAACCTAAGGAAGAGAAACGAAGTGCTGGGTACCATGTATGCACAGGGTTTTATTACCCGCACAGAGTTTGAGAATGCAATCAATGAAGAGCTTATACTAGCACCGGGTGCTTTGGCGACCTTTGAAGCGCCGGTTTATACCTTCCATCAAGAAACCATTATCAACGATTTGATTCAAGAATTTCAAGTTGAGCTTGATCTCTCTTTACAAGCCGCACGGAACCGTGTGTTCTATGGTGGGCTTCGGATTTTCTCCACTGTGGATAACCGGATTCAGGATGTCATTGACGGCTATTATCTGACCGGTGAAAGACTGCCGCTGCCTTCTAGAGCACAGTCGTCCATCCTGATAATGGATCACCACACCGGTCATATTCTAGGTATGGCAGGGGGCATCGGCGAGAAAACGGAAAACATGATGTTTAACCGGGCCGTCGGCGGACGAAGGCCGCCGGGCTCATCCATTAAGCCCATCTCTATCTTTGGCCCAGCCATGGAGCTTGGTGTCATCCATCCCCAGACAATGGTGCAAGACGCACCCGTTATGGTTGCGGGCAGGCAGTGGCCGCGGAATGCCAGCGGTGTTTGGAGCATGAACCGTGTCAACATGGTACACGCACTGGCGCAGTCTCTCAATACTGTCCCCGTCCGTGTGCTAGATGACCTGGGTGTTGGGCCCTCTTATGAGTTTTTGACCGAAAAAATGCATATCCGTCTCGTGCCGGAGGATGCAGATAGAGCTCCTCTTGCCCTAGGGCAAATTACCCATGGACTTACACTACGAGAAATGACCGGAGCCTATGGGGCTTTCGCAAATGGCGGGATTTTCACCCTGCCTGTCACCTATTCTATGGTATTAGACGCAAATGGTGATGTAATCTTTGATCACCAAACAGGCAGACAAGAAGTTATTTACCGGGCAGAAATCGCAGGCCAAATGACAGCGATGCTGCTACGGGCCGTAAACAACGGCACAGGCGGTGCCGCCCGGATTTCAGGCTTTGATGTGGCAGGCAAGACAGGCTCCACTGACCGTTGGCGTGACCGTTGGTTTGCAGGCTTCACACCGCACCTGTCCGCAACTGTCTGGTCAGGTTTTGACCAAAACGACGGCGGACTTCCGGGACAAAATCCATCAGCGGTTATCTTTAGCAGAGTGATGCGAGATGCCCACGCAGCAGCAGGACTTCCGCCTGCAAGGTTCCAGAACCTGCCCTCTTTGGGCGTGCGGATTGAAGCGGCAGAACCCAGCATAGAAATCTGCTCTGACTCCGGTGCCCGCGCTACAGAGGCTTGCCGCTTGTATATCGGTGGCAGCCGTGCCGTTCCATTTGTTGGTGAACCGGGTTCAGAGCCAGGTGGCAGCTGTGGAGTCCATCACGCGTATATCGTTTGCATTGTGACAGATATGATTCCAAACCCGACTTGTGAAACCCACACCCGCGGATTCCGCGGCGCACCGGGTACCTGTGGGATGGAGCATGTGGGTGGATCGGGAGGTAATAACGATAACGGTGATGAAGATGAGCCAGAACCGACTCCGCCACCGGAGCCTTCTCCGCCACCGGAACCGGAGCCTTCTCCACCGCCAGAGCCGGAGCCTTCTCCGCCACCGGAGCCAGAACCGGATCCGCCCATAGAGCCGGCGGATGTAATTGAACTTACAGGCTTTAGCCGAGATGCTCTGCTTCCGTCGAGTCCCTTTGCGGGATCGGAAGAGACTGCCGATGGCGAGGCGCACGAGGCAGAAGAAACCGGCAGCGGAGGCGCTTGGCGTGGCCTTTTGCACCGTGTACTTGCAAATATGTTGGGACGAACGGCATAAATAGTGCATCAAATCCTGTCCGCCTCTTTACATGTGGACAGGATTTCTGATATAATACAAAAGTTCGAGCGATATCAATGAGATTACTATGAGAAGGATGGACGATCAATGAGCGGATCTAAAGACAAACAGCGCAGAAAGAAGCGCGGCGACGGTTTTGACTTAGGACAAAATGACAGAGACTTCGCACAGGCAGAGGAAAAACGCAAACAGACCAGAACAGCGGTGATCATACTATTCCTCATCGCAATTGTTGCTGTGGTTGTGTTGGTGTTAAACTCCAACCTCTTCTACCGCAACATGACAGCACTTCGCGTTGGCAACACAAGCTTTAGCATTACAGACATGAACTTCTACGCATCCCAGCATGGCGATTTTGACACAGCGGCAGAGGCGGCGCAAAGAAGCGCCATCCTGCATCAAGCTGCTGTCGCGGCAGGGCTTACACTCACACCTGAAGCGCAAGCTGAAATAGACGAGATAATCCGCTTCTACAGGGAAGACTTCGGCATGCACATGTTTGAGTCCGCCAACGGATTTGTCCTTGCACAATTCGGGCGTGGTATGAATCTGCGTGTCCTGCGTGAGCGCGTGGAGTTTGACACACTGGCCGGCCTTTATCCGGAACATTTCACCGAAAGCCTGATTGATAGCTACACCGAGACAGAGCTAGAGGCTTTCTATATGGAACATCAGGATAACTTTGATCGTGTAGTCTATCGTGTCTTCGGTATTCCACTCGACATAGAAGAGCCTGAAGACGGCGAGTATGAGATCCCTGTTCCGCTTCCTGGGGCAATCGACGAGGAAGATTTAGAAGCGCTCGAAGATGCGGACGAAGCGGATGAGACTGATGAACTCGACGATACCGAAGACGAGTCCGATGAACTCGAAGACGCAGACGATGCTGATGAGGACGAAGAAGCAGAGCCGGAAGTTGAAGAAGCGCCAATCGCTGAAGGTGCGCTCGGAACTGCTCAGCTTGTGGTTGCAGCAGCAGAAGCAAGCGGTGAAGAGGGCTTCTTGACTACACTGGCATCAGCAATGGGCTTTGGTGCAGAAGATACGGACATGCTTACCATGCGCGACGATGCACGGGTCACCTTGCCTATGTTCGCATACGGTGAATGGCTGTTAGACAATGCCCGTCAGCCTGGTGACGCAACCTTTATCGAGGGTGAGGATGTCATCTATGTGCTTTACTTCCTTGCGCTGGAAGACAACCGCTACTACGCAAGCAATGTCCGCCACATCCTAATCGCACCGGAGCCGGTTGACCATTTTGATGAAGATATGGAACCCCGCGACGAACTGGAAGTTGCAGCGCTGGAAGCCGCCGCAATGCTGGAAGCAAGCACCCGTGCAGATGAAGTTTTGGCCGAATGGAGGGCAGGAGCCGCCACAGAGGAGAGCTTTGCTGAACTTGTCCGTGAATACTCCGCAGACTACAGAGAAGAGGCTGATCCGGGTCTATATACAGATCTCAATCACCAAACGCCGTTTGTAACAGAGTTTTTGGATTGGGCAATGGATCCAGTTCGCCAAGTGGGCGATGTTGAGATTGTCCGCACCCAGTTTGGCTATCACATCATGTACTTCTCCGGCCATAGCGACATGTATTTCCGCCACATTTTGGCAGCGAACGAAATGTCAAGCGAGGCGTTCACTGAATGGTTTGAAGAAGCCCTAGAAGCAAGTGCGCCGCAGAGCACATTCTTTACAAGACTTGTTGATTGGCGAGACTTGATGGTTGGTTAAGTGAATAAAGCTGAAAGTTCCTCTCTCGGCAGTGCTGAGAGAGGAACTTTTTTGTTGTTTAGGGATTCTTGGCTGCTCTTGGATTTTGATGGGTTCTATGTCAATTTTTGTCAGCCGGGAAATATGCGATTGATCTCTGTAGGGGCGATCACCTCGATCGCCCGTGCCTACGACTTATAGAAAGCCGACAATAAAAACACGGGCGACCAGGCGGTCGCCCCTACATTGTGTTCCTATCCCATGAGCTCAGTAAACTGATGGAGTAAAGCACCATCCGCATCCCAATAGGCGAGTCCGCTTTTCTCTACCCATGTAACAGCAGCATTAACCCACTGATCCAGCGGTACATCGCCGAAGAGGTCGCCAAAGGCTACATCCGGTGAGCCGAGCAATTGATGCAGCATGGACAAGGCCGTTGCGCGACTGGCTTTTTCGTCAAGGGAGAGTCCTGTCTCTAACTCCAACATAAGCTCTATGGCATCGGTGAACCAGTTTTGAGGTTGAAGCTCTGCCCGGAAGGCGCTCCTGCCAAGCCCCGTAGGCACAGCGCCTAGGATTGCATGATAGCGCGGCTCTAGCCCAAATCCGATTAACACTTGGTCATGGATCCATTGGTTGAGTAATAAAGCATCATCGGTATCCGCTGCACCGCTGACTGTTACGTTTGCCGCGCTTAGATTGATCGGATTGTTGAAATGCGGCGGGAGGTCAAAGCCGATCAACACCTGGTCATGGATCCACTGATTGATCAGCGTGACATCGAAGGAGTCTGCCACGCCGTCATCATCTGCATCGCCCCAGAGAGACCAGATGACGTGGAGGTCTAGGTTGTCGTTCTCATCGAAGTAGGTGCTAATCATAGCTTGCGTGATCACAGCGGTTAAATCAAAGCTTTCTGCTCCAACTGCCGGTCTAGCTTCGACCTTGTCGTACTTGCGTCAGCTCTGCATCTCTGAACCAGCCCCAGAGTGCCAAGCCCGGCACCTCAGCTGTGCTGAATATGTGATCAACCGGTACGTTTTGCTCTGCTAATTCCGCAAGGCTTAGTGCCTGACCCGGAGTAACATCGACCGGGATAGGGTAACCGGAACGTCCCCTATTGTCTGCATCGAAGTGGAAGGTAATCTGGTAATCCGGCACTTCAAATACTGTATAGTTTATATCACGATTGTTCAAAAGGTGCCTTTGACTGCTTGCTTGCGCAAACCGTATGTGGGTGAGCGCTGCGGCATTATGCGGCGGCGCGGATGTGAATGCCGCCCTGTTGCCAGCAAATACAGCATCTGCCCCAATGCGGAGATTGCTCCAGTCTGTTTCCAGAACCTGTGCTCCATCGCTATAGCGTGTCGAGAATATCGCGCCGCCATTGCCTGGGAACAAGTGATTGCCTCTTGCGGTGTTGCCTGTCATAGAGCCGCCGAACATGGTAAACGCGCCTACGGCTGTCGCGGCCACATACGCACCGCCCCCTTGGGGTGCCGTATTGCCCTGAATCGTGCCGCCGGTCATGTTGAATCTTGGGGTGTTGCTGTTACCCATAAACACGCCGCCGCCAAAACTGCTTGCGGCGTTACCTTCAATGGAGCCACTGCTCATTTGTACCGTTGTGTTGGCATGTGCTGATGATACAGCCACACCGCCGCCGAAGGAGGCCGTATTGTTGCGAATCGTACCGCCCGCCAAGCTAAATGTGGCATTGGTGCCATTCACACTCACGCCGCCGCCCCCAATACTTATTGTCCAACGACAGTTTTCGATTACACTGCCTTCCTGCATCATGAACGCAGCATCAGAAAGAACCTCCACCCCGCCGGCATTCCAGTCGCCGCGCAGGGTGATGCCGTCCCGCAGTGTGAGCAGGCCGCTTACTCTAAAATGCCGCTGGCTGAAAGATTGCATGTCTAGGTAGCGATTTGTGCCTGCGTCAGTGCTTTCCAGCACGATGATTCGATCTGTTGGGATATAGATCGCTTCACCTGTTGCTGTGAGATTGCCCGAAATCGGGATTACGGTTCGTCTATTCGCTTCTGCCGCAATTACCGCAGCCCGAAGACCTTCCCAGGTGTTGACTGAAGGCCTCGTAGTGGGACGGGCTCTCTCTATATCGAGGATTCCGGTGCCATAGTTAGTGCTATTCCAATCACCCGGAGTATTAACATATCGCATTAGCGCAGCTCGCACATGGGCAGGGCTGATGCCTGGATTCTCCATTATGTACATCGCTGCCGCTGCTGCAACATGGGGCGCTGCCTGTGAGGTGCCGGACATTGGTATGAAACCAGTACCCTGATGCTGTGCGGGAGCATGATTATCGTTACGACTACCAACGGGAACACGGTTAAGAATGCTTACACCTGGTGCTGCTATGTCTACAAGCTCTCCATAATTGGTAAAAATTGCGGGGCTATTGTTCGAATCCGTTGCTGCTACACTAATGCGGTTGAAAGGACGACTGAGTCTCATGCGCTCAGAACGGTTTCCTGCTCCGATAACCACTGTTACACCTCTATCAATTGCATATTGCATATCATCAAATACGGTGTGGACAAATACGCGATAGTTCTGACTCAGATTTATTACATCGGCTCCTGCATGAGTTGCCCACAAAATAGCATTTCCAAATTGAAGAGAGGTGCCTAGAGCTCTCACCGGCAAAATTTTGACATCTAGGTCCGGTGTGCTGTCTACAACAATTCCAGCTACGTGCGTACCATGCCCATCACTATCGGCAGTGCTGTAACAATTGCTATGTTCGTTGCAATGCCCATCCAATAAATGTTTTTGCAGATGCACATGATTCTCATGTGTGTCAAAACTTACACCAGAATCTATAACGGCTACAACAACAGGCCGATTTCTCCCGCTGTCGCGCAAGTGCGCAGCATACCTGTCTGCACCTATCCTTTCCACACCCCATGATCTATGCCCAGCGCGAAACGGAGCAAACGCAGCAGGCTCGGCTATGTGATCAATGGGTAGGGTGGATGGTATGAATATATCCGGTTCAACCCAAATGACATGTTCTTTTCCTGACAGCCAATCATATGCGTCTTGTGCTTCTTGCCGCGTTTCAAATTGTAAGATTGTCCTGTGCTCTGACCCACGAAGGATCGTTGTTGCACCCAAAGCGGAAAAGTCTTTTGCTGCTACAGTCCGGACGACCAAGCGTCTTGTCTGAAAGTCTCTTGTCAGCGTAACTTGCTCTGCGCCGGGCTCCCAATCGACTTCAAACCCAAGTTCCTCAAAGATGACATCATCAACAGAGATCATCACATTGTCCTCTACTATCACAGGAGCAAGGTCAACATATTGCGCTTCTCCATCGATGTATACGGCATCCGCATCAAGTTCCATCTCAATCAGATGGTCATCTTCAATCGCAATGCGCGCTTCATCCATATCAACCAAGATTGTTCCACCTGTTTCTTCAACAAGTACACAGATAGGAACTAGAATCTCTTCATCGATTATCACAGGAGTGGCTCCTAGACCAATCTCTTGCTGTACGCCGTCTACCCACATGTAAGGCTCACCGATAACAAACACAATCTCGCCAAAAAACCCATCGCACCAAGTATCTGCAACCAGTTGAGCAGTTTCAGCAAAAAATTGTTCACTTTCTGGAGAACTAGTCCTCGTGTAGACACTTGCACTTTCCTCAGGTGCATACACTGCGTTCCAATCTTCAGCAAATGCCATGCCCGGCAGTAGTGTGAGTAGCATACAACAGATCAACAGTATGCTGAGGCCTCGCTTCATTTTCTTCATCATTGTTAGAACTCTCCTTTTCATCATAAGATTTTTTCGATGGATTTCCAGATTTTTCCATCTTTCCTTATTAGGATACCATGTACATTTTATACATTCAAACTTATTCTTTTTTTTGCTATATTTGGGAATCTTGTATTAATGTATAGTAAATTTTTGACATAATTCGACATGATAAAGACGTTTCTTTTCTGGAGTCTAATCGCAAAATGCACTAAAATAAAAGAAATTTCCTCCAATAAAAAGAACGATCTTCCTTCATTTTGTTTTGAATAATTGACATTTGGTGCTTATTTTTTCATAAGATTTTCTGTACATTTCATATAAAAACCGTTTCATTTTTTCTTCTACATTGCTGAGGCTTAAAGTATTCTCGATGGCATGCGTTTTGGATAACCGGCTCCTGACTCGAGGTTTGCATATGAAAATCTCCCACATCAGCCAAGATTGACCGATGTGAGAGATTTTGGCTGTGCCTAACTAAGTTGCTGGGGTGTGCGTTACGTATAAAAAATCCCCCTAAGACTTATCCTTTGGTCGAAACACTACAGCCGCCAGATATCCGAACACCACCACCGCCCCGAGTCCCGCAGCTCCGGCAGTGAATGCGCCGCTAAATACGCCAAGGATACCCTGCTCCTCAATCGCCTTACGCATCCCTGTGGCCAGAACATTGCCAAAGCCGGTAAGCGGCACTGTAGCCCCAGCGCTTGCCCACTTGACAAGAGGTTCATACAAACCAACAGCACCCAATATCACGCCGGAGACCACGTAGATTACCAAAATCTTCGCAGGGGTCAGCTTGGTGCGGTCAATCAGAATCTGCCCGATGACACAGAGAATCCCGCCCACAAGAAAAGCCTTGCCTAGAGGAATGAGCAATTGTAACATAAGTTTCTCCTTCTAACCGATGGTCGAGATTGCTGCAACATGACAAATACCGGGAATACTCTCGCCCTGTTGGGCGGATGTGGTACTCATCAATGCCCCCGTAGGGCAGAATAGAATCCGATTCCACTTGCCATCCCGCATGGCGTTTAGAATATGCCCATTCAGCACAGCCGCAGCACAGCCGCAGCCGGACGCACCCGCGTCTACCTGTTGCGCCTCTCGATCATAGATCATCAGCCCCGCGTCTTGATAGTTGCGCAGATTCACGCCGTCCTTTTGGAAGAGCTCTGTCACCACAGCATGTCCCAGTGCGCCTAAGTCTCCGGTGAGGATGAGGTCATAGTCATCCACTGTGCGGCCTGTATCCTCAAAATGCTGGCGGATGGTTTCATAGGCGGCAGGTGCCATGGCGGCACCCATGTTGTTTGCGTCTTTGATCCCCGCGTCTACAATCCGCCCCGGTGTGATATGCGTTACGCCGGGGCCGAAGCCTTCCTTTGCCAAAATGGTAGCCCCCGCACCTGTTACCGTCCACTGACTGGTGGGTGTGCGCTGTCCGCCATATTCCAAAGGGAAGCGAAATTGCCGCTCGGCAGTACAGAAATGAGAAGAAGTGACCGCTGCCGCGGTCTCGGCAAATCCGCCCGCAATCGCCATGGCGGCAAGGGCGATTCCCTCGCCCATGGTGGCACAGGCACCGAAGATTCCGAAGAAGGGAATGTCGGAATCACGGCTGCCAAAGCTTGAGCCGATGCACTGATTGAGCAAATCCCCGGCAAAGAGGAATTGCACCTGCCGCTGGGGAATGCCTGCTTTATCCACGGCGAGGGAGAATGCCATCTTTTGCATTTGGCTTTCTGCTTTCTCCCAAGTCGCCTCACCCCAATAGGAGTCGATGCTAATATGATCAAAACTATTGCCCAGGGGACCTTCCCCCTCTTTCTTGCCGGACACAGCAGCATGACCGATCAGCCGAGGGGATGTCTCAAAGGCAATGGTATGTTTTCCCAGCCTCATGTTTGGCATATACGCTTCCTCCAGACCTCGTGATATGTTTATTCATACTATTTGCGATCCTCGCTACCGCTATGCCTCTTCTGGCTTGGTAAAAAAGCCCATCACACGCCCGTTATCCAGCCCGATGACGACTTCAATAGGAGCAGGATTCCCACAGGTGGAGGAAAATGTTGATCGGATTGTGTGTTCGCCTATTTGGACTAGAAAGAGTTCCATATTGTCATATCCGCCTCGGGAAAGCGCCTGCTGGGCAGCCTCGAGTCCCTCATCTATGCTTAGATTTGAGTGACGCACTTCGCGGGGGTTTTCTGCATACACAACCTGTCCGCTTGTTTGGCAAATCTGCACCAAGAGTTCTCCGCCATCCACATAGGCGTGGAATTTGTAGACAGGGTGGTCATAGTCGATCTGAGAAAAAATGCGCTTGCCGAAGCCCATGAAGTCAATTGCACGTTGATGTGCTGTATCCGCGCCGATGGTCTGCATGGGCGCAAAGGCAGGCATATCGCAGAGGACAATCTCCGCCTCTGTTGAGGTTTCTTGCGTGATGGCGTACAATGTGTCCACGCGATTTTGCAAGACAGTAACTTGCTGGACTAAAAACCAGCCAAAGATAGTTAAAATAACGAAATTCAGTCCAAGGAATAAGCTAAGCCACTTTTTTTGTCTCATACACTACATCCCCCATTTTGCGTTTTTAGTTTGTGCAAGATGGGGGACGCATAAACATCCAAATTTGGGAAAAGCTAATCTCAAAAGGAGTGTGAAACAGATGCAACAGCCCTTCATCGGGATGGGAGAAGCGCCGGACGGAATCGAGCTTCCCCTGGGACTCAGTATGGAACTCACCATGCATCCAAACGCTGCTGCGACTTTTGGTAGTATGAGTGTGCAGCAGAAAAGGGAAGCCATTGGCTATATCCAAGGGTGTACCTCCGGCGAAGATGCCAAGCGGCGGATTGAAAGTGTAGTCAAGCAAATGGAGCAAGGAAAAACGAATGTGACGTGAAAATAACCGGTGCATATGCACCGGTTATTTTGATTGTAGGAGCGAACCGTGTTTGCCAGAGGCTCCTTTTGTAAAGGAGCTACCACAGGCATTCCTTCCGCCGTACCAATCGGTCTTCGGCTTCGCCTTGCCCTCTTGGGGCGTCAGTTATGTCAGTGTAGCTGACTGAGGATTGCCTTTTAAATCTTTGAGCTGTTGCTTAGTGTAACGAATCCGACCTTAGGCTTCGCCTGCCACCTCCTTTGGAAAAGGAGGCTTTTGGGGAATGCCGATCTACGACACCGGAATAATCGTAAGATACTCCGCCGGTACCCCTAGCTCTGAGATCACGGCTTCGGTAATCCGCGCCACCTCAACATCACTCAGTCCCGTAGGAGGCGCACTGACGATTACACTCACACCCTCATTGCGGATGAAGACCACAGTTTGCTCAAAATCTTTTGCCATCAAGATGTTCTCAAGCTGTGCCTCTTGCAGGGCAAAGTTTGCCATGGCGGTGATAGAAGCCAAAGCTGAATCAATCTCCTCTTGGGATGCCGTGCCGATGGCTGCTGCTTCTTGGAGCAAGGTGGTTGCGGAATCTCTCGCTTGCTCGCGAGTGAGGCGTGCAGAGTCAAAGTAGCTAATTGCGGCGGCTGAGAGGGTAGATGTGGCCGGTTCACCAAAATAGAGACTTGCAAGATCACGGTCTTCCTCACCATTTTCTTGCTTCTCACCCTCAGCTTGCTGAGCTTGGGTAGGTTCTCCAGTACCCGTGTCTCCGGGCTGTGGGGCAGCCGTTTCCATGGGCTGATTTGCCGCTAAATCTTGCCCACGGTTGTACGACCAGTTGAGATACACCGCCACTCCCACAAATAGGAGCACGGTCACGATGACTGCATTGCGTTTGAAAGCTTTCATATTAGGTAGTTCCTCCTTTTATTGCTTGAATCAATGTTGATGTTGCATCCTAGTCACGGTAATGCGGTCTGTCCCAAGCCCTGTAAGCGCCGCTACTGCCTGTGTGATCTGTAAGCGGACAGTGGCATCGTCCGCACCCTGAGATACCACCAAGGCACCCCGAAATTCGGGGTAGTGGTAGCGCAACGTTACCTCTGATTGAGTGCCTGATCCCGTAGAGATGGTTACAGTCTCGCGCCGCCCGGCGCTGTCTTCATCCACAGCCACCTCCTGTTCTAATGAAGTCCGCAGACTCAGTACCACAATCACATCTCCCGCGCCTTCGATCTGAGAGAGGGCGTGGGCAATGCGCTGTTCTTTCTCACTTAAGGAAAAGCTGAGAGGGCTTTTTGTCTGCTCTGGGGCAGCTTGTGCATCGTCAGATGAACGCCCGCCGCTTGGCCAGAGGATGATGAGTAGTCCGGCTAAGAGCACGATGAGTATGTACTTATTTTTCTCTGCCAGCTTTCGGATTCTATCTAATGGAATCTGTTTCTCACGCATCGGTCACACTCCAAGTCTGCCGCTCGGACGGGATGCCAAATGTCCCGGCCAAATATGCCTCTAAAGTACGTTTTTGCTCTTCTGTGTATACACCTGTCAGATAGATGGCATAAGGAATCACAAAGCCATCTGCCCCGGCTTTTGTCTGGATGCGAATGTCAAGATTGGGAAGTCCCACCGATTCGGCTTTGTCCAATATATATGCCATGCTCCGCTCGCTTATGATACGAGCTTGTAGACTTTTTGAAGCGTTCTCCATCTCCTCAGCGGCAAGGGTAAACGAAACCTCAAACTCTCCAAACTCTGCCATGTGGGCGGTATGATCAAAATCCAATATGGGAGCAAGGAGTACCACGATGGTTACAAGTCCCGAAACCAGCGCAGTCGCTGCCCGCGATCTCCCTTTGGGGGCAATTGCCATAGCGATGGCGGTGATAAAGGAAGCCGCTGTCAGGCCGAGTATCCAATTGCGTATGAGCTCTGTCACTAGCGAATCACCATCCTCATTGTGGAAAGTATGGAGAAGAATAGCATCATTGCCCCCGCACCCGTGAGTCCCATGACCATGCCGAAGGCGGTGCCAAGATCCCCAATCAGCCTGCCCACACGCTTGTCGGTCAGACTGCCCGAGAGTCCGGAGGCTGCTTTGAACATGAGATAATGTGCTCCCAGCTGTAAAATGGGAATCAGGCATACAGCGAGGACGGCAAGGAGTCCGATTACGCCTATTCCATTGCGCACGAGGGCAGCTCCGGCGAGCACAGTCTCTGCTGCATCCGATACAATGCCGCCCACAACAGGGAGCACGGCAGAAATCGTCGTCCGGGCGATCCGCGTTGTCACAACGTCAGCCGAGCCGGAAACCACACCCGTCACCGTAAGATAGCCCACGAAAGTGAGCATAATCGTAGTGATCAGAACCCCCGTCGCCCATTTTAAAAGATTTGCCGTGCCGCGCAGCCCATCCGAATCCAAAGCTGCCGCCCCGATGGAGCTTGCGATAAAGGCATAGATCAGCGGCATGACCACCCGTGCGGATACGCTCATGAGAATATCCATAAATAGCACCGTCCCCGTATACTTCACAGCGGCGGAGGTGACTGCCCCGCTCGCCACTCCCGCTGCCGCCATGGAGGGAAGGAGGGCGGAGGAAAATTGATCAAGCTGTTGCAAGGTGTCCGCCCCAAGTCCGATAAACGCAGTGGATGACCCAATCGCAACCCCCGCCACTGCAAGCACGCCGACCAAAGGGACAAAATCCGGTATGTCGGAGCCGCTACCAGTAAAAATACTTCCCGCCAATGAGATCAGGAGCGCCACCACCATCACAATTGCCGCACTCCGTGCTGCTTCGCGGAAGACACCGCCAAGCTGGGAGAGCGCAAATTGCCAAATACGGGAGAGACCATCTTCAAAGCTTGTCCCCACTGGAATGTTGTCGGGTAAATAGGATTCCAGTTGATGGGTATCCAATGCCTCGGCCTGTAACTCCCAAAGCTCCTCTTCGGTAATTGCCTGCGCGGAGTTACTTAGGATAAGTAGTAGGAGTACCGCCAGAAAAATGTATCTCATAACAACCTCCCAATCATCTCAAACACCGTCTGCATCAGCGGGAGCGCGATGTAAATTGCCGCAATTGTCCCCGATAGTTCAACTGCTCCGGCGATGGCACCTTGCCCTGCATCCCGGCAGACATCCGAGGAGAGTTTTGTGAGGAGGCCGATGCCTAGGGTCTGAAATACAGGTATAAGCAGAGCAGGAGAGAGTGCTGCCGCATGTTGCAGTACACGGGCAAAGTCTAAAATAGTGGACATGATCTGCATTCCAAGGACAACAATCAAAAGGGAAGCAAGGATTGCAAGCAGCAACCCAATTTCCGGTGCGCCTCTGCCCAGCATGAGGCTGAGCACAGAGCCTACGACTCCCGCAATGGCGATGCGTATGACGATATCCACGGCTAAAACCCAAACAGACGGCGGATGAGTTCGAACAAACTATAAATCTCCTGCACCACGATCACCAAGACCACAATCAGTCCCGCGATGGTGATCATCAGCGCCTGATCCTCCCGCCCAGCGCGGGAGAGCAGGGAATGTAACACCGCAACCAAAATGCCAACCGCCGCGATTCGGAAAATTAGGTCTACATCTATCATGGTTCATCACCTCTTTGGTAGTTTTGTGCTAGGGTGAAAAGCCTCCTTTGCCAAAGGAGGTGGCAGGCGAAGCCTGACGGAGGATTTCTTACGCCGTGCAACAACTCACAATAGTAGAGTATAGCTTGCTAAGGGCAATCCTCAGTCAGCTTCGCTGACAGCTCCTTTGAAAAAGGAGCCTAGGGACCATTCTGCCAGAGGTACAGCATGTTTCACAGCAATATCAGCACTACAAACGCACCCACTGCCAGCGAAAGCACAGCATGTACCTTCCCCTGCGTTCGCCGTGCCTCTTCCGCTTGCTCTAAATACCCCTCCAAGCGCCGCAGGGTGTAAGAGATCACATGCCGCTGGCTTTCGATATCGTAACGCCCTAAGGTCTTTCCAAGATCAGATAGCACCTGCCGCTCACCCTCTTGTAACTCCAGCTCATAGGCGTGATCGACAACTTCACTCCAAAGATGAGAAAAACGCTGGATGCCAAGTTCACCCATTGCCTGCCGAAGCCGAAAGAAGAACCGATTCAAAGGCGGAGCAGTTTCGGAGCAAAGCTGGTCAATCAATTCCGGCAGAGGGGTCATACGGTCACAGATTTCACTTTTCATGGTCTCAAGCGCCATGATCAGTCCCCGCAGTGCCTGTACCCGCCGACTCATACGCCATACACTGTTCACCCCAAAGGAGCCAGCCGCCCCGATCACGAGGAGGGTGCCGATTAAACGGAACATAGTGCCGCTCCAATCTCTTTGACCACATAAGCCCGGCTGCTTGCCTCCCGGCTGATGACCACAAGCCGTTCAAAGAGTCCTTTCTCAATCATCGCACGGTATAGGGGCTTTTTCAGCAAACTATCCAAGTCATACCCATGCACAGTTGCAAAGAGCGTAACACCACAGGAGGCGGCACGCTCTAAGGCTCTTGCGTCCTCTTCCGCTGTGATCTCATCCATAGCGATAATTTCCGGGTTCATCGTGCGAAGGAGTATCATCACCGCCCGATCTTTCACACAACCTGAGAGCACATCCGTCCGTGAGCCCACATCCATCTGGGGAACACCCTCTTTTAGAGCCGCAATCTCTCCCCGCTCATCCGCAAGGGAGACACGCCGTCCGCTGTCAGAGGCGAGACGGATAAGATCCCGAAGCACCGTCGTTTTCCCGCCACCAGGCGGGGAGAGGATGAGGGTGGATAAGATGTGTCCCCGCTCTTTGAGTTGAGGCAAAAGCGCGTCCGCCACACCGCGAATCTCTTTCGTAATCCGAATTGCGGCGGAACCTAGGTGCAGAAAGCCTGTCACTTCTCCATCCCGCACAGAAGCCTGTCCGCCAAGTCCCACACGGAATCCGCCTTTTGCGCTTATGTATCCCTGTCTCAAACTATCCCGCACGGTGTGGACAGAGGCAAGGGAGGCAATCTCTAATACCGCTGATAAATCCTGCGCCGTTATCGGTGTCCGCGCCATAGGTCGCTCACCCTCCGGGAGCAGCACTGTTGGCACATGTCCAATGCGCAGACGAAACTCCTCTGCGTTTGCCTTGTCCATCTCGTCAATGAGCCTTGCCTGTCCCCGCAAGTGGTAGGGGAGCAGCTCCACAGCTTCGTCATAGCGGCTAATGAGCCGGATTGTTTTTTCCATCACTCTCACCTCTTTTGTTCTTGTCTCATATCTATGCATGTCCCAAAGCGGGTATGCCTGCGGGACGCAAAAAACCCACCGCTCGGAGGAATCCGAAAGATGGGTTGGGGACTATTTAAGTAATCAGGCTCCTTTTTCAAAGGAGCTGTCCGCAAAACGGACTGAGGATTGCCCTTGTAATCTAGCTTGTGCTAGCAGATAGAAATCCGACCTTAGGCTTCGCCTGCCACCTCCTTTGGAAAAGGAGGCTTTTATTCTTACCGCGCATCCACAAACGCACGAAGCCGCTCAAATGTCTCTTGACTAATCACATGCTCAATCCGGCACGCGTCCTCAAAGGCAACTGTTTCAGCAACGCCGATGGATTGCAAAAACCGCGACAAAATCATATGACGTTCATAGATGTTCCGAGCGACTTGAAGCCCAGTCTCAGTCAAAGAAATCGCACCGTCTGTGTCTATGGTGATATAATGATTCTCCCGCAGGAGTTTCATCGCACGGCTTACACTTGGCTTCGAGTAGTCAAGCGCACGCGCAATATCAACCGAGCGGACAGAGTCCTGACTTTTATGTAAGGTATAGATGGTTTCCAGGTAATTCTCAGCCGACTCCTGTATTTTCATCGAATGCGCCCCCTCTCTACTATGATGAAAGGATATCACAGATTGGGGGATTCTTCAATGGGGTGCTACTTCAAAAATCCTCCCAAGAGGTCAAAGAGACCACGCTCGGAGCGTCCAAGCCAGAAATATAAAACAGCGACTACAATGATGATGAGCGCAATCAACCAGTTGTTTTTCAAAAAATCAAGACCGAAAGGCAAGTTTGAGAGCAAACCGCCCAATGCCGCCGGCGGGGGATCGGGTTTTGCGTGGGACTCGAATCTATCCATATGAGATCTCCTCCGTTTCTTCTTAGTGTATGCGGCAATGTGAGGGAGGGTGATTCTGAGTTGGTGCAGTATAACCCCACAGTATAAGCTTACAGTGGCAAAAAACAAACGGGATGGGTCATCCCATCCCGTTTACTATTATCTGAATGTTTACTTACTTCTTCACAATCAACCCGGTGACCTCACCGAACAGTGCGGCCGCATTGATCTCATCATAATCCACATGCATATAAGACGCATATTTCGGGCTGACCCGCACGACAACTTCGTCAAAAATCAAAGCACGGTCACCCTCGGTTTTCACCATGACGATCTCTTGGTCAACAACATCAAACTTTTCTGCATCTTCCGGTACGAGGTGGATGTGACGTTTCGCCACGATGACACCCTCTGGAAGCTCAACTTTACCCGCAGGGCCCACCAAGGTGCAAGGTGCGGAGCCTGCCAGCTTGCCGCTTTCACGAATCGGAGCCGCAACGCCCAGAATCCGCGCGTCTGTGAAGCTCACTTCCACCTGCGTCTGTGCTCTGGTTGGACCAAGGATCATCACACCCTTGATTTCACCCTTTGGGCCAATCACGTCCACACGGCTATTAGACGCAAATTCGCCCGGCTGCGAGAGATATTTCTTCACCTCAAGTTCAAAGCCTTTGCCGAATAATGTTTCCAGATCTGCTTGACTCAAGTGGATGTGACGTCCGGAGCCTTCAATAATGATACGATGTTCTGTCATTTTCCCAAACCCTCCATAACTATAGTGATGCATTTCTATCAATTTACCACTTTTTCATCCAATTAGCAAGAGATTTCGAAAGACCCATTTACAAAATTCCTGCGATTGGATATAATGTATACTCTTTGTATTCAGACACGAAAGATTTAGGGTTTAGGGGGCAAGGTTATGAAGCTTGCATTTCATCAAATATTAAGTCAACTCCGAAAGAAGCAGCGTGTCAGCCAGCGCAAGGTGGCTTCGGATTTGTACATTTCACAAGCGCTTCTCTCTCATTATGAAAACGGCATCCGCGAACCGGGGCTTGACTTTGTCAATCGCGCCTGTGAGTATTACGATGTAACAGCGGACTTTTTGCTGGGACGCAGTTCCGCTTGCAGCAGTCTAAGTGATGATGACGCAGACGGAACGGCAAATGCGGAGAGTTTATATAAGCTGCTTCAAACCGTGGCGGGATTAGAGGACAAAGCCCTTACATCCAGTATGCTACAGTGCTTTTCGGCAGTCTCATACAGGCTGCTCCGCCAGATGGCAATGCATGATATGACTATGGACAGTGAGGTGCTCAAAGTCCCAGAGAATCGTGCACTTGGGCTTTCAGATATGGCCTTTTATCAAGGCGAAATGCAGTTCTTGAACGCACTGGAAAATCGCACAAAGGCAGAGACACAAAGTAGCTTATCCGAGGGACTTACGACATTGCTTGCGTCCCTCGATCATCAGATGAGTAAACACCTGGAGGAAATCGTATGACCCAGCAGGAGAGAACAAGAAACTTTTCCATCATTGCCCACATCGACCACGGCAAGAGTACCCTGGCAGACAGACTGCTAGAGCAAAGCGGTGCCGTGGAGAGCCGGGATATGGAGAGCCAGCTCTTAGACAACATGGATCTGGAAAAAGAGCGTGGCATCACCATCAAAGCCCGCGCTGTCCGGATTGCCTATAAAGCGAAAGACGGCGAAACCTATATGCTCAATCTCATCGACACACCGGGACATGTAGACTTCAACTACGAAGTATCCCGTTCTCTTGCCGCCTGCGAGGGGGCGATCTTGGTTGTAGATGCAGCACAGGGCATCGAGGCGCAAACCCTAGCGAACACCTATCTTGCGCTGGAGCACAATCTGGAAATCCTGCCGGTTGTCAACAAAATTGACCTCCCCGCCGCTGACCCGAAGCGAGTGAAGACAGAGATTGAAGACGTAATTGGAATCCCCGCCCTAGACGCACCGGAGATTTCAGCCAAACGAGGGCTGAACATTGAAGCTGTATTGGAAGACATCATCAAAAACATCCCGCCGCCCAAAGGAGACGCAAAAGCGCCCCTAAAAGCGCTGATTTTTGACAGCCAGTATGACAGCTATAAGGGTGTCATCGTCTACATCCGCGTGATGGAAGGTGAAATCCGCAAAGACATGGACATTCTCATGATGGAGTCCGGCGCCCAATATAAGATTGTAGACGTGGGGCATCTCCTACCCATCGGGATGCGGTCTTGCGACAAGCTCCAAGCGGGGGATGTTGGCTACTTCACCGCAAGCATCAAAGTTGTGGCGGATACCCAAGTGGGTGATACGGTCACAAGCAAAGCAAATCCGGCGGTAGAAGCGCTCCCCGGCTACCGCCCCGTGCAGCCCATGGTGTTCTCCGGACTCTATCCCACTGTAGGTGATGAATATCCGGCATTGCGCGATGCCTTAGAGAAGCTAAAACTCAACGACGCAGCCCTCACCTTCGAGCCGGAGAGCTCCATCGCCCTAGGCTTCGGCTACCGCTGCGGCTTCTTGGGACTCTTGCACATGGAGATCATCCAAGAGCGCCTAGAGCGGGAGTTTGACTTGGATTTGATCGCCACAGCGCCCAGTGTTGTTTATCGTATCACCACAACAGACGGCGTGGAGAGTATGGTGGATAACCCCCTTAACTTTCCGCCTGTGAATATGATCCAGAAGGCGGAAGAGCCTTTTGTCAAAGCAACCATCCTCTGCCCAACAGACTATGTGGGCAACATCATGGATCTCTGTCAAGACCGCAGAGGTGAGTACACAGACATGACATATCTAGATGATACCCGGGTAGAAATGCGCTATAATTTACCGCTCAATGAGATCATCTACGACTTCTTCGATGCCCTCAAATCCCGCAGCCGGGGCTATGCGTCTCTGGATTATGAGTTCTCTGAATACAGACAAAGCGACCTGGTCAAACTTGACATTCTCCTCAACAACGAAGTAGTAGACGCGCTGAGCTTTATTGTCCACCGTGACAAAGCTTATGCCCGTGGGCGCAAGATTGTCGAAAAACTCAAAGACAATATCCCACGCCAGCTCTTTGAGGTGCCGGTACAGGCGGCAATCGGCGGAAAAATCATCGCCCGTGAGACTATCCGCGCCATGCGCAAAGACGTACTTGCCAAGTGCTACGGCGGTGACATTACGCGGAAGAAAAAGCTGCTTGAGAAGCAAAAAGAGGGCAAGAAACGGATGCGCAATCTGGGCAGCGTAGAGGTACCTCAAGATGCCTTCATGGCGGTGCTGAAGTTGGATGAATAGATATGATACTCACACCTATTGAACTGCACATGGAAGTATACCCTACAGAATTACAGTCACTTCTATCCAGCGCAAAGCTATACGATAGCAGCTGTTCTCCCGCAGCAAGGGTTATCTTTATAGACAAAGATGGCGGCTATTTTTTGAAGTCAGCACCAAAAGGAACACTAGAGCGCGAAGCCGCTATGACGCGATACTTTCACACCAAAGGCTTATCTGCCTGCACACTCTATTATATATCCGACACCTGTGACTGGCTGGTAACAGAGAAAATCCACGGCGACGATTGTATCGCGGAGAAATATCTAACACAGCCAGAGCGGCTATGCGATACGCTGGCGGAACGACTCGTTTTGCTTCATGACACAGACTTTACGGACTGCCCGATTCTAAATCATAGCGAACTATTACTTGCCAGCGCAGCATATAGAAAACAAAACCGTATATTTGACCGGAGCATGGCAGATGCCCTAGGCTTTAAAAGCCCAGAGGAAGCGTGGGCAATTGCGGAGGCACATGGTCATTTGCTGGAATCAAATACACTTCTGCACGGCGACTACTGTCTGCCCAACGTCATACTAAACGACTGGCGGCTCGCTGGGTTTATTGATCTGGACACTGCCGGTGTCGGGGATCGGCATGTTGATTTGTTTTGGGCGACTTGGACACTGCGCTTTAATTTCAAAACAGACAAATACCGAGATCGGTTTATCGATGCGTATGGGCGCACGCGAGTGAACGAGGATGTGCTGCGAATTATTGCTGCAATTGAGGTGTTTGGATAGCCGTGAAATATAAGAGACGCAATAAATGGAAGGGGAGAGTTTTATGCAAGAACGTTCTAGAATTTTATTAATAACAAGTATAGTTTTGCTTTCTGGAGCGTGTTCACTGCTTGGAATGTCCTGCTTTGGGCATACTGGGGGCTTGGTTTTCTTACATCTGCACTCTTGGCAATTACAGGTCTCCTAGCGGGAATCGCGGGGATGATCTACTGGAAGAAACCAGAAAAAGCAAGTACATGCTTTATACTTGGAATCGTTTCTCTTGCCGCAGGCGCGATGGATATGCTTTTTTTCTGGATCGGCTTCTCATCTATCGAGGTCAACTTCTTGTCTGTGACAATCACAGTACAAGTGGTATATATCGCAATACATGCAGCATATATTGCGGTTGCCTACAGATTTTCCAAGCCCTTGCGTGATATTTCTTAAATAATAGGAGACAAAACACATGGCAAAAAGACAATTCAAAGCGGAAAGCCAAAAACTGCTGGATCTCATGATCCACTCCATCTACACCCATCGGGAAATCTTCCTGCGGGAGATCATCTCCAACGCCTCCGACGCGATGGACAAGCTTGCCTACAAGGCCTTGACGGATGATAAGATCGGGCTAAAGCGGGAAGACCTGAAGATCACAGTCACAGCCGACAAAGAAGCGCGGACAATCTTGATCTCTGATACTGGAATCGGCATGACGAAAGAGGAGTTATCGGACAACTTGGGGGTCATCGCAAAAAGCGGCACCGGCGCATTCAAAGAAGACATGGACGAGACCCAGGAGCTGGACATCATCGGGCAATTCGGCGTGGGCTTCTATTCCGCTTTCATGGTCGCACAGCGTGTGACAGTTACCTCTCGTGCATATGGACAAGAGACCGCCCACAAATGGGTGAGTACCGGGGCGGACGGATATACAATCACCGCCTGCGATAAGGCGGAGATCGGCACAGATGTGTTGATTGAACTGCGCGAAGATAATCCGGAGGAAACGTACTCCGACTATCTAGAGATAGCGACGCTACGCGGCATCATCAAGAAATACTCTGACTACATCCGCTATCCCATCGTACTAGACGGCGAAACAGTCAACAGCATGGTGCCCATCTGGCAGCGTCCGAAAAGCGAAGTGCCGGATGAGGACTGCTATGTGTTCTATAAAGAGAAGTTCTTCGACTTCAACGACCCGCTGGCTGTCCAACGCGTCAGCGCAGAGGGAACCGCAGTCAGTTACCGCGCCATGCTCTTCTATCCCGCCAAAGCACCCTATGATTACTATACCCGCGATTTCAAGGCAGGGTTATCCCTCTATACAGCAGGGGTTTTGATTATGGAGCACTGCCCAGCGCTTTTGCCGGAGCACTTCCGTTTTGTGCGCGGCGTGGTGGATTCATCCGACCTATCCCTCAATATCTCCCGAGAGACTTTGCAGCAAGACCGCCAAGTGCGGACAATTGCGTCAAGCTTGGAGAAGAAAATCAAATCCGAGCTGGGCCGCCTGCGTGACCATGAGCCTGGGATGTATGAAACACTCTTCCAAAGCTTCGGCTTGCAGATGAAATACGGTGTCGTGCAAGACTATGGCGCGAAAAAGGATATGCTTGCTGATCTCCTCCTTTTCTACAGCGCGAAAGAGGAAAAGCTTATCACGCTCCAAAACTATGTAGACAATATGCCGACAGAACAAACCAGCATCTACTACGCCTGTGGTGAGAGTGCGGACAAAATCGCCGCACGTCCCCAACTAGAACTTGTGCGGGACAAAGGCTTTGATGTCCTCTACATGACAGATGAGGTGGATGAATTTGTCGTCCAAATACTAGAGCAATATGGTGAAAAACCATTCAAGTCCGTCTATGATGACGATCTTGGCCTTGTCAGCGAAGAGAAAGAGAAGGAAACAGAGGCACTGGAAGAGACATACCGACCCTTGCTTGATTTCATCAAAGAGTCCCTCAAAGACGAAGTCAGTGCGGTGCGTCTGACATACAAACTGAAAAGCCACCCCGTCTGCCTTGGCACACAGGGCGGCATATCGCTGGAGATGGAAAAACATTTTGCCCACATTGCAAAACAGCAGGGCACAGAGCCAGTCAAAGCAGAGCGGGTGTTAGAGCTAAACCCGGAACATCTGGTATTCAAAAAGCTCGAAATGGCGTATGAGAAAGACAAAGACCGAGCGGCGAAGCTCTCCTCTGTCCTCTACCAGCAAGCCCTGATGTTATCTGACCTGCCAGTGGAGAACATGGTGGAATACGTGGAAGCATTCTGGGATCTCTTGGCGGTTTGATCCGCTTCAAAGGATACGATCTGCGCACCGGCTTTCAGTTTGACAGGCGGCCCCTCTAGGGGCTGCACGGTGTGAACAGCAATACCTTGAGACATGGCATAGCGGATGGCTCTCTCAATGGGGCCATCGGCTATGTTGTCATATAGGGCGATCAGGCGCCCGGAAGCGTTGATTACTTCCCTTGTACGGCGGGATAGACAGCCTGTGCTATAGTGATCTTGCAAGTAATACACCTGATCGGCAAAGGCGAGACAGTCGGAATGCACTGAGCGCCAGGCTTCAGACAAGTGATCGGTCTGGGTTTTGTAGGGCAGATAGCAGTGAAGCTGAATATGCGGAAACTGCGTGTCCCGCAGGCGGATAATCCGCTCAGCAGCCCAAATGTCCGCACCCAAGCGCATGCCGACACGAAACTGGTAAAATCCGTCGTTGATCGCCTCCCGCAATTCCCCCTCGATGGCTTGTCCCATCCGCTGTTGATGGAGTGGGAGCGCATCCGGGTCAAGCTGCCGCGCCCCCATGCAGACGATGCTGCACGCAGTGTGTTCAATATGCATGGTATCCCATCCCTTGTGTATCTATTTTGCTTTTATCTTATCTTATTTCCTTGGAGAAACTTGTAGATTCTTCGGGAGAGGCTCAAAATAAATCGATGATCATCTGGAAATGACCGGAAAGGGTATTATGGACAGAGGAAAATACGACCTAACTGAAGGGAATATCCTGCGCCGCATCCTATTAGTAGCACTGCCGCTGATGGGAACCCAGTTCATGACTATGGCCTATAATCTGACCGACATGTTCTGGCTGGGCCGCGTCGGCCGAGATGCCGTTGCCGCCACGGGGACTGCCGGGATGTACATCTGGCTCTCCATCGCTTTCATGCACATTGGACGTATGGGTGCCGAGATTGGAGTCAGTCAATACTTAGGCAGGGGAGACAAACCCGGCGCGCGGGGCTTCTCACAAAACGCCATGTTCTTAGCAGCCGTATTCGGCATCGGATATGCGGCCTGTGTCATTCTGCTGCGCTATCCTTTGATCGGCTTCTTCAACATCTACGAGCCGGGCGTAATCGAAGGGGCAAAGACTTACCTCAAAGTTGTTGCTTTCGGCATGCCATTTGCCTTTGTCAATGATGCGATATCCGGCACGTTCAATGGTTCCGGTAACAGCCGTGTACCCTTTATCATAAATGGTGCAGCTCTCGCGATTAACATGATCCTAAGCCCGCTGCTAATCTTCGTGTTCGACCTGGGGATCGCAGGTGCTGCCCTCGCTACGGTGATTGCACAAGCCCTTGCCATGACAGCAAGTCTTACTGCGTTGCGTTTTGCATCCATCCGACCTTTTGACGATATGCGCCTGTTTCGCAAGCCGGATCCAGCGAAGATCAAGCAGATTTTCCGCTGGGTGGCACCGATTACCACAGAATCTGCCGCCTTTACTTTCCTTACGCTGTTCATCGCCCGTTTCGTTGCAGCCTTCGGGGCAGATGCCATGGCAGTGCAGCGGATAGGGATACAAATCGAGAGCATCTCTTGGATGATAGCCGGCGGATTTTCCAGCGCCCTGACCGCGTTTGTCGGACAAAACTACGGACGCGGACGCTATGACCGCATACACAAAGGGGTATCCATCGGTATGCGCTGTATGCTTGTGTGGGGCGTGGTAGCCACAGTAGGCCCCCTCATCTTCGGGCGGCAATTGTTCTGGATTTTCCTCCAAGACGAGGCAGTGGTGGAAGAGGGTATTCGCTTTTTGCGCATTCTCAGCGTAGCGCAGGGACTAATCTGCCTGGAATTCTGGGCAGTAGGAGTATTCCGGGGTTTAGGGAAAACAATCCCACCCTCAATTGCCACCATCACGGGGAACACCTTGCGGATTCCCTTGAGCTATTTCCTGAGCCAAACCGCCCTAGGTGTCGCCGGACTCTGGTGGGGACTCGCCATCGGCGCCATCCTGCGGGGCACAATTTTGCTTGTGTGGTATCGGATGTATTCGAGGCGATTGCCGAGGAAGGCGGATGCTTTGATCACATAGGAGCATCGGAGTCGCCGCGCCCTACAACGATCATCCACACCCTGTAGGGGACGCACACCCTAGTGTCCCTTACCAACAATGACGCATGTAGGGACGATTATCAATCGTCCGCGGGCGGCTATTAGCTGCCCCTACGACGATGTTATACATTGTAGAATGTCCCCTGCAAAAGACAAACAAGCCCCGAAAGGGGCTTGTCATTTCCAATCATTACTGATGTGGTATGGATCATTTGCTAGATAATCGCATCTTCCGCCCTTGCATTCGGCAATTGCAAAGCGGCCCAATTGCGAGCCGGAGTTCCAGGTGCAGAGTTGGAGGCAATCTGCATTGCCCAATAGAACCAAGCGTTTGTATCTGCATTATCTATCCAGGTTCTCATATTCGCTGTATCAATGTCAATTGCAGTCCGGTTCAGCATACGGTTGACCATAGTGGCAAACTCTGCTCTTGTGATGTTTGCGTTCGGATTGAAGTTTCCATCCGCGTAACCCTGTACCCATCCGAGCTCGGCTGCTCGGTTAATGTTGTCTCTTGCCCAACTAGTGGAAATATCAGGGAACATGTCCACCGTACCGCTATATTGCATGTCTGGGGATAGAAACCGTGTCATCACAGTGACAACTTCTGCCCGCGTGATTGGGCGATTTGGTCCGAAGGTACCGTCTGGAAGCCCTGTCATGATCCCCATGTTGTTTACCACAGACACGGCATTGCTAAACCAAGCGCCGCCATTGTTCGGCACGTCAGGGAAGGGATTTTCAAGTGTCCAGAAAACAGCCCTCGTCTCGTCACTTACAATCCGCAAGAGAACGCTTGCCACCTCAGTGCGGGTGATGGCATTCGTTGGTGCGATGTAGGCAGCGCTTTCGCCGATTAGGTAAGCATAGTGCGTCTCCGTTAAGGTAACATCTTCTCTAAAGATGGGACCTGTCGGTGGTATGGGAGGTATTGGCGGTGATGGAGGCGTGGGCGGTGTGGGTGGTGTAACCGGCGTGGGTGTAAATTGTGCATAGAGTGTTGTGTTTTGTGTAACGATATCGCTTGGGTTTACTTGTGTCCCACCAATGATTTGAGTGAACCAACCCACAAAGGTGTTTCCTGCCATAGTCGGCGTTGTGACAGCCGCAAGAGGTGCTGCAAAAGTGTTGCCTGACATCGCAGGCTCCACCTGTTCGGCAGGTGCAGCTCCGAGTGCGTCAAAGGTGATAATGATCGGAATCGGAGCCCACTGGGCATAGACTGTTGTATCTGCATCGGGAACTACACTTGTATCGGTAATCGGATCTCCGCCTGACGGCGCTGTAAACCAGCCTTGGAAGGTGTAAAACTCTCTGGTTGGCGGTGTAACTGACGCAAGGGAGATGGCAAAGGTGTCCCCGGGCATCTTGCCGGATATGACTTGTGTTGCAGGTGTGCCGCCATTTCCGTCAAAGGTGATGGAGACACCCACCGCAATCCAGTGTGCATAGAGGGTTTGATTTGTCGTTGCTGTGACAATTGTGTTATCAAGAATCTGCACACCGCTCGTGTCTCCGTCCTGTGTTGTGAACCAGCCGGCAAAGACATAGCCGGGTCGTGCCGGTGTGGTGATTTGGCTCAGCGCGTCTCCGTAGAGGTCGCCTGTTTCCAATTGCCATGTTTGGTCGTCCGGCATACCGCCTTGGGCATCAAATGTGACTGTGATGACCGGAATCGGTGCCCAGTGGGCGTAAACCGTTCTGGGAATATCGCCCGCCGGAATGATGCTGGAAGCGGTAATCTGCGTGCCGGCTGTAGCCGACGTAAACCAGCCGGTGAACACATACCCCGCCTGTGTCGGTGTGGTAATCGCGGCGAGGGTTGCGGCAAAGGTATGACCGGAGACTTGACCGGGTACGACCTGGGCTGCGGGTGTGCCGCCGTTGCCGTTAAAGGTGATGGTAATCGTGGGGTCGGCGATCCAGTGGGCATAGAGGGTTTGATTCGTCGTCGCTGTGACAACTGTCGTGTAGAGAACTTGTACACCACCGGCGACTCCGCTCGGCTCTGTAAACCAGCCTTGGAAGAGGAAGTCCGTTAACGTCGGCTGTGTGACTGCGGTTATCGCGGTGGAATAGGTGTCGCCTGTTGTTACGCTCGCTGTCTGTGGTGTAGGTGTGCCGCCCTGGGCATCAAAGGTGACCGTGATTGTGGGATTCGGTTCCCACTGGGCGGTAACCGTCATATCCGCTGGTGGAATCAGGCTGGTATCGGTAATTGGGTTTCCGCCTTCGTCCTCCCAGCCGGTAAAGATATACCCGCTTCGTGTCGGCGTTGTGATGGACGCAAGAGCTGTCGCATAGGTGTCTTCCGGGAACTGACCGGGTACGACTTGTGTTGCGGGTGTGCCGTTGTTTCCGTCAAAGGTGATGGTGACCGCCGGTACGGGGATCCAGTGGGCATAGAGGGTAATGTCACCTGGCTCACTCCACACAATTGACGTTGGCAGAACTTGCACTCCACCCGCAACTCCGTTCTCTGATGTCCACCAGCCGCCAAAACTGAAAGCGTTGCTCGGCGGGTCGGGGTTCGGTGTGGCTGACATGGCTTGCATAAACGTCCCGCCTACTGTAGCGGGATCGTATTGGGCAAGACTAGGCGATACCAGTGTTGTTCCGGCACCTGGAATGATGTATGCCGGTTCAAACGCGCCGCCCTGGGCATCAAAGTAGATGTTAATCGGCGGGATAGGTGTCCAGTGAGCATAATAAGTTGTGTTTATACTTGGAATCGGATCCGTATCCGCAATTTCGGTTCCGCTTGTGGGGTCTGTGAACCAACCTGCAAAGGTATAGCCCACCCGGGTCGGATCTTGGATAAACAGACTTGCGTCGATATCAGCGTCCACAACCGCGCCGCGCCGTACCTGTGGCGTAGGATTACCGCCTTGTGCATCAAAGGTGAGTGTGACTGTTGGCACAGTGATCCAAAGGACATAGAGGGTGATATTGTCGCCCGTTGAATCCAACATAGCGCTCGTCACCGTATCCGTTGGCAAGACTTGCGTACCGCCGCCATCTGGTTCTGTCCACCAGCCGCCAAAAGAATAGGTATTGCCATCATTGGGCGGATAAGGATCCGGTGTAGCTGACATGGCGTGTAAAAAGGTCCCGCCTATTGCAACAGAGTGGTAGTACGCAAGCGTCCAATCTGATGAAAGCGTTACGCCTGACCCAAGAATGACATCTGCCTCGTCAAACTCACCGCCCTGTGAATCAAAGGTGACAGTGATGGGCGGAATCGGTGTCCACTGGGCGTAGACCGTTGTGTTTTCGTTCGGAATTGTGCTGGAGACGGTAATCGCCGCTCCGGAGCCGTCGGCTGCGGTATTCCAGCCATTGAAGGTATAGCCGATTTGCGTCGGCTCTGTGATCGCGCCCAGCGCCGATGCGTAGGTGCTTCCAACAGCCTGTCCAGTTACACCTTGCATCGGAGGTGTGCCGCCCTGTGCATCAAAATAGACGGTAACAGTGACCGGCATCCAGCGGGCATAGAGGGTTTGATTTGTCGTCGCTGTGACAACCGTTGTGTCAAGAATCTGCACGCCGCCCGTGGGGTCTGTAAACCAGCCGGCAAAGGCGGAGCCGGCCAGTGTTGGCTCTGTCACCGCAGCTAAAGTAGCTGCATAGGTATCCCCTGTTGTCGCGCTCGCTGTCTGCGGTGTAGGTGTGCCGCCCATGGCATTGAAGGTGACTGTGAATGTGGGATTGGGTGTCCACCAAGCATAAACCGTCGCATCGGCTGGGGGAATCAGGCTGTACGAGGTAATCGTGCTCCCGCCCATTCCCTGGGGCTGGTCATGCCAACCATTGAAGACATAGCCGGTCTGTGTCGGCGTTGTGATCGCGGCAAGAACCGGGGCATACGAGGTGAGCGGAGCCAGACCGGACACGATCTGTGGTGTTGGTGTGCCGGCTCCGGCATCAAAGGTGATCGTAACTGTCACCGCGGCCCATTGGGCGTAGAGGTATTGATCTGATGTTACTGTGACAACGGTAGTGGGAAGAATCTGCACACCGCCTGTTGGCGCTGTAAACCAGCCGACAAAGGCATAGCCCGGTCGTGTCGGCGGCGAAATTGCAGGCGATGCGTCTCCATAGGTGTCACCTGTTACCACCGTCTGCGTCTGCCCGTCCGGTGTGCCGCCCTGGGCAAGATAGGTGATCGTGATTGTCGGGAGCGGTATCCATTGGGCGTAAACAGTGGTATCTATGGATGGAATCGTGCTGGAAGCGGTAATCTGCGTACCACCGGACGGTGCGTCAAACCAGCCGTTGAAGGCAAAGCCGGGATAGGTCGGTGTTGTGATCGCAGCAAGCGTGGCGGCATAAGTGTTGCCCACAACTCTGCCCGATACGACCTGTGTCGCAGGTGTGCCACCAATCACGTTTGCGTCAAAAGTGATTGTGACCGTTGGGTCTGGAATCCACCAGGCATAGAGGGTTGTTGGATTCGGTGTCCCGATTGCAACAATAGAGGTGGGAAGAATCTGGATGCCTCCCGCGACTCCGTTTGGCGTTGTAAACCAGCCTCGGAACACATTGCCTGCGAGTGTCGGAATGGTGGCTTGTGACAAGGCGTTTGCGTATGTGCCGGTCACTTGAACCGGTGTCACCGTCTGTGTCGTAGGCGTAGCACTGTCTTGCCAGTTAAAGATCAGAGCGATAGGCGGCGCATATTGGGCGACATAAGTAGTATTATTACTGATCGGTGTGGTAAGCACATCGGCACTTGTCAAAATCGTAGTGCCGCCGTCTGATGACCAGCCGATAAAGCCATAGTTTGCATTCGGCACCGGTACCGGCACGGAGCTTGGGACGAGGGGGCTGCTTGTGGTTGGAATGTTCTGCTGCGTCACAGTTCCCGGCGGGAATGTACCGTTTGCACCCGGAGAAAATGTAACCGTCAGATACATGACCATAACGCCCGCCGACCCGAAATAGTTGATATCTAGATTATTGAGGGGGTTACCGAAAACGGAGCTGGTATTTGTTGTTTGAATCTGCGTACCTGGGGGCGCTACATTGCTCGGCGGAATCCGTGCGCCACTTCCAGCTATATTGCCCGTAAAGATTACAGCCGAGCCGATGATTAGGTTTAGGTAGGAGTTGGGCGGCAAGGGATTGTTACTGGTATATTGCGCCGTGAATATACCGCCGCCGTTCGCGGCAGCGACATTATTGCTAATTGTACCTCCGGTCATATTGATAAGACCGGACGCATCTACATAGATTCCGCCGCCGTTGTTTGCGCGGTTATTGGAGATTTCACCGCCTGACATGGTTAGGTTCGCGGCTTTCAGATAAATGCCGCCGCCAAATCCGCTGGCGGAGGTCGCCACATTGCCGGAGATCGTGCCGCCGGAAATGGTAGCATAGCCATTTTCAATATCTAAAGCACCACCGCCTGTGGTGGCGGTGTTGCCGCTGATTGTGCCGCCTGTCATGGTGAATGTACTGTTATGTGTCAAAGACGCGGCACCGCCAGACCCACTGACATTGCAGCTTGTAATCGTGGCACCATCTGCTACAGTAAGTGATCCGCCAGAAACGCTCACACCGCCGCCAAAAGTCGTGCCGCCTGGTCCGCTGAGGGTGACGTTTTGAAGGGTCAGACTTCCAGCCACACTAAAGTGCCGCTGTCCGGCGGTCGCTTGTGTAAAGGTAAATATGTTTCCAGCCGCACTGGTGAGGACAATGTTTTGACCAGAGGCAATGGTAAGCACCCCGCCGGTAGCCGCAAAACTATTTTCCAGTTCTATTGTCGTCACTGTCACGCCATCCGTAGGCGCTGCCGCAATCGCTGCTGCAAGGTCACTGTAACTTGTGACCCCAACTGTCGCCGCAAAAGCCATCGGGGAGAGAATCCCCACGAAAAGAGCCGCAATCAATAAGAAACATAAGAGTTTTCTCATAGTGTTCCCCTCCACCCTGCTTTATTTATGTTGTTTTTCTCGCATATCTAGTGTATCAGTTTTTTTGGGGAATTTGTTAAAAAAATGAAAACAATTTGAACTGCATTCTAGCAGAAGTGAGATTTCCAACTAGGTGGGTTTGCATTTCGCAGACTCACTGCTACCGCGCTATCTCCTGTACCCTTGCTTTGTGTGGCTCTTCCTATGTCTCCCGGTCAATGATTTCGGGGCGGAAAGGTTTCATGATATAGGCATCGCCTCCGATGCGCATGCTCTGCACCATATCCTCATGGCTGGTTTTAGCTGTCAGAAACAAGATGTGTGCCGTTGTTGCCTTCCGTATCTCTTTGTGTTACCCTTTATAATACCAGAATACCAGAACAACTCAAGCCATCACTTAAACCTTTCCAACCAAAAGGGCACTGAAAAATCCCCGATTGAAAATATCGGGGATTTTTCAGCATGTAATTGAAAGAGAAAAAGCAAGGTGATTTCACTTGAAATAAAAAATCAGCCCCTATTAGGCTGGTTTTAACTCGATTAACTTGACTATCCGCTTCACATTGACCGCAAATGCCGTAAAGTATGTCTGTAATCGCATGGCTTCAAGCCCCACCGAATCTGCTCTTCGCAGACCGTGTACCACTTTAAGCTCTCCATTCTTTTCCTCGATTCTGCGCCGTATTTCAGCCGTTGGACGAAAGGTTTAGACTGTTCAAATGTCAGGCGCTCGTGGTTTTCGTTGCTTAATTCTGTAAAGCAGCAGGAGAATTCAGATTTCTTTTTCGTAGCAGGGCATTGATCAAAAAGCGGACAATGCCTACACGTTCTCTTGCTAAAAACAAATTTATAGAATGTATTTCCGCTTTTCTGTTTCCTCTTGTCACAGCGTATGTTAACTCCACTTCAATAGCCTTGCAATACTCTAAATTCTCTGGACTGACATAAGCCATATCTCCAACGATCTCCTTAACTTCAACATCGTTATTGCGGCTCTTTTCGCTCATCGCAATGTGATTTTTATATCCAACAAATATGCTATGACGTGATTTATGACCAGCCCTGGCATCTAAATCATTTGCCGAAGAGATTTTACCGATTGCCCCGTATTCTAACAAGTTCATAATTCGTGAATGTAACTCTTTGAGGCGTTCATCTCCTCCATTTTGAATTTTTGCGGCAGTAATGTTCAGCAAACACCGGGTATACTCCATCTCTTCGTCTAATGTTGCGGTCATCTCCGGCTTTTCAGGGAAAACCGCCGAAAAATCTGGCATGTTGCCATAGATTTCCCGCCGAAATTGTTTACTGAGTTCCCTTACGACCCTTGCCATCGGCATTGTTTTAACATTGGCAAGCGAATGGGTTGCGTCAACTATGATTGTATTGGATTTTATTATGCCCCTTTCAATCGCCTGCCGTATCATTTCAAAGATCATTTCTTCTAAAATATCTTCTGTGATGCGTGTTTTTTGGAATTTTGTCATCAAGCTGGGATCAATCATTTCAGTTTCTTTTCGCCGGACGACCGAAATGCTCACAATATTGCTTTTTGAGCATTTGATTCACAAAGCTGAAATCTATATTCTCCTTGATTTTTCGGAGCAAGTGATCTTGGGGCACAACCGCGTCATATATCCCATTGTAGGGTGACAATGAAAGTTGCATTTGCCTATTTTCTCGTAACATTTCACGCCCCTCATTTCATTGATTTATACACTAAATTATACCATTTTTATGCAAAAAATCCCGCCGTTCGGTAAGCGGTGGACTTTTTCAGTGCCCTTATCATAGTATGGGTAATTCGACCTATGTTTGTATCCGTTCGCAGGTGAGGCCATTCCTCGAACGAAATCTGATAGGAGAGGATAGTGATCGCATGCAAGAGCCTTACAAGGAGACGCATCTACATCTGTATAAGACCATGGAAGTGCATAGAGCAAATATCTGAAAAACTCGCCCCCAAAATAGGCTTTTACCTTGCCCAAAGCAGGGACATGTACCTAGCGCATTTAGATGAGTTGGCACAAGAAGACAGGGCAGGATATTGAAAAGCGATTCAATAAACTGATTGAAGACAGCAAAACACAACAAGGGCTGACACACCATGCGTCAGCCCTTGTTCTATAATCCCAGCCTTAGAACAAACCGGAAATCTTTCCACTTGCATCAATATCAATTTTCTCCGCCGCAGGCACTTTCGGAAGCCCCGGCATGGTCATGATATCTCCGGTCAGTGCAACAATGAAGCCCGCACCCGCTGATACCTTGAGACCGCGTACCGTAACCGTAAAGCCCTCCGGTGCGCAAAGCTTCGCCGGATCGTCAGAGAAGCTGTACTGTGTCTTCGCCATACAGATCGGCAGTTTGCCGAATCCAAGCTCCTCAAGCTGTGTCGCTTGCTTCTTTGCAGCAGGTGTCAGTGACACATCGCTGCCGCGATAAATGCGGCGCACGATGGAACCGATTTTCTCCCCAATGGAGAGGGTGTCTTCATAAACGTAAGAAAGTTTGCTCTCCGTCTCACAAAGACGCACAACCTCTTCAGCAAGCGCAACGCCGCCCTGACCGCCTTTGCCCCAAACTTCGCTGAGCGCTACATTCACGCCGAGTTCACGGCAGCGGTCTTCGATGAGTTGTAGCTCTTCCACCGCATCCGTCGGGAAGCGATTGATGGCAACCACAGCGGGAAGTCCAAAGACTTGTGTTATATTCTCCACATGACGAAGCAGATTCGGAAGCCCCCGCTCCAAAGCCGCAGTATCAGGCGTACCGAGATCAGCTTTCGCCACACCGCCGTGATGTTTGAGTGCACGAACAGTTGCAACAATCACCACCGCGTCGGGCTTGAGTCCCGCTGTGCGGCACTTGATGTCAAGGAACTTCTCCGCACCAAGATCCGCGCCAAAGCCTGCTTCGGTGATTGCATAGTCACCGAGTTTCAGTGCCATCTTCGTCGCAGTCACGGTATTACAGCCATGGGCGATATTCGCAAAAGGACCGCCGTGGATCAGAGCGGGTGTACCCTCAAGTGTCTGAACAAGGTTTGGTTTGAGTGCATCTTTCAGAAGCGCAGTCATAGCGCCCTGTGCTTTTAAATCGGCTGCGGTAATCGGCTTTTCGTCCCGTGTGTATGCAACAATCATACGACCAATACGGGCTTTTAGGTCTTCAATGTCAGAAGCCAGACAAAGCGTCGCCATAACCTCAGAGGCAACAACGATATCAAAGCCATCCTCCCGGGGCACACCGTTCGCCTTGCCGCCCAGACCGTTGGTCATATGGCGAAGCTGGCGGTCATTCATGTCAATCCCGCGCTTCCAGGTGATTCTGCGATTGTCAATTTGGAGCTCATTGCCTTGATGAATATGGTTGTCCATCAAAGCGGCAAGGAGATTGTTGGCAGCGCCAATGGCGTGGAAATCACCTGTGAAATGGAGGTTAATGTCCTCCATCGGCACAACCTGTGCATAACCGCCGCCGGCGGCACCGCCCTTTACGCCGAAGACAGGCCCCAAAGAGGGTTCGCGCAGAGCAACAATAGAGTTCTTACCAATCACCCGAAGCGCGTCAGACAGACCAACGGTGGTGGTAGTCTTTCCCTCACCGGCAGGGGTAGGGTTGATGGCGGTTACAAGAACAAGCTTGCCGTCTGGCACAGCTGCATGGTCAGTTAGATAATTATAATCGATCTTTGCCTTATAGTTGCCGTACTGCTCCAGGTACTTGGCATCAATTCCAGCCTTTTCGGCGATGGCGTGAATATGTTGCATTTGGGACTCTTGGGCAATTTCAATATCTGATTTATATGACATGAGCGGATCCTCCTTTATAGTTCTGAGACAACAGTCTCATAAATTTTATCAGCCAAGGGAAGTGCTTTGGCGAGAATAGCCTCACCATTCATGCGATACTCCGCAGCAAAGATTTCGTCACGAATGCCGCCGATGTTAATGAGGACATTGAGCCACGCACCCTGGATTGCAGCTTTGAGAGAAAGGGCCGCAACGCCCAGATCACTCAAGGCATTGGTATTTGATCGACCGAGGGCTTTTTCAGTGAGTTCGAGGGCTTTGAGGGAACATTCCATCATCTCATAAGGCGTCTTCGTTGCACCCTTGAGCGCTGCCTGCATGGCGGCTTTCCGCGCTTCTTTTTGCTCGTCTGTGTCGCGAGGCATAGTAAAGACAGCGGAGACCGCGTTGAATGCCTCTGTGTCTCGATCAATCACATCCACAAGCTGAAGGCGAAGTGCCGCGCCTTCGGTCAAAATCTCTTGCATGAGGGCTTCATGCTCTTGATATTTTTCTTTGCCCGCAGTCAGTGCCGCCACCATGGTAGTCAGCGCCGCGCCAAGCGCGCCAGATAGCGCGGCAGAAGAACCGCCGCCGGGAGCCGGTGCATCAGAGCCCAAAAGTTCCGCAAATGCGGGAATGGTCATGTCAGTTAGTTTCATTAGGAACCTCCTTGTATTTCTGTTGGATATTTGAAATTGCAGTTGTTCAATCGTAGGGGCGGGGTCATCCCGCCCGTGGGTTTAAAGCCTCCTTTTCCAAAGGAGGTGGCAGGCGAAGCCTGACGGAGGATTCAATCATGCTACAAGTTTGTAAAGGGCAATCCTCAGTCCGCTTCACGGACAGCTCCTTTACAAAAGGAGCCTAAGAGCTAAAAACCTAGCCCAGCAGATGATTCTCTAAAACCTGCTTATCATAATCAAAGTCCTCAATTTGCAGGTAATACTCCGCACAGTCAATCAGTGCTTTGGCAGGTGCAAGACCGATCACCTCACTGCCAATGACGTTCACACCCCAACGCTTTGCTTCAAAGCGGACGGCTTCCATCACGCGATACAGAGGCGTGCCCTCAAAGTTGACCATGTTCATGGAGACTTGGGCAATGTTACGGTCTTCCAGCATGATACCGATGCCCTTGCAATACTTATACCCGCCGGAAGAACCGCGGATGGTCTTCGCAATGGCATTTGCAATGTCCAGATTATCTGTATCTAGATTGATATTAAACGCAACCAGCGGCGGACGCGCACCCACGGCAGAGACACCGGCTGTTGGGTGAACTTGCGGTGTGCCGTAATCAGGTGCCCAGTCAGGGTCTTGCATTTTTTCATTCATACCCTCAAACTGCCCTTTGCGCACCTTTGCAAGATTCTCACGCTCCGGACGAGAGGCGGAATACTCATAGAGATAGATCGGAATGTTCAGCTCTTTGTTAATTCGCTCCGCAACTTGTTTTGAGATTTCCACACATTCTTCTACAGAAATGTTTTTGATCGGCACAAAGGGGATAACATCCGTTGCACCCATACGCGGATGCTCGCCTGTGTGCGTGGTCAGATCAATCTTCTCCTGCGCAAGCTTACAGAGACGAAACGCCACTTCGGCAATACCTTCCGGATCGCCGACCAGTGTAAACACACTGCGGTTATGACTTGGGTCAGAGGAGTGGTCAAGCAGGGTAACACCGGGAACGCTCTTCGCTTCTGCCACCAGCGCGTCTACCACTGCCATGTCGCGGCCTTCACTGAAATTGGGGATACATTCAACAATTTTTGTCATGGGGGTCAATCTCCTTTATTATTTTAGAATGATGTTGAGACTGGAAACGTAAATTGGTATACTTGAATGATACCAAATTGACCAATGATTTGACAAGAGGAAAGTGTGAAAAAATTCCACAAAAAATCATAAACATTTCCGTGCGATTTGACTAGAGCCATCTAGGAAATCTGCAATTGCTTTTTTTCTAGCCCTGTGGTATATTGAGCGGAGTTGAAATAGAACCAATTCGAGGAGATTGGACTCATGCAAATAGAAACCATTCATCTAGACAAAGGCACCCCGCTGCCTCTGGCGGAACAGTTGGCAGGTGAGCTGCTCCGCCGCATTGTGACAGGTGAGCTCAAAGCCGGAGAAAAGTTACCCACAGAGCGGGATTTAGCAGAACGCCTCGGCATTGCACGAGGTACCGTCAAGCGTGCGTATATCAGGCTGTCTGATTTGGGAGCCATCACAGTGCGGCAAGGTTCCGGCAGTTATGTGCAAGAAAACAGTAGCCTGCTGGAGGAAACCCAAAAAAAGGAAGCGGCGGAAGTCCTTGCAGCAAGCATATCCCGCTTGCGGGACATGGGTTTTTCAGACAAAGAAATCTGGAGTCTCATGCGCCTACAGCTTCGCCCCCAAGATGCCGGACGGAAAATTGCCGTCATGGTGCTCTCCAATAACTACGGGATATTGTCAGAACTGGAAGCCCAGCTCTCCTACCTCACCGGACGGGATGGGGTGAACTATGCCCTGTCTTTTACAACGCTGACAAACATTGCCACCAGTGCAAACCCTATCGAACTGCTCTTAGGCTACGATCTCATCATCGCAACCTCTGTGGACTACGCCGACACAGTGGCGCTCACGCCCATGTATCAGCACAAAATCATCGAAGTGACCCTGGCACCTCGCACAAGAACCCTGATCGAACTGGGTGACTTGCCGCGGGATAAACCCATCAGTATTGTATACCGGACTCCGGTGTTTCTAAACTTAGTGCAGGATACACTGCGGATATTGGGCTTTGACGAAACCAAGGTTGTCACCTATCAAGAGTCAGAATATAACCCCAGCTTGCACGGTGCACAAGGCGAAATAGCGGTAATCGGCTTCAACGAAGCGCCCATGTATATTGACCCAATCTATAAGTCCAAAAACGAACGCTTCATCGCCTCCGGCGGGCGGCTGATTCGCTTTGAGTACCGGATTGACCGGATGTCGCTGACGCATATTGAGGACCGGATATCGTCGCTGTTGAGTTAGGGGTTTGGGGTGTTTTGCCCTTGCGCAACAAATTTATAATAGGCGTGATAAGGCAATTGGGAAATTTCAAATTGCCTTTTTTATTTTCCTCTTGACAACTATTACATATGCCGATATAATACGTTTAACGATATATCGAATAACGTAATTGAAAAGGAGGGGTTTTTCATGCCTGAAAGTTCAGAACGTGGTGCATTAACAGAGGCGGTCTTTTATATCTTGCTGTCTGTCTACACACCACTCCATGGATATGCGATTATGCAGAACATAACTGCACTCAGTAGCGGTCGAGTTACACTTGGCGCGGGAACATTGTATGGGGCAATCAATACGCTAGTGGAAAGAGCTTGGATTACAGAAGCAAGCGATAGCCGGAACATACGAAAAAAGGATTATATCATCACCGACCTTGGCAAGCGTGTGGTCAACAGAGAACTTGAACGCTTGAAAGAGCTGCTTGAAAATGGACAAATCATCGCAGGAGGTGTGTCGCATGAAAGTTGTTAGAAAGTTCTTTATGGACTGTGACAAAGAGGAAACTTGGTTGAATGAAATGTCCGACAAAGGCTTGGCACTAATCGGGGGCGCTGGGAGCAAATATGTGTTTGAAAACAGCTCGCCCGGAGAGTATATATACAGGATTGTGTGGCTCGAACACGACCCAAATCACCCTGCTAGCTTGGAATATCTGCAATTTTTGAAAGGAACTGATATAGAGCATATCACTTCTGACATCAACTGGGTCTATCTGAGAAAGAAAAGTGCGAACGGCGCGTTTGAGGTATACAGCGATAGAGATTCCAAAATCAAGCATTATCAGAAAGCAAGTATAGTATCTGCTATGCTTGCGTTTGGATTTGCTCTAATCAGCCTATTGAGTGTGTGTACCACACTGCTTGGTTTTTACCGTGACCGTGCCAACATGATTGCAGTTTTGATGATGGTACTTGCAATAATTACTGGCATTGTAGGTGTATGGCTCTTGAAAAAGTATTGGTATCCATTTCACAAAAAGATAAGAAAACTAAAAGAGGATAAGGTGATTATGGAGTAGAGTATAAGCATTTTCCACATCTTGAACAAGACACACAGCTGTCCTGTTTCCCATGCTATCCTAAGAAAGAACCCAAACCAAACACGAAAGAAGGAAGCAAAAGATGGAAAACACAAACATGTGTCAAAGCTGTGGAATGCCCATGAGTAAGCCTGAGGAGTTCGGAACAGAAGCAAATGGCAGCGCAAGCCAAGTGTACTGCACCTACTGCTATCAAAACGGCAAATTCGAAGACGAGAATCTGACCTTAGAGGCAATGATTGAGCAGACCATTCCTTATGTTGTGCCGAGCGAATTCTCCGATGAAGAGACAGCGAGAAAAGAATTGCAAGCATTTTTCCCAACACTAAAACGCTGGGCGAAATCATACTAATTTCCGATAAAAAGGCTATCGAAAATACACCCGCTTTGCGGGCTGGTTATTGCGCAAAAAGCGCGCAATAACACGTCTATATGAGTCCCAATATAAAAACCAAAAGGCAGGTTTTTATTTGGGACTAGTATAAACACCTTGACAAGAAAAACCCTTTGCGCTATAATACATTAAAATATAAAAGCAATGACGGAGAGAAAGATATCCTCACTTGGCATGTCCGGCGAGCGTGTCGGCGACTAGAGATCCTGCGGGTGGTGCAAGCAGGTGTCAATGGATATGAAAATACACTCCCGAGCTGGTGTGTCGAACAAGGGATTCAGTAGGCACACTCGGAAGCCCACCGTGATCTGGGCAGGGGTTTATTTGGACTCCGTAAGAAAGTGGCGGCGCAGTTTGGTCGCAATCAGGGTGGTACCGCGGGAAAATTTCTCGTCCCTGAGCAGGTTTTTACTTGCTCAGGGACGTTTTTTGTTGCTTGAGCGCATTATTTTAAGGGGGAAATGTAGTTATGGCACAGCTTACGAAAACGAACAGGAGTATATGGTTCTACATACACAGCGCGATCGGATTGTTTTTGATGTTTCTCTTCGGTCACATCGGCATCCCGCCCATTGAGCCACTCACCGAAGTGGGGATGCAGATTGTTGGTCTATTTATCGGCTTGATCTGGCTTTGGTGTTTTGTCGGATTCTTATGGCCCAGCCTCTTAGGACTCGTCGCCTTTGCGCTGACAGATTTTGCAACCTTCGCACAGGTTGGCACCATGTCTTTCGGCGGCGGCGTACCGATTTTGTTGCTCTTCTCCATGATTCTATTCGGCTCGCCACAGCACGTAGGCGCGACGAAGTATATCACTAGATTCTTTTTGACCAGAAAAGTGCTAAACAACAGACCCATCGTGTTCAGCTTTATTTTCTTCTTCGCCACCTATGCACTATCTGTGGCTGTAAACGTAACGCCTGCTTTGATTCTCATGTGGACGGTGCTATACGGCGTATTGAAAGAACTGGGGTATACAAAGGGTGAAAAATATACGACCCTGATGGTCATCGGTACCTTCCTAGGTGCGATATCCGGTCAGGCTTCCTTGCCTTTCACTGGTTCAACTCTTGCAATCTTAAGCGCTTTTGAAACGGCATCGGGCTTAGATGTGCCGGCGCTGCAATACATCTTACTTGGCTTTATCAACACGATCATTGTCATGACAATTTACTGCTTTGTTATGAAGCTCGTACTGAAAAAAGACGAACTGACCAAGGTAGCCAATGTCAACACCGAGATGTTCGAGCGCGACCCGCTGCCGCCAATGAGTCCACTGCAAAAAGCCAACTTCCTCAGTATGCTAGGCTTCGTATTCCTCATGCTGCTTCCCCAGTTCCTGCCCGATGGCTGGGGTGTAACCCAGATACTCAACACACTAGGGCCAGGCGGCGTAGCAATCTTGCTCACCGGTGCGATGTGTGTGATCAGAGTCAAGGGCGAACCCATCTTAGATTTTGGCGCGGTAGCCGCAAAGAGCATCAACTGGGATGTTTACATCATGGTGGCAATGGCGCTGGCTCTTTCTAGCGCATTGACAAATGAAGCCACAGGCGTGATGGCGCTGATGACAGAAGTCTTTGAGCCGGTACTAGGCGGACACTCTGCCTTCATGCTCTTTGTACTGACCTTATTGGTTGCAATCTTTATTACAAGCTTTGCCAGCTCCATGGTAATCGGGATTGCCTTTATGCCCATCCTTGTGTTCTTCGGCGCAGAAGCCGCCGCTAATCTACCGGCCTTGGCCTCTGTGACCATTCTTCTACTGCACTACTCCATCATATTGCCATCTGCCTCGGTGTTTGCCGCCATGCTTTGGAGTAATGATGAATGGGTAAAACCAAAAGATGTGTTCAAATACGGCGCAGTGATTGTAGTTGTTGCAACGGCTGTTGCTATAGGGATTATGATGCCGATTTCCTTGGTGTTGTTTTAAAGACAGTTTATAAAGTAACAAAGGCACGGCTGATTCCTCAGCCGTGCCTTTGCTTACAATCATCCTTATAAGAGTTCAAATGCATTCCGGTCAAATCGAATCAGACCCTCCTTGCGCATTTTGCCGAGTTCACTCGACATGGCGCTGCGGTCAACGCAGAGGTAACGTGCGAGTTCATCCCGATTAAGAGGAATGGTAAACCTTTTTGCTGTTCCCCTTTGTGTATCGAAATAGCACATCAATTTTTCTCTCGTTGTGCGCTTGGAAAGGATATCGATTTTTTGATTGAGCATGAGGTTTTTACGGGCAAGCAGTTTGAGTATGTTCGCAATCAGCTTCGTGTGAAACGGGCAAGCGGCAGCGCATGAGGTGATGATTTTCCTGTAATCAATGAACAAAATCTCCGCATCCTCTGCCGCCTGTATCGTAACAGGGCTTTGTGTTAGTTCCGCACAAGCAAAGAGTTCGCCGAAAAGCTCCGAAGCACCCAGAACTGTGAGAATGGTGCTATTTCCCTCAATATCCTCTTTCACAACTCGAATCCTTCCCGATAAAATCAGCCCCACGGAGTGAATCGCATCACCGGACAGCAAAATTGCCTCATCTTTTTTGTAGCAGACTGTTTTTGCCGAAAGGCAGTGCAGCATCCGCTCAAACGCATCAAAAGTGATTCCTTGGAATAAAGGAATATCTGTTTGCAGTGCAACAATCTGTTTCAAAATGTTCTCCTTTGTTGTTTTTACAACATACATATGAGTTTTATTATAATAAACTAGCTCCAATAAAACAAGAGGAGATGATCCCATGACGAGACAAATCATCAAAATTGACGAAAGAAAGTGCAATGGATGCGGACAGTGCGCCTCAGCCTGTCACCAAGGCGCAATCGGGATGGTGGATGGCAAAGCCAAGCTGCTGCGTGACGATTACTGTGATGGTCTGGGTATGTGCCTCCCTGCATGCCCCACCGGCGCAATCAGCTTTGAAGAGCGGGAAGCCGCAGCATTTGATCCGGCCGCCGTGAAAGCAAAAGAGGAACACAAGATGCCAGAAACCCTGGCCTGTGGTTGCCCCGGCACAAATGCAAAAGCACTCGAGCGAGAAAGGCACATGGAACCGGTACAGGCACAGATTTTGGCAGGTTCTCAGTGTGCTCCTGCCCAAACAAATTTGCAGCAATGGCCGGTACAGATCAAACTTGTACCGCCGAATGCGCCCTATTTTCAGGAGGCCCACCTGCTTGTTGCGGCAGACTGCGCTGCCTATGCCTATGGTGATTTCCACAATGCGTATATGAAAAACCGCATTACCATAATCGGCTGCCCAAAGCTTGACGAAGGGGACTACGCCGAAAAACTGACCACCATTCTGGAAATGAATGACATCAAGTCTGTAACTGTTGTCAGAATCGAAGTCCCTTGTTGCAATGGGATTGAAAATGCGGTAAAGGCAGCGCTCCAAAACTGCGGAAAGATGATACCATGGCAGGTGGTTACGATCTCAACAGATGGTCATATTCTGCAACCGTAGGGCGCGGCGACCCGACGCGCCGCTCAGCTAAACGGCGTGTCGAGTCGCCACGCTCTACAAGGGGCACCGTGCCTATTACGGCGTAAGCCGTGCCGCAATCTCTGTCAGTCGGCTTGGTTCTAGATGGCTGACAAAAGGAATGATCTGCCCGCCCTTTTGAATCAGCTCCTCATTCCGGAAGCGAAAGCGCTCGCTGGTGAAAATATGTGCGTCGGAAAAGGAAATCAGCGCATCGATTCCGCCGGGGAAGTAGGTGGAGGTGGTATAATCCATCTCAAAGAAAGAGGAAATATTGTCAGAAGCGAAGCCATGTGTAACAAGCGCCCCTTTTACCGCACCCAAAAATTCGTTACTGCGGCAGATAATCCCAATCCGCGCTTCTCGATCTAGGGCAAAAATCTGACGCAGGGTGTCTTCCGAGGGGGAGACAGAAACTTCAATCAATTTATCCTTCGCATCGCGCACCAGCGATGCGATTTTTTCATAGTGACTGCTGGGGACGATCGTCAAATCATAAGGCTCCAAAAATCGCACAGGGTCTGGCGCTGTTGTGACGCTCTCTAGGATGAAAATTGTGCTTTCCGTATCCGTCAGTGTACTGAGCTGACGCTTGAGGTCAATCAAGGTTTCTTGTCCGCTGCCTACAATGGCGATCGAGCGCTTAGTCGAAGCAAAAGCTGCAACAAAGCTGCCGCTGCCTTGTTTGGTGACGATAACACCCTGACTCTCCAAATAAGCAAAAGCCTGCCGCACCGTACCGCGGGACAAGCCTGTCGCCTCGGAAATGGCTCGCTCGGTGGGGAGCCTATGCTCCGGCGGCAAGTCACCGCTTGCAATCTGTGCGTGCAAGAAGTGAGCCAGCTGCCGGAAGAGGGGACTGCTCTGTTCGCGATCAGGGTAAAATTGTTCTGGCTTCATATCTGCACCATCCATCGAATTGGTATATACAAATTATAAAGCAAGAAGAAGGGAAAGTCCAGATGAAACTGTGAGATTCGTCAAAATAGATAAAAAACAACAGAAAAATTATCCATCAAAAAGAGTTGCTTCAAGGGTTTTCTTGTGATATCTTTAATACTATAAGAAAGCAGAAGAAAAACATGCAAACAGATTTTGGTATATACCAAAACGACATAAAAGGAGGACATGCACTATGGTAGACAATCTAAAAACAGGAAAAGCAATGCAAATCAAGCTAGACGACACATTGCCGAATTACCCACAGTTCCAAGAGGGACTTCGCAGAGCGCCGGATAGAGGCTTCCGTCTGTCCAAAGAGCAAACCAAAACTGCGCTAAAGAACGCACTGCGCTATATTCCGGAGAGCTTACATGAAACACTGGCACCGGAGTTCATGGAAGAACTGCACACCTATGGGCGTATCTACGGATACCGTTACCGTCCGGAAGGGCGTATCTACGGCAAGTCTATTGACTCGTACAAAGGTAATTGTGTTGAGGGGAAAGCCTTTCAAGTCATGATTGACAACAATCTAGATTTTGAAATCGCGCTGTATCCTTACGAGCTTGTCACCTATGGAGAGACAGGCGCTGTTTGTCAGAACTGGATGCAATATTTGCTCATTAAAAAGTACCTTGAGGTGATGACACAAGACCAAACATTGGTCATTGAGTCCGGTCATCCTCTGGGACTATTCCCATCCAAGCCGGAAGCGCCGCGGGTTATCATCACAAACGCGCTGATGGTGGGCATGTTTGACAATATGGCGGATTGGGAAATCGCTCAGCAGATGGGTGTTGCCAACTATGGTCAAATGACAGCCGGCGGCTGGATGTACATTGGCCCCCAGGGAATTGTACACGGCACATTCAACACCATCTTGGGCGCTGGCCGCCAGAGGCTCGGCATTCCACAAGATGGTGATTTGCGCGGACATCTCTTTGTCACCAGCGGTCTTGGCGGCATGTCTGGTGCGCAACCGAAAGCCATTGAAATTGCAAACGGTGTTGGCATCGTGGCGGAGGTTGACTTCTCCAGAATCCAAACCCGCTTGGATCAGGGCTGGGTTTCTATGGCATCCTCTGATTTGGCTGAAATTTGGGCAAAGGCGCAGGAGTATATGGAGAAGAAAGAGCCATACTCCATCGCTTACCATGGCAACATTGTGGACTTGTTGGAGTACGCAGTAGATCACAACATCCACATTGAGCTACTCTCTGACCAAACGTCTTGTCACAATGTCTATGACGGCGGCTATTGTCCCCAGGGTCTCACTTTTGAAGAGCGTACAAAGATGCTGGGTGAAAATCGTGACGAGTTTGTGAAGCGTGTGGATGAAACATTGCGTAAGCACTTTGAGCTCATCCAAATCCTATCTGAGCGCGGCACTTACTTCTTCGACTACGGCAATGCCTTCCTCAAGTCTGTGTATGACGCAGGAGTGATGGCGGTTTCCAAGAACGGCGTAGACGAGAAAGATGGTTTCATCTATCCTTCTTACGTAGAAGACATCATGGGTCCGGTTCTCTTTGACTATGGCTATGGTCCATTCCGCTGGATTTGTCTATCCGGTGACCCGGAAGATCTTCGCAAAACAGACCAAGCGGCCATGGACTGCATCGACCCGACTCGTCGTGGTCAAGACCGTGACAACTGGATCTGGATTCGCGATGCGGAGAAGAACGGTCTTGTAGTTGGAACGCAAGCGCGTATTCTCTATCAAGACGCAGAAGGCAGAACCAAGATCGCACTGAAATTTAACGAGATGGTTGCCCGTGGAGAAGTGGGACCAATCATGCTGGGACGTGATCACCATGACGTATCCGGCACAGACTCCCCCTTCCGTGAGACGAGTAACATCAAAGATGGCTCTAACATCATGGCGGACATGGCGACCCAATGTTTCGCCGGAAATGCGGCGCGGGGCATGAGTCTCATCGCCCTCCACAACGGTGGCGGCGTTGGGATTGGGAAATCCATCAACGGCGGTTTCGGCATGGTGCTGGACGGCTCCGAGCGTGCAGGTCGCATCATCGAGTGTGCCATGATGTGGGATGTCATGGGCGGTGTCGCCAGACGTGCCTGGGCGAGAAACGACCACGCGGTGGAGACCAGTGCGCTCTACAACGAGAACTACAAGGGTGAGGGGCATATTACTCTGCCGTTCATCCCGGAGCAGTCTTTGGTAGATACGATTGTAGACAAATATTTCTAAGCAGATGGGGGCGGGGAGGCAACTCCCTGCCCTTAATCGAAACTGAGAGAAGGTAAATATGCGATATCAGTTTGAATTTAAATTAAGCGATGTAGACTATTTTGAATTTAACAAGTTTTACATCGAAAACGCAGCAACTCATAAGGACAGTTTGCTCAACAATCGATGGCTTTTGGGTTCGGCATGTCTTTTTCTATCCTTGTCAGCATTTTATGTATTTTCTGTAACTGGAACTCTTTTAACTCTAATCGTTGCGGTTTTTGCACTTGCCGTTTCTGCTGTATATTTAGTGGGACTTAATCGTTTTTTTGCCTCTATCATGATAAAAAGTGCGATGAAAAGGATGAAGAAGGATGGGAAGCTCCCTTATGGAAAGGATAATATAATCCAATTTGACGAAGATTCTATCATTGAATTTGCGGATGAAGCAGAGACTAAAAGAAAATACTCCGCCGTTGAAAAAGTAGTTTGTGGTAAATCGGCGATATACATATTCACTGATGCTGCACAAGCATATATTCTTCCGCTTTCAGTCTTTGGAGCAGAAACCCAGCGAAATGAATTTTTGACGTTTATTAATCGCAAAGTGGACGAAGCAAATCGTTGAGGCAAAACAATTTTGAATAGGAGAATCAAACATGTTAGATACAATTATTACAAACATTGGCACCCTAGTCACACCGGAGGGCAAGACTGCCCGTTGCGGCAAGGCGCAGGGTGAGGTCAAAACCCTCACAAACGCGGCCATCGGCGTGAAGGATGGCTTGATTGCCTACGTAGGCGAAGCATCAAACGCACCGGAGGCAAGAGAAACCATCGATGCGGGCGGCAGACTTGTTACCCCCGGCTTGGTGGATGCGCATACCCATCTGGTCTTCGGTGGCTGGCGGCACAATGAGCTTGATCTCAAACTCAAAGGCGCTTCCTATTTGGACATTCTGGCAGCAGGGGGCGGGATTTTGTCCTCTGTCCGCAGTACGCGGGCTGCTTCGGAAGATGAACTCGTAGAACGCGGGATTGCTTTCACAAAAGAAATGCTGGCGCACGGTGTCACAACGGCGGAAGCCAAAAGCGGCTACGGCTTGGACACGGAAACCGAGCTAAAACAACTCCGCGCCATCCGCCGTGTGAGCGAAGCACAGCCAGTTGACCTTGTACCGACTTTCTTAGGCGCGCACGCCCTGCCACAAGAGTATAAAGAGAACAGAGAAGAGTTCATTCGCTTAGTCTGCGAAGAAATGCTCCCAGCAGTGCAAGCGGCGGAGCTTGCGGAGTTTTGCGATATTTTCTGCGAAACCGGCGTGTTCACACCGGAAGAGACCCGTACTGTGCTAACAGCCGCCAAAGCGCATGGGCTGAAGCTCAAAGCCCATATTGATGAAATCGATGCATTAGGTGGCGCGGCAGTCGCGGCAGAGCTGGGTGCGGTTTCCACAGAGCATATGATTTCAAGCAGTGATAGCGGCATCGAAGCTTTATCAAAAGCGGGAACCGTCGCGGTGTTGCTCCCAGCGACAGGTTTTTATCTGGACAAAGGCTATGCTCCAGCGCGCAAGATGATCGATGCTGATATGGCAGTGGCTGTTGCCAGTGACTTTAACCCAGGGTCAAGCCCTAGCTTAAACTTGCAGTTCGCGATGATGCTTGCCTGCCAGAAATACCGCTTGACCCCGGAAGAGACCATCACAGCGGCAACTCTGAATGCAGCGGCGGCTTGTGATCGTGCCGAGACAGTTGGCAGTATTGAGGTTGGCAAAAAGGCAGACTTGGTGATCTGGGAGACAGATGCACTTAGCTATCTGTTTTATCGCTTTGGCTCGAACCTAGTGCATAAGGTAATGAAAGCGGGAGAGATGTACTAAGCGATTAAGAACCCAAAGCCTCCTTTTCCAACGGGACATCCTCCAGCCACAGCAATGCACGCAGACGTGACAGCTCCTTTAAAAAAGGAGCCAAAGAACACAAAAAGAGAGCCGCCCTCTAGCGGGCAGTTTGTCAAGGGATTAAAGGAGATTTATTCAAAAAGCCCAAAGCCTTAGCGGGACACAGTGTTATGCTAGGGCTTTGGACTCTTTTTATCTATGGTTAAACCACACTTAGCAATTCCTCGTCTATCATTTGCAGGAACATATCTTCATCTATAATTTGTATAGAGTGTCCGGCATTCTTTAACTCCACAGCTTTCTTGAATTTTCCGCTCGCGCCGTCCTTTACTATATGCAGATCTTGGACACCACAAATCAAGTAATCAACCTTTTTAGATACTGCTCCTGCGACATTCCCACCACCTCTGACCACAATTTTTGAGGCTTGTGTGCGTGTCATACTGGAAAGAGTCCCTGTAAACACAAATGATTTGTCTACGAAATCATCGTCTATGTGTACTAGCTCTGTATTATTTAGCTCTGAAATGGTAATTCGGGTTCGTTTTTTGCTGCTGTCAGCCGTGAGAATACGGAATGGCCGATAGTGTTGCTCAGAGCAATTTCCTAATTGGATTTTGTATGTTCCTCTCATCTCGTCAAAAGATGTTACAGAAAGTCTATTGCATAATTCTACGAATAACTGCGCACATACGGTTGCATCACTAACAGCATCGTGATGATTCAAAGGGAACCCGTACTCCGAAGCTAACCACTCTAATTTGTACAAGGTAAATCGCTTCGTGCGAATTGTGCAAGCCGATAGCTGCAAGCAAAGTCAAATTCCTCGTATGATCTATTGTAGCATCCTAACGCATGACGAAATACGCTTATATCAAAAGAAGCATTGTGTGCCACAACAACACGATTCTTGATAAACGGAAACAATTCGTGATACACCACATCGAAAGTTGGTGCATCATGTGTATGTATCTCTTCAATGCCGTGTAGGCTACTATTGAAAGGGTGATAATAGTTGGGCGTAGGCTTTATATACCAATGTCGTTTATCTACGATTGTACTATTCTTTACAACAACTAAACCCAAACTACAAGCACTTGATCTTTTTTCATTGGCTGTTTCAAAATTGATTGCGATAAAATCCATTTATAAACACCCCGCTTTTTACAAATTGCTATACGTTACTTAATCTATGTTTCGATTTGTACCATAAAAAATTCGTCCAGCCTCTAAGTGCTTCCTATACATACAGGCTGACGCGAAAAATAAATCCTCATGTGTGCATGACTTTGCGTCACTACACGCGATGTACCGACTGCAACAACCAAACACTTCAAAATTAAAAAGCTTTGATATTTCATTATTTAGGAAATCGACAGAATTCCCTATGTCTTCAATATTTACTCTGTGTTGCTTTTCTTCGGGGATATTTTTGTCAAGAGGCTGGAAGCGCACATATGAATCAAAAACTTTGCACAATATCGCCTTGACTTCGGAAGCGTTTCCGTTAAACAATGATGGCTTGAGTCGAACTATTATATTGTAATGGTCTTTGAGGCTTTTAAGGCGTTCTTCTTCAATGATTGCATCGTCAATATAGCGCGGATCAATTATAGCAAGAATCGCTTCGAAAGTATCCATGCTTATACACCTCCTACAATTTGTCTGAAATATTTTCCACTGTCCCTTTAATTATACAATATATCGCCGAAGCAGACCGTGAACTAACTGTAAATAAACACCTATTTCGTGTTGCCATAAAATATATGATAAGAAGTGTTAAGCTGCTCTTTTGCGTAACACTTCTCATGTTGATCTGGGGTTTCAGGGGTCGGCAAGCACCCATGATTTTGAACCAGCAGACTCAAAAGTCCCCGGCTGGGGGCGCACACCACTTTGTGGTGTGCGCCCCGATTGGTTTTCCAATCGGATTTGAAAATCGTGCTGAGAAGAGGGCGACGGCGTTCTGACTTTATGCCAAAACGCCGTCTTTTTTGTTTTTTCGACTTGTAATGTTTTTGGCCAAGCAATTTACCTGCCATATACAAAGCCACAGATTCACTGCAAATGAGCCACTTGCCCGATTGTGTTAGTAGAAGTCTATCAAAACCTCCCTTTACACAGTAACACCTGGGAGGCGGATCTCTTTCAAGCAAACACTTACTCTGCAGAAGACTTCTTATAGAAGCAATTTCCAAAGATCATAATCACAAGGAAAATCCCGCCAAACACAAGCAAACGTGTCCCCTGTGTACTAATCGCGGCATAGATGAGGAAGGCGCTGCCCGCCATTGCAAGCAGTGGCGCAATGAAGCGGTTAAACCCGCCAAGCGAGCGCTCCTTGAAGATGACCAGCAGATAGACGGGGAATAGGAAAAACTGGAAGAAAACCGGGATAAGATCAGGCAAGGAAAGATTAAACGTGCCATACCAACCAGCGAAATTGCCGCTGAACGCCAGCATCCAAAATGCAACCAACAGCACATAGAGCGCAGCGGAATTGTTTGGAATGTTCGTAACCTTGTCCACTTGTGCGAAAAGTTCCGGCCGCATCCCGCGCCCTCTGGCTGCAAGAGAGTAAAACGCGCGCTGACCGCCGATCATGAGACCGTTCAATGTCCCCAAACAGGAAATGACGATGAAGGCAATGAGCCCTGTCCCGGCAGCAGAACCGAACACGCCGGAGAATGCGACAGTGGTTCCGCCGGGAACACCCACCGCTTGTATCGGAGCTGCACTGAAAATGCCGATAAAATACAGGACGTAGACAGTCATGATAATGAGCAAGCCGCTTACCAATGCGATGGGAAGATTTTTCTTGGAATTTTTGATCTCAGAATTAATCGCAAGGACTGAATCCCAACCCAAGTATGCAAAAGCAGTAGAAAGTAGCGCCGCTAAAAAGGGATTAGTAGCCACCCTTTCAACATAATCAGAACGAAGATTTTCTAGTGTTGTGCCGTTAGCAAGACCGGCAATGGTTCCCACAATACCCATTAGAAGGAGAGGGATTAACTTGATAAAGGTCGTTGACACTTGGAATTTACCGGACAGTTTTTGCGCCAGCACATTGATGGCGTAGACTGCCATCAGATAGAACAGAGCCAAGGCATAGGTCTGACCGGAGAAGAATTGATTGACACCATCTGTATGCCAGCCAAAGAGCTCAATGGTAAATCGCGCGGAAACCCAAGCGAGGATACCCGACATGGTGGGATAAAACATCGTCGCCATAAACCAGCCGAAGAGATAGGCATAACGCTTCCCAAGCAGCGCCTCCGAGAAGTCCACCAGGCCGCCGACCCGCTCATGCCGCGAAGCCAAGACACCAAACACATAAGTGGCAGACAAAGCGATAAAGCCGCCCACAAGCCAAGCTGCGATGCCGATCCACATTCTGCCGCCTGCGTACGCAACGATTGCCTCATTACGGAAGAAGATGCCGGAGCCGATAACGGTTCCGATCACCACACAAATCGCCGTAAGAAGCCCATACTTCCGCGTTAATTGATTTTCCATAACACATATCACTCCCCATAAAACTATATCCTACTATAATATGACAAGGAAAAGGCTTTGTCAAACTAAAGTTATAAAAAACTGGAAAAACGAATTTATGCAAAATAACGAAAAACCGCCCGAAAGGGCGATTTTTCGCTGGTAGAAGGCAGCTTGCGCCGGGTATTATGCCTATTTAACACACAACTATTAAGTCCTTTTCTTTGCACTTATTTCACCTTTTCTAATTCCGACAGCCAATTTAACTTCGCCTACAGTAGTTTCGTTTCGTACTTCAAAGGACTTTCCCGGAATTAAAACCAAAAAATACCCTTGTTGCGGGTAAATTGTACATAAGGATTTACCGCTCTTCTGATATTTTGATATTCCATCCGCGCCATATATTATGATCCATAGCACAATTCGAATAGGCTGATTTAGGATTGATTTTATAGCTCTCACGCAAGTGATTATCTAAATCAGTAAAAAGCGTAAAAATCTCTGTTCCAACAAAATCCTTAATTTCAGCTTCTGATGGCTGATTTTCCTTGTTAAATACCTCATAGTTAAGCATAGACTTGCTCCTCTTTATTGTTCAACAAGAATCCATAACTTACAAACTCCATGTTCCGCCGATGTAAGCCTAATTATACGTCGCCTCAATCTTATTGATATCCCCAAGCTGATCAACCTCATGATCACCGATCATGCCTGTGAGCAAATAACGCTTGGAGAGCGGGTCTTGCACCAGCTCTTTGAGCACGCGGAACTGCTTGATATCCCCGGTCTTGCTCACATGCATCCGCGGACCGGAGCATGGCATGAGGATATCGCCGATTAAGATGTGATTATCATCCTTGAAGGAAACACGCAAATCCTGCGCGATCAGGTCGTTTACATGCTGCTCCAAATCATCCAAATCGATCTGCGGCACATGAGAGAAGCTGAGCAGAAATCCATGACGCACATCCCCGTGTGAAAACTCCCCTTCACCCTGCTCAATCAGATACCGTGCAGTCAGATCTTCCGCCGTGTGGCTCATGTGACGGTATTTGATGGAGCTATGCACAATCTTAGCGATGGCACCCGGCTCCGGTCCAAAGGCGTTGGGGCGGGTAATAATCACCTCTTCGCCGATGCCGATCAGCAGATGCGCATTCATTCGCATGAAGGGACGGATCAGGTCAAAATGCTCCACCACAACCCGCTTGCCCAAACCAATGGCTTCTTCAATGGCATCTGCCAGAACATGCATCTGCGTAAATGCCGCCTCAAAGTGGACATCGATATGATAGGTATGCGGACTGTAAAAACCCACATTGTCCTCCGCAGCGCTGAGGAGTGGAAGCGGACGAATATTCACACCCGAATCGTCATTGGTTAGCTCAAGCCCGGGGAACATCCCCTTGATGATCCCAGATTTCCCGCTACCGGGACTCCCCATTACGCCGATCAGATTATCAAAGGGGGAGAGATATTGCTGCGCAATCTGCACACCGAGATCACAAAGGCGCGCCAGTCCTCGGGGGGCGAAGAAGACGCTGTAAAGATGGTTGCGTTGCATACGATCTGAATATGGCATACTATTACCTCCCGAAATGTAGAAAATGCTTATACTATGAGGTGTCAGGATACGCCTGTAGGGGCGAACTGTGTTCGCCCGCGCCCTTACAGCTCCAGTCCATAAACTCGGCACAACTCACAAATCAAATTCCAAACCCAAGAGCGGCGCATGTTGCTGTGCACCATACACATCCGTCTCACCCAAAGCGCCGCTTGAGATCGGACGGCGGATTGTTACCTTAATCGCTTTGGCGGGGGCAAACTCCACGATGCCCAGCACGTCTACAGGCGAAATGCCGTAGAGCGTGCTGATCAGTGCCTTGTCAATCACTTTAGCATCAGCAACGCGCTGAAACCAATCCTCTGTCTTAAACATGATATCAAAAGTAAGCTCATAAGGTCCTGCATTTTTACTGCGAACCACATCGGTAATATCAGTCAGTTTCGTTTTCATCTGTAGGCACCTCCTATAAACTTACATATGTGACAGGGAACAGAGACGCAGGGTCTTTGGTGTGCAATAGATGATACACACTAAATTCATATACTGCCCCGCCCCGAAAATCACTGGGAGAGTAAGGGAATGCAAGATTCCCCGCAGTTGCCCGGCGGCCGGGATAGCCGTAGTGCAGCATGGTAGAACGTGCAAAGGCACAAATCGTGTCAGCGATTGCCTGTGTGGGCGCAGTCGCTTCGATGACAATCCCCAGCTCATGCACATCTGCGATAGTTGGAGTCGGCTCCAAATTCCCCATGACACCATTTTTACCATAGAGATGGACATGCAGATGGTAGTCCAACTGCAAATCTTTAAAATTATCTGCCACCCGCTCACGAACGGCATCCACAATTTCATCAATCCGGCTGATCATAATAGGGTCTCTTGTACCCGCAATGCTTACCGTGCGATAGCCGATGGGCTTCGCACCTTCCAGCTTGACGGTATAGCTCTTACTCGGCACAAACTTCGTCCCTCTGACACGGACACAAGAATCCGTATCTTGTATAAACTCGCAAGCAGTCAGGTCAAGGTGTCCGCCGGGGCCCGGGAGGATATAGGGGTCACTCTTCTCATAGAGCGTATGCGCCGCAACGGATAGTGTGGTACATTTGCGAGCTGGATTCAGCGGCTCTACCCGGAAATAATCATCCCCGATATAACCAATCATACAATCAGATCCGCTGCCGGGTGTGGCGGCGATAGACGCACACTCCAAAATCTTGCCTAGGTGCAGGGAAAGCGCCTCGTCATAGCCCTGCTTGATGGGCAAAGCCGCAAAGCAAGTGGGGTCATAAGCACGTCCCGCGATGATTACATCAGGTTCGCCTGTGAGGGCTTCAATAAATGGCTCAACGCCCATCTGTGCTACCACGTTTGTCGTAGCCGCTAACTCTTCGGCAGTCAAGGGCGGTGCAGGCTCAAGGGGTGTGATATTACCGCTCTTTAACTCCCCTTGCAAGAAGCCGTGATCAAGCTGTGAACCAATGAGTGCAAGCTTGAGAGGAAGACTGTGCTCCCGCGCAATCTCTTCCACAATCTCACGGCACCACGCCAGGTGAGAATCCCCACCGCAACCACCGGCAGAGCCGATGACAATGGGAATCTTCCGCGGAAATCCAGCGAGGATCATGATCTCCAAATCCCGCTTCACGGCATCTCGATCTGTGAAAGACACACCGGCACCCAGATAATACGGTCCTGGATCAGTAGACCCCGCGTCCACTGCGATGAGGTGCGGCTCACGCCGCATACCCTCTTCAAAGGAGGACACAGGGAAGCCATAGCCCAAAATAGCGGTTGGAGCTAGTATGCGAAACTCTTCTCTCATAAAGCTTACCCCCTTGCTCTTAAAATACTGCGGATGCGCTGCATCTCATTATAAACGATCATATACCCCTCGTCTACACCCATGCCGGGCTTTGCAAGCATCTGATCCGGCTTTGTCGCCATCGCCAGATTCACGCAAACCTGCGCCGAACGGTCTGTCTCATTGCAGGTGCCGCCCTGATAGGCACCAATTCCTTTGGCTTTGCAGTAAAGCACCGCTTCGACTGTATTGTGTACACTGCCCAGATCGGGGGTCTTCACCTGTACCATATGTCCCGCCCGATTATCTGCGAAGTATTTGATATCTTCCAGCGTATTACACCATTCATCCGCTACCAGTTGGACTGGGATTTTGCGCTCGTCAATCAAAGCCGTCAGTGCTTTGAGACATTGCATTTGCTTTTCCCGCTCTTCCACATCCATCGGTCCCTCGATGCGGAGCAAGAATGGCGCGGCAGCTTCGCCGAGAGTGGCGAGATAATCCGCCATCGCCTCAAAGTTTTCGTTCCCGAAAATCTGCCCGATGGTGCCGTAAACATCAATATGCAAAATCGGCTGATAGCTTTCATCTGTACGAAGCTCCAAAATGCGATTGCGCAGCCAAGTGACGTATTCCAGCAACAGCTCGCCTTTGCGACCAAGCTTTGCGTCCACATTGTTGATCAGCGCATGGGGCATAACCTGTGCGCCTTTGATGATCATCTTATCCGCACCATCATAACGTCCGTCGCCGGACTGGGAGAAGATAGGCACCTCGGCATCTGTGAGTGTAAGATCGTACTCATCCGCTACAACCTCAGCCATCAGGCGATGCTGTGCCTTGGCAACAGCGTCTAAAATCGCCTGAGAGACCCCATAACGGATTGCTGTGTGCAGGGGTTTACCCTCGATCTCCATGGTGTCAATTTCTGTTGCAAGACGGCGGAAACTGTTTGCCTCTTGTCCGATGAGGGTGGGGAAGATGTACTGTTCAATCACAGGGATAAAATCTTTCGCCAGAAACAGCGGGTCACGCCCGCCGGCACCGGAGTACTGTACCGCCGCACAGTCCCCCCAGGCAACTTGTCCGTCTTCTAAGATCAGCATCACGGAGATTGATTCTCCCGCTTGACGCACAGCGGTAAAACCGGGGGTTAGAGGCTCCCCTTGATAAGTGGAACCGTTTGCAACAGCGCCCGCCTTGATGGCGCGTTGATCGTCAAAATAAAATCCCGTCCGCCCGGGGGCACAAACTGCGTTTACAATTTTCATAATGGTGAATGCTCCTAATCTATATGTTTACTGAGGTGATATATGCGGAGACACACAGGCTCCTTTTCCAAAGGAGCTGTCCGCGAAGCGGACTGAGGATTGCTCTTTTCAATCCCATGTCCCCTTGAACCCGGAGAGAATCCTCCGTCAGGCTTCGCCTGCCACCTCCTTTGGAAAAGGAGGCTTTTAAAGGCATGGGCGTTACTACAACAAATGCCCACGCCAAGACGCGGGCACCTATTTATCACATATTCTTACTTCGGGCGACCCACAAGCCGACCCTTGCTGATTGCATACACATCGTCAATTACCATCTGGAAAGATGGCGTGCGCCCCTCGGCGCTTGCGCGTGCTGCGATCTTCTCTTTGTGGAAGTCCAGCAATTCCGGTGTGAAGGGAAGTTTGCCTGGATCAAAGATGCGGATGGCACCCTCATTATCCCGCGCAGGGAGAAGCTTTCCAGCGTTTGAGCGGCTCGGTGCAAAGGGAATATCCAACACACCCGCTTCAAATGCACGGACAGCGCCCACGGCAAGATCACCCTCGCCAAGCTCAAAGCACTTGTCAACGATGCAATGCACCTCTTTGGAGATAATCTCTTTCTCACAGTTGAGATTTTCAGAGACAAAGGTCTGATCATCCAGCATAGAGATCATTTGTTTCGTACAGCGAAGTCCTTGTGCGTTTGCTTCCATAGTCGGAATGCCCAGCGCTTCGTGGGGTGTCTTTACAATTACCTTTGTTGCCCGAGACAGGGCGGCGATGGTCGCGCCCCAAGAGATGACAGCAAATGCCCGCGCCTCATCCTGTGGGAATCCGCCCATCCATTGATGGAGTACGGTGGTCACCTGTACGTCACCATAGCCATACTTCTCTAGGTACTCGTCTGTAAGTGTCTGCAAAGTCTGAATCGCTGCGATATCCTGCACAAGATTACCGCATTGTCCATAGCCCACGGTGATGTTCTTCACGCCCTGCTCGGCGGCAAGCAAACTCTCAATAATCGCAACAGAGTGAGAAATACTTGGCGGCACAAGGGTACCGGTCAAGGGACCAAAAGGCTCACGATTGATGGAAACACCAGCCTCTTCATAGATGCCGGTAAGACGGTCTACATACTGCCAGTGGCGGATGGTGCTCGTGAGATCGGCGTTCTTTGAATAAGGGATGTTATAAGAAATCCCGCCGCCTTCGTTAGAGGAATAGCCGCCTGTATAGGCAATCTCAGACAAAAGCCGCGCATCCGGTGTGCCGTGGCGGATTTGGACAGGGGTGTCCAAGCTGTCCACGATCTGACGGCAACCATAGACTCCGTGGTTGACGGCAGGGAAGCCGTTTAACATGCTCTTACCGGAAGCGATGGACTCCTCAATCCCCCGCTGTGCGTTCTCAAAGCGATTGAGACGCGTGTAGCTGTCGATAGTGGTCGGCAACAAATCTGCCTCGCCCTTGTCTTGGAGATAAGTGAGCAGTTCAATATGCTCCTTAATCAGTGCAACACCTGCCCTGGGTTGGACAAGGGTTTTCCCCTCTGCCTTTGCCTTCAGCAGTTTCTTGGAGAAGCACTTGCTGTCCGGCAGGGTTTTGTGAAAGGCGATGCCAGCCTCGATGTCCACATCTTTCCCTGTGGGCCACTGTGCCAGTGCCTCTTCACGCTGTGCCAGAAATTCTTCCTCAGTGAGTCGTTTGTTTTTCAGTTCCATGCTCGGTAAGCTCCTTTTTCATTAAGGTGAGGGCAATATCCGGATGGATTTGCGAAAGCAAACCCATAGATGCGAGAATATAAGAACGATCAATATATATCTTAGCCTGTTTCGGTCTGAGCGATCTGGGATTTTGTTCATGAAACAAGGCGCCGGAGGCGATTTTTTCCGCTTCGGGATTATGCACAATCGCACCTCCGGTCAAAATCAGCTGTGAGACCCCAGTCAGATCCTTGCCTGTCTGAAGGGATACCGGACCTTGCGGAGTATACACCGTCTCAATCTGCCCCGCGTGCCGTGTGACTGCGGTAAGAACTGCCGTCGCCGCGAGGACACGATCCAGAGCGGCAAGTTCCGGTGTTTCCGGCAAGCTGTCAGGATGTGCGGTGAGTTCTGCAACAAGTGCTTCAACGGTTTCCACCGAAAGCCCCGCCTGTTCCGCGATGTGCGGGGTGCCAAACGCTTCTAAAATCCCGTGAATGCTATACCGCATCCCGATGTCACCCTCCACCGTCCGTTTGGAATAAGGTTCTGGTATCCCGCGAATGATGGTGGTGGGGTCTGTGGGACTTCCCTTTGCCATGGAATACACATCCGTCGTTGCTCCGCCCAGATCAGCCGCCAGCAATTCACCAATTCCGGCAGACTGCTTGGTACCTTTTGCCAGAAGCTCCATGGCAAGAAGCATGGCAGAAGGGGTAGGGATCAGCGGCAAGCTCATTTGCGCTGCCACTTGGGAGAGACCTTTTGCTTGGATAATCCGATCTAAAAACAAGTCACGAATTTGTGCCTGTACAGGTTCCGCATTGAGAGTTTCCAGACGCGGCATGACATTTGGTGTTACATAAAGCTCGAAGTGTTCAAGCAGTTTTCGGCATTGTGCGACTGCATTGCGATTCCCTGCAAGGACGATGGGGAAATTTGGCTCTAAATCAGAGATAAGCGCTGCGTTGTGAAGCAATACCGCCTCGTTCCCGCCATCTGTACCGCCTGTGAGGAGTAAAATGTCAGGTTTGAGTGCCGCGATCTCCTCGGCATCTTCCTCTGTGAGCTTATAGGCAAAGCTCCGAATCACTTTCGCCCCTGCTCCCAGACAGGCCATCCGCGCCGCCTCTTCCGTGAGAGAGGGTGCCAGTCCGCAGGCTACCATCCGGAGTCCGCCTGCTGCACTGGAGCAGGCAAGGCGATCTGTAAACCGGAGTGCACCAGTCTTTGCTTCCAGAATAGAGAGTGCGTGGTTTAGTCCCTCGGTCACATCTGTCTGAACGGTCGTATGCGCAGACGCTGTGCCTAAAATAGCAGGTTCTTCGAGATCTACAGCGGTCACCTTGGTATAGGTGCTGCCGATATCGATGCATAGGATGGTTTGCATATGTGCGTCCCTCCTAGGTGAGAATTAGCCTAAATCTTCCCGCAAGGCCACAATCGCCGTCTCCGGTGTAGTACCGGGGGGGAATACGCGATCAAAGCCCATCTCATGAAAGCGAGTTTCCACGGCACAGAAATCTTGCTTACCGACAACAATGTTTCCGCCTACATAGAGCAAAATGCCCTCAAGTCCGGCTTCATCGCATTTTTCCCGCAGACCACGGCAATCAAGTTCGCCGTGTCCGTAAAGGGAAGAGACAATAATCGCGTCTGCCGCCACTTCCAGTGCAGCTTCGATGTACTCCTCTTGGGAGACCATAACGCCCAGATTTGTCACATCAAATCCGGCAAGTTCAAAGGCGTGGGCCAGAATCTTATTGCCCACTGCGTGGACATCAGCGCCGATGACGCCAAGGACTAGCTTTTTTTTATCACTCATATTTACACCTCTTGATTCATTATCAATATGGTACTTCAGCTTGACCTAGAGCATGAAAACGAAAATCATCCCTACAAGGCATTATGCACCCAAGCGTGCGTTTAACACCTGCTGTATCCGATTTGTGAGAGACAAAAGAGACCCTTGATCCATCTCAAAATGATAGATCACAGTTTTGAGGCCTTCTTGCATAGCTTTCTCAATTTGGGCAAGCTCTTCCGGGGGACAAAGAGACTCATAAGCAGTCGGTAGAATCAAGGTGTCAACATCCTGTAAAAGTGCAGACATATCCGCGTGTTTTCCCCAACGAATTACCTGAGGTGGTGTGTCAAGACGCGCGTAGCGCGTACATGCCCGTTGGATAAGGCTGCCAAAACGCTGGCTTCTGCAAAGAATACCCACCTGGGCATCCCGCGGAATCCGCGCAAGCCGTGCCACAGTGTCAGAAGATAAGCTCATGACAACAGTAGCCAAAGGCTGATCCGTGTCAAGGCGTTCCGTAAGCGGCGCTAGGTGGGTAGTGGTAATCACAAGTAAATCTAGATCCGGCGCGAGTAAATCCGGCTGACGCAGGACATCATCTAAGAGATAGCTGCTTGCTTCCACATTGGGGAGAGGTGCAATTTGGCTGCAAATCTGAAGTAGTGCCTCAGGAGAGCAATCAATCACACCAATTTTAATGACAGGCCCCATTTCTTCCACCTCACGCAAGCGCAGATCAAAGAAAATCCGTGCCTCTTGCGGAGAGAGCCCCAGTGCCAAAATTTCACCCAAAGCGCGATCAACTGCCTGAATCGCCCGTTGCTTGCGGCTTTGTGTACCCGTGCCGGAAGCCGGGATCGGGGCTAGACCATCCGGTGCGGTGGGACGCACAAAGGTGCCACGCCCTTGGTGCATAACAATAAACCCCCGCCGTTGCAGCGTATCATATGCCTGCCGGACGGTGCCGATGGCAAGTCCGTTTTCCGTTGCCATCGCACGGACAGTAGGGAGTTTTGTCCCCACTGGCAAAACACCTTGCTGGATATCAGCGGTAAGTTGGGAAACAATCTGCTCATAAACAGGGAGAGAGCGCTTGGTATCAATTGTGATTTGCATCAGCGACCTCCTCAAGATTGTGTGAATGCACTAGCACAATCGAGAAATAAGTATAGCACAATTATATCAAAGATGCAGAATTTGTCAAGACAAAAGTTTCCCAAAACTGCCTGTTCCATGTCAGGGTAATTATATGGTATAATAATCGGTATGCTCTATAACATCGTCGACACCTGTAGGGGCAGACCTTGTGTCTGCCCCGCACCCTCAGCAGATAGGGCAGACACAAGGTCTGCCCTTACAATGTACTTATACACTGTCCAAACACCCCCAAGGAGGAACCATCATGTGTCACAACTGCGCGGAAAACAGCAAATATTGGGCACCTTTTGAGCAGGTGCTGCAAGATTTCAACGGCAGCCAAGCCGAGCTGATTCCAATCTTACAAAAACTCCAAGCCGCCTACGGCTATTTGCCGGAAGACGTGATTGCCCGCCTATCAGAACGGACGGGATTATTCGTTTCCCAAATCATGGGTGTTGCAACATTTTACTCCCAGTTTCGCCTAGAGCCTGTGGGCAAAAATGTGGTCAAGATTTGCTTCGGCACAGCCTGTCACGTCATTGGTGCGGAAAATATAGCAGATGCCATCTGCCGTGAGTTAGACATCACACTCGGCGGTACAACAGAAGATCGGCTGTTTACCGTAGAGTCTGTCGCTTGCATCGGCTGCTGCTCTCTCGCACCAGTGATCACCATCAACGAGGAAACCCACGGTCGGCTCACACCTGAGACGGCGCGGCAAGCGATTCGAGACTTTAAGGCGCGGGAGGTGCAGGTATGAAAAAAGTAATCATCGGTCTCGGATCCTGCGGCATCGCAGCCGGCGGACTGAAAGTGAAAGATACACTAATCAAACTCGCCCAAGAAAGGGACATTGACCTCCAAATCGGCGAAACAGGCTGTATGGGCATGTGTTATACCGAACCCATGGTGGAAGTAGAAGCAGACGGCAAGCGCGTGATTTACGGTAGTGTAGACGAAACCCGCGCGGCGGAGATTTTCAAGAGCCATATCTTAGAAGATACCCCGCTAAATGAAGCGATAGTCATTGACTCTGACGGTGATGGTGCTGAGCAAAACTTTCTTGCTCGCCAAGTGCGCATCGTTTTAGAACGCTGTGGTGCGATTGATCCGGAGTCATTAGAGGATGCACTCCAAATGGACGCATACAAGGGGCTGGAAAAGACCCTCAAAGAAAAGACCCCGAAAGAAGTCATAGATGAAGTGCTAGAGTCCGGACTCAAAGGGCGCGGCGGTGCAGGATTCCCCACAGGTATGAAGTGGAACTTCGCCGCAGGCTACGCGGCGGAACAAAAATACATCATCTGCAACGCCGACGAGGGCGACCCCGGTGCTTTCATGGACAGGAGCATCTTAGAGGGAGACCCCCACAGTGTCCTCGAAGGGCTCATCATCGGCGGCTACGCCATCGGCGCGACAGTGGGCTACATTTACGTCCGCGCAGAATACCCCATCGCCATCCGCCGCTTGCAGATTGCCATCGAACAGGCGCAGGCGCGGGGGTTTTTAGGAGAAGACATTTTCGGCTCAGGTTTTGATTTTAACATCCGCATCAAAGAGGGCGCAGGGGCTTTCGTCTGCGGAGAAGAAACAGCGCTGATCGAATCCATCAAGGGCAATCGCGGTATGCCCCGCATTCGCCCGCCCTTCCCAGCGGAGTGCGGACTTTTCGGAAAGCCAACCAACATCAATAACGTAGAAACTCTAGCCAACATCGGTTGGATTATCAGACATGGTGCAGATGCATTTGCAGCATACGGCACCGAGGTGAGCAATGGTACGAAGGTGTTCGCCCTAGCAGGCAAGGTGAAAAAGGGAGGTCTTGTAGAAATCCCCATGGGTATACCCATCCGCGATGTGGTCTTTGACATTGGCGGCGGCACCTCTACTGGGAAAGCCTTCAAAGCAGTTCAAATGGGTGGTCCATCCGGCGGCTGCATTCCGGCTGACAGGACAGACACTATTATCGACTACGCCCCCCTCGCTGAGACAGGTGCCATCATGGGTTCCGGTGGCATGATTGTTCTGGACGAAGACAACTGCATGGTAGACATTGCGAAATACTTTTTGCAGTTCACCCAGTCCGAATCCTGCGGAAAATGCACTTTCTGCAAAATCGGCACAAAGCGGATGCTGGAAACCTTAGAGCGCATCACCGAGGGGAGAGGCGAAACAGGCGATATTGAGAAATTGGAACATCTGGCGTATCAGATTAAAGGAAATTCCCTCTGCGGACTGGGACAAACAGCGCCCAATCCGGTGCTCACAACCCTTCGTTACTTCAAAGATGAATATATCGCCCACATCAAAGAGAAAAAATGCCCCACAGGGCAGTGTAAGGCGCTGATTCATTTCGAGATTGGCTCCAACTGTATTGGCTGTACCATCTGTGCGAAAAAGTGCCCGGTTGCAGCCATTGGGGGCAAAGTAAAAGAACTGCACATCATTGACCAAGACAAGTGCACGAAATGCGGCATCTGTAAAGAGGTCTGTAAATTCGATGCAATCACCGTAGAATAGGAGGAGACGCGCATGAAACTTATAATCAACGGAAGACAGTGTACCGTTCGCCCTGGACAAACAGTGCTGGAAGCCTGTCGTGAACACGGTGCCTTTATCCCCACTCTCTGCCACGACCCGCGTCTCAACCCGCTGGGAGCCTGTATGATTTGCCGCGTAGAGATCGAGGGGCAAAGAGGCACTCCCTTAGCTTGCGGTACCACCGTAGCGGAGGGTACGGTGGTCACCACCGAGTCTGATGCAATCCGTGAGTCAAGAAAAACCTGTTTGGAGCTTCTTGCATCCGAACACTTTGGCGATTGCACTGCACCCTGCACACTGGAATGCCCCGCGCAGATGGATGTGCAGGGCTATATCGCCCACATTGCAAAGGGCGAATACAAAGAGGCAATCCGCCTGATGAAAGAGACAAACCCGCTGCCTGTGGTTTGCGGCAGAATCTGTGTGCGCACCTGCGAGAATGTATGCCGCCGTAATCTGCTGGAGGGAACCCTTGGCATCGCTTATCTCAAACGCTTTGCAGCGGATATTGACCTAGCGCAAGAGACACCGTATCTCCCAAAAAAACAGCAAGCCACCGGCAAAAAAGCTGCCATCATTGGAGCGGGACCTGCGGGACTGACCGCCGCTTGGTATCTCGCCCAGATGGGGCATGAGGTGGTCATATTCGAGCGGCAAGAACAGCCCGGCGGTATGCTACGCTACGGCATCCCATCCTATCGAATGCCTCGGGAGACTTTGGATGCGGAGATTGACATCATCAAATCTCTGGGTGTCACAATCCACTTTGGCATAGATTTCGGCAAAGATATCACCGCCAAAAGTCTCAAGGCAGAGGGATATGACTCTATCTTACTCGCTGTCGGCTCACAAATCGGCTGGGCGTTGGGACTTGCGGGGGAAGAGGACTGCTCCAAAGTACTCATCGGTATAGACTTCCTCGGCTCTGTGACACGCGGCAACCAGCCGGACTTTACAGGTAAGAAAATAGCTGTAGTCGGCGGCGGAAACACCGCCATGGACTGTGCGAGAACTGCCCTGCGCCTCGGCGCGGAACAGGTGCAACTCATCTACCGCAGAACCGTTGCAGAAATGCCCGCAGACAAGATGGAGATTGAAGAAGCGCAGCACGAGGGCGTGATCTTCACCTGTCTCACCAATCCAATTGCCGTATCCCAAGCGAAGGATGTGGTCAGCCTGACTTTCACTGGAATGGAACTAGGCGAGCCGGACGAGTCCGGCAGATGCAGACCAAATCCTGTGGCGGGTTCGGAGCATACAGTGGACTTTGACTATGTGATCTCCGCCATCGGACAAACCCAAGATCTGAGTTTCATCGGCACAGACTGTGATCTGGCAGTAAACCGCAGCCGTATCCTTGCGGACACGCACACAGCGGTTACAAATATAGATGGCATATTCGCCGCAGGGGATGTTGTGACCGGTCCCCTCACTGCCATCAAAGCAATCGCAGGCGGCAAACGCGCGGCACAGGCCATGGATCAGTATATGAATGGTGCCCAAATCACGAGAGAGTGGGAAGTCTATAACCACGTCCGTGCAAAATCCCTAGACGAGCTAAATCCGGCGGCGCTCAGCCATTTGCCAAAGATCGATCGCGTACTTATGCCTGTCCTATCGGAGGTCGAGCGACAGCACAACTTCAAGGAAGTGGAGCGGGGCTATACGGAAGAACATGCCAAACTCGAAGCATCCCGCTGTCTCAAATGCGGCTGCGCCGATGTGGAAGAGTGCAAGCTCCGTGAATATGGAACCCTCTATCAAATCGACCAGTTTGCACTAGCAGGTGAGATGACAAAGCACCCGCTTGACGAGAGCCACAAATATATCATCCGCGACCGCAACAAGTGCATCATGTGCGGGCGTTGCGTCCGAATCTGCGCAGAAACCGGTGCTGGTGTGCTAGGCTTTGTCGGACGTGGATTTGATACCACAGTTGAGCCATCGTTTAGCGTACCCCTCGGCGAAGAGAAAAACTGCACCTCCTGCGGACTCTGTGTCTCCACCTGTCCGGTGGGCGCATTGGTGCCAAGGGAAGATGTGGAACTGCCAACGGATGCCTACCTTGATGTGGAAGACATGCACCTGACCCCAATCGCAGATGCGTTGAAGCAGATCAACTCGTAGGAGTCACCACCCTAAAAGCCTCCTTTGAAGAAAAAAGCTTGGGGCAACGAAGCATCAGATTCGACAATTTATATGCGAAACAAGACGTACCGTTGTCGTGTTTCGTGTGGTATGATTGACTCAAACTCAAAAGGAAAGGGAGTATCAACATGAAAATAAGCCCATATCTGTTTTTCAATGGAAACTGCGCCGATGCCATAGCGCTTTACGAAAAGGCTTTTCGCGTGAAGGCAGAGTGTATGCCAAATGAAGAAGCAGAAAACCTGATTGCTCACGCACAACTTGAAGTCGGCGGTGATTCGATTATGCTCTGTGACACAGAACAGCCCGTCCGCTTTGGCGATAACATGATGGTAACAATTCAGTTTGGTGAATCTGAAGCAACAGCGGTAAAAGTAGCTTTCGACACTCTGAAAGAAGGCGGACAGGTGATCATGGAGCTCGAAGAGACCGAATGGAGCAAATGCTTTGGCCTTCTGACCGATCGCTTCGGCGTGAAATGGAACATGTGCCAAAGTGCATAGCAGACTACACAAAATAAGAAGATACAGAGGTTTGAAATGAGTACAGAAAACTACCAGTTTGAAGATTTTCTCATGAATGTAAGCGATGACTACAAGGATTTCGTTTTAAAAATAAATGAGACATTGTTACAGGAGGGCTGCAAGGTCAAAGTCGGCTCTTCCAAAACGAACCTATTTTCAGTAAAATACACCCAAGGCAGAAGGGGTGTGTTCAACTTTATGCTCCGTAAAAGAGGAATGAAGGCCAGTGTGTATGCCGCTAATTTTGCACAGTATCCTGAAGTGCTAAACAGCTTGCCCGAAAGCATGGTAGCGCAAATTGCAAAAGCATCAGCTTGCAAAAATATGGAGAGTGCCCCTGCCTGCTGGGACGGATGTATCGGATATGATATTCCCATAGGGGGAGAGCAATATCAAAAATGTAAGTTCGGCTGCTTCCAATTCAACGTTGACGCAGAGAGCATGCCCTTTTTGCTCACACTGCTTGAGAGCGAACTCAAGGCAAGAAGCGCCGCATAAGGCATAGAACTAGGAAGGATGATCTCATGATAAAAGGCATTTCCTTGACCCACCTTTTTGTCGATTGTCAAAATCCCCAAAACCTGCGAGAGTTTTACCACAGACTCACAGGCTGGAAGAAAGAGATCGTATACGACACGCCGGGTCTGGTTACAGAAAGCGGCCTCTTCATTCTATTCACAGAGTGCGATGTCCCACATATCCCGCCTGTGTGGCCCGAAAGAGAAGGAGAGCAGCAAAAGCAAATGCATTTCGACTTTACCGTGGAGGACTTACGCACAGCAGTTGACGAAGCCATCGAACTAGGAGCAACAAAAGCACCCGATCAATACGGAGACAATCTCTGGGTCACCCTGCTCGACCCGGAAGGACACCCATTTTGTTTTGGCGTAGATGAATAGCAGAAGCCAAGGAGCATAAGACATGAACAAGCACGAAGCCTTAGGACTAAGAGACCCCAAAGCGCCGCCAACAAATGAGATAGTAGAGCAAATCTTGGGTGACAGCTATCCCGCATACGAAATATTCCAAGAGAGCTTGCCCCACCTCGAAATAGAGCAAGAATGGCAGTGGTATACGCCTTACAAGGCGTGGTTCGCAAGAGGGCAGCATTGGTGGACAACGCCGCGGGGGACAAGAAAAGAGAAAAACCTTTATTGGCTCTATGTGTACGAGGGACACTTCAGCCTAGCAGTTTGGTTCAAGGAAAAGAATCGCGCGGAAATTCTAAATGCCGATGTGAGCGAAAACACAAAACAATTGATTCAAGCTGCCAAGACAATGGGCAAGCTGCCCACCTTCCCAGTGGTATTCGATATAAGCACGACCGAACCTTTTGTAGACATTTACGCATTGTTAGACTGTAAAAAAAGACTGGAGAAATAAAAAGTGCCGGTTGAAGACTATTACCTTCAATCGGCACTTCCAATTCACGTAAGTCACTCCTCATAAAACCCCTTGGAAATCATTGCAATACTAAGCGTCTCCGACCAGCGAAAGGCATTTACAAGCATAGAAAAAATAGGTCGAAGGGACAAGAATCCCACTCGAGCGCCTCGTACCTGAAAAGCAAGCCGCGCATTCTGATACTCCTGCTTCATATGCGGCAGCAAGTGGATGGCACAAAGCATTCCATAAGCAAACTTCCGTGGGAGCTTTGCCTGTGTTTGCAGACTTTTGACCAAATCGTAGGGGTCTGTCGTCTGAGAGAAAAGCAGTCCTAGCCCCACAAAAGAGAGCAAGCGGGTTGCCATGTTGAGACCACTTTGCGTAGATTCCGTTGAAACACTCCCAAACCGCCCGGTAGCGCCCCCGCCGAAAAGGGTACCCATCATGAACAGACTTGCCGCGAGGACTGTAACGGGAAGCAGAAATTTAAGCGCCCGCAAAAACCTCCGGGGCGGCGCGCCGATGAGCAGCAAAAACATACTCCCGCCAAAGACCCACACATTGAGCCAGAAAGAATGGATGAATGTGATAACAGTCGTAAAGACCAGCAGAAACACGAACTTATAAAAGGGATTGAGTTTCAGCAAAAAATCAGACATGAGAAGAATCCCCCAGTCGGATGAGTTGATGGGAAAAGTGTTCCGCCAAATGCTCGTTATGTGTTGCATAAATCACGGTGAGTCCTTCCCGCGCCTTTTGCAGCAGAAGCGCCATGATGGCGCAGATGTTCTCATAATCTTGCCCATATGTCGGCTCGTCTAAGAGTAAAATATCTTGGGAGCCGGCGATCATAGACAGTACTGCCAAGCGCCGCTGTTGCCCTTGGCTGAGCAGATAAGGGGAGTAGTTGCGGTAAGATTCAAGCTGAAATAAGGCAAGCAACTCCCGGGTTTTCTCTTCTTTCCACGCCTCACTTTGCTTTGGGTGCCAGCGACTCACACTAAAGCGAATCTCTTCCCAAACAGAAAGCGCCAGAAACTGATTGGCGGGATTTTGAAACACAATACCGCACTTAGAGAAGATCGTTTTTTTGCGGAGTTTTGCCAGATTTTCACCGCCAAGCGTAATCTCACCTTGAAACTTATACTGCTTGGTAAGCGTCTTGAAAAAAGTTGTTTTCCCCACACCGCTTTTCCCCACAATAGCATTCAGACTGCCAGCCGCAAAGTTCATATCCGGATAGCATATATCGTTTATACGCAGATCACGCGTTACAAGAATCGGCGCTGAAACAGCAGGTAGTTCTGGGGTGACATCGAAAACTTTAGGCATCGTACCATCTAGAGATAAGATGTTGTGATATACGCCCTCCCAAAGAGACACATTGTGCTCGATGGCAAGCACGGTGACAGGCAAGTCCCGAATCAGAGCAATCAGCTCCTTGGCAGAAGCAGTATCAATATTCGCAAACGCCTCATCCAAGATAATACAGCGAGAGCCGATTGCCAAGATACAACAAAGCGCACACTTCTGCTTCTCCCCACCGGACATGGCATGAAAGCTCCGCGTCAAGAGGTGGCGGACACCGATCGCATCCACCACCTGATCAATCTGATCCGTGCGCTCGGATTCAGGCGAGCCAATGTTTTCCAGACAGAACAGCAGCTCATTCTCCAAGTTGTTCATACAAAACTGCAAGTCCGGATTTTGAAACATCATCGACACATAGAGAGCCCGCTTGTCAGGTGTAAGGGTATGAATGTTTACATCATCCCAGGTAACCTCACCCTGTGGCAGAAAGCCGCAGTTCTCCGGATACAGTCCTGAGAGGATATATGCCAAGGTTGACTTCCCAGAACCACTCTTGCCGGTTAGAAGGGTGATCTCTCCGGTAGGCACCTCGAAATCCAGATTCTCGAAGACAGGCTGTTTTGCGTTTTCAAAATATTGAAAGGTAAGTCCTTTTGCTCTAAGCATCTAGCTTTCCCTGATATCTGGCGGCAAGGGGATAAGATTTGAGTACACCCGCCTGCGCCAAGCGATCAGCGAGGAATTTAGAAACCACACCGCTGATCACCAGCGCACTGATGAGACGAATGACAAAACGTGTCGCGACAAAGCCAAAGTCCAAATCCATCCAAAGCCCACGATACCAAGCGAGAACAAAGCTAAAGACTGTCACAGAAGCAGCCGCAAGAAGTACCGTCAGCAGATTCCAGCGCTTGTAACGGAAGAGCGCAAAGATCACTTCCGCGCCAAGTCCCTGCACAAAGGCAGACACCACAACAGTCCCCGCAAAGGCACTGCCCATCAGCACTTGAATGAGTCCGGTCATGGTGCCAACCACAACCGCAACACCGGGCTTTTGCATGATGTATGCCGAAAAGATGGCGGAGAAGAAGAAGATGCCAAACACGAACTCAATGGCAATGTCTCCAAATCCAAAAGGTGCCACAAGGGGCGTGATGGCGAAGATCACAGAGTGTACAGTCGCAAAGCAAACAACGGCAAAGAGCACAGAGATGAGACTTGCCAGAATGACATCTTTTAGCTGCCAAGCATAGAGATTCCACAAAGATTTTTTCATAATAAATTCCTCCTTATTTTGTTGGACTATTGATAGATAATGTAACTTGGAGCACGTAATGCTCCAACTGTGCCTCGGCATACGCCAAGATTGCATCGAAAGTATCAAACAAGTCTTGCACATCGCCGAAAAGCTCCGCCCCATAGCGGGACGCGGTCTGATACAATTCACACTGTTTGGTAAGACCCACCACATGGGAGACATGCGCCGCATAGTCCACGATACCAAGCGGATAGAGCGCAATTCTCGCCCGCACATCGTAGGGGCGAACTGTGTTCGCCCGCGGACGACCGCCAACCCCCACAACATCGCCGGGACAGCCATTCTGTGTTTGCGGGCGAACGCAGTTCGCCCCTACAGGGTCATCGGGACAGCCGGAAAATGTCGCCTCCATTGTGATGTGCGTTTCCTCATCATTCACCTGACCAAACGCCGATTGCAATGCGTCCAACACATGGATCCTGGCTCCACGATAGGTGGTGGATAGCGCATCTGTTCGGCTTTGGACGTGATCCAAGTTGACCTGCCCCAGTGCGCCTAAGATGTGCGCTGCATAGTCATCGCACATCACAGAGAGCGAAAAACGGCACTCTGTCTGCATAAAAAAATACCTCCCCTCAGAATAAAATCCCAAGGAACAGGTACGAGTACACTAACGCAAAATAGAATTGAAACAATCACTCCCTACGAACTTGACGGTTATCGTCAAGCGGCTCTAAGGTGAGCCGATTCTTGTTAGGCAAGAACCTCATCGTTGGTATTATCCAAATCAGGTTAGTGGGTTGAGGCTAAAAAACCTCTCTCAGCCGCGAAGCAGCACCCCAGGATTATGGGTACAGCTTAGCAGATTGCGATTTGTTTGTCAAGCATCTTAGTGGAAATTGTGATGGGCTTGTGATAGAATGGGTGGCGTAAGAAAGCTTATAGTAGAGTGTGCGGATAATTTTGAAAGGGGAGCAAGAAATGAAACGATGCTTATCTATCTTCTTAGCAGTCCTACTTTTCTTGGGAGCGGTACTCCCAGCGGCAAGTGCAGTGGAGGCGGAGTTTACCACAGAGCCGATGGTTGCAACGGGAAGAGGGCATACTCTAGCACTCCGGAGAGATGGTACAGTATGGGCTTGGGGATCTAATTTTGATGGTCAACTTGGTGATGGCACGACAACAAACAGTTATACACCTGTGCAGGTGCAAAACCTTTCTCGTATCACGGCAGTTGCGGTAAGAGGTCTTGAATCCACAGCGCTCCGAGATGATGGCACTGTCTGGACTTGGGGAGAAGGCTTTTGGGACGGATACTCTCAGGTTAACCATCTCATACCGGTACAAGTACCCAATCTTTCCAATATCACTGCAATTGCAGTGAGCTTAGGATATCGCTCGATCGCACTTCGTGACGATGGTACTGTTTGGGCTTGGCACGCTGATGCTGGTGTTTGGCAGCTTGGCGAAAGTCTTTCCGGTGTCATTGCAATTGCGGAAGGTTGGCAGCATATTGTGGCACTTCGAGATGACGGTACTGTTTGGACTTGGGGGCTAAATAATTCTGGACAACTTGGCGATGGTGCAAGAGTGTGTCGTGATACGCCTGTTCAGGCACAAAACCTTTATAATATCACAGCAATTGCAGCAGGATGGCGGCACAGCGCGGCGCTCCGAGAGGACGGCACTGTCTGGACATGGGGGCGTAATGCGTATGGTCAGCTCGGCGATGGCACGATAATAAACCGTCACACACCCATACAAGTACCAAACCTTTCCAATATCACAGCAATTGCAGCAGGGGAGAATCATACCATAGCGAGCCAAAATAAGGGTGCTATCTGGGCTTGGGGGCTTAATTATGGTATGCTTGGAGATGGTACGACAACAGACCGCCATATGCCAACTCAAGTACAAAATCTCTCTAATATCATAAGCATTTCTGCGAACGGATGGCACACCGTAGCGCTCAAAGACAATGGAACTGTCTGGGCTTGGGGGTCTAATCTTAATGGCCAACTCGGTGACGGCACCGGACCTTATTGGTCAGATGAGGTAGGTGACTGGATTGTTTACGACCGCCTCTCCCCCGTCCAAGTCCTAGGCCCCAACGGCGTGGGACACTTCAGCCTAACCGAAGACACCCCCTTCGCTTTCATCTTCAACGACATCCCCCGCACCCACTGGGCGCGGGAAGCCGTCACCTTCGTCTATGAGCGGGGTCTCATGCAAGGCACCACCGCATCCACCTTTGCCCCCAACGCGAGCCTCACCCGCGGGATGGTGGTGACCATCCTCCACCGCATGGCAGGCGAGCCGACAGTTGCGAGCCGTCCCGCATTCAGCGATGTCCCCACCGGAGCGTGGTTCAGCGATGCCATTGCTTGGGCAGCCTACCATGAGATCGTGACAGGGGTAAGTTTCGATACCTTTGCCCCCAATGCCAACATCACAAGAGAGCAGTTTGCCACGATGCTATACCGCTATGCGGAGATGATGGATTTCTCCACCGAAGTCTTGGACAACTTCGACCTCACAGCCTCGCCGGACTACGATCAAATAAGCACATGGGCGGAAGCGGCGATGACTTGGGCGGTATACAATAGCCTGATCACAGGAGCAGATGCCCAAGGCACATTGAACCCGAATGGTACCGCAACGCGAGCCCAATGCGCCGCAATTTTGCAGAGATTCGTTTTAGAGTTTAAGTAAAGGAGAAGACGCAAATGAGCAGCTACAAGTACCAAATCTATGTCCCTGGCGGCAACAAAACAGCACTGGTCTTCGGTACAGACGGTCTCGAAACAGACATCACACGTCGTTGCACGATTCAGGACAGAATCCTAACACGCCACGCAAATGACCCAGACGGCGAGGTGGAGCAAGTGGGCTTTGTGGCAGTGGACGGTGCAGCACCCACCCTCATCATGGCAGGGGGTGAGTTCTGCGGCAATGCCACCCGTACGGCAGCGGCGTACTATCTGCGAGACAAGCCAGGGGAGATCGAGATCAGTGTGTCCGGTGCAAGCAGAAAACTCCGCGCCGGTAGACGTATCTCGGGTGAGGTCTGGGCGGAGATGCCGGTCTATGAAAGCTTAAACGAAGCGGTCACATCCTTGCCCAACGGCAGCTATTGGGTGCAAATGGACGGGATATCTCACCTAGTTGTTCCCCAGCGCATCGCGGTACCGATTCTAGATCAGATATTCACCTGCACACAAAAAGCAGATCAGCTGCGTATTGCGGTTGACCTATTAGAGCAGACAATCGCGCAAAACAAGCTACCAGTAGGCGATGCCTATGGCATCATACTCCTTGAGAACACAGTGGACATGCTCACCATGCACCCCTTCGTCCATGTCAAAACGGCAGGCACGACCTATTACGAGTCCGGCTGTGGAAGCGGCGCAATGAGTGTGGGACTTGTAAGCAGTCTACTCCGCAGTGAAAGCGTGAAGCTCGCGCTTGTACAGCCATCCGGCAAGGTGATCTCTGCCGATGTGGAGCGACTAGAGGGCAAAGTACGCGGCAGAATCTCAGGTGCTGTCGATTATGGGGGGATTTACGAGCTTTGCGATTGATAACAGATTGGAACGGGCGGGAAACCCCCGCCCCTACAAAATATAATCCATAAAAAGGAGACAACACAATGACTTTCGATGTATTTCTAAATTTCGACGGTGACTGCCGTCAGGCAATGGAGTTCTACACCAGCGTATTTGGACTGAAAACTCCAGACCACATCATGACCTACGACCAAATGCCAGGCGGCGACTTCGGCGCAGGGAACGAAGGGCGCATCCTGTATGCAAACCTGCCCATCTTCGGCTGCAATGTCATGTTTTCCGACTGCCCCGCCGGAAGCCCCTTTGTGAAAGGTACCAACATAGCCCTCACCCTCGGTACCCCCAGCGCAGATGAAATCCAGCGGATTTTCAACGCCCTAGCAGAGGGCGGTGAGGTGGCGATGCCCCTTGGGCAAACCTTCTTCAGCGAGCTATACGGCATGGTGACGGACAAGTTCGGCATCACATGGCAATTGAGCCAGACTCCTTTGGAGGACACGGAATAGTTCCCGCAGAAAAGCAAAAGGTTCGATAGCTTTATGGGGGCGGTTGTCAAGGGACAAAAGGATATTTCCTCGAAACATTCAAAGTCCTAGTATGATGTGGTGTCATACTAGGACTTTGGTTTGTAGTGTTGTAGAAGATCTCGATGTTCAGAAGTTGGGTGGCGAGTAGCCTTTAGGTCTGGAAATGCGTATACACTTGTGATGATGTTGTGGTTTATATACCTTTTTCCTCAACGTATTTCTTTGCTTTCAAAAGCTGGTTCTCAAACCCAATTAAATGTCCATCACCATACAGAGATTCATTTTTGATAAAATGTCTAATCAAAGAATCTACCGCCTCATCATCAAATGAAACCAAGTGTTCTTCAGGAATGTGTTCTTTAGGAGCGTAAAAAACACAAGAGTATGGCGACAAAATAAAAAACAAACCACTATTGACCCCTATAAAATGGGTAGTCGAGAGTAAGAACGTGGATTTACAAGCTTTTGGGAGAATACACAAACTTACCTCTAGGTCTAAGCCTTGGCTTGGCAGTTTTTCAAAAATTTGCTCGCCATAGCCAACAAACTTATCAAAGTTTTCATTTATAAACTGAGCATATAGGGGAGCAGGAAATATATCCTTGAATACGCTTTTTGCTCTGACATCTTCTTTTGCATTGTTCGTGCGTATCCATTGAGCAATGATCCAACCATATGCTATTTTCTTAATTTCATTTGGGTTCCAAGAGAAGCCAGTGCCATCATTACGATATTTTTCAATATCGCTCGACAAGCGTCCAATCTTAGTTTCGATTTTGCCGCTCAAAAATTTTTCTATGTTTTTGGAATAGTAAGCTTCTCTAGTATTATAAGTAGCCGCTTTTCCATGGATAATTTTATTGCTCTTCAAATCCAAAAATTTTATATTTCCATTTTTAGAAAATTTCAACAAAGTCGATTTCGGTAGTGATATGTGGTCTGGCATTATTGCCTCCTTGCTTAAAACGTCAGCAATTTAAAAGAACATGGCGGGAAGTGTTAAGTCGCCCTTCGGCTTAATGCTTCCCGTCATGTTGACCTGGGTTCAGGGAGCGGCAAGCCACCCTGATTTTGAACTGCCAAGTTCAAAACGCCATCAGGCAGAGCGCACACGTTCGTTAGAATTGAACTGTAATAGTAGTGGCTTATCAAAACCACCCTTTACAGCATAAGCCATTTGTTGCCGGACTTTTTACGTAAGATGCACATCATCCCGCCTCCACAAAAGGCAAGACTTCAATCCGATCTCCGAGGGACAAGGGCGTATTGATCCCGCCCGTGGGCATGAGCCCTTTGCCGTTGACCAGAATCAAACAGGTCTCATCACCAAGCAAAAAGTCTTTGAGACCTTGCCCAAAATGATCGCCAAGTGTGTCAATCAAGCTACGTACACTTGCACTGTCCTCGACTGCAAAAGACTGCTCGCCCCCTGTGTGTCCAAGCGCATTGCCATAGAATAAAACTGTCATTTCAAAAAACCTCCCTTATCAGCCTATGCCGCAGACCGGGCATGCTTCACTTTTTTGCACGTCAATCAAATCAGTGCGCATACGCAAACCATCATACAAAAAGAGCTTGCCCCGAAGCGGATTGGGCAAACCAAGCAGTGTAAGCAGTGCAAGATTTGCCATAGCCACACCGATAGTACCCGCAGTAGTACCCAAAACGCCGGTATTCCTTTTGTTGGAACTTCTTGTTGGGAAAATACAGTTCAAACAGGGCAAATCCGGTGGATGTGAGTACAACACACTGCCCGAAAATCCATTCACCCCGCCGTCAATATAAGGTGTGCCGAGAGACACGCAAGCTTGATTGATCGCAAAGCGCGTCTCAAAGGAATCCACCGCACCCAGCACAAGGTCATATCCGCCAAGGAGCGTACGCGCATTTTCCACGGTCAAGCGTTCCTTATATGCCAGAATCTCAATCTCACTGTTTTGTGCGATAAGCGTCTCAAGTCCAGAGTCAGCCTTAGACCGCCCAAGATCACACTCCCCATGCAAAAACTGCCGATTGAGGTTACTTGCAGTAACGGTGTCCATGTCAATCACGCCCAAGCGTCCCACGCCTGCTGCTGCCAAATAAGTCAGTGCAGGCGAGCCTAAGCCGCCTGCACCAACAACAATGACAGAGGAGTTTCCCAGTCTTTGTTGACCTGTTTCACCGATTTGTTCAACTAAAATTTGTCTTGCGTAGCGATCAGTCATAGCTTTCCTGCATCAGCGCATCTGTCAGTTCCGTATACTTTCGAATGAGACGATACGCCGTCTCTTCATCCAGCTGACCATTTGTGCTAGGTGTCTCAAAGAAGCGTTTCGGAAGTTTAACTGCCTTCTGCTTAAACCCAAGCGCGTCCTTAATTTGCAGTTTCGTCTGATAAATGCGCTTGCCGATGGCGGTCAAATCTTCATCTGTCAGGTTCCAGCCAACGGAGTTGAGTGCCTCTAGAATTGTCTTGCGATCATATATTTTGCGGGCAAACAAGCACATGACCAGTGAGTTTGTCATACAGCGCTCATACTCTTCCTTGAACAAGGCTTCCACAAAGGCATCCTCATCCCATTCTTTCATGCTCTGATCCAAGCTGTACCCGCCATTACAGAGATGGGAGTGTCTTGCACCCACTGCAGGCCCCACCAAAGAGCCGTATCCAGTGTGATATCCAGGCATCTCATTCCCAGCAATTTGCATGGCAAATTCTTCCCCGCCATATTGTTTGGAAGCATGACGGCTGCCGGCACCAAGGGCGCGATAGAAGAGATTTGTACGCGCAACCAAATGTTTGATCGCTTCGATGTAAGCATTCGCATCGCCAAACTTCAGGTCTACGATGGTATCCTCTTTCGTAATGTAGCCATGTTGCAAGGCTTCCGTCGCCCAACCGAGGCATACGCCTGTGCTCATCGCGTCAAGTCCGGCTTCTTCTACCTCTTCGATGATGGCAAGAATCTCATCCGTGTCTTTGATATCGAGGAAGGTGCCCAGAGCAAAAATCAGCTCATAGTCATAGGCAACGCTAATCGCCTCATACTCATGTCCCTTATCAAATTCACGGCGGTACATGCCGATGTGAATACAACCCACCGGACAACCGGCGCAGGACAGTTTGCGTACCAAATTTTTCTGTGCAAATGTTTCACCGCTCACATCTTCCGCGTACTCAAATGTGCCGCTCTGGAGATTCCGCGTAGGCAGCCCACCGGATTTATTGAGGGGCAGGATGTTGATTGGTGTCCCCGCGTCATGATATTTTGCCATCATATCCGTAGTGGTACATTTCTTATAGATGTTTTGATACGCCTTGAAGTATTGCTTTTGGTTCAAAATCGGAATAGAGCGATTGCCGTATACCATGATCGCCTTCAAGTTTTTGCTGCCAAGGCAAGCACCAAGTCCCATACGTCCGAAGTGACGATAAATATCAACTGCCACACCCGCATAAGCAACACCGTTTTCACCGGAGGGGCCGATACACAGAATAGATCTTTTCCCAGCAGAGTTTCCACCGCTATGCTCTCTGTCACGGATATTGCGCACCGCTTCGCTGATGGGGAGCCCCCACATGGCGCGGGCATCGCGGATGTTTACATCATAAGAGGAGACAGTCAAATAGCTATATTTTTCTGCTTTTCCGGTTAGGACAAGTGCATCGCATCCTGCCATCAGCATAGCCATGGCAAGTCGTCCGCCGGCATAGCTTTCCCCAAGTTCACCGGTCAGCGGTGACACAAACATGGCAACCGCTTTTGACAGTACAGGGAAGATATAGGCCCCTGAGCCAATGGCGAAGACAATCGGCTGCTCCGGCGCACAGGGCGGAAGCTCTGGTCTGATGTTTTCTTGTAACAACTTGCTGGCGATGCCAACGCCGCCCAAATAGGGCAATAAGTCTTTCCGTTGTTCGATGCGGATTTTGCCTGTGCTCAAATCAACGTGAAATACTTTAATAAACTTTTCATTAAGCATTGATATTTGCCTCCTCGGATTCAACCATCTGTAAGCAATTATGCGGACAGAAGCGTGTGCATACGCCGCAATGGGTGCAGATGATCGGTTTCTGGGTCTCTTCATCAAAATTAATCGCGCGCATAATACAGGCAGACACGCATTTGCGGCAACCCATGCATTGTTCTTTGTTCACGATCACCCCGCCGCCCTCACGCTTCTGGAGGGCATCGCTGGGACATGCTTCCATGCAAGCAGGCTCTTTACATCCAAGACATACAACTGCCACGTAGTTGCTGGTAATCCCACCGGTTGTGCGCACCTTAATCGCGCTTTTCACCAGAGAATGGTCTTTGTGATTGACGGTGGAACAAACATTCATACAGGCAAGACAGCCAAGACAAATATTCATTTCTTTTGGTACGAGTACTTTAGGCATGTGTAACCTCCGAAAAACAGTATTTGCAATCATTTGATAATATTTTAACATGATTATGAGTAAGTGTATTTAGGCAGATATACAAATCTTTATGCAATTTTTTTATGCAAATATAGCGATTTCAATCAAGAGGTGTAGTGGGATTTACAGATAGTTCCAAGGGCATAGCTGTAACGACTCCAATCTCTCCCAAACGTACAATCCCGCCCTGTAACACATCAGCGAAAAACATGCCTTCAGCAAGGGGACAAGCGGTAGCATCTTGCCGATAGACACAAGCTGGAAAGCAATATTTCTGTTCGGCACGTACATGCAAGATCGCCTCAGAAAAAGACAACTGACTGCCATGGGTCAAACCGCCATCCAGCAAAATGTTCATCTTCTGCTTCTCAAAGCAAAGTCCTGGGGCTGCTAGGCCTTCTGACCAAAGCAGAGCCACTTTGGTCAGAAGGCTCACGTTTTTGTGATAATCACCCTCCATGCCGGAACCTGCGTCTAGCCTTGCCTCTTGCATTTGCGCTGCTGGGCTGCCCTTTGCGACATATCGCCGTAGCTCCATGATTTTAACAGTCAATGAGACACACCTCTCCGCATCCGGCAAGATCGTACCCACCCAAGCGTTTGATCTCATCCTGTAGTGCCGGATTCTTTAGTATCTCCGCAAAAGCGCGCATATGATCAGTCTCCAAAAAAGACGCAAAGGTGACAAAATCATATGCTTCCTGCGCAATGGGAATAAAGTCCAAACCCATGGCATGTGCCGCCGATAAGATTCCCATGCCCGCGTCTGCACTGCCGCCGGAAACCGCAGCCGCAACTGCCATATGAGTCGCAGCCTCTCGCTCGTAGCCTACAATCTCCGCCGGATCAATGTTTGCGCGTTTCAGTTCATAGTCAAAGAGCATCCGCGTACCTGCGCCTCGTTGTCTATTGATGTATTTTGCACCCCGCAGATCTTCCAAAGTTTGGATGTTAAGAGGATTTCCTTTTTGCACCATAATGCCCTGTGTCCGACCCACACCCTTGATCAGTGCCATAGATTTTCCAGGAAACAATTGTTTTACAATCTCTACATTGTATGTCCCTGTTTTCTCATCCAGTTGATGAATCGGCGCAATATGCGCTTCCCCCCGCTGCAAAGCCAAGAGTCCGCCCATGCTGCCCACGTGACTGCTGGAGAGAAAGGTTCCCAGATGAAACTTTGGCAGGGCATCGGCGATGACATCCAGAATCAAATCATGGCTGCCTATGCTGACAATGGTACCCGCTAAGTCCTCTAAATTTCGATTTAGGATGATTTTTGTCTTACCGCCAGCCTCAAGCCCCTCGCAGTCTTGCTCTACAATACAAAATCCATCCGCACGCACAAGGCTCATAGCTGCACCTGCACCACGGGGTAGGGGAGTTGCCACCAACTTATCCCCAATCTGCCCGACTTTCACGCGGACATACTCCTTGTGCTGAAAAGAGGAGACAATGCGTCTGGTCAAAACTGCCTCTACTTTGTGTTCCTCCGCTTTCGCTTGACCCGAAAGGGTATTTTGCAAAGGTTCCACAAAGTTCTTATACGCAACATAGGCAGAAACAGGATAACCCGGAATTCCGATGACAGGCTTGTCATTCACCACCGCCAAAATGACGGGTTTTCCAGGTTTGATCGCCACGCCGTGGACAATTACCTCACCCAGTTCCTCAAGCACCCGCACAGTATGATCTTCCGTACCCGCGCTGGTGCCGGAGCAGATCAAAACCATATCATGCCTTGCAAGAGCCGCTTGCAAGGAGGCCTTGATGTCCTCATGCACATCCGGCACAATGGGGAAACGGCTGGGAGCTCCATCATTTTCACGGATCAGCCCCTCTAACATGCGAGAGTTCGACTCAATGATATTACCCGGCTTTGGCGTGTCGCCGCTTTCGATCAGCTCACTTCCCGTAGGCAAAATCGCAATCCGCACAAGCTGCTTGACCGCAATGCGAGTCACACCCCCTGAGAGCAAAACGCCGATATCAACAGGTCTGATAGTATGACCACTGGGCAAGATCATCTCACCTTGCACAATGTCCTCACCAACTGGGCGCACATGCTGCCAAGGTGCTGCCCCTTGCCGGATTTGTATCGTATTGTTATCCATCTCTTGAATATCTTCCGCCATAATTACAGCATCAAAAGGCGCACGGAGCGGGTCGCCTGTGTTTACCGGAAGATAATCCGTCTCCTGTTTGAGCAAAACAGGAGAGACCTCGCTTGCGCCGATGGTACGTTCGCTGACTACCATCACGCCGTCCATGGCGGAGCTGTCCCATAGGGGGGAGTTGTAAACGGCAAAGACGGGCTCTGCCGTTTGTCTGCCCAAAGCGTCTACGACTTCGATTTCTTCTGTTTCCGCTTTTGGTTGCAAGTTTACATGTGCCGCAAAGCGCCTTTGCGCTTCGTCCACAGATATATTGGTCAAATATAAATTGCGCTTGTTCATGCTACATCTCCTTAGAGCAGAGTGACTTGTACAGACTGTCCCGCAGTCATCCCCTCTGTGTCACGATCCAGCAGGAAATATCCATCTGCTTCCACAAGGCTTGTAATGCGCCCTGATTTGGAAAACAGCGGTTCCACTGCGTAGTGCTCCCCTGTCCATCTGATGGTACAGAGCTGACAGACCAGCTTCCCCTGTCCGCCGGGGACATTGGCGGTGAGTATGCCTGGAACAAAAGGACGCGCCGGAGTTCCTCTAATTTCGCGCTGTAACCAAGCAAAGAGCAGATCAAACACCAAGACAGCCGCCACAGGATGTCCGGGCAGACCAACAAGCAGGGTGGAAGACGGCGCATCAAATCCTAAAATAGTAGGCTTTCCAGGCTTGATCGCAAGTCCATGCGTAAACACACCGGGGGTGCTGATTGCCTTGATCACATCGAAGGTCTTATCCTTCTCTCCCTGAGAGCTGCCCCCTGACACAAATATGATGTCACTGTGCTCCATCGCCTGCTGCAAGCGCGCTTCCAATACCGCGTCACAATCCGGAAGCACTTCTGTGTGAATAACAGAAAAATCCCCTGTCTTCGCCATTGCCGCCAGTGTATAGGAGTTGATATCTCGAACTTTTCCGGCTGTCAATTCCACGTCCGGTGCCGCCAGCTCATCCCCAGTAGAGAAGATAGTCACCTTTGGAGCTGCATATACAGGTACCTGCGTAATACCAATGGCAGAAAGTGCACCAATATCTTGCGGTAAGAGCTTCCGGCCCCGCCGCATGAGCAGATCACCACAGGTCACATCATCGCCAACCTGGATCACATTCTCGCCGGCAGCTACACTCCGATAAACCGCCACACCGTCTGTCCCAAAGGGCTCGGTATACTCCACCATCACAAGCGCATCGGCACCATCCGGCACCATGCCCCCTGTCGGAACCTGCATACACAGCCCGGGACGCAATACATCTGAGGTCAAGGCTCCCATTTCCACGACGCCTATTTGCGTCAAAAATGTAGGGATACCCTCCCCGGCGGCGCTGGTGTCTTTTGCCAAAACAGCGTAGCCGTCTACCGTAGAGCGCCTAAAATCCGGGATATTGCAGGGGGCATAGACATCATCCGCCAGCGTTTTGCCTAGAGCATCCTGCAAGGAGACCTGCTCTGTCCGCAGCAAGAAAGAAGCTCCATGAGTTGCAAGCTTCTCCCGCGCGTGTTCCAATGTATCAACTGTTAAAAAATCCATTCACCCTCCGATTCGGGACATAAAGTTCAAATTCGTCTCATCGTGTAATGTGTGCCGCTCCGGTTTGTCCCGTATCCCTATCTCAATCGCCTGGGCGATGACCACATCATCTGCACCGCCGCGCAGCATCCCACGCAAATCTATCCCTGCATTGTGATGCAGACAAAACTGTAAAAACCCCTCTGAGGTGAGGCGCAGACGATTACAAGTGGCACAGAAATTGTCACTGAGCGCACCGATAAGTCCAATGTTACCCTTCATCTGTCCACTCTTAAAGTAGCGGGCGGGACCAAATCCGCGCTGCGTGTGATCTTCCTCTAAGTCTGCATACTCCGCCTTGAGCAGAGCAAGGATGGTCTCAGTTGACACACCACGGAGCGCCTGATTCTCACCACTGGGCATCAGCTCAATAAACCGCACACCGATGGGAAGTTCTCGCGCCAGATTTGCCATGGAGAGGATATCCGCCTCATTCACACCTTGAATCGGCACAAAATTAAGCTTCACCGGAATCCCCAATTCTATGCTTTCCTCGATCGCCGCCCAAACTTGCCGAAACCCGTCAAAGCCTGTGATCTTCTGATACCGCTCTGGAGAGAGGGTGTCTAGGCTGATATTCAGTCCGTCTAACTTGAGACCTGCTAGCGCTTGCAGATGTTCCTGTAAGAACACACCATTGCTTGTCAGTGTCACCCGCTCCAGCCCCGGGGTATCCTTGAGTGCCTGCAAAAATCCAACACAACCCTTGCGCATCAGCGGCTCTCCGCCTGTCACACGCACAGCGGACACACCCATATTTGCCATGATCTTGCAGATGCGCAAGATTTCCTCATAGCGCAAAATCTGATCGTGGGGAATAAAGGGAATCTCCTCCGGTCGGCAATAGCTACAGCGCAGATTGCAGCGATCGGTGATGGAGATGCGCATATATCGAAGGTCGCGGGAGAAGGTATCTTTCATATCTCTTAGGTTTCCTTATATCATGGATAAAAATGCAAGCTTCCTCACAAATCTGCAAGAAAGCTCGCATCAAATGCAGTATGTTACAGATGTTTGTAGCACGGTGCATTCATGTTAGCATGTTCAAAAAAACTTGTCAATGTGCTTAGCACCAATCAAGCATAAATCGTTCTGAAATGACAGCGATTTCATACCTTAGGGCGGGAGAAGGTGGGCGCAAAGAGAGCATTTATATTGGCAATAAACCTGTTGTAAACTGCTTTCTTGTCACATAGCTTTGGGGTGCACCCTGTAGTTTATTTATTTCCCCCATCTGTTTGAGATAAACATACCTAGGATAATCACAATCCCGCCAATAAAAGCAGTGGGTGAAATCCGTTCATCCAGCCAAAGAAAAGCCAGCACAATGGCCAGAAAGGGTACAAGGTATAGAAACATCGTCACATGGGTGGTGCTTCTTGCCTTTGAAAGCGCGTATGACCAAGACAGATAGGCAATGGCAGCGGGGAAGACCCCAAGGTATACCGCAATCATGTTTGCCATCAGCGGCACACCGGGTATGTCCCGGATGAAGTCCGGGAAAAAGACAAACATGAACAGGGTTCCCAAAAACACAGAGTAAGCTGTCGCTTCAAGGGGGGTGTATTTCTTGATCAGCTGGCGTTGTATGATAATGTATAAACTTGTGGAAATGCTTGCCCCCACAAGTAGTACCACGCCCATATTCAAAACAAAGCCGACCATTTGACTCATCGTGATCACAATGAGACCGCAAAGGCTCACAAACATGCCGATCCAGGAAAACAGTCTAACTTTTTCTTTCAAAATAAAGATCGAAAACAGCATGGTAAATACCGGGGCAGAGGCAATCAAAAAACTGCTGACACCGGACGGAACCGCGTCTGCACCGGTGTTAAAGAGCCACATATAAAGGAATATACCAACAAACCCCGCAAGTGCAAACAGGGGGAGATCTTTTTTCTCTGGTATCTTCGCCTTCTTGATAGCGATAATAAGCAGTAAGGTCAGTGAAGCCACAAGAAAGCGAAACAGCATGATTGACTCTGCTGAATAATAATCAAGCAGATACTTCACAGCGGGAAAGGCCGAAGACCACAAAAATATGGTGATCAGCGCCGCAATCGTTGATTTTGCTGTTTCTTGGTTTCGCTCCATGATAATCACCATAACACTAAGAATTATACTGCCGACAATTATACAATAAAAATGCCAATAAAACAACAAAACCGCCCCTACGGGTTATGTTCTATTTTAGCTGAAGCTGCTTGTGTGTCTCCCGCCTACGGCGGGGGACACACGTTTAAACAACTATTTTGAGCATGGCCGCTCCTGCGAGGGGGTAATTGCATGCTCTTTGTAGGGGACGCTGTCCTCAGCGCCCCGCGTTGCTTGGAGCACAACTGGGGGCAGCGCCCCCTACAAACCACCGCCAATCGGTTTTGCTCACGCCTCCCCCTACAGGTACGTCATACATCAAATTTTAGAGTTTAGTTCCAAATTAAAACGAAGAATTTTGTGAATATTCTCATATTGACAGAAAAGCAGAACAATGTTAGCATATGGTTAGTAAGGTAATTAAACTAACTTGAGGGTGTTGCTTATCAAAACAGCAGATCGCAATACAAGCCGCATGATCAATCAAAGGGCGATTATTGACCGCATCTATCAGAGTGATGGGATTTCAAAGGCCGCATTAGCGAGAGAGCTTGGTCTGAGTAAGCCTGCCGTTTCTCAACATGTGTCAACGCTGCTTTCTCTCAATTTAATAGAAGAGCGAGGCGAAGGTGAAGCCAGCAAAAATGGCGGAAGAAAGCCAATTATGCTCCATTTCAACGGTTCCTTTCGTTACATCGCCGCCCTAGACCTGTCCTTCCATGAGCCGATCTGCGCCATTGGAGATTTGTTTTATAATTTTATAGGTACCGAAAAAATGACAGTAAGTCGATCTGCCACGCCAGAAGAGAAGCGAGTCCATGTATGGCAGAAGTTTGAAAAAATAATGCAAGAGCACAAGATATCCGCTGAAGAAATCGGGGTAGTGGTCATTTCCCACCCCGGGATTATAGATAAAAACGGAGAAGAATATTTTTCAGAAGAGCATCACCATGTTTGGACGCGGATCCAGTTAAAGCAATACTTGCAGCAGCAATTTGCCTGTTCTGTCCTGGTAAAAAACGATGTGAACCTAGCAGCCATTGGAGAATTCAACTTCAACCACGACAAAGGCTTGAAAGACCTGATCTATGTAAGCTGCGGTGTCGGATTTGGTGCCGGCATTATTATTAATGACAAGCTGTATGAAGGCCGCAATAACGCCGCCGGAGAACTTGGACTCCTTCTGCAAGAGGGCGGGAAACGCCTGGAAGAGACGGTAGCCCTAGACGGTTTGGTGAAAGCAATTGAACAGATTGAAAAGAAAAATGAGAAACTCACCTTTCAGCAAATTGTAGAACGGTCAAGTAGTGGAGATCAGCTTGTAAATCAAGTCATATACGAAACAGGATGTAAAATCGGGAAAATAATTTATAACTGTAGTGGCATATTAGATATTCAAACAGTTATATTTGGAGGTGACTATCTAAAGTTAGGACAGCAATTGTTAGGCGGAATTGAGACAGAACTAAAACAATCTCTTCTTTTCCCGCCGAGGCTACTGCCCAGCGATTTGAAAGAAAACGCCGGGATGTACGGTAGCTTTGTAGTTGGAAAGAACGAGATACTGCAACAACTGGAAGCGTAACATATGAACAACATTTAAGGAGGAGTACAAATGAAAAAGAAACTCAGTATTTTACTGGCAGTGGTGCTTTGCGTGGCGCTAGTCTTAGGTGCTTGCGGCGGAAACCAAGAAGAGGAGGGCAGCTCTCTTGTCTTCGGAAACATTACCTTCGACAACGCAGGTCAATGGAGTCAACTATCCGTTGCGGCATTTAACTATGCAGCCTCCAGAGTGGGCGTAGAAACCATGGTCATTCCTGTTATCACCAATCTGGAAGATCAAGTAAGCGGCATGGAAACCCTAATCAGCGCAGGCGTAGATGCAATCAGCATTTACACAGCCACAGCAGCCCTGGCAGTAGATCTTTCCCACATGGCAGCAGAGGCGGGCATTCCGGTATCCTTTGAAAACGGCATCCCAGGCGAGGGTGCGGAGTTTGTCTCCATCGCAACCCACGACTGGAGAGTCTTAGGCGAGCGCACAGCTGCAATGCATGTAGAATTATTTGCAGGCAGAAACGTTCTCTTGGTACTCGGCGCACCCGGTATGAGCATTGTAGAGCCATGGCTTGAGGGTTATATGGAAGTATTCGAAGCCCACGGCGAGCCCTTTAACATCGTAGGCACCGAGTACACCGACTGGGGTACAGAGCAAGCTCTGAATGTAACCCAAGACTTCATTCAATCCGGCAGAGAGTTCGACGCGATCTTCGCCCACAACGGTCCCATGTACGCAGGCGTAATGGTTGCACTGCAAGATGCCGGACTCATGGACGGCTCAGTTATCAGAGCAGCAGGCGGCGGACAGGACGAGGAACTAGAATGGATTAGAAACGGCGAATTAGATGCAACCATTTCTTATCTCCCAAGCGCCCAAGGTGTAGCTGCATTCAAAGGACTGTGGATGTATATGAACGGCGCAACACCGCCCAGATATTATGACCTCCCAATGATTCCGATCACACTTGCCAATATTGACGAAGCAGTCTCCTGGGAAGATATGGAAGGCGCATTCAATTTGGTATGGCCGAATTTCCCAAATTTCTAATGTAGAGCAATCATCTGGGGAAGCTTATTTCAAGTTTCCCCAGATTCTTTTCAGCGGAGGGTTTAACCTATGGGCGAAACGATTCTAAAAATAGATCACATCACAAAGTCCTTCTCCGGCAACAAAGCCTTGTCGGATGTAGATTTTGACCTAAACAAAAACGAGATACACTGTCTCTGCGGGGAAAACGGAGCAGGAAAATCTACCATGATCAAACTGCTTACGGGAATGCTGACTCCCGACAGCGGTACCATTTGGGTAAACGGAAAGTCCTTTTCATCTCTTACCCCCAAAAAGTCCCAGGACTTGGGTATAGACGCAATTTATCAGGAAAATTTACTGCTGGGCAACATGAGTGTAGCAGAAAACATATTTATAGGCAGAGAAAAAACGAACCATCTTGGCTTGATCGACTTCAAAGGCATGTATGCCGAAACACACCGGATGATAGACATGCTAGAAGTGGACATCAGCCCTAGCGAACTGGTGGGAAACCTAAGCGTAGCCAATCAGCAATATGTAAAAATAGCAAAGTCCCTCATGTTTAAACCTCAAATATTAATTATGGACGAGCCCACCACAATGTTCAATGTCACAGATACGGCAAAACTGCTGGAGACCATGAAAAAGCTCCGGTCTCAAGGCATTAGCATTATATACATCTCTCACAAACTGCATGAAGTAGTAGAAATAGCAGATCGTGTGACAGTACTCCGAGACGGACTGAAAATCAGCTGTACAGAAAGAGAAAACATTTCCATCGAGCAAATTACCTCCGATATGATCGGCAGACCCCTCGATATGTTTTACAAAAGAGAGCCCCATCCCATCGGCGATACCATACTTGAAGTAAAAGATATGATGTTAGCGCCCAACAGCCCCAAGGTGAATTTTTCTCTCAAGCAAGGAGAAATTCTAGGGATAGCCGGTATGGTAGGTTCCGGAAGAACGGAAATCGCACAGGCCATATTCGGTGCCCGCAAAAAATACAGCGGAGAGCTGATTTTGAAAGGAAAGCCGATCAAAATCAGAGGCCCGGAAGACGCGATTGCAAACGGCATCGGCTTTATTACGGAAGACCGCCAAAAAACAGGGCTTCTATTGGAAATGTCCATCAACTCCAATGTGACGATAGCGGCGCTGAAGAAGCTAAAAGGTCTGTTCCTGTCCCACAAAGAAGAAGCACGGATTTCAGGGGAAATGACAAAGCGCGTCAACCTAAAAGCTTTAAACTATGATACAGATGTTCGCTTTTTAAGCGGCGGCAATCAGCAAAAAGTCATCGTCGGCAAGTGGATTTTCAGAGACTGTGATATCATCATCTTCGACGAACCCACAAGAGGGATTGACGTAAACTCCAAAGCGGAAATCTACGCCCTGATGGTGGATTTACTAAAAGAAGGAAAATCAATCATCATGATATCCTCTGACATGCCGGAGTTGATTTCCGTAAGCGACAGGGTGCTGGTGATCAAAGACGGCAGTGTCGCAGCAGAGCTGATTGGGGAAGAAATAACAGAAAAAAACATCATCTCAAAAACGATATGAGGGCTTGACTATGACGAAAAAATTACATGTTTTAAAATCCCAGTCGGTGATCTTATCCGTGGTCATTGTGATTCTGGTTGCCGTGATCTCCTTCGTGAATCCACGGTTTCTAACCCAAGGCAATATCATCACAATCGGACAGCAGATTGCAGTGCTCGGCATTGCCACCATGGCTGCTACCATGTTGCTAAAATCTGGACTGTTTGACCTGTCTTCCGCCGGAAACATCAGCCTCACCTGTGTGCTGGTTGCCCTCTTGATTACAGAATATGGCATAAGCCCATGGCTCGCGGGACTTCTGGGACTTTTGGGAAGCCTTGTGATGGGTGGAATCAACGGTGTGATTGTCAGCAAAACGAAAACCCCGCCCCTTATCATCACCTTGGGCATGTCCTGGGTATACGGCGGCATCGCCTTGGTCTTAACAGGCGGTGTATTCACCAGCCTAGGCGGACAGTTTTCCTTTTTAGGCCGCGGCAGGATTTTTGATATTCCTGTGTCCATACTTATTTTTGTTGCGGTTTCTATTGTGGTACACTTTGTACTTCGTAACAGCAGATATGGACGGAGATTAACCGCCATCGGTAACAATCCGGAAGTGACCTATTTGTCCGGCATCAATGTAGACCGCTATGTGATTGCAAACTACACCCTAAGCGGCGGCTTGGTCGGACTTGCGGCTTTGGTGCTCTTGTCCAGACTGGGTTCTGTGGTGGCAACGGTCGGTGTCGGCTATGAACTGCGCGCCATTGCCGCTGCGATTATTGGCGGCATCAGCATTACCGGCGGAAAGGGTAGCGTACTTGGAGCTTTCTTAGGCGTTATCTTGCTGGGTGTCCTCTCCAATGGGATGAACATGGTGGGCATCCACTCTTTATATCAAGATATCGTGCTTGGTGTCATTGTAGTTTCAGCTGTGATCATGAGTAACCTTGACAAGATAAGGAAGGTGTAACGATGCGGATACGTTTAACTGGCGATACCGACGGTATCTTAGAGGGCGCAAACCTACTGGCGGGAGATTTAAACCTTGCCTTAGATCATACAGGCATACCGATTCGCGCCGTAAAGCGCAGCGGCGGCGTACGAGTAGATATAAAAAATGCAGTCATCTACTATGAGCGGCCATGTCATTTTTATCGCGGCATGATGCTGTTCACGCGGCAGCTGCAGTCCGGTAGAACAGAGGCGATCATAGAGGTACCGTCCATCAAGCGGGTAGGACTACATCTGGACGTGTCACGCAATGCAGTCTTGACTGTGGACTCTGTGAAGCATTTTCTCCGGAAAATGGCCTTGCTGGGCATGGATTTGCTCATGCTCTACATGGAAGACATCTACTTCCTAGAAGGCTATGATCGCTTCGGCTACATGCGCGGACGATATACACCGGAAGAGTTAAAAGAAATAGACGATTACGCCCATACCCTGAGTATAGAGGTCATGCCTTACATCCAAACCCTGGCGCACATGAGCAAGATTTTGAAGTGGGACGACACTTGGAGTTTGCGGGATACGGAAGAAATCATCATGGTGGGCAAGAAGGAGACTTATGACTTCTTAGATCTAATGATCAAAACCCTTTCATCAAGCTTCCGTTCCAAGCGAATCAACATTGGAATGGATGAAGCAAGCGAGCTGGGTCTGGGCAATTATCTAAGGCTAAACGGATACCGTGATCGAATGCAGTTGATGGAAGAACATCTGATCAATGTACTTGCCATCACCGAGAAATACGGCTTGCGGGCAATGATCGCCAGCGATATGCTCTTCCACAACGATGGCGGTGCCGCCGACCACTATGAGATGGGCGATACGACGGAGTGCCCCATTGACTTGCCTGAAAATCTAGACCTGATGTATTGGGACTATTTCCATACAGATGTAGAGGAAATCCGCGAATTCATCCGCAGACACAAAGACTGGGGCAAAACGCCCACCTATCTGGGGACGGTACGTACCTGGGAAAGCTTTGGAACCCATTACACTCAATCTGCTGAAAATTCAAACGCTGCCTTAGCAGCCTGTGCCTTGGAAGGCGTGGAAGAAGCGGTGATATCTGTATGGATGAACGACGGTGCAGAAAACAGCTTGTTTGCCGCTCTGCCCGGTATCTTCCATTTTGCGAGACAGGTTTATGGGGGCGAAGCGTCTGATTTCAGCATTTGGACAGGCGCAGATTTGCAGTCTTTCCTATTGCTTGAGGGCTTAGATGTGATCCCCGGCGGAAACGGAGGAAATCCATCAAAGTATCTATTCTGGCAAGACCCTTTGCTGGGCTTGTTCGATTATCACGCAGCGCGCTTCGATGCCGGGGGGCATTATAAAAATCTGACAAAGCAAATGGAACATGCGATTTTCCGCATGGGTTCATATGAGAGCTTGATGAAAACAATGCGCAAGGTGAGCAAAGTGCTAGAGCTAAAGTCTCAGATTGGGATTAAAATCAAACAGGCATATGATGTAGGAGACATGGAAGAGCTAAAATATATCGCACGAGATGTATTGTTTGACTTGATGGTCAGAGTCGAAGCGGCAAGAAAGGCCCACCGCAGACTGTGGATGGAAACGCTAAAGCCCTTCGGATGGGAGATTCTAGACGCAAGATATGGCGGTCTATGCGCCAGAATAGATTCCGCTGCACAAAGGTTAACAGACTATACAAATGGAGACATCTCAGCCGTCTTAGAGCTTGAAGAGAAGCGCATGCCGTTTCGGCAGACAGATGGCGGTTTGCCGACAGTTTTGACCTATGATGAAATTGTGTCTGTTGGCTATCAAAATGGCCCTGTGCGTTAGGAGCGAGATAAAATGAAACTACGCAAGAAAGAAGCGCGGCTATTCTTTCCGAAAACGAGTAGCTGTCAGCTTTCAGACACCTCCCACCTATGTATTGCCGCCCATCAAGATGACATTGAATTGATGGCAGTAGGTGCGATTTTAGAGTGTTTCGGGAAGCGTGACAAAGCATTTACAGGTGTTGTCGTCACAGACGGCGCGGGTTCACCGCGAACAGGTGTCTACTCAAATTGCTCCGATGATGAGATGAAACGCATTCGCGCAAATGAGCAGGAGAGCGCGGCAGAGATTGGCAGATACAATGCCCAATTTCAACTGGCGTACACCAGCAATGAAGTGAAAGACAATACGAATCCGCATATAATCGAAGAACTCGCAGAAATCATATGCGCTGCCCAACCGGAGATTCTGCTCACCCACAATTTCGCCGATAAACACGCCACACATTGTGCGGTTGCGGTTCGGACAATGCAGGCGCTGCGCAAACTCCCCGCAGACAAGCGCCCAAAAGCCATCTACTCTATGGAAGTCTGGCGTTCACTGGACTGGGTTTGTGATGACGCAAAAACATTGTTCGATACCTCCCGCGATGAGTTTCTACAGGCTGCTTTACTCGGCGTATACCACTCACAAATCGCAGGCGGTAAGCGGTATGACCTAGCGGGACTGGGTAGAAAACGTGCCAATGCCACATACTTTGCCAGCCATTTCGCCGATGACTTCACCGCAGTGGAGTACGGGCTTGATATCACAGGACTGATGAATGATGAATCCCTAACACCTGCCCAGTTTATGAACAGATATATTGATCAATTTAGAGACGATGTAAATCAGCGTTTGGCCATGTTTTCATAAGAATTTTTCACAGGAGTGCCTCATATGAAACGACACAATATCGAATTTGAGATCAAACATAAGCCTATTTTAGATGAAAGCTTTATCCCGCTTTGCAAGTTCAATCAAGCCTTTCTAAAGGGAGCAACAAAGCCTCTTAAAATAGCGCTCGAACGTAATGATGGCTGCATTTATGTGTACGATACTGCTTTGCGTGAGGGGACAGAATACGCGGAAGCAAATCAATATTACATAGAGCGCATGGTAAAGACCATTCTTTGGTGCGTGGGCGGTTTTAAACTCACAATCTGCGGAGATGGGGAGCTTGCGGAGTACATCAAAGCCGCATACAGCAAGACAGGCGCACGCGCCTTTGACTACAAGCAGATGAGCAAGATTTATGAGACTGAATTCTCAGTCCATTCTGCCGCATACGAAGACGCGCCCAAAGCCTTTGAATCTGCAAAACCCATCGGTCGGAATCTAGACGGTTGCTGCATCGGCTTTGATGCGGGCGGAAGCGATAGAAAAGTTTCTGCCGTGATAAACGGGGAAGCCGTATTCAGTGAAGAAGTTGTCTGGTTTCCAAAAGTACAAACTGACCCATCCTACCATTACGAAGAAATCCTGACAGCGCTAAAAAAAGCCGCGTCCCACATGCCCAGAGTAGACGCAATTGGCATCAGTTCCGCCGGGATATATGTCGCAGGCCGCACGATGATCGCCTCTCTCTTCATGAAGGTACCTGAGGATGATTTCGATGCATATGTAAAAGACATCTATATCCGCGCTGCAAAAGAAATCGGTGATATTCCGGTAGAAGTCTGTAACGATGGAGATGTAGCAGCCTTAGCCGGTGCCATGAGTCTGGAGGATACAAAGGTTCTAGGTATCGCCATGGGCACAAGCGAAGCAGGGGGCTATGTGGATGGAGATGGCAACGTGAAAGGCTGGCTGAACGAACTTGCCTTTATGCCCTGTGATGCACAGGAAAACGCTAGTTTAGACGAGTGGTCTGGAGATATTGGCTGCGGCGTGAAGTATTTCTCTCAGGACGCGGTGATCAAACTTGCTCCGAAACTTTCTATAAGCTTTGATGAAAGCCTCCCGCCTGGTGAGAAGTTGAAGTTGATTCAGGAAATGAGAGATGAGGTAGGTTATACAAGGGGTGTAGAACAAATTTATCAGACCATTGGTGTGTATCTGGGACATACCTTAGCGCACTACAGCATGTTTTACGACATGAAGCACGTGCTTTTAATGGGCCGCGTAACTTCCGGCGAAGGCGGGGATATTATTGTGGACTGGGCAAAGACGGTGTTACAAGATGAATATCCAGAGCTTGCGGCAAAAATAAGTCTGCAACTCCCGGATGAAAAGAGCCGACGTGTGGGACAATCAGTTGCAGCGGCAAGTCTACCGAAAATATTATCCTGATACGATCTGTCTTTGCGCGCGAACGATTTCATGAAGATGATTGAAGTTACTTGTGTGTCCCCCGCCTACGGCGGGGGACACAGGCTTAAACAACTATTTTAGAGCATGACCGATACTATGAGTTGTAATGCTTGTAATATCAGGGTACTTCTTGACAAAAATTTCGTGCGAGGACATAAGTGACGCAGGAAGTTTATAGTTTGTACACCACTTGGACTTATATTATGCTATACTGAAACAATGAATTTTTTGTTGTAATCTGGCGACCTCCCTAGTAAAAGGAAATTTTTTGTGATATGAAGTTTTTTGATACAGAAAACGGTGCAGGACACGAAGAAAAATTAAGCAACCGAACGTACAGACACGAGGCAGATTCCGAATCGGAAGTGGACTATGCCGCTGCAGTTGCACGCGCGATTGGGGAAGACCCTGCGTCTGAGGTGGACTATGCCGCTGCGGTGGCACGCGCGATTGAGGGAGACTCTGCGTCCGAGGTGGATTATGCCGCTGCGGTGGCACGCGCGATTGAGGGAGACTCTGCGTCCGAGGTGGATTATGCCGCTGCGGTAGCACGCGCGATTGGGGGAGACCCTGCGTCCGAGGTGGATTATGCCGCTGCGGTAGCACGCGCGATTGAGACAGGCCCCGTGTCCCGGGCGGATTATACCGCTGCGGCAGCAAACACAAACGAGGCAGAGCAGAGGCGAGAAGTGCGGCCGCGTGGTCGTAAACGCCATCATCGCCGGCTCCGCCGGGCCATCGTGACAACGCTCATTGCGCTTTTAGCTCTGTTGGGCGGAGTCTATGTGTTCATGGTTTTTTTCATTCGGCCACCGATCGAGAGAGAGGCATTCACCGTACTCATCGCTGGACAGGACAACGTGGGTAATCACGGGCTCACAGATACACTGATGCTGGCCAGCATCCACCGGGAGAACGGAACGGTAGATGTGGTAAGCATCCCACGGGATACCAGGGCGGATGTAAGCTGGCAAGGCCCGAAGATCAATACAGTGTTTGCCATGACGGGTGGATCCATTTACCGCCTGATGGAAGAAGTGGAGAAGCTGGTCGGCTTTATGCCGGACTTTTACGTGGTGCTCAACCTGCAAGCATTTGTGGAACTGGTGGATGTCTTAGGAGGCGTGCAGCTTAATGTACCAACCCGGATGCAATACAGCGACCCCTATGACAGCCCCCCCTTGCACATCAACCTAGAGCCGGGTTATCAGACGCTCACGGGAGAACAGGCGATGCACTTTGTGCGCTATCGCGCAGGCGATGGAGATCTGGGTCGTGTCCAGCGCCAGCAGTATTTTTTGCGGGCCGTAGCGGTGGAATCCTTGCGCATCCGCAATGTGCCCCGGATACCATCACTGGTGGGGATTTTCACGGAGCATGTGGATACGAATCTGCCGTCCTCGGGCATGATCTATTTGGCGCAGCAAATGATGGGGGCGGGTGACGAGAACTTAAACTTCCACACCATGCCCACGGAAGCGTTCGGGCACGATCTGGCACCGGTGCTTGATCCGTGGTTGGAGATCATTAACAATCACATAAACCCCTACCCGATGTCGGTGGCCTTGGAGAATTTGCGGCTGTATACACGCATAAACGGTACGATACAGCTCGCAGGCGGCGGATTATCGCTGACAGGAAGTCAGTAATCTTTATCAAATACAAATTATAGTCCCTTCTTGTATCCGCATCGTGCGGATACAAGAAGGGACTTGTTGTTTGTCGGTGGTGCAATTTGTAAGGGTTAAGCAGATAGACGAACCGTCACGCTGTGTCTGAATGTGCCGCAGAGCGTGGTTGCGGTGATGACAACAGTGCCGCTGGTAGCACGTGCGGTGACCGCACCGGTATCCGGGTCTACACTTGCCAGAGCCGGACTGCTGGAGGTCCAGGTCGCTTCTTGGAGTGCGTTTGCCGGCAATACAGTCAGTTCAGGAGTGACTGCTTGGTTTCTTCGAATGGTTGCGGGAAGCGTGAAGCTAATCCCTGTCGGATATGCTGTGTATAGCGGAGATTGTACCTCAGCAGAATGATACAGCGCCAGCCAAATGATGTCAGCAATGACCTCCAAACGGTCACGGCTGAAGTTGAGTTCATAAGTATCACCCATGGTGTGGTAAAGGATCTCCAGCACAGGCATAATACCAAGTCCGGCTAATGCTGGGCTTGGAGCTCCATCACCTGGCTGCCAACCTGCTGGGAATTGCCCGCCCACAAAACCGCGGGCGTTAGAACGCCAGTCAAACTGCATGGCATTGAGTAGGTTTGGATGACGATCACCAGCCAAGGCGGGCTGTACGAATGCAGCTTGGTCAGTTGTTTGACCCCAGGTAAAAGTGAAGTGATAATCAATGCAGAAAGGCAGACCATAACGCGGATGATCTGGGGTTACTACAATTTGGCGGTGCTCATGTCTGCCGTTATCAGCCAATTGCTGTGCAGCCAACATGGAGTTTGCCCACACACCAAATTGGTTCGCATATGCCAAGGCATCGGGATGGTCACGCAGGCGCATGTTGTCCTGAATTTCTCTCAGATAGAATTGCAAATTCCCAACAGGTCGCTCACCCACAGCCAAAGCCGTGGCATTTGCTTGGGCGAAGGTTGGTGTTGTGATATTAATATGCATGTAATTGAGTTCCGGCTGACCGCTGGCAATCATGTCCATGTTGAAGTTGCCCCAAAAACGTGCTTGATCTGCGTCTGTCATATCCCAAACATAGTAGCGTGCGCCTAATAGACCGTTTTCTTCAAAGTCCCATGCGCCAAGACGAACATTGTGCTCCAACTCAATTTCGTACTCAGCCAGCACACGCATCATCTCCATGGTAAATGCCGTGGTGAGGATGGTGTCATTAAAGCCCGGCGCAGAAACGACAGAATCAGGGTGCGAGCCTAAGTAAATGTTCATTGCGTCGGGATTGCTGGATGTCCACTCCGCTAATACGTTTTGTCCGTCAGAGCGGGTTTCCATATGCACTGCAACCGGCTCATTGCCGGTCAGTGCGCGGAATGGCTCATTGGTTTCCTGATGCGTGGTAAGACCCACAGGAATGGTGATGGGAATACCGGCTATTTGGTTTGCCAAACGCCCATGCACACTGTCGCCTTGGGTCCAAGTGCTGCGATCAGCTCTGACGTTATAGAAGGGAGAGAATGGGCTGATATACGCGACGCGGGCAGGACGAGACTGGAATACAACTGCGGCTGCACCAGCTTCTTGTAACAGCAATACTGTTGCGTGTATTTGAGCATCCGTGGGATGCCACACGCCACGAACATGGGGCGTAGCGCCAGAGCCCAATTGTACAAACACAACTTTACCGTTTACGTCAATGTCCGGATCTAAAACCCCGCCCACTCCGTTTTCAGCCAAGAATGTGCCGGTAAAAGCTGCGGCTGCATTCGCTGCAGTTGGACCACCGGGGACATAGTAGTCAGAAGTCACTTCGCCCCATGGTATTGAGGGAAGCCCACCTTGATTGCCTATGTTCATGTTGCCGCGGAATGGAATGCTTGGCCACTCTAAGAATACAGAGCCGGTGGCAGTTGCCGTAATGCTATAGTCGTTTGCGGAATCCGTTACCCAGCTGTAAACAGAAGGCTGTGTGCCGTTGTTTATCCACGCATTGACTTGTGCAGTCGCCGGGTGGGTGGGGCCATATAGCATAAATCTAGAACCACCAACCTCAACCCAACCATTGTTGAATCTGCGGCCTGGATTCCCAGTTAGGGCTGCAAAATTCGGATCACGGGTGTCAAAGTCGTGAATCCAAGGCGTATAGCCCCAAGATTCAAGCGTGTCCATAAGATATGCAACCGTCATGTCATATCGCCATGAGGCACCAACACGGCTGCCAAAGGGATATTCAGAAAGCCGCCGAGCCATGGCTACCACATTGTCATAGTTGATTAGATCCAACCACGCCTCTTGATTCGCTGTCAGATAGACACCTGTACTGCTGTATGTATCGCCGGAAAGGTAGTCCGCAACATAATCGTCAGCGGGAGCGGCTGCCGCAAGCGGAGTCACGCTTAAAATAAGCGCCAATATCATTGCAAGCACCTTAATATGCAAGCTGTTTCTAGTCTTTTGTTGAATTCCTTGCATGAAATAGACCCTCCAAATCATTCTCAAATTCTTTTGTTTCATAGATTAATAGCATCGCCGAGGTTTGATAAACTGTGAGCAAGTAGCCTTGTGAAGCACCTCCTTTAATCGGGCAGAGTGAAACGATGAATTTCTTTTGTTACGACACTTATATTTCAAATGATTCGTTCGAAAGTAAACTTTTTTATCGAAATAAAAGTGTGCAGACTGTAGAAATATACTCAACCATCATACCACGCCACGTATAAAGATGTCACCAAAATACGCTCGACTTAAAAGCGTTTTGTAGACCTCGACGAAACAGGTCATTTTGTTTTATGCAACTTTTCGAAAATACAGGATAGTTGGTATGTATCAATGCGAAATATTTTTGTTTTATATGAATTAGTCGGTTTTTCATAACTTTTCATGATCTATAACAAAATGTACTTTGTATTCTGGAAGGCGTGATGGATAGAGGAAGCAGAATAAAAACATTACACAAATGCAAAGTAGATAATTTAGCTATTTGAACAAACTTAAACAAAATTATTGCAATTGCAGAGAAGGCACTCTATAATGCTTAATTAAGGGACGCTAATTATTAAAGATGCTGAACGTAACACCTCAGAATGTGCATGGAATTTCCAAGTGAAATACGTCACACACACGATTTAAAAAGCCGGAAATCTGCAGTAGCTTGCGAAGACAAGCCACTCTGTTCTGGCAAAACCGATGTGGGTGTTGTATCTATTGAACCATTGAGGTCAAAGGATGAGAAATCAAGTATGGATGAAAAGGAGGTTTACGCAAGGGAAACAACAAAACGCACGAAAACAACAAAACAAAGGAGAGGAAGAAACAATGAGAGGAAAACGAGTTATATGCGCACTACTGGCTCTATTTATGTTATTGACCTTGGTTCCACCCATGGCCTTGGCCAATCCGAACCCCGGCGATTATTCCATTCGGCTGCAGGGCGATGGGACAATAGCGGCAAGCAGATTTACACCGCATCGCAGTCTCAATTTCAACCAAAATGCTGTTACGCTTCACTTTTCGGTATTGGTCAGAGGCAACGCTACCGGTTTTCGGATTAGTGCCGGCGGCAACGGCGGAATATTTGATTTTGTTCCCGCCCGCACCGTAAACTATGCCGATTGGACAGAAATTACCAGCACAGTAACGACCACGGCTGGAACTGCAGCCGATTGGAGAACCTTTGTCATCGAAGCGAGCAATGACGCTGCGAATGATCTTTTCGTAACCAATATCTCCATCATTCGGGGCGACAACGGAGCCAATATGATAACGGGAGCGAATAACCACTTCCAGCAGGGTACCTGGGCTGGGTGGTTTCTGAATGACAGCTGGGCGGTAGACTGGCTGGGTGCGCCCACCAATCCCGGAAACAACTGGTCAGTTGTTTCCAACACCCCTCCAGCCCCTACTTACACGGTAACAAGAGATGCCGCTTCTACCGTACCGGCGGAGAACATGACAATCACACCGGACGGTGCGCAACAAGTGGGTGCAGAAATGACTGTAACCATTACACCGCCGGCAGGACAGGAGATTGCGGCTGATTCCATCGCAGTCACCGGTGTGCCGGGCATCGCCTTAACAGCTACCGGCGCGACCTTCCCGATGCCGGCAGGCGGCGGCGCAATTGTAGTCAATGCCGCCTTTGCGGCGGAAGACCTCACCGCTGATCTCACCGCATTTGTTGACGCGATTGACGCGGACATCGCCGGCGGTGCATTGCTTGCAGGCGATTGGACAGAGGCGAGTTGGGTGGCTTTGCAAGGTGCGCTTGCAGCGGCACGCACCGCACTTGCGCCGCCTATTGTGTTGGCAGAAGTCAGAGACGCGTACACGGCTCTGCGCGCGGCACGGAGCAGTCTAGTGTCCGCACTTCAAGTTTCCTTCGACGAGTTCATGGGCCGCGTGGACAACTTTAATGTATCCGAATGGAATGGCGTGCCGCATGAGTCGGTAACAGCCAATGGACTCACCCTACGTGCGGCCGCTTCCGACACGACGCTCTATGCTATCGTAGAGGGTGACGACAGAGACACACGGAATGTATTCTACATCAGCATCGCAGGCGAAGCGGGCCATAACCGCATCGGTCGCCCTGACGTGAATTTCCTTGTGGCCAACGGCTATCTCTACCGGACGACGACGGCACAGGCGACCAACGCCACGCCGGAGTGGTTTGGCTCAGGCGGGACAGCCACTGCTACACGTGTAGATCGCATCAGCATGGAGTATCACACACACTGGACAGGGATGCGTCTGCGCTTAGACCAGATCGGCAACCCCGATCCGGCAGACATTAGCATCTCCTGGCAGGGCTTTAGCACACGTGCCAACTGTCCCTTGCCGAGCTTTGCCAGCACGACACGCGCAGATCTGCCCACAGACACGAGCGCATTAATGCCAATCGGCAACTTCTCGCGTCCGAATGCAGCCACATACTACCCAGCGGAGTCTTTTGCTCTCCTCCCCAATCCGCTGGTGGGCGGTCCCGGTACTGGCGGGACAGGGGCAACAGCTCAATTCAACAGGGTGTCACACGACTATGTAACCTGGAGAGGCTTACAACCCGAAAGAGGTGCGATTGACCTTGCTGCTGCCAGAAGATTTGGCTGGGCCAGCGACTATCCCATCCATGGCCCGAACAGAGACCAATGGGGTACCCGCGGGGGACTGTTGACACCGCATCTACAAACCCTTACAAACAACGAAGCCCATTTCTCATTGCGTTTTGTCATGGATGTTCCCACAGGTGCCGGCGGCCCGGCCCTTCCCCAGAGCGAGTGGCAAATAACCCAAGCTCAATTTAATGCACTGTATCCCTTCGGTCCGAGCCGGAATATAGAGCAAATCAATCGGAGCATGATCAACCTGATGAATCGCAGAGTCGCGGACATTCCAGACTGGGTTGTCGCAGACATGCGCCGCCAGTCCAATCGGCCGAATGACGATTGTCCGCACAACATCCCCTTCATGCCGGACTTTGATCCGGGTGTCCCAAATGAAATCATGCACATCCCTGGGGATAACCTATACACCAGAATGCGCGACCCCTATGATCCTTATGCGATCTTCTGGCAAGGCTTCAGAGACCAACCGTTCCTAGAGTACGAAAACATCATCTACCACAACGGTGTGCGCGTCACCGACGGACTCTTCCGCTGCGCCATCCCGAACCCGAACGGCGGCCCTGACCTCCGTGTCTGCCCGAACGGCTGTATTCCTTATCGCCGTCCCGCAGGCTTGAGACAGCCCGGCGGTTACTGCCCCAACGAAACCCATTACATTCAAGAACATTTCGGGTTTAACCCCAACCTCAACTGGGGCCCCGAAGGTATGTGGTATTTCTCTTGGCCCGCCATCTCCGGTGGGATAGGTCTCGCACCGCGTTATGAACACCACATGCTACTTTACTACGTGGAAGAGATCATGGGTCTGATTGCGCAAGAGGTTGCACGCACGAACTCTCCGTGGCGCTCGATTGCACAAGTGCAGGTCGGCCTGCTCGGTCACTGGGGCGAGTTCCACAATTGGCCCACAGCAAGTGCCGGTACCTTCCCCGATGCTGAAATCGTCTATCCTTTCATACGTGCCGTAGTAGATGCCTTTGCCTGTAACGACAATGTGCAAATCGGTATGCGCTACGCAAACTGGATCGCCACAAAGTATGATTTGGGCTTCTTCCATGACCAAGGCGGTCAAACTGCCCACTTCTCGGTGTTCAACACCATAGCGGGTCAAAACTTGAACCCAGATAACTTCGAGCCGAACGGTTGGGGCCGCGGTCACAACACAGGCGTAACCTCAATCACAGACAACCTCAACGCCAACATGTGGAATGTTCCGGCATTTACCGGTTTAGGTGCGCAGCAATACGCCAACGCCGCCCGCAACCCAACCTTCTGGATGACCGGCGGCTGGTCCGGCGGCGAATGGGGAGACTCCTCCAGCGGTACTTGGCATCGAGATGTTCCGCTGGGAACCCTGAACCCCGAATTTAACGCAATCATGAATACCATCTACTCCTTCCGCTGGGCGAATGTGTCCAACAAGGCACCCCGCGGCCCGACTGGTGTTGGTAATCTCACCCCCGGTACCGCAGATGCACAGCGTCAAGCGAAGAACAATGACGCAGCCTACGACAACATGGGCTATCGTTTTGTAGTGGAAGAGGTCAATGTGGACGGCATCCTGCGTCGCGGTGAGACTGTTGATGTGAGCATGACAGTCGCCAACCGCGGCACGGCACCTTTCCTCCGCAACTGGCCCTTTGAGGTCTCTTTCATCGATGCAGGGGGCGCTGTAGCCCACACAATGGTTGTCGATGATGTGAACATCACCGAATGGCTCCCGCGTCACCGCGCAATCAATAACGCGCGTCCGGCACCGACAGCCTACCGTTATGTTGACAGTGCGGTCACGGGCAATCCGGTACGCGTCTACTACCGTACATTTGAAGAACTTGGTGAGTTGCCTATCTGGCCGGCTGACCATCCCAACTTCATCCCCGCCTTTGACGGGCGCAACCCGGTCGAGTTCTCGCTTGCGATCCCTACGACGCTGTCAGGCGGTGAGTACACAATTGCAATTGCCATCCTCGATCCCGTTCTGCGAAACAACCAACCGACAATCCGCTTCCACAACGTGGGACTCCGCACCGACAGACGTCTGCCTTTGACTGGTCTTGTTGTAGGTCAAAATGAAGACGCACGCGTATGGAACGCGACTGTCGCGGGCGATGGAACCGTGACACCCAGAGGCGCAGCAAGCCCTGGAGAGCCAGTCACCATCACGGTAGACACGAGAGTGGGCTACGCCCTCACCGCAGCAAGCATTGCCGGAGAAGGCATCGATCAAGGCACTGTCATCGTCAACTTGCCCGCGCAGACGCTCACCTTCCTCATGCCGGTCGGAGCGCCCAATGCGCCTCTTGCTGTGACTGTGACTCCCACATGGGATGTTGCTACGTCGCGCACATGGAATGCAACTGTTGTAGGCGACGGTAACCTAATAGCAGACACCGGTGCTGCCGTACCCGGCGCCGCGGTCGAACTGACGCTAGCCGACAGAGAAAACTTTAACCTGACCGCACTAAGCGTAGCCGGTCCCGGCATCGTGTTGCGCAACGTTACAGTCAACCTGGACGCAAGAACGATTCGGTTCATCATGCCCGCAGGAGCCGATGACCTCTCCGTGACAGTAAGCCCGACATGGGAACAGCTTCCGTTTGGCCCTGCCGACAATACTGTAACAGTTGATCCCGCGTCAACGGCGCTAACAGGTGACGGAACGGTCGCAATTACGCCGGAGGGTCCACAAAGAGCGGGTACTCCCATGACCGTGATCGTAACAGCGCCAGAAGCGCTTCAGGTCGCACCAGGATCCCTAGCAGTTACAGGTGTACCGAACATCACACTGACCGCAAACGGTGCCACATTCCCAATGCCGGCAGGCGGCGGTGCAATTACAGTCAACGCGGTCTTTGAGGAAGAACACGCCAGAGTGCGGCTCCAAGCCCTCGTCAGCCGTATCAGCGAATTGGTCATCGGCGGTGAGCTGAGACCGGAGATGTTCACAGAGGCGAGCTGGACTGCCTTGTGGGGCGTCGGAGTAGGCGCACACCCCCTTGGGTATACAATGCTTTGGTGGAACGCTGACCGCTATAATGCGTATGTTGCCCAGCATGGAGTATCGCCGCTAGTGGGCGCATACCAGCGTCTGCGTGCGGCATACGAAGGTCTAGTACCGGCAGAAGCGACCGGGATTAGCTTCACGCTTCCCGCAACGATTAGAAGAAACCAAGCAGTCACTCCTGTACTAACCGTATTGCCGGCAGGCGCACTCCAAGAAGCGACCTGGACCTCCAGCAGTCCGGCACTGGCAAGTGTAGACCCGAATACCGGCGTGGTCACCGCACGCGCTACGAGCGGCACTGTCGTCATCACCGCAACCACACTCTGCGGTAACTTCAGACACAGTGTGACAGTTCGTCTCTCTGCCTAATCTTTGCAGCTGGAAAGAGATTTTGCTTGCGTCTGACTAAGTACTGGAAGAACAAAAGGACAGGCACACAGGGTCGAACATACCGCTCGACCCTGTGTGTCATAGTGTTAATTTAATAAAGGAAAACTCTAGCATGGTGATACCGTGTTAGAGTTTTTCCTTGTAGCCCAAATATGAAACGAACCCTAATAAAAGACCTATACCTCTTATTAGGGTTCGCCTAAATAACAGTTCGGCGCAATGAGTCCCTTCTGCCCTTATCCTAATCCTAATCCTGCTGTTCCATCCACTTTGCCAGTTGGCTTGCCAGTGCAGAGTTTCCTTGGTCATCATTTTGCTTGTTTTGGTTTCGCAGATAGTGTTCCGTATCTCGCTTTGATGCGCCTGATTCGCTGCGGCGTTTTTCAAAATCAGAGAGTTTTTCCCTGTGCCCGCAGATGCACACAAACAGGCGCTTTTCTCCCTCACCGCGCATCTCCAGCCTCTTGTGGCAGTTGGGACATCTCGCGTTCGTCTGCATGGAAAGGTTTTTGCGGTAGCCGCACTCTCTGTCCGGACAAACACGCATGACTCCCTTTTTACCCTTCACTTCCAAGAGGAATTTCTCACAGTCAGGGCATTTGTCCCGCGTCACGTTGTCGTGGACGTAGGTTGCGTCACTTGCGGCAACGGCACTGACCAAATCCGAGGCATAGGTTCGCATTTGATCGATAAATGCTTTTTTTTGTGCAGCCCCGCGGCTGATCAGTGCCAGTTCTTGCTCCCACTTCGCGGTCAGTTCGGCTGAACGGAGGTCTTCCGGAACCAGCCCCACGAGCTGAATCCCTTTTGAAGTCGGCACGATCTCCTTGCCGCGCCGCTCGATACAGAAGGAAGAGAGCAGTTTTTCGATGATATCCGCACGTGTGGCCGGTGTACCCAGCCCGCTTGTTGTTTTGAGGATGGCACGCATGTCAGCACTCATTTCCTTGCCGCCCGGATTCTCCATTGCGGTGAGCAGTGTCGCTTCGTTATATCGCGCGGGTGGTTTCGTTTTACCTGTCACAATGTCACAGGATTTCATATCCAACTTACTGCCTTGCCGGATCTGCGGCAGGCTTTGTTCTCTCACATCGGAGTCATCGTCCTCTTCGTCGTCGCTGATATCCTTATCATAGGCCGCTTTCCAGCCGGATGCGCGTATCATCTTGCCTTTAGCGGCAAAGCGCTCCTTGCCGACTGTTACGGTCAATTTGGTTTCCTCATACTCAAAGGCAGGGCTCAGAACCGCCAGAAAACGGCGCACGACCAGGTCGTATATATTGCGCTCTTCCGGCCTTAAATACGCCAAATCAACCGGCTCATCTGTGGGGATAATGGCATGATGGTCACTCACTTTGTTGTTATCCACAATATACCGTGTCGTCAGTGGACGCGTTTTCGCGAGAGCCAAGGCAAGCTCCTTGTAAGGGCCAACCGCAACGCTCCGTAGCCGACCAGGGAGCGTTGGGGCAATGTCGTCTGTGATATAGCGCGAATCGGTGCGCGGGTAGGTAAGAAGTTTGTGATATTCGTAAAGGGACTGCATAATTGACAGCGTTTCCTTGGCGGAGTACGCGAATTTGCGGTTTGCGTCCCGCTGTAACTCAGTTAAATCGTAAGCGGCGGGCGGCGCTTTGTGCTTGTACTGCTTTTGTATATCGGTCACAGTACCCTCTTTGCCCGAAACTTTCTGCAAAACCGCCTCCGCGTCTGCTTTGTTTGATAAGCGAGACTGGCCGCCTGCTGATAGCCATGTTGCTGAAAACCCGCCAAATTGCGCCTTTATGGTGTAATAATCTTTTGGCACAAAGGTCTTTAGTTCCTGCTCTCTGGCTACGATCATGGCGAGGGTGGGCGTCTGTACGCGTCCGGCAGACAGACTCGCACCATGTTTGCAGGTCAGCGCCCGCGTGATGTTTAAGCCCACGAGCCAGTCAGCTTCGGAGCGGGCTTCCGCTGATAAAAACAGGTTATAATAATCATCGGCAGGCCTGAGAGTTTGAAATCCTTCGCGTATGGCCTTGTCTGTTTGCGATGAGATCCACAGCCGTTTTGCGGGTTTTTTGCAAGCCGCTTTCACCAGAATCCAGCGGGCGACAAGTTCGCCCTCGCGTCCCGCGTCTGTGGCTATAATAACGTCGGAAACATCCGCGCGCCTGAGTAGTTTTTGCACAATATTGAACTGCTTAGAGCTCTCCTTTATGACCACGAGCTGCATCTTGGCCGGCAACATAGGCAGGGTTTCTAGACTCCACGTTTTGTAGTCCTTGCTGTAGACTTCAGGGTCAGCGAGGGTGACAAGATGCCCCAGTGCCCAAGTGACGATGTAGCGGTCTCCCACCATGCACCCCTCGCCCTTCTGCCGGCACCCCAACACTCTGGCTAAGTCCTTAGCCACCGATGGTTTTTCAGCCAATACTAAGGATTTTCCCACGATTTATGCTCCCCTCTTTTGTTGTCGCAATGTATGATTCAAGATACCATACACTCATCCGTCATGTCAAATTCGTTTAAGCTATATTTTTAGATGTTTAAACGTGTGCCCCCCACCGACGGCGAGGGACACACAAGTAGCTTCAACTAAAATAGAAGATGACCTAGTGAATTACAGGTTTTACATCAAGCCGCACATCGCTGTCTGCAAATTATCCATATCTGTCAGACCATTCTCCTGCAAAAATTGCTTTTTTAAAATATGGCGAATATAGTCAAAATTTGCAAAATGAACTTGCAAAATGCATGAAAGTACATTGACAACATGGCTTGATTATATTAGAATATTTAAAATATATAAGGATATAAGTATAGTAAGAATAAAATTCCAGACACCACACCACGGAATGGCCGCACAGCTTGTATACGCACGTTGAAATACGTCACAAACAGATCAACGATTCAGGCTGCCGCAAGGGGGAGGGGAGTTGGCTTTTGCTTCGCCAACTCCAAACAGCAATGCTAGACATCCATCGCAAGACTTGAGACAGACATTACAGCCCCAAAAAGGAGAATGTTTTTATGAAAAAGCGAATACTAGCAATGATACTACTAGTTGCACTAGTGCTGTCGGCCTTTGCGCCGGCGGCGACAGCTTTTGCACCGGTGACAGTGCACGATGCAGAGCTGCCAAGCACGCTTCAACTAGCGCGACAATTCATTGCACATGCGGTAGACGCACAGCAAGACAGAGTACAGGCACAAGAACTCGCAGGGACTGGGAGTGCACCGGCAAGCACCGACTTTGTGTTGTCGTCTGCAAACGAAATAATTGTTCCGCATGGCTCAACTTATGTGGATGTGGTATTCGATTTCGCAGGGCCGGAGGGAGAGCGTAAAACGTTTACACAGCTGGCCATACAGACCAATTCAACAAATCCAGCTGTGCCATTGAAACCGCAAGGGCCAAGCCCTAGTGCAAATACAATTATTGCACAGACAGGGTGGAACGCTCCAAACTACCAAACAAGATTTCCGGTCTCTGCGTCAACCAATTTAACAGCACTCCATCCATCAGTCCATCCGCCAAGCTATGTGACATTGTTGCAATGGGCTCATGGTGTCTTTGGTGCACCTATGACCGGCTCCTTCACTGCTCGTTTGGAGATCCCCGAGGGCGCACCCTCAGGAACCGTAGGAACGGTTACAGCTCATGCCGGACTGTCTGCAAACAGCATGATGGGAAATATCTGGATGACAATGCTTCCAAGCACGACTACCATCGTGATTGCCTCGCCCCCAGCCGCTGCTTACCGTACGGTGCGCTTGAATGCAGGTACAAACGGTGCCTGGGAAACAATTCCAGCGGGCTGGACAGCAGGTGCAACGAGCGCATACATCACCCGCGAAGTACCCGATGGTACAGCGTGGAGCACAATTGCTGCCTTCCCAGAGCCGGACGCAATAAGCGTATTTACCTTTGACGATTGGGGTATGGCACAACCAACAGAAGGCAATATCACTGAAAACTTCACAACAACCGGCCAGTGGCTCGCACAAGGCACCACTTACCATACAATCCGCTTGAATGCGGGTACGGATGGCACGTGGGCAACAGTCATAGCGGGCTGGACACGTGCGACAGATAACTCATACATCACCCGCGAAGTGCTGGAAGGCACAGCGTGGAGCACGATTGCCCCCTTCCCGAGACCGAGAGGAGTAGGCGCGGTTGTCCTTGGGACTTGGAATCCGGCGCAACCAACAAGCGGAATCATCACGGCAGATTTCGAGGCAACTGCACAATGGCGCGTGCCAGACCCCGCTTCTCCCTTTGTACTGGCATCTGCAGCCGAAATAATCGTTCCGCCGGGCTCAACTTATGTGGATGTAGTATTCGATTTCACAGGACCAGCGGGAGAGCGTAAGCAGTTTACACAGTTAGCCATACAGACTATTTCAGAAGATCCAACTGTACCACTGCACACGCAAGGACCAAGCCCAGAGGCAAATACAGTGATTGCACAGACAGGATGGAACGCTCCAAATTCCCAAACAAGAGCGGTGTCGAACAGTCTGACACTGCTGCAATGGGATCATGGTTCCGCTGGCGCACCTATGGCTGGTTCCATCACTGCCCGTTTAGAGATCCCGGGAGATGCACCGCTAGGAACGATAGGAACGGTTACAGCATTAGCTAGACCAGCAGGCCTGGGTGCTTCAAACTATATGCTGACAGATGGAACGTCTATCCCAATGACAGTGATCCCAAGCACGACTACCATCGTGATTGGGAGCGCACAAACTTCCACGAACCATACAGTGCGCTTGAATGCGGGTACGAACGGCATATGGGAAACAGTCCCGGCGGGTTGGAACTTGAGCATAGGCGGTGCGTACATTTACCGTGATGACATAACGAACAACACATCATGGAGTACCATCGCTACGATTCCAGAGCCAACACAGGCAGGTTACGAATTTGTCCGTTGGGAGATAAACGGCGAGCCGGCACAATTCCCCTTGACAGTTACTGGACCGATCACGCTCACAGCGCAGTGGGAAGCACTAACAGCTCCGCTCTATCATGATGTGACATGGGTTCTAGGCACCGGCACATGGTCAGCAGGTTTCACACCACAGACAACAGTAGCGCATGGCGGCACAGTCGCAGTGATCGCACCAGCGAACACGCCAATTCGCACAGATGGATACACCTTTGACGGATGGACAGTAGGCGGCGTGGCAGTAGAGCTTCCGTTAGCAAATGTGACAAACAATATAATACTAACAGCACGCTGGGCACCACCAATTGGCGGTGGCGGCGGTTTCCCAGGCGGCGGCCTCCCCGATGACGGCGGTGATGATGACAATGGCGGTGTACCGGTTTCACGCGATCACCATGCCTTCCTCGTTGGCTTCCCAGATGGCACAATCCGTCCAGAAGCTACACTGACTCGGGCAGAAGCGGCAACCATCTTCTTCCGTCTTATCTGTAACGAATTCCGCGCATCACCAGCAGTTTGGCGTACAAACAATCAATTTGCAGACGTACAAACCAATAACTGGTTCAACAACGCGGTCTCTACCATAGCGAGCCTTGATGTAGTACGCGGAAGAACGAATACAACATTTGCACCGAACAGCGATGTCACAAATGCGGAGTTCTACACAATGCTAGTCCGCTTCATCGGTTTGGCGGAAGACGAAATCACTAGCTTACGTGATCCAGATGATCACTGGGCGGCACGAGACACCAGAGTTTTGGAAGCTCTTAGTTTGATCCCAGAAGGCACCAGCGAAGATCGCCAGCTGCTAAATACACCGATCACACGTGCATCCGTAGCCGAGCTAGTCAACCGTGCGGTAACGGGCCGAGTTGTAGAAAGCAGAGCGCATCTGATTGTGGGGCTGCCGAGGCTAGTATGGAGTGACCTGTTCGCAAGCTCACCATTCTACTTAGACATGATGATGGCAAGCCACACAGTTGAGTACGTGATTGTAGACAGTGACACAAACGGCAGCTGGAACAGCGTCCGCTGGACGAGAATTCTGCCCCACCTGAACTGGACAGTGCTTGAAAGACCAGGCGCGACCGGACAGGAAATCTTCTATGCGCTTGCGAATCAACAAGAGCAAATAGAACTGCATGCTGCAATTGAAACGTTCTATCAGCAAGTATCTACGCTGGAAAGCATACTGAATATCTAGATCTACAAGGGAACTTGGGATGAGCGCAAGTTCCCTTGCATCGCTGGATGAATAAACGAATACGGAAAAAGTGCGTTTCCAGGTCATGGAAACGCACTTTTCAATAGCTCGTGTGAGATTAAAAATTAGAGAAAGAAAACGCTGCACTGTGTGAAGAGGGCAAGCTAATAAAAAAAGCTTCAGGCCTTCTTGAAACAAAAGAGTGTGTGAGATTCCAGTTTCTAAAGAAACATCAAAAAGAATACAACATCCACTCCGGCTTCTATGACTATTTTCATCGTCACAAAAAAACTACGTCCGGTGTTTTAGTCACAAGAAAGATTCTTGGGGCTTATCGGAGCAAAAACAAGCGGGCTTAGTTGAAAATGGAGAGGATACAACACAATGCCGCATATTCTCCATTATTTTTTAGGTTTTGAGGGCAATTATAAGGCTCAAGTCCCTTAATTGCCCTCGAACTGGTGCGCGAGGGGGGACTTGAACCCCCACACCTGTTGGCACACGCCCCTCAAACGTGCCTGTCTACCGATTCCAGCACTCGCGCAGATAACAAAAGTTATTATACCAGAATTCAGCAGTTTGTCAACAGAAAGCGCGCGCAATCAGGGCAACAGCATTTACTATTGAAACAAGAGAAGCTGGAGGAAGAGAGGATCGCGAGCGGCTTTCATCATTTTCTTTTTGATGCTCAAACGTCCGATCGACATATTCTTCAAGACAGCAA
>Ga0131853_10000168_pt1 | contig 113385 bp, 123 predicted proteins | sample TergutLab28metaG_FD_92764 | JGI IMG/M metagenome (GOLD analysis project Ga0131853, IMG submission 92764) | Labiotermes labralis P1 segment gut microbial communities from Petit-Saut dam, French Guiana - Lab288 P1 (version 2) (version 2) | ecosystem: Host-associated > Arthropoda: Insects >...
ACGATACTCGGTGATTATGGCGAGAAGGTCACACCCGTTCCCATCTCGAACACGGTAGTTAAGCTTCTCTGCGCTGATAGTACTACGACACCTGTCGTGGGAGGCGATGGCGTCGCCGGGATTAATAAAAAAAGAGCCTTTCGGCTCTTTTTTTAATTCGAGAAAACAAAAATGCTTGCTCGCAAGGGCATTTTTGCGCCGACAGCCAGGCAAATGCCCCGCGGCTTGCCGCAGAATGCGTGCTCTAAGGCACGTGGCCCTGGGGTGGCAGAACCGTCCAAAACTTGTTTTGGCGAACGGTTCGTCCTTGAGGATTGTCCAAGAACGCGAGTCGTTTTGTGACGAAGTGCGATTGGCTACAATCTACCGTGCCCTGGGGTAGATATCCGTCATTGCAAATTTTCAGTTCTACTCATCTATTCCTCAATCAACGACACTTTCCTCTTCAATCTACAACCAAACACAATCCCGACTATCCCCGCAATCAAAGCTATCCCCGCCGCGGCGAAGCGCAACGTGAAAAACAGCCAAGTGTTCTCCATATCTCTAAACATCTGCGCTCGTTCCCACGCTTGCGGGCTACAACCCGGGCAAACATACCGCCACGCGTCACCGCCGTCGATAAGCCATATCCATAAGTATCTAAACCCAAAAATAACGCCGAATGCGATTAGACCAACGCTAGTAAACATCAATATTACTGATATTCCCGACCTTTTCATGCTCTACTGCCCCATTTTTAATCCAAATAATCCCGCAACTTCTTACTTCTGCTCGGGTGCCGCAGCTTCCGCAACGCTTTCGCCTCAATTTGCCGTATCCGCTCACGCGTAACGTTAAATTCTTTCCCAACTTCCTCCAAAGTTCTCGCCCGACCGTCGTCCAACCCAAACCGCAAGCGCAAAACCTTTTCCTCCCGCGCTGTCAGCGTGTTCAAAACATCAACAAGTTGCTCTTTCAGCATCGTAAACGCCGCCGATTCCTGCGGCGCGGGCGCATCGTCGTCCTGAATAAAGTCTCCCAAATGACTGTCTTCCTCTTCACCGATAGGCGTTTCAAGCGACACCGGCTCCTGCGCGATTTTCATGATTTCACGAACCTTATCAACCGGCATTGCCATCTCTTTCGCGATTTCTTCCGCTTTCGGCTCGCGCCCAAGCTCTTGCACCAACTGCCGCGTAATTCTGATCAATTTATTGATAGTTTCCACCATATGAACCGGAATCCGTATAGTCCTCGCCTGATCGGCAATAGAACGCGTAATCGCCTGCCGAATCCACCACGTCGCGTATGTGCTGAACTTATATCCTTTTGTATAATCGAATTTTTCAACCGCTTTAATAAGTCCCAAATTCCCCTCTTGAATCAAATCAAGAAACAACATTCCTCGCCCCACATATCGTTTCGCGATACTTACAACAAGCCGCAAATTCGCGTCCGCTAAGCGTTTGCGGGCATCTTTGTCCCCCTCGCCCATCTTTTTCGCAAGATCGGCTTCCTCCTCCACGCTTAAAAGCGGAACCTTCCCAATCTCTTTCAAATACATCCGAACAGGGTCATCAACACTTACCCCTTCGGGCACAGATAAATCGGTCAGCTCTTCTTGCGTAATCTTTAAATCTTCCTCGACTTCCAAAATTTCCTCGTCAATATTCCCAACGATTTCAATCCCTTGCTTCTCGATGGTTTCATATATTTGATCGATTTGCTCCTGATTTATATCCATCTCATCAAAAGCATCCATAATCTCTTTGTAAGACAAAACACCATTCCGCTTTTTGCCCGCTTCGATTAAATTTTTGGTAAGCTCTTTTAACGTCTCGTGTTTGTTATTCTCAATCTGGCTCATTGGTTCGCCCCTCTTCTTTTGTTATTTATCAATTTAGAAAGCTCTTCGATATTCCCCTCGGCAAGCAGTTCTGCCTTTCGACGGTTGAATACCTCGTCTTGTATAATCTCTATCGCCTCGGTCGCCGCCTTCTCCTTGTTTTCAACGTTTTTATCGTCAAGCAAAATTTCAATCACGCCGCTATGCCCCTCAAAATATGCGTTAACGGAGTGAACATCCAACTTCTTCCCATCTTTATATGTATCGTAAATGTAAAGCGCAATCTGCTTATGCAACGGAACATGAAAATCATCGGCAGTCATCTGCTTCGCCGCAATATTAAAAATATGCCGATCAGTCATAAGATTCAATAGCAACTTCTCCGCCGTAATCACAGTTTTATTCTTCGACGTAATCCGCTCGCCCATATTGCTTTCGGCAACTTTCACAGCACTCACATTCGCCCGCGATTCCTCAATACGCTCATTTTTAAGTTGATTTCGCCGAATCTCCGCCATAATCGTCTCGGCGGAAATCCCAACATCCGCGGAAATTTTCGTCAAATACGCCTCTCGCTCCACCGGATTTTCAACTTTCGCGAAAATTTCAGCAATTTTCTTCGTAAATTCGATTTTGTCGTCAACTTTTTCAATATCATATTGTGCGCTAAGCCGCTGAATTTTATACTCTAACGCCGATTTGGCGTTATCAACCAAATTTTTGAAAAATTCGACGCCTTTTGTGTTAATAAGCTCGTCCGGATCTTTCGCTTCGGTCATTTGCAAAACTTTCGTCTTAACATTCGCCTCACGCAAAACCTCAATCGCCCGCTCCGCCGCCGCAACTCCTGCGTTATCCGAATCATAGCATAATATAATCTCTTTCGAATATCGCCCAAGCATCCTCGCCTGATCCGATGTCAAAGCAGTTCCAAGTGACGCAACGGCGTTGCAAATCCCATTTTGGTGCAACGACACAACGTCCATATAACCTTCCATAATCAACATTTGCGACTGCTTACTGTTCTTCGCCAAGTTAAGCGCGAACAAGTTTCGGCTTTTATTGAAAATCACAGTTTCGGGCGAGTTCAAATACTTCGGTTGACCGTCACCCATTGCCCGCCCGCCGAAGCCGATAATATTCCCCCGAACGTCGATAATAGGAAACATCACCCGCCCGCGAAATCGGTCGTAATATCCGCCGTCGTCCCGCCGAACCGTCAATCCCGCGCCCTCAATATCGGAATCCTTGTAACCTTTGCCCTTTAAATATGTATAAAGCGCGCTCCATTCATCCCTCGCATACCCGATTCCAAACAGATTCACCGTATGGTTATCCAACTTCCGCGAAATTAAGTACTGCTGCGCTTCCACTCCGACTTCCGACATTAAATTATCGTAAAAATATCGCCCCGCGTCCGAATTAATCTTATAATAAAGCTGCTTCTGCTCGTATGCCGCCTCTTGCGCGTTCTTCGAATAGCCGGAATTCCCAAAACTCGACTGCGGAATATCCATTCTCGCCCGCTCGGCAAGAGAAGTCACCGCCTCGACAAAGTCCAAATTCTCACGTTTGATAACAAAATCAAGCACATTCCCACCAACGCCGCAACCGAAGCAGTAAAACAACTGCTTGTCCGGCGAAACGGTAAACGACGGCGTCTTCTCATTATGAAAAGGACATAGCCCTTTCAGCGAGCCGCCCGTTTTTTTAAGTTTAACATAGGTTGCCACAATATCAACTATGTCGTTTTTATCCATTACCTCGGAAATAAATTCCCGCGAAAATCTTGGCATGCGCAGAACACCTCTTACTAAAGATTATTCTACAAAATTTTCGAAAATCCTCTTTTTAAGTTTGCGGGAATAATTTCCTATACAAATCCGTCGCATATAAGTCAGTCATTGACGCAAGATAATCACACACAACACGGTTTATATCGTCACTTTTCGAAGCTTTAACCTGCCGATTCGGAATTTTTTCCGGAGAATTAAGATAATAACTATACAAATCCTCCAGCATAGCAACAGAGTTTGCCTCCCCCGCCTTCGCATCAGGATTTTTATAAACGTTGTCAAACATAAACTGCCGCAACTTCAGCATTGCGGTATGAATCCGCTCTTCCATTTTTATATCATTTGTCCCATCACTCTCGGACACAATAGCAATAATCATATTATTAATCCGCCGCCCGTGCGTCGCCCCCAAAACATCATAAAACTCCCGCGGAATATCACTTTCAACCAAAACCCCGCCGCGAAGCGCGTCATCAATATCATGATTGATGTAAGCAATCCTATCCGCAAAGCTTACAATTTTGCCCTCAAGCGTATTCGCCCGCGCCTCGCCCGAATGAAGCGAAATCCCGTCCCGCACCTCGTTCGTAAGGTTCAATCCGCCATCCTCCAAAATATCAACCACCCGCAAACTATGCGAACTATGATGAAACCCATACGGACAAAGACGATTCAACACTTCCTCGCCCGAATGCCCGAAAGGCGTGTGCCCCAAATCGTGACCAAGCGCAATTGCCTCCGTCAAATCTTCGTTTAACGCCAGCGCCCGCGCGATTGTGCGCGCGATTTGCGCAACTTCTAACGTATGCGTCAACCGCGTGCGAAAATGGTCGTTATCCGGCGAGATAAAAACCTGCGTTTTATGTTTAAGCCGCCGAAACGCCTTCGAATGGATAATGCGATCCCGATCCCGCTGAAATTCGGTGCGGAACAAGCACTTCTCCTCCGCGCGCGCGCGAGTGGCGTTCGCACTCAACACAGCAAACGGCGACAATATTTCACTCTCTCGTTTTTCCAATGTTTCGCGTGTGTTCATAGGTTTTTCTCCTTTTGCGCGGGCGCGCGCGAATTTTTGCCGCTACGGCGGCATGTTTTTAGGGCTTTGCCCTAAAACCCCATTTTTGCCGCTGAGGCGGCGAGCTTATGTCCTGCCGGACGGGCGACAAGGGCTCTGCCCTTGCCAATCCCGGTCGCCTATGGTCACAAACGCCAAAAAGCGGCGATAACAGATGAAACTCCTCGCATAAAACGCTTCGGAGGGCTAAATCTCTAAGCAGTAAACTGCTAAGATTTTTATGCCAAGCCGGCGACATTAAAAACATTGGTTATCGAACCGCATTCGCGGAAAGATTAGTGCGTGCAAGCACCGTGCTCGTTCGAAACAGTGTTCGCACATACTAGTCTTTCCGCGAACGCGGCTATCTCGCCCAAATAGCGGCGCGCTTTTAATAGCGCTATAGCGCGTTTGCGCCGCAAGTTTTACTAAATTTTTTGTGAAAAAATTTTCGGGGCTTGACAAGGGCTACGATTAGCCCTTGTCGTCCTGCGCTGACAAGCGCAAATGCTACAGCGACTTCGCTGAAAAAGTTTTAAGTCCCGCGCCCGCAGGCGCAAAAAACGGTCTAAGGCGCAACGCGCCTTAACCCCTGCGCCCGTTGGGCGCACATATGCGCTTGTCAGCGCAGGACATATTGCACCCGCAGGGCATCAACCCTAATCCTTAAAAATAGCACTAATCGGCCCTATCCGCTCAGTCAACTTCGTGCGTTTCGCAACGTAAACCTTAAACAACTTCCGCTCAAATATCCAATTTTCGGTCGTCACCGTCCTACCCTCTTCCTTGCCGCCCCATCGCAATTCCTTGAGCAAGTCGTCCAGCCTACCCTTTTTCTCAATTTTTCCAAACACAGGATGCGCCTCAAACCTCAAAAGCCGCTTCACCAAACGAACAACCGAATCCAGCCACCATAACGGCAGAAACGAAAACAAAATGACCGATAAATAATATCCCAAGTAAAGCATAGTATCGCGAGTCGATAGATTAACATCAACCCACAATACATCTGCAAGACCATCAATATGAACCCTATTGTCAAACCAAAAATTAAATCTAAACGGCGGCAAATCCCGCAAAACCTCACGCCAATAAGGCATAGCAAACAACCAAAACCCCAAAATTATCGGCACCAAAACTACGCAAAACACCGCCAAATTTAGGTTAGTCCGCTTTATATAGCGATATAGAATATTATCATTTGTGTCATACATCATAATCCCGCCTTATCCGAGCAACTTCACCAACTGCAACCCCATCGCCTGCGCACGCTTCACCGCATACTTATCTTCCGCCGCCGGACTTTGCGCGCCGACACCTTGATGCCCCATAGGAACACGCAAATCGTCAAAATCCGCGCTATCACCCACAATCGTCATGCCCTGAACCAACATCATATCATGAATCGCCCGCTGCGTCGTCTGCTGACCGCCGTATTTACTCGCTCCCACCGACACAGCCGCGCCAAGTTTGCCAATCAACGCTCGCTTCCCACGCAAATCTCGAGATTTATCGAACAACGCCTTAATCTGCGCCGACACAGTCCCGAAATACGATGGACTCCCAACCACAATCGCGTCCGCCGCACACATTTTCTCGAACAACCGCTCAACTCCCGTTCCCGCGTAACAAGAGCGGTTACACGGCGTCGAACATGCCACGCAAAACGGTGTGCTACACTCCAAAATCGCATCCTGCACATGCTCAAGTTCAACTTCCGCGCCCACCTCTTTGGCAGACTCAAGCACGGTATTGAGCAAAAACGCCGTACACCCATTCTTATTCGGACTTCCGTTTAACGCTAAAATTTTCATAATTATCATCTCCCTTAAATTAATTATATGGTTTTGTTTTGTCTGTTAGCCCTAATAGATAATCTACGCTCACCTTATAAAATTTCGCAAGTATAGGGAGAGCGTCTATAGGATAACTTATTTTTCCTATTTCATATTGTGAGTATGTGTTTTGTTTTACTCCTAAAATATCAGCAATTTCTCTTTGTGTCAAGTTATTGTCTATTCTTAAATTCCTAATTCTTTCATACTTTAAAATTTCATACTTCACAGAATCACCTCAGTAAGAATATACAATATCTGAAAAAAAGATATTGACTTCTATCTTAAATACAGATATAATATCTATGAGGTGATCTTATGAGAAAGCTAATCCTAACAATAAAATTTATAATATTAAAATCTTGCATGCGGCATAGCGTTGAAATGAGTCATTGGCTCATTACTAAAAGTTTTAAAACAGCAGAAAAAATCAAAAAAATAAAAGCCGCTAAATAGCGGCTTACACCAACGCAAACATTATCTCCCCACTCGCCGCAACCTTGTCGCCAACGTATGCGGTTGCGTTCGCCTTGCCAATCACCCGCTTAAACGCCGTCATTTCAACAACCAATCTAAGCGTATCGCCCGGCACAACCTGCTGCTTAAACCGAAACCCGTCAATCCCGGTGAAAACCGCAAGTTTCCCCTTATTTTCAGGCATATTAAGCACCACAACTGCACCAACCTGCGCAAGCGCTTCAACAATCAAAACGCCCGGCATAATCGGCTTCCCCGGAAAATGCCCCGGAAAAAACGGCTCGTTTGCCGTAACATTTTTAATCCCCACCGCGCTCTTCTCATCCATTTCAACAATTTTATCCACCAGCAAAAACGGGTACCTATGCGGAATAATTTCTTGAATCTGTTCGTTCGTAAGTATTGTTTCCATATTTTCAAATCCTTTAATAATAATTTATTTTTAATATGTCAAGGACTAGCCCTTGACAATCCCACAAGTTTTTGCGCGGGAAAAACTTGACTAAAACCGTCGCCCTCCCCGTCGCGACCCTTCCCGACAAAAAGCGTCGGGCGGGTGCCCCGCTGACGGAACCGCGGGCGAAAGTTACTGCAAACATAGCGCGTTCTGTACAAACAACATCTCGCGCTTTCAGGCGCGGGTCAGTTTCGAACGAGCGCGGCGTTATATCTCGGTACTTTTTCCGCGAACGCGGCTAGCTAACCCAGCTTTTATGTCGCCGCTTGCGGCACAAATCGCGGGGTTTGCGTTTGTGACCGCCAGGCGACCGGGATTGGCAAGGGCAGAGCCCTTGTCGCCCGTCCGGCAGGACACAATGCCCACAGAGCCCCGCTCTGAATAATGGGTTCAAGGGCAAAGCCCTAAAACCCCCGCGCCCATAGGGCGCACATATGCGCTTGTCAGCGCAAGACAACCTATGCGTCTATCGACGCAAAACGGTCTAAAGGCGCGTCGCGCCTTTACTTCCTCTTCGCAATCGAATTCGACTGCAACATCGCGATATTCTCAAGCGCTTTCCCTGTCCCCATCGCAACCCGCTCAACAGCGTTGTCCACAACGATACAAGAAATTCCGGTTTCCTGCTCCAAAAGTTTATCCATTCCCCAAATCATCGCGCCGCCGCCGGTCATAATCATTCCCGATTCGCTTATATCACACACAAGTTCGGGCGGCGTCTTTTCAAGAACAAACTTCACCGCGTCCACAATTTGATTCGCGGTTTCCTCAAACGCCTCCAAAATTTCAGTGCTTGTCATCACAATGGTTTGCGGCAACCCTGTTACCAAGCTTCGTCCGCGAATTTCCATGGTCTCTTCGGTCGGCTTTGGAAATACGCAGCCAACTTTAACTTTCATCTCCTCCGCGGTTCGCTCGCCGATTAAAACGTTATATTTCTTTCGTATGTATCTTATAATCGCCTCGTCAAATTTATCTCCCGCCGTCTTAATCGAACGGCTGACAACAATACTTCCAAGCGAAATAACAGCAACATCGGTCGTTCCGCCGCCGATATCAACAACCATACAACCGCACGGCTTTCCGATGTCGATTCCAACGCCGATTGCCGCGGCGATAGGTTCCTCAATCAAATACGCGCGGCTTGCGCCCGCTTGAATCGCCGCATCGATAACCGCCCGCTCTTCAACCTCGGTAACGCCGCTCGGAACGCATATAATAATTCGCGGCTTGAAAAACCCGCGCTTCACAACCTTATTGATAAAATATTTAAGCATACGTTCGGTCATTTGATAATCTGATATAACTCCGTCACGAAGCGGCCGCACCGCGACAATATTGCCCGGCGTTCGCCCAAGCATACGCTGCGCCTCATACCCAACCGCCAAAAGCTTGTTGCTGGAGTTATCCATAGCAACAACCGACGGTTCGTTTAAAACAATCCCTTTTCCTTTCACATAGACAAGAACGGATGCCGTTCCCAAATCAATTCCAATATCCTGACCGAACATAATACATCGTTTCCCTTCGTTTAAATTTACAATTTTCCAATATAAATATATCACTACTATTCAACGTTGTCAACATTTATCAACATATTATTTTCAAAAAAGTAAAGATATTTCTCCCCAACTTCCATCTCCAATATCTCCGCCAACCCGCGCGCGTAGTATTCAAGCGCGGTTTTATACTCCTTCGCCCGCGCAAAAACGCTGTTATCACTCACTTTGTCAGTCTTATAATCAATGATAACCAACTTCCCATTTTCAACGAAATAGCAGTCCACAACCCCCTGAACCAATATCTCTTCCCCGCTATGAACATAGTTCGATAACTCCGGCAAAATCTCCGCCGCCGGAACTTTCATGTAAAACTTGACTTCCTTCTGAATCTCCCGCGCCGCTCGAACGCGCAACCCGAGCGGCGACTCAAAAAACCTCGCAACCGCCGCAACATCCACCGCGCCCGCCTGCTCGTTCGTCAACATTTCAGACCGAACCATTTTCGCAAGCTGCTCTCGAATCTCCTCAACACTTCCGACATTCCGCTCGTCCAAATGCTGCATAACAAAGTGAGTGATAACTCCCCGCTGAACTCCCGACAGTTCAGCGGTTTGATACTCAAGTTTGGGCGGTGTATAACCGCTCTGCCGGGTGCTCAACACCAAATCTTGACGGTCATTTTGATGCATAGCGGCGTCATCGTCACTTGAAGTACATAAAGTACATCTGCGCTCCTCTTCCTTGCTCTGCATTCCAAATGCCTCGCCAATATTTTGGCGTTGAGCACCCGGCAGAGCGGTAAAATACGGCACAGAAACATCGTCCTCCGCCATCTGTTGCCGCTTAATCTCGCTAACCGATAGCTTTACAGGGATTTTATTCAAATGTCCGTAAGGATATACGAAATCTTCGTAGTTTTCCTCAACCGCTTCATCTGATTGCGGGGCGTCGAGGACGCCGCCCCCTACAACCACCGCAAATTCCGCGGAATCATTGATGTTAACCTCTCGAAACTCCGCAAACGGGCAACTCTCAACCACAGGAACAATCCAATCCAAGTGCGACTTCGCCGTCGCCGCGGAATACGGCGAGAGTTTATCGTCAATTGTAAAGCTTATTTTCGCCTGCCGTGACTCGAAATGCCGATCCGGCGTGCCGATAATAAGTAACTTCTCCTTCGCCCGCGTAATCGCGACATACAAAAGCCGCATTTCCTCCGAAATCATATCTTTCCGCTTCCAAAACGCGACAACGTCCCGCGCAACCGACGGATACTGCACGCGCCGCGCCGGGTCGATATAATACCCGCCGATTCCGCAATCAGCATGCCATAAAAACTTCGGATGCGTAATATCCTGCGTAAAAAACGTCTTGCCGGCGCTAAGCATAATAACGATAGGGAATTCCAGCCCCTTTGACGTATGTATGCTCATAATCCGCGCCACGTTTTCGCTCTCCGACACAATTTTCGCCAGCGACAAATCCCGCCCTTCCGCAATCAGCGTATTTATAAAGTGATTAAAGCTGAACAACCCTTTAAACCGCGACTGTTGAAACTCCCCCGCCCGCTCGAACAAAAGCCGCAAGTTCGCTTGCATTCTCTCGCCGCCCTGCAATGTTTTTACGTGCTCGTAAAATCCGAACCTCTCATAGATATGCCAAATCAGCTGGTCAACGCCAAGCTCGGCGGACAAGTCACGCAACTGCTCAAGCTCCGCTATAAATTCCATACATCGAACGCTTCCGCCGTCAGCCGCCTCGGTCAAAGCGATATAGAACGGCATATTTTTCCGCTTGTTACACAAGCGAATCTCCGCAAGCTCGTCCGGCTCAAACCCGAACATCACACTCCGCAAAACTGCGATCAGCGGAATATCCTGCAACGGATTGTCGATAATTTGCAAGAACGATAGAATCGTCGCGACTTCCCACTTATCAAGATAACTCTCGCCCACGTCGGCGTAGGCGGGGATGTTTGCCGCAAACAATTGCTGTTCAATGGATTTGGCGATTCCGCCTTTGACCGAGCGAGAGAGAATCGCGAAATCACGATACGTCGCGGGGCGCAATTCGCCGCTTACTTTGTCGGTGACAAGCACTTCTTTGTTGTCAATAATTTCGCGAATCCGTTTCGCGGCAAAAATCGCCTCTCTATCGATTTTTTCTAAATCCTCGTCAGAGTTTTTTGTTGCTTCGGTTGACATAATTGATTCGTCTCTGTTTACATAATTTTCGCCGTCATTTTTTTCGGTTTTTATGTCAACCATCGTGTAAACTTCGGTGGTAAGATTGTTATTTCGATCGTCAGAAAGCGGATATTCCGCGCCGCGAATAAGTTCCTCATCGGCGGTATAGTTAACATCCCCCACCGTCGCCGACATCGCCGCGCGGAATATAAAATTGGCGAAATCGATAATATTATCACGACTTCGAAAGTTTTTGTAAAGCTTGATTAGGCGCCCTTGCGAATCTTCATGCTTATACGCGTGATACCGTTCCAAAAACAGCGTCGGAACCGCGCCGCGGAACTGGTATATACTTTGCTTAATATCGCCGACCATGAAAATATTGCGATCATCCCGCGAAATCGCTGTAAATATCTCGTTTTGCAGCGAGTTTATATCCTGATACTCGTCTATCAAAATTTCGCAATATCGTTTAGAAAGCTGCGCCGCCAGCGGCGTGCGCTCGCCCGATTTGCGAAGCAGCAGGCGCAGCATTTCATGCTCCAAGTCGTTGAAATCCAGCATGTTGCGCTCCAGCTTTTTCCGCTTATATCGCCGCTCGAACGCGATTACAAGTTTAACCAGCGCAGATAGCGCGGGAACGGTTTTGGAGATATATCCAACCGAAGATTCCGCGTCGAAAGAGGTAAGGTCGTAAAGTTCGCCGAATTTTGCCTTTGGCATAACTTTCGAACGCCCGTTTTTCAGCTCTTTTAGCGCATTTATGCTATTGATTATCTCGCCGTAACTATCGTTCGGCATATCTTCATACATCAAGAGCAAATCCGAATCACCGGAGAGGTAAAACCGCACCATTTCCTTGAATTGTTCAAGCATATTGGCGTCCAACTCGCCCGTTTCGGCAGTCTTTTTGTAAGTTTGCAATGATTCGATCAACCATCGATTCGGGCGCGGCAAATTCCGTGAAAACCTATGCAAATCAAGGATAATTTTGCGAATATCCTTATCGTCCCGCCCGTTTCCGTAGCCGTCAAATAGCGCGGCAACGTCCGCCCTGCGCGATACCGCCCCAAACGCCTTATCCAACGTCTCGGTCAACGCCTCGCCTTTGAGAATGTCGCACTCGTTTTCCGAGCCGATTGCGAATCCGGCGGGAATATTGGTCAAGTGGATGTTGTTTTTGATAATTTCGAGACAGAACGAGTGAATGGTGGAAATATTCGCGCGGTTGATATGTATGGCTTGCCGCCGAAGGTGCGCGTTACCGGGTTCATCAAGCAACACCTTGTTAATCTTCTCCGAAATTTTGGCTTTCATTTCGGCGGCGGTTTTTTCGGTGAATGTTAGGATAAGAAGTTCGTCGATATTTACGTTTTGGGTAAGGATTTTCTGTATCACCCGTTCGGAAAGCACGGCGGTTTTGCCTGATCCCGCGGCGGCAGCAAGCAAAATGTTTTCTCCGGTATATGTGATTCCCTCTTGCTGCTCCGGCGTCCATTTCATTGCCGACATCTATTTCACCTCGATTATCGTTCCTTTTAGATACTCCAACTCACCCGCGGGAGTGGTAAAGTTGAAAATAAGCTTGTATGCTTGCAACTCTTGATGTTTCTGCGTTTTATCGTTGTATCGCACGTTGCTGTTGTACTTGCCGTCGCCGACAAGGGGATGCCCTATATGCGCAAATTGCGCGCGGATTTGGTGGGTTCGCCCGCTGATCAATTGCACTTCAATCAGCGTGTCATTGCCGTCAAAGCTGATCGTTTTGTAGCGGCTAACCGCTTTCGATGTGCCGATTTTCGGCTTGTCGTAAGCGTATACGCGGTTTTGCTTGCTGTCTTTAAACAGATAGTGTACCAGCTCGCCGCTTTGCGGCGCGATTTTGCCGCGAACCTTGGCGAGATAGAATTTGTCGATCTCGCGGTGTTTGATTTTATCGTTTATAACCCGCAACGCCTCGGCGGTTTTCGCGGTGATTACAAGTCCGGCGGTGTTTCGGTCGATTCGATGGCATAGCGCCGGCGCGAACGACTGCTCCGCCTCGGGGTGATACTCGCCCTTTTGATAGAGATACGCTTGCACGTAGTTGATCAGCGTGTGACGCCGCTCGTTTGCGTCTTCGTGGCAAAGCAAGCCCGCAGGCTTGTTGGCGACGAGTATATAATCGTCCTCGTATACGATGTCTAGTGAAAATTTTATGTTTAAAATACCTATATTATTTTCGGTTTCGAAGAATTCGTCGTTGATGTAAAGCTGTAGCTTGTCGTCAAGCTGAAGCTTGTAGGAGATGTCTGATTTTTTGCCGTTGACTTTGATACGCCCTTTGCGGATTCCTTTGTATATCAGACTTTGCGGGGCGCTTTCAAGATATTTGAACAGAAACTTGTCAAGCCGCTGGTTCGCGTCGTTTTTTTGGATAATTATTTCCCGCAAAGTATTCACCCCTTTGGTTTGTGCTATTTACGGGCGGCCAATGACCGCCCCTACAAGATATTGTAACATATGAAGTAATAATTGACAATAGGATTGTGGGAATGGTATAATTGGTTTGTTAAAGGAGGAGATATCATGTCTTGTGTGAAAACGTGCGCATGCCCTAAAACGACTTGCCCGAATCACGGCAAATGTTGCGAATGTGTTGCAAATCATAGAGAAAAGGATAGTTTGACGTTTTGCTTATTCCCCGACAATGGCGGGGATAAAAGCGTGAAAAATTATTATAAGAAGCTGAAAGAACGGTTTGAAGGATAATAGTATCAAATAGAGGGAGGACTTTACATATGAAAATTCGAATCGGCATTTGCGGTTACGGCAATTTGGGCAGGGGCGCGGAGGCGGGAATCGCGCAAAACCCCGACATGGAACTTGTCGCGGTTTTTACCCGCAGAAAGCCTGTCGAATCGCTGAAAATCAACTCTGACGTGCCTGTGGTTCATGTTAGTGATGTTGAATATTGGAAAGATAAAATCGACGTGATGATTCTGTGCGGCGGAAGCGCGAATGATTTGCCCGAACAGACGCCGACGTTTGCGAAAATCTTTAATACGGTGGATAGTTTCGACACGCATGCCAAAATTCCCGAATATTTCAAAACAGTAGACGCCGCGGCGGTTGCGGGCGGCAAAATTTCGATTATATCTATCGGCTGGGATCCCGGATTGTTTTCGGTAATGAGATTGTACGCCGGAGCGGTGCTTCCGAGCGGCAATACCTATACATTTTGGGGGCCCGGCGTAAGTCAGGGGCATTCGGACGCGATTCGGCGAATTGACGGCGTGGCTGACGCGATTCAGTATACGATTCCCGTTGACGAAGCGGTTGAGCGAGTTAAAAGCGGCAAAAAAGTTGAGTTCGAAACCCGAGAAAAACACAAAAGAGTGTGTTATGTGGCTGTGGATTCTATATGTGGCGATGAGGACAAGGCAAGGATTGAAAAAGAGATTAAGGAAATGCCGAATTATTTTGCGGATTATGATACGACGGTTAATTTTATTTCGCAAGATGAGCTTAGAACGAATCACGGCAAGCTTATGCACGGCGGGCAGGTGATACACGCCGGCAAGACGAGGGATAATAACAATCAGGTTATCGAATTTTCGCTTAAACTGGACTCGAATCCGGAATTTACGGCGTCGGTGCTTTTAGCCTATGCGCGGGCGGCATATAGGCTGTCGGCTACGGGCGAGAAAGGCGCGCGAACGATATTCGATATACCACCGATATTACTCTCGGGCAGGGATAGGGACGATGTGGTTAGGGATTTGTTGTAGAAATTAAAAAAAGAGCCGAAAGGCTCTTTTTTTGATTTTGCGCTTAACTCTTAGTAAAAAATTTCTCCAAATCTACCCACTCGCTTGCTAACACATACAAAAGCGCGTAAACCATAAGGTTATCCCCGTCCTCCTCGCTGTCGAGGAAGATAAGAATCATTGCGATAAGAAGCAAATCTTCCGCCGATAGAAATCCTAAAATTTTTCCGCTTTCCGGATTGTAAATTGATGAAGGAATAAAGGAAAGTATAGGGTTTTTATTATTTTTCGACGGCGGCAAAGGTTCATGCTCATGCTCGTTTTCACGCTCATGTTCGTGTTCATGGTGGTGCGTTTGCTCATGTTCGTGACGCCGCGCGTGTTCGCTTTCGCGGCGCGGACGCTCGTATCGATGATTTGCATGATGATAACCGTCGTGGCGGCGGTCGCTACGACGGTTGGTTGTATGATGATGTCTGTTTTCGCCGGAACCTGACCGCGTTGGCTCGGACGATCTTTTTATTGTTCTTTGCTCTTTGTTCTCTGCGCTATTTGCGTATCGTCTATACATTGTTGTTTCATCTACTTTCATGCTTACAAATCTTTCATCTTTCATGCTTACAAATCTTTCATCAACGGCGCGAATTTGGCAAGACTCATAAGCTTCGCCGCCATATCAAGCTTTCCTTTTCGCCCGTCGCTTAAATACGGTTTAAGCGAGTGTAGCATAGAGGCATGGCGGCTATTTCCGCCGACGCTGCCGCCTGTTGAATTCATTTTCGAAAAGGCTTTCTGCATTTTCATTACCATATCCATATCTATATTGCCGAAAGGTGAAGAACTATCGCTATTGTCGGAAGTTTCTGTATCGGAAACCTCCGCGCTGTCAGGCGATTCGGCATTATTTAAGCTGAAATTGGATATGATATTTTGAATATTCGCTTGCCCTTCTTCTGTTGCCATCATTTGTTTAAGTTTTTCCACCGCTCCGCTTAGATCAGCCAAGTCGTCGCACCCCCTTCGTCAAAATTTTTACAAACCCTATTTATACTACTATATGAGCTCTACTTCCCGAATATCTCACTAATCTTATTCAGCATATTAGCCTGTTTCAGCTGTTTTTCAAGATTCGGGTTCTTTTTAAGAACTTCGTTAACCTCGTTCATATTAATATTATCCGTGCTTCCTCCGTTTGCAACGTTCTTCACCTGGTTCATCTGCTCGGGGGTAAGCCCCAACTGCTTCATACCTTGCTGCAACTGCTCCGGACTAATTTGAGATAGCATTTTTTGCAGGTCCATACTATCGCTCCTTTCACTAGATTATCCTACTACACTATAGTATGAATTTTCAAAAAAATAGTGCAAAAAAAAGAAAAGTATGGTATAATCCTTTTGGGAAGTGATAATATGCTTTTAGCAATTGACGTTGGAAATACAAATATTGTCGCGGGAATTTTTCAAAACGACAAATTAATCGCAAATTTTCGCATGGCAACCGATAAGCAGAAGTCGTCAGACGAAATCGGCTTGCTTATGACGCAGCTTCTCTCTCTTGAGGGAATCGACAAATCCAACATAGAAGATATTATAATATCGTCGGTTGTGCCGCCGGTTATGTATTCGCTGACCAACGCTTGCCGCCGATATATCGGGCGAGAGCCGCTTATCGTCGGGCAGGATATTTTACCCGATATCAACGTGAGATACGATAATCCGAAAGAAGTCGGCGCGGACAGAATCGTAAACGCGGTTGCCGCGCGGGCGAAGTACGACTCGCCCCTCGTTATCGTCGATTTCGGAACGGCGACAACGTTTTGCGCTATCGACAAGAACGGCGACTATCTCGGTGGCGTGATTGCGTCGGGAATAAAAATTTCGATGGATGCGCTTTTCGAAAAAGCCGCGAAGTTGCCACGGATTGAGATAGTTAAGCCAAATAAAGTGATTGGAACGAACACGGTCGAGTCTATGCAATCGGGCGCGGTTTACGGATATGTAGGGCAGGTTGAGTATATCGTCGGGCGGATTAAGGAAGAACTCGACGCGCCGAATAGTAAGGTTGTCGCCACAGGCGGACTTGCGGCGCTAATCGCCCAACATACCGACAGCATTGATTTTGTGGATAGACTACTGACGCTTGAGGGGCTGAGGATGATATATTCGGGGGTTTAGGGCGGATGCCCTAAAAAGGAGAAAATCATGTTCGACAACATCAAAGGACAGGAAAAAGCCAAAGAATTACTGACGCGCGCGTTGAACGACGGAAAAGTCGGGCACGCTTATATTTTCGAGGGCGCGAGCGGAACCGGAAAGCTTGATATGGCGCTTGCGTTCGCCGCCGCGATTACGGGGGTAGACGATGTAACTTCCAGCCCCGATATACGCATTATCACCAACGAATTATACGACTCATCGAAAGCGGAGCAGAAGCAGTTGTCGGTCGATACCGTGCGGCACATGAAAGCGGAGGTTTATATCAAACCATACGGCGAGCGGAAAGTTTATATTATCCCAAACGCGGACACGAAAACGACCGCGTCGGCGTTTATAGCGATGCAAAACAGCTTGCTGAAAGTGTTTGAAGAGCCGCCGGGATATTGTACCATAATACTTCTTGCCGAGAACGCGAACATGTTTTTGCCGACAATTTTGTCCCGCGCGGTGGTTATAAAATTTTCGCCTCTTGACAAAGATGAATATATGCGGTATCTTTTAACTGATGAAGGCGTTTCAACTCTGCGTGAGGATACGATAAAATATATGGGGCAACTGATGGGCGGAAGTTACGCCGCGGCATACGATTTTATTGCGTATGCAAAGAAGAATAAGAAGAGCAGCGGTGCGATTCTTGAAATTATAGGCTTATATTTGAACGATTTGCTTCATGAACGGAAGATAGACGCACAAACGGCGGTCGGAATGCTTGATGTATACTTGAAATATCACAAAATGATCGCCGCGAACGGGAATTATAACGCGTGTATTGAATGTATGCTGTTAGGAATTTTAGATGAAGTTAAGCAAAACTACAATAAATAAGTTTTCGCAAAATTGAGTGCAGTTTGGGTTTTGGACTGATTGCCGCGTATCTTGTATACGCAAGTGAGGGAAAAACCCGAAATGTGCCAATTTTATGAAAACACTAGGAAAGAGGAAAAAACATGGAGATTATTGGGGTGCGCTTTAATAAGGCGGGGAAAGTTTATTACTTCACGCCGAAAGGCGAGCAGTTTAAAACCGGTGATAAGGCGGTTGTTGAAACAACGCGCGGGCTTGAAATGGGGAACGTTGTGTTCGGAAACAAATCGACCGACGGTATGAAGATTGAAAAGCAACTTAAGTCGGTTACGCGAAAGGCGACGGCGGAAGACATTTCAAAATCCGAACATTTTAAGAAAAAGGAAGCCGAAACGTTTAAAACCGCGTCGGAGAAGATCGCCGAGCATAATCTTGAAATGAAACTTGTCGATGTGGAATATACATTTGACGGTTCGAAAATCTTGTTTTACTTTACCGCCGAGGGGCGAGTTGACTTCCGTGAACTTGTGCGAACCCTTGCGGGTGTGTTCCGTACGCGGATCGAATTCCGCCAAATCGGGGTTCGCGACGAATCCAAGCATATGGGCGGCTACGGCGTATGCGGACGGAACTTGTGCTGCTCGTCTTTCCTTGACGAATTCCATCCCGTTTCCATCAAAATGGCGAAAGAGCAGGGGCTAAGCCTTAACCCCGTAAAAATTTCCGGCGTTTGCGGGCGGCTTATGTGCTGCTTGCAGTACGAGCATGAAGTGTATGAGGAATTGTTGAAAGTTACGCCGAATTTCGGTTCGATTGTGAAAACTCCTGACGGTGAGGGAATGGTTGTCGATGTGCAAGTCTTAAAGGGTATGGTTCGAGTGAAGTTTGTTGACGGCGATGCGGTGTCGTTTAAACCTTATGAGATAAAGGATTTGAAAGTTATCAAAAGAGGCGCGGTCAAAAAAGAGAAACCCGAAAAGGTTGATAAGAAAAATTCAGATTAAGTGTTGACAGCTGTTGAATTTTAGTATAAAATGAAGATAACGAATTATATTTAAGATACGAGGAGGTTGTGACGAAAATGGCATATACAATTAACGATGATTGCATCAGCTGTGGCGTGTGCGAACCTACATGCCCGACTGACGCTATATCTGCAGGTGACAGCATATATCAAATCGACGCTGAAAAGTGCATAGACTGTGGAGTTTGCGCTCCGGCTTGCCCGGTTGACGCGATAAAAGCGTAATAAAAGGGTAAGTCCGTTAGGGCTTGCCTTTTTTGTATGTTTTTGCCGCCTGCGGCGGCGGGCTTAAAACTTTTTCAGCGAAGTCGCTGTAGCATTTGCGCTTGTCAGCGCAGGACGACAAGGGTGTGTTGACACCCTTGTCAAGCCCCAAAAATTTTTTAACAAAAAATTTAGTAAAACTGGCGGCGCAAACGCGCTATGGCGCTATTAAAAGCGCGCCGCTTATTGAGGACTGCAAACAATATCCTCTCAACGAAGTATCTACGGCGGCAAAAGCCGCATGCTCGACTGAAACGGCGTTTTATCTTGCTAGTCTTTCCGCGAATGCGGTTCGCTAACCCTGTTTTTTCGTCGCCGGCTTTGGCGTTTGTGTCCATAGGCGACCGGGATTGGCAAGGGCAGAGCCCTTGTCGCCCGTCCGGCAGGACACACGCCCTCGGGACGGATCCGAAAAAGCACGCGCCCGCAGGCGCAAAAGCCTGCCGTCGCAGCGGCAAAAATGGGTTTTAGGGCAGCGTCCTACATCCCCGCGCCGTGGCGCAAAAACTAGGCCAAAGCCCTAAAGGAGCAAATCACATGAAAGTATACGCCTTAGTCGGCGCGAGCGGAACCGGCAAAAGTCATCACAGCATGTTTGCCGCCAAGCAATTGGGCGCGGAATGTATGATTGATGACGGTCTTCTAATCGCCAATCATCAAATTGTCGCGGGAAAATCCGCCAAACAAGAGCCGACCAAGATGGCGTCGGTTCGCCGCGCTATATTTTCAAGTCAAACTCACCGTGACGAAGTGCGCCTTGCGATTGAAAAACATAAATTTCGGTCTATTCTAATTATCGGAACGTCGGACAGAATGGTTTCGCAAATCGCGAGCGGTATCGGAGTCGGCGAAATTGACGAAATCATCCGAATCGAAGATATCCGAACCGAAGATGAGATCGAGCGGGCAAAAAATATTAGGTTTAAGCAGGGAAAGCACGTAATTCCCGTTCCAACTTTCGAGGTGAAGAAGCATTTTTCGGGATATTTTATGCACCCGCTCGCGATGTTGAGCAAAAACAAATCTACTTATCGAGTGGAAGAAAAAACGGTAATGCGCCCGACTTACAGCTATCTCGGGCATTTCGAGATCTCGGATAAGGCGATTATCGACATCTGCGCGTATAAAGCGCGGCAGAATTCGGAAATTACACGAGTTTTAAGGGTTGGCGTCCATATGCTCAGCGATAAAAGCGTCGTGATTGACGTTGACGTTGTAATGAAATTTCCGAATAAGATTCATATTGTGGGGCGAGAGCTTGCGGATGTAATCCGCACCGATGTGGAGGAGCATACTTCCATCAATGTTAGAAAAATCAGAATAAACGTAAAGGGACTGCGGTTTGAGTGAAATCACGCAATCTTCCGCCGAAACTTCGCCTGCAAAAAGTCCTCAACGTATAGCCCATACGCCTGCGGCTTTTCGAGGCTCGTTTCGACGAAATATTACGCAATTTGACACAAACCGGAGGAATAAAAATGGTAGAAATTGATTTAGGATTTGCGCCGAATTTGGAGCATATTTTCGAGTGCGGGCAGTGCTTTCGCTGGAATATGCAGCCGGACGGCTCGTATATCGGAGTTGCCGGCGGCGAAGCGGTTCGCGCAAGCGTATGCGGAAGCAAACTAACGTTAGACGGCACCGATAACACCGAATTTTGGTCGAACTACTTTGATACGGCGTTCGATTACGAGGGCGCGAAAACCAAGTTCAGCAAAGATAAAATTTTGAAAAAATGTATCGAATACGGTTATGGAATCAGAATTTTGCGGCAAGATTTGTTTGAGACGATTATTTCCTTTATTATTTCAGCGAATAATAATATTCCAAGGATTAAAAAGATTATCGAAAATTTATGCCGCATTTGCGGCGAGAGAATTGAGTTTGATGGTAATGAATACTACACTTTCCCGACGGCGGAGGCGATTGTAAACGCGGGTTTAGAGAAACTTTCGACAATTCATGCCGGTTATAGGGATAAGTACATACTTGGCGCGGCGCAAGCGGTGCTGAATGGAGATGTAAACTTAAATGAAATTGTCGCGCTTCCTACCGACGCGGCACGACGGGAATTATTGAAAATTATCGGAGTTGGCCCGAAAGTCGCGGATTGCGTTTTGCTGTTTGGAATGTCACGGTTTGACGTGTTTCCGTCCGACGTTTGGATTAAGCGGATTTTGGATGAGGCGTATAACGTTCCGCCGAAAGAAATTTGTGAATTTGCGGAGAATAAGTTCGGCAAGTATCGCGGATTGGCGCAGCAGTACCTATTCTACTACTATCGAGATAATATGAAAAAGCTTGCGTAAAAATTATTTGAGTAATTTATAAAAACATATATATCATAAATAAATTTGCATCAAATTGCGTGAGGTTTTGCAGAAAACGCACGGGAGCGTGTATATAAGATACCCGACCGGGCGTTTTCGGCGAAAGATTGCGTAATTTCATGCAAATACCAAAGGAGAGGTATAAATTATGTTAGTTACTGGTAATGAGATACTACAACACGCGCATAAGAATAGGTATGCGGCACCCGCGTTTAACGTGGTAAACATGGAAATGCTTCAAGCGGTAATCGCCGCGGCGGAAGCGGAGAAAGCGCCGGTTTTGGTGCAAACTACCGAGGGCGCGCTGAAGTACGCGGGAATCAAATATTTAAGTTTGATGATTCGCTATGCGGCGGAGAACGCGAAAGTTCCGGTTGCGTTTCACTTAGATCATGGAACGACTTTCGAGACGGCGATTCAATGTGTTCGCAACGGTTGGACATCGGTTATGATTGACGGATCGCACCATTCGTTGGAGGAAAATATCGCGTTGACAAAAAGTGTGACAAAAGTTGCGCACGCTTGCGGAGTGTCGGTTGAGGCGGAACTTGGACGACTTGGCGGCGTTGAGGATAATATCGTCGTTGACGAGAAAGACGCAATGCACACCAATCCTGCCGAGGCAAAGCAGTTTGTCGCTGAAACTAAGGTGGATTATCTTGCAATCGCTATCGGAACGGCGCACGGAAAGTATAATGGAGTTCCGAAACTTGACTTTGACAGACTTGATACGATTAAGAAAATGCTTGATATGCCGATCGTTCTTCACGGCGCGTCGGGTGTCGCGGAAGATGATATCAAAAAAGCGATCTCGCTTGGAGTTAACAAAATCAATATCGACACAGATTTGCGGGTTGCGTTTACCGACGCGGTAAAAGACGTGTTCGCTAAAACGCCGGACGAATTTGACTTGCGCAAAATTTGCGGCCCCGGTCGGGACGCGGTAAAAGAAGTTGTCGCGGCGAAAATGAGGTTATTTGGGGCGTCTAATAAAGCATAAATGTTTTTGAGCCGCCACGGCGGCGGGTTTTTAGGGCTTTGCCCTAAAAACCCATTTGTTCGGGTCAGACCCAGAAGCTTGTGTCCTGCCGGACGGGCGGTAAGGGCTCTGCCCTTACCAATCCCGGTCGCCTATGGACGCAAACGCCAAAAAGCGGCGATTTGCGCCAAAGCCGGCGACGATAAAAGCATTGGTTAGCGAACCGCGTTCGCGGAAAGACTAGCGAGATATAGCACTGTTTCGATCGAGCATGCGGCTTTTGCCGCCGTAGTTATTTGACTAATACCGTATATGTTTGCACTATTTTAGCGGCGCGTTTACAATAGCGCGAAAGCGCGTGTGCGCTGCAAGTTTGGTAAAACTTTTTAAAGTTTTTTGGGGATTGACAAGGGTTTCAATAAACCCTTGTCGTCCTGCCCTGACAAGGGCAAAAAGCTGCAGAGCCTCGCTCTGAAAAAGGGTTTTTAGGGCATTCGCCCTAAAAAAACCCGCGCCCATTGGGCGCAAGAATTTTGATAAAACTTTTTCCAAAAGTTTTTAGGTTTTTAGGGCAAGGCCCTAAAAAAGGAGGATTCCTATGACATTACAAGAACTACTCGCTAACGCAAAAACCGAAAAAGAAGCAAGATACGAAATATTGCTAAAGCACATCAACAACGGCGTAAAAATTGTGGACATCGACACCACATATATTGACGCGGCGGTTGAAATCGGCGAGGGAACCACAATTTATCCCTGCACATACATACATAAGGACGTTAAAATCGGCAAAAGTTGCTCTGTCGGGCCGTTTGCTTATATTCGCCCGGGAAGCACGATTGGCGATAATGTTAAAATCGGCGATTTTGTTGAGGTGAAGAACGCGAATATCGGCGACGGAACGAAAATATCGCATCTTACCTATATCGGTGACGCCGACGTCGGAAAACGTGTTAACTTCGGTTGCGGAACGGTGATTGTCAACTATGACGGCAAATCGAAATATCGAAGCACCGTTGAAGATGACGCGTTTGTAGGGTGTAACACGAATTTGGTGTCGCCGGTTACTGTGAAAAAGGGCGCATACATCGCGGCGGGTTCGACTATTACAGACGAGGTTCCCGAAGGCGCGCTTGCAATCGCTCGCGAGCGGCAGATTACCAAAGAGGGCTGGATTGATAAGAGGAAGTAGGAAAAGCCAATGACGTTGAATCTAGAAATTATCGAATTGCTGAAAAAAGAGGGTTGCAATATCGTTGGGTTTGCAGATTTGCGGATTTTTCCCGAAGATGTGCGGAAAGGCTCGGATGTCGGCATTATAATGGGAATACCTTATACGCCGAAAGCCGTGCAAGATAAAATAAAAGATGTGAAGATTCCCCACGGTTCTTTGGAAAGATATAACGAAGCGGTTTCGTCGTTTCTAAAGGAAAAAGGATATAAAAGAAATAAAACTTACTCAAAAATGACAATAACATACAAAATGTTGGCAGCATTGGCAGGGATCGGTTGGGTCGGCAGGTGCGCTCTTTTGACTACAAAAGATTTAGGTCCGGCGCTACGCTTTACTGCTTTGCTGACAAACGCGCCACTTGAATGCGGAACCCCGATTACAAAATCGTTGTGTCCTCCGGATTGTAGTGCGTGCGCTGACATTTGTCCGGCAAATGCGGTAAAGACAGGGTTATGGGAGCGAGGGGTTCATCGTGACGAGTTTTTCGATGTCAACGCCTGTAAAAAAGGCAGAAGTCAATGCCACGGATTGTGCATTTCAATCTGCCCGTACACTCAAAAAGGATTTGGTTATGTGTAGGCGTATAATATGTTTTAATACGGCAGTTTTTGGTAGAGTAAATCACATAAAAAGATAATACATAAGAAAAAGGGGCGAGAAAATCCATGCAAGTACACGGAAAAGACATAAAAGTTTTTTCGGGAAACGCTAACGAGCCGCTGGCTCGCAAAATCGCAGACCGGCTTGGCGTTCCGCTGGGCGAATGCAAAGTTTCGCAGTTTAGCGATGGTGAGATAAGGCTTGATATTTACGAAACGGTGCGGGGCAGCGATGTGTTTGTGGTGCAATCCACAAGTGAGCCGGTGAACCATAACCTTATGGAACTTTTGATTATGATTGACGCGTTTAAGCGCGCGTCGGCGGGGCGAATTACGGCGGTAATTCCGTATTACGGCTATGCGCGGCAGGATAGAAAGGCGAAAGCGCGCGATCCAATTTCGGCGAAGTTGGTTGCCGATCTTATTACTGTCGCGGGCGCCGACCGAGTGCTTACAATGGATTTGCACGTTGCGCAGATACAAGGATTTTTCGATATGCCTGTTGATCATCTTTTGGGAATCCCGCCGATTATCGCGCCTTACTACTCCGAGAAATTCCAAGACTCGAAAGATGAGATTGTGGTTGTGTCGCCCGACTTAGGGTCGGTTACAAGGGTTCGAAGTTTCGCCGAGCGGCTTGATATTCCTCTGGCAATAGTGGACAAACGCCGCCCGAAAGCGAATGTTTCGGAAGTTATGAATATTATCGGCGATATTCAGGATAAGAAGGTAATTTTGGTGGACGATTTGATTGACACAGCCGGAACTATTGTGAACAGCGCGCAAGCGCTTATGGAACGCGGCGCGAAAGAGATATATGCGTGTTGTACGCACGGAGTTTTATCCGGTCCTGCGATTGAGCGGATTGCCAAGTCGGAGATAAAGGAACTTGTTGTGCTTGACACAATTAATCTTCCGGAGACAAAGCGGATTGATAAAATTAAGATATTATCGGTCGCGCCTGTTTTCGCCGACGCGATACAACGGATATACGACGATGTTTCGGTCAGTACGTTGTTTATATAGAAAAAACCGCCTTTCGGCGGTTTTTTATATTTTAAAGCACAAAAGGCACAGACCGCAGAGCGCAACCTACACATCCTTCATCGTCAGCGAAATCCTCATCTTCGCGACATCAACATCAAGAACTTTCACTTTCACTATATCACCGACGGCGACAACGTCCATCGGGTGTTTTACAAATTTGTCCGCCAACTGCGAGATATGGACAAGCCCGTCTTGGTGAACGCCAACATCCACGAACGCGCCGAAGTCAATAACGTTGCGCACCGTACCTGTCATAATCATTCCGGGTTTCAAATCCTTGATATCCATAACATCGTCGCGCAAAACCGGCTGTTCAATATCATCGCGCGGATCTCGTCCCGGTTTTTGCAGCGATTCGACAATGTCACGTAAAGTGGGAACGCCGACTTCGATTTCTTCTGCAAGCTTTGTCATATCAGCGCGTTCAGCCTTTTCTTTTAGCAGCACAAGCTTGCCGGCGTTCACGTCGTCCATCGTATATTCCAATTTTTCAAGCAACTTTTCTGCCGCGGCGTATGACTCGGGGTGAACCGACGTGTTGTCGAGTATATTTTTCCCTGCGGAGATTCGCATAAATCCCGCGCACTGCAAAAACGCTTTCGCGCCAAGCTTTGCAACCTTTAAAAGCTCTTTTCGCGTCTTAAATGCGCCAACTTCCTCGCGGTATGCCACAATATTTTTCGCCACCGTTAAATTTATCCCGGAAATATAGCTCATAAGCGCGTAGGACGCGGTGTTTAGGTCAACTCCGACATCGTTTACGCAATCTTCGACAACGCCACCCAACGCCTCGCCCAACCGTTTCTGATTTACGTCATGCTGATACTGCCCGACGCCCACGTTTTGCGCGTCGATCTTTACAAGCTCGGCAAGCGGATCTTGCAACCGCCGACCGATTGAAATCGCGCCACGGATTGTTACGTCAAAATCGGGGAACTCCTCCGCGCCCTGCTTTGATGCCGAATAAATTGACGCGCCTGCCTCGTTGACAATTGCGTATTTCACGTCGCTAAAACCGAACTCTCGAATCGTTTCGGCAATAAAAATTTCGCTCTCTTTCGACGCCGTGCCGTTGCCGATTGCGATTAGCGTTACGCCATGTTTGTCTACCATTCGTTTAACGAACTTCTTCGCCTCAGCGATGCGGGCGTCTGATTGTGTTGGATAAATCACGCCGCTATCAAGCACTTTCCCCGTTTCGTCCACAACCGCCATTTTGCAGCCCGTTCGATATCCCGGGTCAAGCGCAAGCACAACTTTCCCTTTGATTGGCGGCTGCATAAGCAGGTTTTTCAAGTTTTCCTTGAATACCTTTATCGCTTGCTCTTCCGCAACAACCGACAGTTCCCCGCGGATTTCGTTGGCGATGGAAGGTTCAATCAGCCGTTTATAGCTATCCTCGACGGCAGCTTCGACATAGCTCGTGGTGATCGAAAATGTTTCACGTGAAACATCGTCACGACAAACTGCGCTTTGCTCGTTTTCGGACACAAACCGTCCGAAAAGCTCACTCGCTTCGTTGTCGCTCCTCTTTCCCAAAACGTCCACTTCGTTGGGGCGTTTTGGGAGCTCTTTTAAAATCTTCCTTTTCAAATATGCCAAAATTTTATCAATCGGCGGATCAATTTTGACGTTTAGAAATTCTTCTTTCTCACCGCGGTTGATCGCCAAAACTCTGTGCGGCTGCACTTTGCAAACCGGCTCGGAATATTCATAATACAGCCGATAAACGCTGTCCTCCTCTTTTGCTGCTTTCGATTCAAGCGTTCCGTCACGGAAAGTTACATCGCGGATAGCCTTTCTAAACTCCGCGTTATCCGAAACGTCCTCGGCGATAATATCGCACGCTCCCGCAAGCGCGTCCTCGGCGGTTTTGACTTCAAGCCCCTCTTTTACATCGTCGCCTACGTTAATATATTCGCTTGCGATTTCTAAAATGTCGCCGTCGACAAGTTCCTGCGCCATCAAAATTTCAGCAAGCGGCTCAAGCCCGCGTTCCCGCGCAATCATTGCGCGTGTGCGACGTTTGGGTTTGTACGGACGATAAATATCTTCGATTTCGGCAAGTTTCTCCGCTTTATCGAGGGCGGCGTTGATTTCGTCGGTCATTTTGCCTTGTTCGTCGATTAGGCGGCGAACTTCCTCGCGGCGATCGTTGAGATTGCGTAAGTAAGTAAGCCTGTCGAATACGTCGCGAAGCGTAACATCGTCAAGTTCGCCGGTTGCCTCCTTTCGATAGCGGGCAATGAACGGAATGGTGTTTCCGTCGTCGATAAGCTCGACAAACGCCTCTATTTGCTGGCGTTTTAGATTGAATTCTTGCGTTAAAATTTGTATGATATCCATATTTTCTCTCCTTTGTTCGTTAGAAAATGTTTCACGTGAAACATTTTGCTTGACATTTTTCTACACATTCATTATAATAATAACTATATCATATTATAGGAATGGTGTCAATTATGAAAAATGGAAAGGTTTTCGCGATAGCTAATCAGAAGGGCGGAGTGGGGAAAACTACTACCGCTGTTAATCTTAGCGCGTGTTTGGGCGCGGCAGGGAAGCAAGTTCTTCTTATCGATTTGGATCCGCAGGGCAACTCTACCAGTGGCGTTGGAATTGAAAAAACAAGCGTCGAATCAAGCATTTATGACGTACTTATAAACGACACGCCAATGGTTTCGTCGATTTTGAAAACTGAATTTGACGGGCTTTGGCTTTGCCCGTCCGGCATTGATTTGGCGGGCGCGGAAATTGAGTTGGTTATGCAGGAGGCGCGCGAAAACAAGCTAAAGCGCGCAATCGCGGACGTTGCGGCGAATTATGATTATATTCTTATCGACTGCCCGCCGTCGTTAGGGTTGCTTACGCTGAACGCGTTTACTGCTGCGAACGGGGTAATCGTTCCTATTCAGTGCGAGTATTACGCGTTGGAGGGATTGAGTCAGCTTACCGCAACAATTCGGCGCGTTAAGTCGGTTTACAACCACGCGCTCGACATCGAAGGCGTGGTTCTTACCATGTTCGACGGGCGCACGAATTTGTCCATTCAGGTTGTGGACGAGGTTAAGAAATTTTTCGGAAATAAGGTTTACGCAACCATTATTCCGCGGAACGTGCGTTTGTCGGAAGCGCCGAGCTTCGGGCAACCCATTATCACATACGATATTAATTCACGGGGCGCGGAAGTATATATTGAACTTGCAAAGGAAATTATCGAAGCGAACGAGGGGAGGAAATAGATATGCCAGGTAAAAAAGGATTGGGAAAAGGGTTAGGAGCATTGTTCGTTGACGCGGGCGAGACGGCAAGCGCGGAGCGTGGAACGGTTGATTTCGGACATAGTGAACCGTTGCCCGGCGAGTGGATTTCTACCATTAAACTGATAGATATTGAGCCGAACCGCAATCAACCGCGGCAACATTTCGACGCCGATGCGTTGGAAACGCTTGCACAGTCCATTAAGGAATACGGCGTTATGCAGCCGATTTTGGTGCAAAAAACCGAGAACGACACTTACAGAATCATTGCCGGCGAGCGGCGGTGGCGCGCGTCAAAGGTGGCGGGACTTAAAGAAATTCCGTGTATTATCAAGGATTACGACGAACTTGCGCGGATGTCGGTGAGTTTGATTGAGAATTTGCAGCGGGAGAATTTGAATCCTATCGAAGAAGCGGAGGGTTATCGGCTGCTAATGGACACTTTCGGGTTAAGCCAAGAAGCAGTTTCCGAGCGGATGGGGAAAAGTCGTTCGGCGATTGCGAACTCGCTACGACTTTGCGGACTTTCGGATGAGATTAAGGAGTTGGTCAAGTCGGACAAGCTTTCGGCGGGACACGCGCGGACGTTGCTTGGTGTTCCCGGCAAGGCGAATCAGCTTGAAATCGCGAAAAAGGTGATCAAAGACGGGTTAAGCGTTCGGCAGTTGGAGGCGTTGATTAAATCTTTGAACAAGCCGACCGAGAAAAAGGCGAATAAGGATAACAACAAGGCAAGCCCGTTTGAATTGGCGCGACAAGATATGGAACGACGAATTTCGTCGAAGCTTGGTGCGGATGTAAAAATCACTCAAAAGAAGTCGAAAATGAAAATTGAGATTAATTGCGCGCAAGAACCTGAATTGGAAAGAATTATCCAAATTTTGCTAGATTTAAGATGATTTTTACAAAATATGGGGTTAAAATTTGCGGGATAATTTGGAAAAATTCGAAATCGGCAATATAGTTAATCGTTTTCAATCAAAATTTCAAATTTGAGCCGTTTTTTGCGCAAATTTGACATTGTATGATTTTTCCATAATATGTTCATACTAATTTCAGAGGTGCAAATTACGTATGAAACGATTTTTTACTATATTGATTGTTTTGCTGATGATCGCGGGCGGATTGTACGGCGCGTGGACGGCGTTGGAATTTTTTGACAATGTTCGGTTGAATTATCGTGAGGAGTTGGCGCGAAGTCAGTTGCTTAATCAAAACGCGCAGCAGCGGATTACCGATTTGATTGCGGAGAATACCGAACTTCGGTCAGAGTTAGAAGAGCTACGAAATCTGCCCGCTTTCGCGGCGCAGGTAATGAATATTGAAGTTTTAGAGGAGGACGAGGAATATGTTGGATATCAAACTGATACGGAGTGAGCCGGAGGTTGTGAAAGCCGGGCTTTCGCGGCGCAGGGAAGATACCGGGCGGATAGATGAAATTATAGCATTAGACGGCAGACGGCGGGAAATTTTGTTTGAAGTTGAGCAAATGAAAGCGCGGCAAAATACCGTGTCGAAAGAGATTCCGCAGTTGAAGAAAGCGGGCGAAGACACAACAGCAATTTTTGCCGAAATGAAAGATCTGTCCGATAAAATTAAGCAATTTGATGAACAGTTGCGTGAGATTGATGGTGAGATTGAGGCGATTGCGCTGCAACTTCCGAATTTGCCACATGAAAGCGTTCCCGACGGAACGAGCGACGAGGATAATGTTGAGGTTCGCAAGTGGGGCGAGGCGCCAAAGTTTGATTTCGAGCCGAAAGCGCATTGGGATATTGGCGAGGGATTGAATATTCTTGATTTTGCTTGCGGGGCAAAGGTTACGGGGGCGCGGTTTACGGTGTATCGCGGGCTTGGGGCGCGGTTGGAGCGCGCGTTGATTAATTTCTTTCTTGACACGCACACCGAAAACGGCTATACCGAGGTTTTACCGCCATTTATGGTACATAGAGCGAGTATGATGGGGACGGGGCAGTTGCCGAAGTTTGAGGAGGACGCGTTTAAAATTTCCGGCAGCGATTATTTTCTTGTTCCGACGGCGGAAGTGCCTGTTACCAACATGTTGCGGGATGAGATTGTTGCGGGTGACGAGCTTCCTATTAAATATACCGCGTATTCGGCGTGTTTCCGAAGCGAAGCGGGAAGCGCGGGGCGAGATACGCGCGGGCTTATTCGGCAGCATCAATTTAATAAAGTCGAGCTTGTGAAGTTCGCGAAACCGGAGCAGTCGCCGGACGAACTTGAGCGGTTAACCGCCGACGCGGAGCGGATTTTGCAGTTGTTAGGATTGCCGTATCGTACGGTTAAGCTTTGCACCGGAGATTTGGGATTCAGCTCGGCGATGACATATGATATTGAAGTTTGGATGCCGAGTTATGGGCGGTATGTCGAGATTTCGTCGTGCAGCAACTTTTTGGACTTCCAAGCGAGGCGCGCGAATATCAAGTTTAAGGAAAATCCCGCCGATAAGGCGCAGTTTGTGCACACATTGAATGGTTCGGGCGTTGCGGTCGGGCGCTCTGTCGCTGCGATTTTGGAGAATTATCAGAATGAGGACGGAAGTGTGGTTGTGCCTGAAGTTTTGCGGAAGTATATGAGTGTAGAGGTGATAGGGCGGTAGCCCTAAAACCGCGAGGTTGTCTTACGCTGACAAGCGCATATGTGCGGCTGCTGCCGCAGAGCGATAAGGACTTGTCGAAGCCCTTGTCAAGCCCCGAAAAACTTTAAAAAGTTTTATCAAACAGGCGGCGCAAACGCGCTTTCGCGCTATTAAAAGCGCGCCGCTACAAAAGGACTGCAAACAAATTGCACATCAATTAAGTAACTACGGCGGCAAAAGCCGCCATCTTGAGCAAAAATTCGTCCCGCGCCTAGAAGCGCGAGATATTGTTTGGTTAGGAGTGAGTTGATTGCACTTGCTTCCGCGCCACGTGCGCTCGGTTTTTGAGCGTGTTCGTGAGCGCGGCGCTTTTGATCAAACTTTTGGCGCACAAAAGTTTGCTGGATTGTCAAGGACTGGTCCTTGCCGCGTCTGCGCGTGCCCGCGCAAAGCCTGCCGCCGTAGCGGCAAAAACTCGCGCCCGTTGGGCGCAAAAAGGAGCAATCTTATGAGCATCGCAGATAAAATTTTCATCGATATGTGCCGCGACATTCTCGACAACGGCTACACTTCCGAGGGTGAGGAAATCCGCCCGAAGTGGGAGGACGGCACCGACGCGCATTATATTAAGAAGTTTGGCGTGGTGAATCGGTATGATTTGTCGAAAGAGTTTCCGATTTTGACGTTGCGCCCGACTTATTTGAAGAGCTGTATTGACGAGCTTTTGTGGATTTGGCAGAAGAAGTCGAACAATATCGGTGAGTTGAACAGTAAAATTTGGAATCAGTGGGCGGATGAGGACGGCAGTATCGGCAAGGCTTACGGCTATCAGCTTGCGCAGAAGCACAAGTATAAAGAGGGCGAGTTTGACCAAGTTGACCGCGCGTTGTATGATTTGAAACACACGCCGTATAGTCGGCGGATTATGACGAACATCTACAACCATGCCGACTTGCACGCCATGAATCTTTATCCTTGCGCGTACAGCGTGACGTTTAATGTGACCGGCGATCGTCTGAACGCCATACTGAATCAGCGATCGCAAGACATTTTGGCGGCGAACAATTGGAATGTTTGCCAGTATGCGATTTTGGTACATATGTTTGCGCAAGTTTCGGGATTGAAAGTTGGCGAGCTTATTCACGTTATCGCGGATGCGCATATATATGATCGGCATGTGCCGATTATTGAAGAATTGATTACACGCGCGCCGTATCTGGCGCCGAAGTTGGTTGTAAATCCGGAAGTTAAGGATTTTTATGATTTTACAGTAGATGATTTTGTGCTAGAGAACTATCAGGCGGGCGAGCAGGTTCGTAACATTCCAATAGCTGAGTAGTTTGCGTGAAATCACGCAATCTTCCGCCGAAACTTCACCCACGAAAAATCCTCAACGTACCATTTGTACGCCTGCGGAAACAAGACGCCATTAAAAGTTTTGTGAAACAAAACATACATAAATGGCGTTTCAACGGCGGTTTTTGCCGTTCTTTTTCGGGGCTCGTTTCGGCGGAATCTGGGAGAGTTGTCAAAAACTTGTTTTTGCTAACAACTCCCCTGTGAAAACTGCCCAAGAGAGCAAGGCGATTTTTGCCGCCGCTTAATTGGCTGCAGTTGACCACCACGCAATTTGACGCAAACTAAGGAGCGAAATAATATGAATCTAATTGTGGCAGTAGACAAAAACTGGGGAATCGGTTGCGATAACAAGCTTCTCGCCCATATTCCCGAGGATATGAAATTTTTTCGCGTAATGACGACTGACAAAACCGTCGTTATGGGGCGGAAGACGTTTGATAGCTTGCCGAACGGAGCGTTGCCAAATCGGAATAACATTGTATTATCCCGAGATGAAAATTTCAAGGCAGATAACGTTAGAGTTCATAACTCCATAGGTATTGGCGATGATAGCGTTTTCGTAATCGGCGGTGAATCAATTTATAAGCAATATCTTCCGCTTTGCACGCGTGCATACGTCACTAAAATTGACGCCGAATTTGAGGCGGATCGATATATGGAAAATTTGGATAAAGATCCTGACTGGGCGGTTGAAAGTTCAAAAAAAATGTCTACGCAAAGCGGCATAAACATTGAGTTTGTTACGTATGTGAATACTAAATTGGTTTAGTCGGCTTTCATTGCTTGCGCAAAGTGCGCGATTTTATCGTTATCGATAGTGTCTTTATAATCGGTTTGCTTCGTTACTAACTTGTATATAAATCGCTCGGCACCGCCGACCTTTTTCGGATCAAATATTCCGCCCGCGAAAAACTTCGCCTTGGCAGCTTGCAAAAGTTGCGGCGGGAAGTTTTGGTTGAACACTTCGGCTTCCTTTTCGGTTTCAAATCCGGAAAGAAATAAGCCCACTCTTTTTTTGCATAATTCATCGGCGTTTTGAGAGATGAAAGTTTTCGCTTCCTTGCGAATTGCGCCCGCGTAAATCGAACTTCCGATAATTACGCAGTCAAACTGCGACAACTTTGGAATGTCTTTTTGCTTTAGGTCACAAACAACTGCAACCTCTATGTTTTTTGCGATACGCCGCGCGATTTCTTCCGCGGCGCCGTATTTTGACGCATAAAGAATCAAAGTTTTCATGGTTTTATGCCCTCTTACTAAATCTAAAAATTAATTACCTTATAACGATAGCGTACGTTTAGCACCAGCCCGACCGCCATCATATTTGCCAGCATCGATGAGCCGCCATAGCTTATAAACGGCAATGGAACGCCGGTTACCGGCATTAGACCGATTGCCATTCCGATACTTTGAATAGTTTGGAACATCAACATTCCTGAAACTCCGAGGGCGATATATTTGCCTAGGGAGTTTTTTGCTTTATTCGCGATATAAAGGCAGCGCAAGGTTATTCCGAGTAGAAGAAGTAACACAACCATGCTTCCGATAAATCCGAATTCTTCGCTTATTACCGAAAATATGAAGTCGTTATGCCGTTCGGGCAGGAAGCCGAATTGGGTGGAACCGCGGAGGTAGCCTCTGCCGAATATTTGTCCCGAGCCGACCGCGATTCTTGACTGCAACACTTGAAATCCGGCGCCGGCGGGGTCAAGGTAAGGGTTGAAAAAACTTATAATACGCAACTGTTGATAATCTCGCAACACAAAGAACCATATTATCGGAAGCGCCGCAACAAAGCCGCCGATTGCTGCCAAAATATACTTATAATTTATCCCCGCGAACCAAATCATCATCAACGCGATAGAAACAAATACAAGGGTCGTTCCCAAATCCGGTTGCATTAGTGTAAGTGCGATGATCGGTGCGGCGTGCAATGCTAAAAACCCTATATTTTTCGGCTTGTTGATATCCTCATCTATCAAAGATAGATGCTTCGCGAATGTGATGATAAATCCGATTTTTACAAATTCGGTCGGCTGGAATCCGATAGGGCCGATTCGAATCCATCTTTGTCCGCCTAGTTGCGCGTGCCCGATTTGGGGAATCAGAACTAGAATTAAAAGTAGCAAACACAAACCGTATATAGCGTAAGATAAGCCGCACAAATATTCGTAATCTATTTTGATAATAACAGCTATTACCACAAGTCCGACGACAAGTGAGACAATTTGGGTTATTACAAATTGCGATGGATTTATAAACGTGCTTACGGCGCTTGAAATTGCAATAATACCTATGGTTCCGGCGATCAGAACCATAGATAATAGAAAGAAATCAATATTCTTAAAGAGTTTTCGGTTTAACATAGTATCTTCTCCAGCTTGCGTGAAATCACGCAATTTGACGCAAGCTTACTAAATTTTTTTATATGAGATAGCGACACCGTCGCCTAATGGTAATATTGAAGTGTCTAGTTTATCATTATCCATAATTTCCGTAATATATTCGCGCAAATTGCGGATAATTGTACATTTTCGTTTTACCCAAAGTTCGTCGGTCGCGACCATTCCTTGATAAAGTATATTATCGCTTATCAAAATTCCGCCGTTTCGCAAAATTCTGATGCAATGCGGCAGAAATTGAAGATATTGCCCTTTCGCGGCGTCCATAAAGATTAAATCGAAACTGCTATCCGAAAACTCGGATAAAACATCCTTCGCGTCGCCGGTTATAACTTCAATTTGGTTATCTAACTTCGCGGCGGAGATATTTTCCCGGGCAATAGTTGCCATACTTTCGGATTTTTCTATCGATTTAATGTCAATTTCGCTTGACAGTTCAGCAATGGCGATTGCGGAATATCCGATTGCCGTTCCGATTTCGAGAATTTTTTTAGGTTTTGCGATGGAACATATCACTTCGATAAAACGTAACGTTTCGGGCTGTGAAATTGGAACATTGTTCTTCTCGGCGTAAGTTTCAAGTTCCTTTAGAAGTCCGGTTTTCTGCGGCGTGCTTTTTTGAATATATTCATTAATATAAGGATAGTTGATATTCATTATTGCCCTCTGTTTCTGTGCGCTTGCTCTCGTTCGCGTGAAGCGGCGTTGTGCTCTGCCAATGTTCGGCTGAACACGTGTCCGGTTCCGTCGATATTGGCAGTAAAGTATATGTAATCGTGGGTTTCCCACTCCATTGCCGCTTGAAGCGAAAGAAGTCCGGGTGAAGCGATTGGACCTACCGGAAGCCCTGCGTGCATATAAGTATTGTACGGTGAATCCATTCGTGTTTGCGCGATTGACAAAACCGCGGGACGTGTTCCTAAATCGAAAGTATACTTAACAGTTGCGCAGGATTGAAGCAACATTCCGATTCTGATTCTATTATAGAATACTCCGGCGATTGTAGGTCGTTCGGCATTGTTTACCGCTTCGCGCTCGACTATCGACGCCATGATTACGATTTCGTCGAGCGTTTGAGTCGGATTTATTCGATTGTAAACCGGTATAACGTTGCTTTCGAACGCTTGAAGCATCATATTTATGATATCCCATTCGGTGTGTGTCGGTAGAATATCATACGTTGCGGGGAAAAGATAACCCTCTAAACGATGGATTCGATTTGCCGTCGGGATTGCTCTTACAAAGTCGAAATCGAACACGCCGTTTTCCACTTCGCGCATAAATCGATCACGGTCGATTAAGCCACGGCTATACAGCCTGTCCACTATATTGCGAAGCTCGAAACCTTCGGGAATTGTAACTCGCTCGGTTCCGTCCGGAATAATAGGTTGCGGGATTCTTTGCAAAACTTCAATTATTTCGGCATAGCTCATATTGCCGTTTAGAACATGGTCGCCTTGCTGAAACATTATATTATTCTGATTTGAAGCGTATCTTCTGAAGCTTCTCGCGCTTGATACGATGTTTTCCCGGCTCAAAATTTCAGAAATTTGGTTAAGTCCGGCGCCGGCAGGAATGGTAATCACTACGTCTTCTCCGCTTCCGCCGCGGCAACTGACGAAAAATACAATCGTCGCAACTGCTATGATAACAACAATTATAATAAGTAAAGTCAATAATTTTTTCATGATAATTCCTCCTTGAATTAAAGATACATCCTAACGAAAAAATACAAAATATTGTACGGCAACCGTTATTACCATACACAGTATAATGGGTACACTGAAGATATTGCGAAGTAAAAGCGGCGCGGCTTTTTTATCTTTATACTTCGGCGCGTTTGGAGTTATAATTCTAAATATAAATATTGAAACGATAAACACAACAATCGCGCCTAAAATCATAAATACCGTAAGCGGAACGTTTATATAGCCCGCGGAATGGGAAAGCTGAAAAAACAAAAACGCCGTTAGATTATTTATAAAATGATAAAGTATTGCGGCGTAAATCGAATTTGTGCGCAGCATTACCATCACCGTCATAAGTCCTAAGAATATTAGCCCTGCGAAGTTGAATATATTCGGGTGAACCAACGCAAACACGAATGTTGAAAATAAAACCGCGAATATCGTTGATTGCCGCTCGGTTCCGCCGAATATAACGCCACGGAATAGAATTTCTTCAAGTATCGCGGGAATGATCGCCATTACGGCGACTCCCACAATAAATTCTATAGAATTGCTCGAAATTATGATACTTTCCGCCATCTCTATTTGAAAAACGTTCGTCTGTAATAATACCATAGGTACGTTTAATATTGCCATTATAAACTGCCCCGCGGCGGCGAGAATTACGATCATTAATCCTTGCATAAATGAAAATTTGTTTAATCGAAGCGATATTTTTTGAGATTCAGGCTCTCTGACCGTCTTGAAGTAAATAACCAAAGGTATCAAAACCGCCAAAATGTGTATTATCAACATTCGCGCGTAGTTTAGAAGTGTTGTGGTTTCTATAAAACTGAAAATCGCGTCAATTGAAAGGGTTACTACATTTAGAGATATAAGCACCCAAAAAATTAGCCATCGAATTTGGCGCATACTTTTCTTTTGTTCGTGAATCAATATTTTGTCGTTTTTTAAGCTTTGTCTATCTTCCAATTTTCTTACTCCTCATTACTGTAATCATAAATTTCGGAAGTGCCATAAACCTACCTATTCTTGACGGTTGTTTTAGTAAACGGTAGAACCATTCAAGATTTAGTTTTATAAATATCTTCGGCGCGCGTTTTACGTTGCCGGCAAATACGTCAAGCGCGCCGCCGAGACCTAGCGCTAATTTTACATTTAATTTATCGCGATTCTCGTATATCCATTTTTCCTGTTTCGGCGCGCCGAGGCAGGCGAATAAGATGTCAGCGTTTGATTGATTGATTTGTTCGATAATTTCCGGTGTTTCTTCGTCTTTGAAATATCCGTTTCGGGTTCCGGCGATTTTTAAGGTTGAATGTTTTTCGATCAACTTTTCCGCCGCGGTATCGGCGATATTTGGAGCGGCGCCGAATAAGAATATTGATTTTCCGGCTTGCGACGCGTATTCTATTAAAGCGGTTGCCAAATCAAAGCCGGCGACACGCTCGACAAGCGGCGTTTTTAATATTTTCGCGCCGTAAACAACCCCGATTCCGTCAGGCGTACAGATTGACGCGGAATTTAGGATATTTTCGAAGGTTTCGTCGTTACGCGCAAGCATAATGATTTCGGGATTTGGGGTAAATATCATGTCCGTTTCATTCGTTTCAATCAATGATTTTGCTTTTTCAAAAGTATCGTTAAAACTTAGATTATCAATATTTACGCCCAGTATGTTTATCTTATTATTCATATAGTTTCACCGTTTAACATTGTAGCACATTATTTCAGAAAATTCAACATATTATTATATAAAATAAATATAAACTTTTATAGTTGTAGTAGTAATAATGGTGTTAAAAATGTTGATAAGTGTATGAATGTGTTTTAAAGTATGAAAAAATTATGTATAAAACTTGTGGATTGTTTGTAAAAGATATAAACATCATAGATATAGTATTTTTGTAAAAAGTTATGCACAAGTTATTGAGGTTGATAGTGTTCATTGTGTGCAGTAAAAAATTTAAAAAATGTTATTGTATTTTGTAGAATTATATGATAAACTTAAATGAATACAAATAAAAAAGGAAGTGGACATATGAAATTAAGATGTACGAAGGAAAGTTTGATTGACGCTATAAATATCGTATCTAAGGCGGTGTCGGCGAGGTCGACTATCGCCGTTATTGAGGGGATTCATATTAAAGCGATTGAAGGGAATACGCTTCGACTTACTGGAAACGATTTTGAGATTGGAATTGAGTGTGTTATTGACGCGCAGGTGGAAACTCCGGGTGAAATTGTTGTAAACGCGAAGATGTTTGGAGATATTGTGCGCAAACTTCCGGAAGATGCTGTGGACGTTGAACTTTTGGAGAATAATTTGACGAGGATTAAAAGCGGGAAGTCGAAATTCGAGATTCCCGGAATTGTTGCGACCGAATTTCCGGAATTGCCGGCGTTTGACTCGGAATATAGTATCAGCATAAGCAAAACAAATATCAAAAAGATGATTAATAATACAATATTTTCGGTTGGAACGAGCGAGAATAAGATTGTGCTGACCGGATGTTTGCTTGAAACGCTTGGCGAGAAGATTCGAATGGTTGCGGTTGACGGATATCGTCTTGCTATGAGAGATGAGAAGTTGCCGAAAGAGTATGAAGAGAGAAGCGTTATTATTCCGTCGAAGGCGCTTTCGGAGTTGAATAAAATTTTGAAAGACGGCGACGAGGAAATTGAGATTAACTATACGCAGAAGCATGCGGTGTTTTTGTTTGATAATTGTAAGATGGTGACGCGGTTGATCGAGGGCGAGTATATAAACTATCGTCAGATTATGCCGACGGATAGCGGGATTGAGATTAAGTGCGATGTTCGCGCTTTGGTGGATTCGATTGAGCGGGCGGCGCTTGTGAATACCAGCGATATCAATAAAAGTCCGATTAAGATGAAAATTGGCGGCGATAATATTAATATCAGTTGTCAGACCAGCGTTGGAACGGTTGATGATAATCTTGCGGCGGAGACGGGCGACGCCGATTTGGAAATTGGGTTTAATCATAAGTTTTTGCTTGACGCGCTTCACGCTTGCGAGGGTGAGGAAGTTGTTTTGAAGATGAAAGCGGCTAACTTGCCGTGCGTTATCGAGCCGGCGGAGGGAAATGACTATTATTATTTGATATTGCCTGTTAGGTTGGGATAAAAACATTAATTAGGAGGCGTTATCGTGGAAAATACTACTATAGCTATCATCGTTATTGCTTCTATTGTTGGATTTATTTTGCTGACCGGGATATTTACCGTGCGGCAACAGTCGGTCGCGATTATTGAGCGATTCGGTAAATTCAGAAGAACGGCGAACGCGGGTTTACATTATCGTGTGCCGCTTGGTATTGATCGCGTGGTTTATCGAGTGCAGTTGCGCGTGCAACAAAATCATATGGTTATCGAAACGAAAACGCAGGATAATGTTTTCGTGCATATGAACGTCGCGGTTCATTATCAAGTTGACCCTGTTAAAGTGAAAGAGGCGTATTATTCGTTGGTTGATCCTGTTCGGCAGCTAACTTCATATGTTGAGGACGCAATTCGTTCGTCGTTGCCGAAATATACGTTGGATGAATCTTTTGAGCGTGAGGGCGATATTGCGAGGGACGTTCACAAACAACTTAGCGAAGAGATGGCGAAGTTTGGTTATGTTATTATTCGTACTTTGATCACTTCGATTGAGCCTGCGAAAGAAGTTAGAGAGGCGATGAACGCCATCAACGCGGCGCAACGTCAAAAAATGGCGGCGCAGGAATTGGCGAACGCCGATAAAATTCGTGTGGTGACTGCGGCGGAAGCCGAAGCGGATCGTAACCGATTGCACGGCGAGGGTATTGCAAATCAGCGTAAGGCTATTATTGACGGGTTGAATAGTTCGTTTGGCGAGTTAAAATCAACAGGATTGAACGAAAAAGATGTTATGAGCATTTTGCTGACCGAGCAATATCTTGATATGTTAGGTTCGTTTGCGAAACAAGGTACGCATACGATTTTGCTACCCAATAATGCGACGGGATCGGAAGATATACGCGCTCAAATTTTGAGCGCGCTTGCGGTGAATGAGAAGCGGCGAAATGAGGATGAAAAATAATGTTGAGGAACTTAAATGCGTGTAAGTTGAAGTGGATTGCGATTATCGGAATGGTTCTTAGCCACATGACCTATGCATGGTGGGATATTATGCCTTTTTGGTTAAGCATGGTGCTTAATGGTCTTGGAGGGCTTACATTTGCCATTATGGCTTACTTTGTGGTTGAAGGATATCGGCATACCTCTAATCTTTTGAAATATATAGGGCGATTACTTTTGTTTGGATTAATTGCGGCACCTTTTCATTTTTTAGTTATAGGATTTCCGTCTTTAAACATCATGTTTACCATAGCTTTGGGATTGGTTGTTTTATTGCTGTATGATAAGATAAAAATTAAGGCGCTGTTTTGGGTACTGTATGTGATAGTGATAGTTCCGGTTTCGCTGATTTTTGAAATGTATTTTATCGGAGTTACGATGATATTGCTGTTTCATATTATTAAGAACGAAAATGCGAGACGAATTGTGCCGCCGATTTTTGCGGGCGTGTGCTGGCTTGGACTTGCAGGGCTTACATTATGGAGCTTATCTATGCTCGGAGGAGCGGTAGATCCGGCTTATGGCGGATTATTCCGTAATGCGCATCTTCAAATGGATTTCCATTTTATGATGACGTTGATACCTTTTGGTGTTGTTTGCGCTCTTACTTCGGTTTTGCTTAAAAACTATAACGGAGAGCGCGGAAAGCGGATGAAGTGGACATTTTATGTTATTTATCCGTTACATTTTGCTGTGCTTGCGGCGATTGGTATTGCGATAGGGACGATAAGTTTAAGTATGTTTGGATTTTAGGATTTTAAGTTGAAATAGGAGGAATTACTGTGGCTAACGCGGTTTATTATGTTTCTTTTAAGCTTAAAAAGGGGACTGTTGTAGAGGATTTTTTGGCTGCGGCGGAGAATTTGAATAACGAGTTTATATCCAAGCAGAGAGGATATGTTTCGTGGAAGCAAATGGTTGACGGCGACACTTGGGCAGATGTTTTAACTTTTGAAACGATGGACGATCTTGAGAATTTTCAGGTTGTGTCGAGCAATCCAAGCGAAGTGGCGAAAAAGTTTTATTCGTTTATCAATTTGCCCAGCTGTAAGAGTCACTTTTTCTCGGTTGAGAGAAGTTATTAATAAGATGATATTAATAAAAGAGGAGTTTTTAATTATGAGAAAAATATTGATGATTATATTAGCAGTATTTGCAATGATGATATTTGTGGGCTGTGGTGGAAATGGCGGAGGACGAGCAAGCGATCTTGGGTTTGGGGAATTTCGTGATACTCAAACGGGTACAACCATGTCCATTGGGGATTTAAAATCAGATTTTGAACAAGCGTTTGGCGTAGGGCAATTATATGATTCAGGGCGAACAAGAGATACTTATGAATATTTTGACGGTCTTATGCGAGCAACTTTTGAGCGTTCAAGCGGAGAGCTAGTACTTATTCGTTTTTATGCACCGGAAAGGGCTCCGCAAGAGGGCAGATTTGAAATTTTGGACATCTGGCTTGGTATGACACGGGAAGAGTTGATTGAAGTTGAAGGCACTATGGCTTTCCAACTTGAAACCGCCGGTATGACAGGGCGGAGTATCAGCCCTGAGGGCGAGATACGTTCTGTAACAGGTCCTCGAAGGAACACATATGGCGCTTTGGCAACGGTTGAAGGCGATTATGTTGTGATGATACAGCTTTCTTGGGAAGATTAGCATTTAAGCAGTAAGAGGAAATGGGTTTATGCAGATAAAGAGATTATCACTCAAGAGTTTTCGTAACTATGAGAGTGAAGAGTTTGAATTTAATAGCGGCGTGACCGTGATATATGGAAATAATGCACAGGGCAAGACGAATGTTCTTGAAGCTGTGCATTTATTTTCTATGGGGAAATCTCATCGCACACATAAAGATAAGGAAATGATTTTGTTCGGCAATGATACCTCGACTGCGGTGCTGGATTTTGTATCGTGCGGGATGGAAAATCGGTCGGAAATTGTGATTAACAAGGATGCGCGAAAGCTTATCAAAGTGAATGGGATTTTGATTCCGAAAATCAGCGTTCTTATGGGGCGGTTTAACGTTGTTTTGTTTTGTCCCGAGCATTTGGCGTTGGTGAAAGACCAGCCGCGCGGGCGGCGGAAGAATTTGGACGCGTTTATCAGTCAGTTGCGTCCGAATTATTTTTCTGCGCTTTTGCAATACCAGAAGATTGTCGCGGGGAAGAATATGTTGCTTGGAAAATCAGGGAATTTCGCATTTGACGGCGTACTTGATGTTTGGAACGAGAAGCTTGTGAGCGTTGCGGCGGAGATTTTGAAGTATCGGCATGAGTATATCAAGCGATTGGAAGTCGTTATGGCGGAGGTTTTGCGGGATATATCCGGTGGAGCGGAAGAATTTTCGATGAAGTATAACTCTTGCGTCGGTGATATTGACGGCAAGAGTTCGGAGGAGATTCGGGAGCTGCTGTCCGACAAGCTTGCGCGGTCAGCCGGGCGGGAGCGGGAGTTGCAGAAATGTGTCGTGGGGCCGCATAGGGATGATATTACTTTCTATATTAATGGGAAGGAAGCGAGGGCGTTTGGGTCGCAGGGGCAACAGAAAACGGTCGCGCTTGCGTTGAAGCTTGCGGAAGTTAGGATTATTCGGGAGGAGATTGGGGAATTTCCGGTGCTTTTGCTTGACGATATTATGAGTGAGTTGGACGGGAGTCGGCGCGGGTACATATTGAGTGAGATTAGAGATATGCAGGTGATTATCACCGCGACGGACAGAGATATGTTTGAGGGGTTGGGCGAAGATGTTTGCTACATTAGGGTGGAGAGCGGAAGGGTTGCGGACTAATCCTCCCGCTCTAAAATAATTTCACCTTTTTCGGCTTCATATTCTTCTATGCAATTTTGGGTTATGAATTCTAGCTGTGCATTTAACGAGCGGCGATTTTTCTTAGCGATATAAGTTATTTTTTTCAGCATTTCTTCTTTAAATCTTATACCTGTTTGAATCTTTTCAGTAGGCATGATAACACTCCTCTGTCATTTTGATAACATTTTATTATAAAAAACCTTGACTGTCTACAAACAATGTGTTATCATATTGTTATCAGAGGTGAAAATATGAAGAGGAAAATATACTTAATAAAATGGATAATACTTCATTTTTGTATGCAGAGAAGCATAAAAATGTCACATTGGTTTGCTGATAAGTTTTTCAATTTAGTGGAAAAAGAGATGAATTGCCGAAAAACTGTAAAATAATGCTTGACATATGGGGTTAGATGTTGTATACTATTCAAGCACGTCTAAGACAGACGATGATTTCAGAGATGGCAAACACTTGATATTCAAGGGGTTTGGGAACTTTGGAGGAGATTGTCCGGTTTCAAAAAAGCGGGCGTTTGCGTGCGAGGTAGTATCGAAAATTCAGATTTTATTGAAAAGTGGGCAGTTTTTAAGGTTGTCTATGTTTCGAAGTCTGTTTTGCCCGAAATCGTTATGCCGTAAGGCTTAGCGGTGCTTCGGGAAATTTTATAGTAATATAAAGTACGCCCGGCACAGTGTGAAATTTTGCGTGAAATTACGCAATATTCCGTCGAAACATCGCCCACAGAAAATCCTCAACGTATAACCCATACGTCTGCGGTTTTCCGGGACTCGTTTCGACGAAATATTACGCAATTTGACGCAAAATTAAGAATTTTATTAAGGAGGGCTATTTTATGGCGGCAGAAAAAATTAGAATCAGACTTAAATCTTACGATCACAATTTGGTTGATCAATCGGCGGCGAAGATCGTGGATACCGCAACGAGAACGGGGGCGAAAATTTCGGGTCCTATTCCGTTGCCGACGAAGAAGGAGATTATCACTATCCTTCGCGCGGTGCATAAGTACAAAGACAGCCGTGAGCAGTTTGAACTGAGAACGCACAAACGTTTGATTGATGTTTTGGGTCCGACGGCGAAAACGATTGACGCGCTGAAGAACTTGGATTTACCGGCGGGCGTTGATATTGAAATTAAGATATAAAATTTGCGTGAAATCACGCAATCTTTCGTCGAAACTGCAATGACGAAAAATCCTCAACGTATCACATATACGCCTGCGGTTTTTCGCATCTTGTTTCAACGAAATCTCACGCAATTTGACGCAAATTTGGGTATATGTGTTGCGTGAAGGTCATGTCGGTGGAATGTGCCGACCAATAACCGAAAGGAGAAGTATTAATGAAGAAAGCGATTTTAGGTAAGAAAATCGGAATGACGCAGATATTTGGCGAAAACGGCGTGGTAATTCCGATCACTGTTGTTGAAGCGGGGCCGTGTCCTATCGTTCAAAAGAAAGATATGGAAAAAGACGGTTACGAAAGCGTGCAAATGGCTTTTATGGACAAAAAAGAAAAGCATACCACTAAGCCGTTGCAAGGACATTACAAAAAAGCGGGTGTCGGGCTTAAAAGATTTCTAAAAGAATTTAAACTTGACAATTACGCGGATTTGAATGTCGGAGACGAAATTAAAGTTGATATATTCGAGGACGGAGAAGTTATTGACGTTACCGGAACCAGCAAAGGTCACGGATTCCAGGGTACGGTTAAGCGTCACGGAACGCACAGAGGTCCGATGAGTCACGGTTCGCATTATCACAGAGGACCGGGTTCAATGGGCGGATGTTCTACTCCGTCGAGAGTATTTAAAGGTAAAAGGTTGCCCGGACACATGGGTGTGGATACCGTTACCATTCAAAATTTAGAACTTGTTAAAGTTGATACGGAACGGAACTTGCTTCTTATTAAAGGCGCGGTTCCGGGACCTAAGGGCGGACTGGTTGTTGTTCGGAACGCGGTTAAAGGAGGATAATTTGCGTGAAATCACGCAATCTTTCGCAGAAACTGCGAGGACAAAAAGTCCTCGACGTATAACTCATACGCCTGTGGCTTTTATATGGAGGGCTCCCAAAAAACGAGAGCCATTGCTCGAAATTTTTTGGGAAAGAGGAGCCGCCGCACGCAAGGCGAAGCTTTTGCCACGATTTTTGTGGCAAAACGAGCAACGAGTGCGAGTGGGGACGATGTTTCGACGAAATCTCACGTAATTTGACGCAAATTTAGTTTGGAAGGGAGTAATAAAAATGCCTAAAGTACCATTAATGGATAAGACAGGTAAGAACATTGGAGATATTGAGCTTAGCGAAAACGTGTTCGGAGTTGACGTTAACACTGATGTAATGCACGAAGTTGTTGTAAACTATCTTGCGAATCAGCGTCAAGGAACACAAAGCACGAAAACGCGCGCGGAAGTTCGAGGCGGCGGTAAGAAGCCGTGGAGACAAAAAGGTACGGGTCGTGCTCGTCACGGTAGTACTCGTTCTCCGATATGGACAGGCGGTGGCGTAACGTTTGCGCCGAAACCGAGAGATTACAGTTATACGGTTAACAAAAAAGTGAAGCGTCTTGCTTTGAAATCGGCGTTGTCAAGTAAAGTTTTGGCTGAGAACGTTATCGTGCTTGACGGATTCAAGATGGACGAGATTAAGACGAAAGAAGTTGCTACGGTTTTGAAAAACATGGGAATCGTGGGGAAAGCGTTGATCGTTCTTCCCGAAAACGACCAAACAGTCGTGCGCAGCGCGAGAAATATTCGCGGCGTTGACGCTACATTCGTTGGACAGATCAATACTTATGAAGTTTTGAACCATACGAAATGTATCATTCTAAAAGACGCGGTGGCTAAGCTTGAGGAGGTGTACGCATAATGAAAACGGCTTATGACATTATTAGAAAGCCTATCATTACCGAGCAGAGTATGGAAGGCGTTCAAGACAAGAAGTACACGTTCGAAGTTGCGGTTGGCGCAAACAAGATTGAAATTAAAAAGGCGATTGAAGAAATATTTAAGGTGAAAGTTGACAAAGTTACCACCATGAATATGAAAGGCAAGCCGAAAAGAATGGGAGTTCACGCAGGATTTCGTCCGGATTGGAAGAAAGCAATGGTGAAGTTGACTCCTGATAGTAAATCTATCGAATTATTTGAGGGTTAATATCGAGTTGAAGGGAGAAAGAGCTAATGGCTATTAAAAAGTATAGACCTATTACGCCTTCGTTGCGTCAGATGACATGTTCGGCTTTTGCTGAGATTGATAAAGTAAAGCCGGAGAAGTCGCTTCTTAGAAAACTTAAGAAGAATGCAGGACGAAACGCGCATGGTAAAATTACGGTTCGTCACCGCGGAGGCGGCGCGAAACGTAAGTACAGAATTATTGATTTTAAACGTAACAAAGATGGAATGAAAGCAACTGTTTTATCAATCGAGTATGATCCGAACAGAACGTCTAACATTGCGCTTTTGGAATATCCGGATGGTGAAAGAACATACATCATCGCGCCGGTTGGACTTAAAAAAGGTCATATCATTGAGTCGGGCGTGCAAGCCGACATCTTGCCGGGTAACGCGAAAGAGCTTAAAGACATTCCGGTTGGTACGATGATTTACAACATCGAGTTGAAGCCCGGTAAAGGCGGACAACTTGTTAGATCGGCGGGGAACACGGCGCAGCTTATGGCTCTTGAGGGACTTTACGCGCAAATCAGACTTCCGTCGGGCGAGATGAGATTGGTTCGAAACAACTGCCGCGCGACAATCGGGCAGGTTGGAAACACCGATCACGAGAACATAAACATCGGTAAAGCGGGACGTAAACGACATATGGGATGGCGTCCTACCGTTCGTGGTGTTGTTATGAATCCGTGTGATCACCCTCACGGTGGTGGTGAAGGTAAGTCGCCTATCGGACGGCCGAGCCCTGTTACTCCTTGGGGTAAGCCGGCGTTGGGATATAAAACGCGGAATAAGAAGAAGCATTCTAGCAAGTATATAGTTAAAGGCAGAAATTCTCGATAATTATTTTCGTCAAATTGGCACATTTTGAATTTTTGGGAGAGTTGTCGAAAACTTGTTTTCGCTAACAGCTCCCCTGCAAGGCTTTCCAAAGAGCATGAGTCGTTTGTTGACGAAGTGCGATTTGCTGAAAGCTACTGCCGCCCACTTGCGTACTTTGTGTACGCGGCGTGGCAGGGCGCGCAAAAGCGGCGCGGCTTTAAATGAGACTTGGCTTTGCTGATTTTTGCAAAGTCATAGCCGAATTATGCAGGGGCGTAACATTTTGTAAAACAAAATGCACAGCCATCTGCCAAAATTCAAACTGCACGCAATTTGACGAAAATATGAGATTTGGTTTCACGCAATTTGACGCAAATTTTAGGAATTTGACAAAAATGTGGAATTTGGGTTTATGCAATTGAGAAGTATAGAAGTATAATGGAAAGAGAGGTAAACTTTATGGGACGTAGTGTTAAAAAAGGACCTTTTATTGAAGAAAGTTTGATGAAAAAGATAGTTGCGCAAAATGCGGCGGGGACGAAGAACGTTATCAAGTCTTGGTCGCGCGCGTCTACTATATTCCCTGAAATGGTTGGACATACAATCGCGATTCATGACGGACGTAAGCATGTTCCTGTTTATGTGAGCGAGGATATGGTTGGACATAAACTTGGTGAGTTCGCGCCGACCAGAACATATCGTGGTCATTCGGGATCGAAAACGTCAAACACCGGTAAATAACCGGTTTGCGTGAAATCACGCAATCTTTCGCCGAAACTTCACCTGCGAAAAATCCTCAACGTATAACCCATACGCCTGCGGTTTTTCGAGACTTGTTTCGCCGAAATCTTACGCAATTTGACGCAAACCGTGTTTGTGTCTTGAATAAAATGTATTTTACAAAATAGAGGTGAAAGTTATGGAAGCTAAGGCAAAAGTTACACATATTCGTATTGCGCCGCGAAAAGTTCGAATTGTTATCGACCTTATTCGCAACAAGCCGGTCGGGCACGCCATTGCGATATTGAAAAATACGCCGAAAGTGGCAAGTCCTGTTGTGGAAAAGCTTTTGAATTCCGCAATCGCTAACGCGCAAAACAATCATAACATGAATGTAGACAACTTGTACATTTCACAAGTTTATGCAGATCAAGGGCCGACCTTGAAGCGGATTATTCCGCGGGCGAAAGGTATGGCTAACAGAATCCAAAAGAAGACCAGCCATATTACGTTGGTGCTTGCGGAAAGGGAGGTTTAAAGCATGGGACAAAAAGTGCATCCTCACGGACTTAGAGTCGGAGTTATCAAAGGCTGGGACTCACGCTGGATTGCGTCGGACAGCGACTTTGGCGATAATATCGTGGAAGATTACAATATTCGCAAAATGCTGAAGAAAAAGCTTTACGCTGCCGGTGTTGCTAAGATTGAAATTGAAAAAGCGGCGGGGAAAATCCGTTTGTTTATTCATGCGGCGAAACCGGGTATCATTATCGGTAAAGGCGGAACCGAGATTGAAAAAATCAAGCAATCGGTTGAAAAGCTTACTGGCAAAAGCGTTGCTTTGAACATCGTTGATGTTAAAGTTGCGGATATGAACGCGCAACTTGTTGCGGAAAATATCGCGGCGCAGCTTGAAAAACGTATTTCGTTCCGTAAAGCTATGAAGCAATCTATGGGACGTACCATGAAAATGGGCGCGAGAGGGATTAAAACGCAAGTTTCAGGACGTTTGGGCGGCGCGGAAATCGCGAGATCTGAGCATTATCACGAAGGAACTATTCCGCTTCAAACTTTGCGAGCGGATATTGACTATGGATTCGCGGAAGCGGATACAACTTACGGAAAAATCGGCGTTAAAGTTTGGATTTACAAAGGCGAAATATTGCCGGAGGGCAAAAGAGGCGTGGATTTGAATAAACCTATCCCGCAACCGACCGCTCCGCCAAGACCGCCGAGACCTGCTCGTCCTGCGGGAGATCGTCCTGCACGACCTGCCGGAAACAGACCTGCGGGCAATCGTCCGCCGAGAAAACCCTCCACGGAAGGAGGAAACAGATAATGTTATTACCAAAAAGAGTGAAACGCAGAAGAGTTATGCGTGGCAAAATGAAAGGCAAAGCGCAACGCGGCACGAAAATCGCTTACGGTGATTTCGGTCTTGTGGCGACTACGCCGGCTTGGGTTAGAAGTAACCAAATAGAAGCGGCGCGTATCGCGATGACTCGTTATATCAAGCGTGGCGGTAAAGTTTGGATTAAAATTTTCCCGGATAAGCCGGTTACCGAAAAGCCTGCTGAAACCCGTATGGGTAGCGGTAAAGGTTCGCCTGAGTATTGGGTAGCGGTTGTTAAACCCGGACGCGTGCTTTTTGAGATTTCAGGGGTGCCGGAAGACACTGCTCGCGAAGCTATGAGACGCGGAATGCACAAACTTCCGCTTAAATGTAAGTTTGTCACCCGCGCCGAGCAAGAGAAAGAAGCGGAACTTGAAAAAGCGGCGGAGGCGGCAAAAGCGGCTCCTAAAAAGCCTGCCGAAACTAAAGCTAAAAAAGCGGCGGCTCCTAAAAAAGCCGCGAAAAAAGAAGAAGCGGTTGAAGTTGCCGAAATTAAAGTTGATGTTGCCGAAGAGGTTGTTGAAAAAGCGGCTGACGTTGGCGGTAAGGAGGGCGGCGAAGAATGAAAATAAGAGATATTCGTGATATGACATCAAATGAGTTGACCGGAAAATTGAAAGAGTTAAAAGAAGAAATGTTTAATCTTCGGTTCCAAAACGCGACGAATCAATTGGAAAATCCGATGAGAATTGCTGTCGTTAGGAAAGATATTGCGAAGGTTATGACTGTACTAAAAGAGCAGGAGCTCGGACTAAGGGTGGAGGGATAATATTATGACTGAAACTATGCAAAGAAATTATCGTAAAACCCGTACGGGCAAGGTTGTAAGCGATAAAATGGACAAAACCATCGTTGTTGCTATTGAAAACCGGGTAAAGCACGGACTTTACGGTAAAATCGTAAAAAGAACATACAAACTTAAAGCCCATGACGAGCAAAATACTTGCGGCGTAGGTGATACGGTTAAAGTTATGGAATGCCGTCCGTTATCTCGGGATAAAAGATGGCGTTTGGTTGAAGTAGTAGAAAAAGCGAAGTAAACTTGTAAATTTTCCGCTATTTTTTCCGAAACTGCAAGACAGAAAATGCTCAACGTATAACCCATACGCCTGTGCTTTTCCGCTTTTGTTTCGAAAATCTAGCAAAAAATTTACTGCGTTTATTCATTGAAGGATAGGAGGCTGGAACGTTATGGTACAGCAACAGTCAATTTTAAAGATTGCCGATAATAGCGGAGCGAAAGAAATTATGTGTATCCGTGTTTTGGGCGGTTCGGTTCGACGATATGGCAATGTTGGCGACGTTATTGTTGCGTCGGTTAAGAAAGCCGCGCCGGGCGGAGGAGTTAAAAAAGGTGAAGTTATCAGAGCCGTTATCGTGCGCACCGTTAAAGGTGTTAAGCGAAAAGATGGTTCGGTTATTAAATTTGACGAAAACGCGGCGGTTATTATCAGAGAAGATAAAAACCCGAGAGGTACGCGTATATTCGGACCTGTGGCACGTGAGTTAAGAGACAAGGAGTATATGAAAATTATATCCTTGGCGCCTGAGGTTTTATAAAATTTTGGCACATTTCGGATTTTTCGCCCACTTGCGTACTTTATGTACGCGGCGTGGCAGGGCACACAAAAGCGGTGTGGCTTTAAATGAGACTTGACTTTGTTGGATTTTGCAAAGTCATAGCCGAATTATGCAGGGGCGTAACATTTTGTAAAACAAAATGCACAGCCATCTGCCAAAATCCAAACTGTACTCAAAATTTTATAAAACAAATTAGTGGTTTAGGAGGAAAAAACATGGCTATAGCAAAGATGCATGTTAAAAGCGGGGACAATGTTATTGTTCTCTCGGGCAAGGATAAAGGCAAAAAAGGCAAAGTTCTTGCGGTTATGCCGGAAAAACGCATGGTTATTGTTGAAGGCGTTAGTGTGGCAAGCAAGCACAAAAAGCCTCGCAAACAAGGTGAGGTTGGCGGAATCATTAAACAAGAAACGCCGATTTACGCTTGCAAAGTTATGAATATTTGTTCTAAATGCTCTTCGCCGGCGAGAGTCGGACGCAAAATCCTGAACGACGGAGAACACGTTCGATATTGTAAGAAGTGCGGAGAAACTTTCAGTAAGTAAGACGCATCTGAAATTTTAGTTTGTGTCAAATTGCGTGAGATTTCGGCGAAAACGCAAGGAGCGTGTATACAGATACCCGACGAAGCGGTTTCGGCGGAAGGTCGCGTAATTTCACGCAAACCCTATAATAAAGAGGTGAATTGAACAATGAGATTGCAAGAGAAATATAAAAGCGAAGTTGCGCCGGCGATAATGAAAAAATTTGGATATAAAAGCGTTATGCAAATTCCGAAGCTTGAAAAAGTCGTTATCAACATGGGCGTAGGGGACGCGAAAGATAATGCTAAAGCAATTGAAAGCGCCGTTGCGGACTTGGCGGCAATTACCGGACAAAAGCCTGTTATCACTAGGGCGAAAAAGTCGGTTGCGACGTTTAAAGTTCGTGAAGGCATGAACATTGGTTGCAAAGTTACTTTGCGCGGAGAGATGATGTACGATTTTGTGCAACGGCTGTTTAACGCTGCTTTGCCGCGCGTGCGTGACTTCCGCGGAATCAGCGCGGACGCTTTTGACGGACGCGGTAACTATTCTATGGGAATTAAAGAGCAGTTGATTTTCCCGGAGATATCTTATGATAAGATTGATAAAATCAGAGGTATGGATATTATATTCGTTACCACAGCTAATACGGACGAAGAGGCGAAAGAGTTGTTAACTCTTATGGGAGCACCGTTTAAGAGCTAATTTATTTTTAATTGGCACATTTTGAATTTTTCGCCCCCTTGCGTACCTATGTACGCGGCAGGGCAAGGCGCGCAAAAGCCGCGCGGCGCCAAAATCCAAACTGCGCTCAATTAAAAATAAATTATGAAAATTATGTTTTTAATTAGCAAGGAAGGAGTGGTTGTTAGACTATGGCAAAATTAGCGATGAAATTAAAGCAGCAAAGACCGCAAAAATATTCTACGCGTGAGTACAATCGCTGCAAAATTTGCGGCAGACCGCACGCGTATTTGAGAAAGTTCGGAATATGCCGTATATGTTTTAGAGAACTTGCGTATCGCGGGTATATACCCGGCGTTAAAAAAGCAAGCTGGTAATTTGCGTGAAACTACGCACATTTTGGATTTTTCGCTCCCTTGCGTGCAAGGGCTCCCGCAAAGTCGGTTTGTGACTTTGTGGGAAAAAGGAGCAACAGCGCAATATGCGAAATTTTCGGACGGTTTTTGTCCGAAAACGAGTAAGGTGGAGCTTGTTGTGACGGCGGCGGGACACAGCGCGCCCAAAATCGGCGCGGCATCAAAATCCAAACTGCACGCAGTTTAACACAAATTAAATTATGGAGGCAAGTGGCTAATCGAAAAGTCAAACTGCCTTTTAGAAGGAGGAAACTATAAATGCAAATAACAGATCCAATTGCGGATATGCTTACCAGGATACGGAACGCAAACACGGAGAGACACGAAAAAGTAAGTATTCCTGCATCGAACATGAAAAAATCGATTGCGAATATCCTTTTGAAAGAAGGATATATCAAAAATGTTGAAACTGCTGACGACGGCGGACAAGGTGTTATCAAACTTACCTTGAAATACGGCGCGGATAAGCAAAAAGTTTTGACGGGCTTGAAAAGAGTTAGCAAACCGGGTCTTAGAGTTTACGCGGCGAAAGATGAGTTGCCGCGCGTTCTTAAAGGACTTGGAATCGCTATTATATCTACATCTAAAGGGATTATGACTGATAAAGAAGCGAGAAAAGAGAATGTTGGCGGAGAAGTATTAGCTTTCATTTGGTAGGACCAGGGAAATTAGATTAAAAAGTTGGGCGAATACGCAAAATTAGGTCAGATTTTGTGAAACACGAGCGTCGCTGTATAAATATACAGCAGTCGAAGTGTTTCACAAAAAACAAAAATGCAAAATCTAATGGCTTGCAAAGCAAGCCTACCCGAAATATAAATGCTTTGCATTTTTGTGGTGTGACCAATTTTGAGGATTCGTAATATAAGGAGGATAAGAAATTATGTCCAGGATAGGTAGAAAACCTATTGAAGTACCGGCGGGCGTTGATGTTACTATTGGCGCGGGTAATGAAATTACCACAAAAGGGCCGCTTGGAACTTTAAATATGACAATGCATACCGATATGGTTATCAAAAAAGACGGGAATGTAATCACGGTTGAACGACCAAGCGAGAACAAAATGCACAAATCGTTGCATGGCTTGACTCGTACATTGGTTTCGAACATGGTGGAAGGCGTTTCCGCAGGGTACAAAAAAGAACTTGAAATTAACGGCGTAGGTTACAGAGCGGCGTTACAAGGTAGCACGCTTGTTTTGAACTTGGGATATTCACATCCGGTTGAGATGGAAGCGCCCGAAGGAATTAAAATCGAAGTGCCTAGCAATACCCAAATTATTATTTCGGGTATTAACAAACAGATGGTTGGCGAGTTCGCTGCGAAAGTCAGAGAAAAACGCCCGCCTGAGCCTTACAAAGGTAAGGGAATAAAATATACAACTGAGAGAATTAGACGTAAAGAAGGAAAGGCAGGTGCGAAGAAATGATTAAAAAGCAGAGCAGTAATATATCGCGCCTTGCGCGGCATCAAAGAGTTCGCAAAAAAATCAGCGGAACGCCTGAATGTCCCAGACTTTGCGTTTTCAGAAGCTTGTCTCACATTTATGCGCAAGTGATTGACGATGTAAGCGGCAAAACGCTTGTTTCCGCGTCTACATTGGATGCTGATTTAAAAGGCAGCTATGGCGGCAACAAAGACGCGGCGAAAAAAGTGGGATTAAGTATAGCGAAAAAGGCAACCGACGCGGGAATCAAAGATGTTGTGTTTGACCGCGGCGGATATGTATATCATGGGCGGGTTGCTGAATTAGCGGCCGGCGCGCGCGAAGGAGGTTTGAATTTCTAATGGCTGAAAAAGGTGAAAGAACCAGAAAACAGGAGCGCGTTGACGCTTCGGTGCTTGATATAAAAGAAAAAGTGGTATCTCTTAACCGCGTTGCGAAGGTTGTTAAAGGTGGACGAACTTTTAGGTTCAGCGCGCTTGTGGTTGTTGGCGACGAGAACGGACATGTGGGATTCGGAAGCGGAAAGGCCGCTGAAATTCCGGAGGCGATTCGCAAAGGGATTGAAGACGCGAAGAAAAACATGATTACCGTGCCGATTGTGAACACTACTATACCTCACGAGGTTATTGGCGTTTACGGCGCGGGCAAAGTTCTTCTTAAACCGGCGGCGGAAGGTACCGGCGTTATCGCCGGCGGCGCGGCGCGTGCGGTACTTGAGCTTAGCGGAATTCGCGATATTCGTACGAAATGTTTGCGCAGTAATAATCCGCGCAACGTTGTCGCGGCGACTATCGAAGGATTGGCGAGTTTGAAAAGTTTGGAAGAAGTTGAAAAGCTTAGAGGTATCAAGTTATCATAAGTTTGTCTGAACTTGGCATATTTTGAATTTTTCGCCCTCTTGCGTACAAGGGTTCCCGAAACGCCCCAACGAAGTGGACGTTTTGGGAAAAAGGAACAACAAACGAAGTGTTCGAGCTTTTCAGACGGTGTTTGTCTGAAAACGAGTGAAGCGAAGTTTGTTGTGACGGCGGCGAGGCACAGCGCGCAAAGACAGCGCGGCTCCAAAATTCAAACTATGCTCAATTTCAAACAAACTGTCAGCATAATGCTAATGCTAATTTAGTTTGGCATTGAAAGGAAGAGTTAAAAATGGCTAAAGTGTTAAAAATTACGCTTATGAGAAGCACAGCGGGACGCAAGAAAGACCAAATCGCGACCGTTCAAGCGCTCGGGCTTAGAAAAATCAGACATACGGTAGAGCAAAAAGACAATCCGGCGATTCGAGGTATGATTAATAGAGTTTCGCATCTTGTATCGGTGGAAGAAGTCTAAAAATTTTGAGCTATCAACAATTTGCCGCAAATTAAGCGAGCGGCACGCCGAAGAAACATCACGGCGGAGTATGTTTTGCCGAAAATTCGGCAAAGCAAGATTAGGAGAGATTGATATGAACTTAAACGAACTATCTCCGAGTATTGGTCGTAAGAAAAAATTCCGTGTTGGTCGCGGTCACGCGAGCGGAAACGGAAAGACCTGCGGAAAAGGACATAAAGGACAAAATTCAAGATCGGGCGGCGGAGTTCGTCCCGGATTTGAGGGCGGACAAATGCCGCTTCACAGAAGGCTTCCGAAACGCGGATTTACCAATATATTCGCGAAAGAATATGTGGAAGTGAACGTTTCTGACCTTAACAGATTTGAGGGTAACGAAGTTACCGCCGAAGCTTTGAAAGCGGCGGGAATTATCTCGAAAATTAAGGATGGAATCGTTATCTTAGGGCGCGGCGAGCTTGAAAAAGGCTTGACTGTTAAAGCGAAAAGATTCAGTAAATCAGCAAGCGAAAAAATAACAAAAGCCGGCGGCAAAACAGAAATAGTTTAGTTTAATCGAGTGCAGTTTGGTGTTTGGACTGACCGACGTGTACATTGGGTACATGAGGGAGGGAAAACGCCAAAATGTGCCGAGTAAACTAAACCGCTTAGGAGGATTACTATGTTTTCTACTATTAGAAACGCGTGGGCTATACCTGATTTAAGAAAAAAACTTCTTTATACAATCGGACTGTTGATTGTATTTAGATTGGGAAGTTATATACCTGTTCCCGGGTTTGATTATAACCTTTTGGGAAGCTGGGTAGGAGAAGGAACTTTGCTAAGCCTTTTGGACACGATGTCCGGGGGCGCGCTTAATAACGCGACCATATTCGCTATGGGAATTGCGCCGTACATTAACGCATCTATTATTATGCAACTTTTGACTGTTGCGGTTCCCGCGTTTGAAAGAATGCAGCGTGAGGGCGAAGAAGGCAGAAAGAAGCTTGCGCAATATCAAAGATACGGAACGGTTTTACTTGCAATTGTTCAAGCGTTCGGGCTTTACACTTTGCTTAGCCGTCCGGGATTTGCGGGCGATGTAAGCCTTGTTGCTAACCCGGGTTGGCAGTCTATGCTTATAATAGTTATCTCGCTTACCGCAGGAACCGCGTTTCTTATGTGGTTGGGTGAGCAGATTACCGAAAAAGGAATTGGGAACGGGATATCCTTGATAATCTTCGCAGGTATTGTTTCGCAAGTTCCGAACATGTTTATGGGCACGGTTCATAACTTGAGAGATGGAAATCTTTCTTATCCGCTACTTATAGGTATTTTGGCGGTCGGACTTGCGGTTATCGGGCTTATCGTTATGATGAATGAGGCGGAACGCCGAATTCCGGTGCAATACGCGAAGCGTGTTGTCGGTCGGAAGATGTACGGCGGTCAAAGCACGCATATTCCGATTAAAGTTGCGAGCGCAGGAGTTATCCCAATCATCTTCGCGATGTCTATCATCATGTTCCCGGCAACTATTGCGGCTATGTTCGGCGTGCCGATTGACGGAACGGGAACAGGATTTTGGCCAATGGTTCTTAGTTGGTTAACGCCGCAACATTGGGCGTATGCGGTCTTGGTATTCTTGCTTATTATATTCTTTACCTACTTCTACACGGCGATACAGTTTAATCCGGTTGAGATGTCTAATAACATGAAGAAAAACGGCGGATTTATTCCGGGAATCAGACCGGGGCGTCCGACGGCGGAGTACATTCAACGAGTTCTTGGAAAAATTACCATGGCGGGCGCGATATTTATTGCATTTATCGCGGTATTCCCGATTGTAATGGGATTAGGATTCATTGACGGAATGGGTGCGTTCGCTATCGGTGGCGCGGGACTTTTGATCGTTGTCGGTGTTGCGCTTGAAACAGTAAGACAGCTTGAATCTCAAATGTTGATGAGGCATTATAAGGGCTTTCTTGAATAGATTGTAAATTTGCGTGAAATCACGCAATCTTTTGTCGAAATTACGTGGTCGGAAAATCCTCAACGTATAACCCATACGCCTGCGGTTTTCCGCCACTTATTTCAACAAAATCTCACGCGATTTGACGCAAATTTTGAATAAAAGGTGGTGGGGACTTGTGAAGCTAGTTATTTTAGGCGCTCCGGGTGCGGGCAAAGGCACGCAGGCGGAACAACTTGAGGCTTATCTAAGAGTTCCCACCATTTCAACAGGAATGATGGTAAGAAAAGCGATTCGAGAGCAAACCGAGTTCGGCAAGCTCTCGAAAGCATATATTGATGACGGGCAGCTTGTTCCCGACGACGCGATGATCAAAGTTCTTGACGAACGGTTGCGGAAAAAGGATTGCCGGCATGGATTTATTCTTGACGGATATCCTCGAACCGTACATCAAGCGAAAGATTTGGAAAATAAGGGAATAATTATCGATAAAGTTTTATCGGTTGAGGTTCCTGACGAGCTGATTGTCGAACGGTTATCAGGGCGGCTTGAATGTGGGAATTGCGGCGCGTCTTACCACGTTAAGTATCGCGCGCCGATGGAAGAGGGAATTTGCGACGTTTGCGACAGCCCGCTTATTCGCCGGGACGATGACATTCCCGAGATTATCCTAAAAAGATTGGCCGCTTACCACGAAAAAACGGCGCCGCTTAAAGAATATTATGCAAAACAAGGCAAACTTTGCGTCGCTGAGGGGCAAGGAGATATCAAAGACACCATTAATGAGGTATTTAAGGTGCTTGAACTGGGCGTGACGGATTAATGGTAACGATTAAATCAAAACTTGAAATTGAGAAAATGCGGCGTGCAGGCAAGATTGTTTATGAGACGTTAAGCCTTATCAAACAGCACACTAAGCCGGGAGTTACCACATTGGAGCTTGACGCGCTTGCCGAGAAGTATATCAGAAAATGCGGCGCGATTCCGAGCTTTAAAGGGTACAACGGATTTCCGAAAAGTGTTTGTATTAGCGTGAACGAAGAAGTTATTCACGGAATTCCGTCTAAGCGAGTGCTTTTGGACGGAGATATCATTTCGGTGGATGTTGGCGCTTGCGTTGACGGATACCACGGCGACGCGGCGAGGACGTTTGCGGTTGGCAATATCAGCCGCGAGGCGAAAAAGTTGATTTCGGTGACGAGGCAAAGCTTTTTCGATGCTCTTCTGTTTATGAAAGAGGGACATCGGGTGTCAGACATATCTGCGGCGGTGCAAAATTGCGTCGAAGAAAACGGATTTTCGGTTGTTCGCGCGTATTGCGGTCACGGAATCGGGAAAGACTTGCATGAAGCGCCCGAAGTTCCGAACTATGTAAGAGATGACGGTTCTAATCCGGCTAAAAATGTTTCACGTGGAACACGGCTGTATGCCGGAATGACGCTGGCGGTTGAGCCTATGGTAAACATGGGGACATCGGAGATATACGTTAAGCCGGACAAGTGGACGGTTGTGACGAAAGACGGAAAGTTGTCGGCGCATTATGAGAATACTGTGTTGATTACCAAAAATGAGCCGATAGTGCTGACGCGTGGGTAGAGAGGTAAGTTATGGAAGATATAACCTTAAAATTAGGAGATATTGTTTTTTCCAAGGCGGGGCGGGATATGAATCGCCATTACATTGTGATGAGGATTGCTGAGCCTTATATTTGGACTTGTGACGGAGATTTACACAAGGTTGAGAAATTCAAGAAAAAGAAGATCAAACATACCAAATATATGGGTTGTCAATCTGAATATATAAAAAACAAGCTGACCGGCGGTGAAAAGGTTACAAACAGCGAGATTCGCCGAGCTATTTCGGAGTTTGTTGAGAGTGAACAAGAGGGAGAGGGCTCCTGAAAAATGAGGACCTAAGTCCGAAATTTTTTGGGAAAAAGGAGCAACCCCGGAGCGCATGAGCTTTTGGGGTAGGTAATGATGGTTGGCATTTATGCCAACAATTACATTGCATCATTTCAACACGATTTGTGTGTTCTTTTTGCCACAAAACGAATTAAGTGAAGGAGGTTGTGACGATGCCGAAAGAAGATATGTTGGAAATAGAAGGTACGGTGCTGGAGGCGTTGCCTAACGCCACGTTTCAGGTAGAGCTTGAGAACGGGCATCAAATTTTGGCGCATATATCCGGAAAGCTTCGTATGCACTATATTCGAATACTTCCGGGAGACAAAGTTACGGTGGAAATTTCGCCGTATGACCTAACAAAAGGTAGAATTACATGGAGAGGAAAGTAGCGTTCGAGGGAATAAAATTTGCAACGAATAAATTTGTAAAAGAATGCGTGCATTGCGGTGAAAATCGTGAGGAAGCGTGTATAAATATACCCGACTGAGGGATTTTCGCCGCAAGGTGCGTATTCTCTTACAAATAGTAATATAGGAGGAAAATTTAATGAAAGTACAACCATCAGTAAAACCAATTTGCGAGAAATGCAAAATCATAAAACGAAAAGGCCGGGTTATGGTTATTTGTGAGAATCCGAAGCATAAGCAGAAACAAGGTTAGTTATCAAAATATCTATCGGGCTGAATTCGGGCGTGGTTTAGCACAATCGATTATTTTTGTGCGGAAATTATGCGCTGTAATCCGATAGATGTGTGATATATAAAATTTAGATTTGCGTCAAATTGTATAATTTCATGCAAATGTTATGGAAGGAGGAGAATTTATGGCACGTATCGCCGGTGTTGACTTACCGAAAGAAAAACGAGTGGAAATTGGTCTTACTTATATTTTTGGAATCGGGCTTTCCACTTCAAAAAAGCTTTTGGCGACAACAAGCATAAGCCCTGACGTTCGAGTTAAAGATTTGACCGAGGAAGAAGTTTCTAAACTTCGTGAAGCGATTGACCGCGACTGCAAAGTTGAGGGTGATCTAAGACGGGATGTTGCGCTTGATATAAAGCGGCTTATTGAGATTAATTGCTATCGCGGAATGAGGCACAGAAAGAACTTGCCGGTTCGCGGGCAAAGGTCTAAAACCAACGCGCGAACGCGTAAGGGGCCTAAGCGTACAGTAGCAAACAAGAAGAAATAGTATTTGATAATTTTTGGCACATTTTGAATTTTTCGCCCACTTGCGTACCTTTGTACGCGGCGTGGCACAGTGCGCAAAAGCAGCGCAGCTCCAAAATTCAAACTGCACTCAAAATTTATCAAATATAGCAGAAGTTAATTGATTTTATTCGAATTGAGAGGTGAGCAAAAATGCCGAAAGCAGTAGCTAAAAGAGGTACAAGGCGAAGAAGAGAGAAGAAGAATATCGAGCGTGGCGCGGCGCATATCAAGTCCACGTTTAATAATACAATCGTTACATTAACCGATGTATCAGGCAATGCGTTGTCGTGGGCGAGCGCGGGCGGAATGGGATTCCGTGGCTCGAAGAAAAGCACACCATTTGCGGCGCAAATGGCGGCGGAAACAGCGGCGAAAGCGGCTATGGAGCATGGGCTAAAAACCGTTGAGGTTTATGTTAAAGGTCCCGGCGCGGGACGCGAGGCGGCAATTCGCGCGCTTCAAGGCGCAGGGTTGGAAGTTAATATGATTAAAGACGTTACGCCGATACCGCATAATGGGTGTAGGCCGCCGAAGAGACGTAGAGTTTAACAATTTTCGCGAAATTGGCACATTTTGAATTTTTTGGCGAGTTGTCGAAAACGAGTTTTCGCTAACAACTTCCCTGCAAGGCTTTCTAAAGAGTACGAGTCGTTTGTTGACGAAGTGCGATTTGCTGAAAGCTACTGCCGCCCTCTTGCGTACTTTTGTACGCGGCGTGGCATAGCGGGCAAAAAATCCAAACTGCGCTCAATTTCACAAAAATCATGTTTGTGAATTTTAAAATTTTTCGTATTGATAAGATTTTAAATTTGCGTCAAATTGCGTGAGATTTCGTTGAAACAAGAGTCGGAAAACCGCAGGCGTACATCAAGTACGTTGAGGATTTTGCGGCTCGCAGGTTCGGCGAAAGGTTGCGTGATTTCACGCAAATGCTGAGAAAGGAGAGATAACTATGGCTAGATATACAGGTTCGGTATGTCGCTTGTGTCGTCGCGAGGGCGAGAAGTTGTTCCTAAAAGGCGATAGATGTTATACCGGAAAATGTGGCGTTGTTCGTCGCGCATATGCGCCGGGGCAACACGGACAAGGACGTAAAAAATTGTCGCAGCATGGAGTTCAGCTTCGTGAAAAGCAAAAAACTAAACGCTATTACGGCGTATTAGAGGGGCAATTTAGAAAATATTTTGGAATGGCTGTTAAAAAACAAGGAATTACAGGTGAAAACTTGCTTCAAATTTTGGAAAGCCGGTTGGATAATGTAATTTACAGAGTAGGGCTTGCAAGTTCGCGCGCTGAGGCGAGGCAGCTTGTGAATCACGGACATTTTACCATTAACGGTAAAAAGGTGAACATACCGTCTTACTTGGTGAAAGCGGGAGAAGTTATATCTGTTCGTGAAAAGTCGCGTGGCAGTAGCCGTATCAAAGATTTGATGGACGGTCGCGGTCGGGCGGTTCCGAAATGGCTTGATATGGACAGAAATACTATGACTGCAAGAGTTGTGGCATTGGCAAGTCGTGAGGATATTGATCTTCCGATACAAGAACACTTGATAGTTGAGTTGTATTCTAAGTAGTATATAGCCCGATGGTGATATATACTGGATTATAGCAGTGTATTATAATTAAAAAAGGGGGCTAGGTTTTGATTGAGATAGAAAGACCGAGAGTAGAACGGGTGAATTCCGATTCGGATAACGTGCATGGCGTATTTGTGGTCGAGCCGTTAGAGCGTGGATACGGAATTACCCTTGGGAACTCACTTCGCAGGATACTTTTGTCGTCACTTCCCGGTGTTGCGGTTACTTCCATCAAGATTGAGGGAGTTTTGCACGAATTTTCTACCATTCCGGGAGTGAAGGAAGATGTTACCGAGATTGTGCTTAATATCAAAGGGTTGCTTGCGAAACTTCATTCGGAAGGTATGAAAACTCTTTACATTGACGCGCAAGGCGAGGGAGCGATTACCGCCGGAGATATTAAAAAGGACGCGGATGTTGAAATCCTAAATCCTGAGCATCACATCGCGACATTGACGTCGGACGCGCGGCTTTACATGGAAATTACCATAGACAAAGGGCGCGGATACGTTGCGAGCGAAACGAATAAGCAGATGATGCAACCTGTGATTGGCGTTATTCCGACCGACAGTATTTACACGCCGGTAAGGAAAGTGAATTACACGGTTGAAAATACGCGCGTTGGAAACGTTACCGACTTTGATAAGTTGACAATTGATGTTTGGACAGACGGAACAATTGATCCGTCGGACGCGATAAGTCTTGGCGCGAAAATTATGAACGAGCACCTTAACTTGTTTATCGACCTTTCGGAAAATGCGAAAAACGCTGAAATTATGGTCGAAAAGGAAGAGAACAAGAAAGAAAAAGTGCTTGAAACCACAATCGAAGAGCTTGATTTGTCGGTTCGTTCGTATAATTGCTTGAAGCGCGCGGGAATTAATACGGTTCAAGATTTGACGACCAGATCGGAAAACGACATGATGAAAGTTCGGAATCTTGGGCGAAAATCGCTTGAGGAAGTTATCCATAAGTTGTTGGGGATGGGACTTTCGCTGGCGAAAGACGAAGAGTAGTTGCGCCAAATTACGCACATTTTGGATTTTTCCGCCCCCTTGTGTACAAGGGCTCCCGCAAAGTCGGTTTGTGACTTTGTGGGAAAAAGGAGCAACAACGGAACATGCGAGGTTTTCGGACGGGTTTTGTCCGAAAACGAGCAAAGTGGAATTTGTTGTGACGACGGCGGTGCATGGCGCCCAAAAGCGGCGCGGCGTTAAAATCCAAACTGCACGCAATTTGACACAACTACAAGAATAACAGTGATATAAAATTTTGTCAAAAATACAAAATGCTTTGCATTTTTGTGGTGTGACCAATTTTGGCGAAATTACTGAGATAGGAGGATTAACAATGGCTCATCAAAGAAAGCTTGGCAAAACTACCGACCAAAGATTGGCGATGTTGCGTCAGCTTACCACGTCGGTTTTAGAGCATGGAAGAATTGAGACTACCACAACGCGCGCGAAAGAAGTTCGCAAACTTGTGGATAAGATGATTACGCTTGGAAAGACTAACACGCTTCATACCAGGCGGCAAGCACTTTCGTGGATGACACAGGAAGATACTGTTACGAAACTGTTTGAAGAAATCGCGCCGAAGTACGCTGAGCGTAACGGCGGATATACGAGAATCATCAAAATCGGACCTCGACGCGGAGACGCGGCGGAGATTTCGGTATTGGAATTGGTGTAAATTAAAAGAGCCGCAAGGCTCTTTTTTGTTAAATTTCTTAAATAGGTGAAGTTTTATGAAAATTGTCGGAATTATTGCGGAATATAATCCGTTTCATAACGGACACAAATTTCATATTGAAGAAGCGAAGCGATTGACAGGCGCGGATGCCGCCGTTGTTGTGATGAGCGGAAACTATGTGCAGCGCGGCGATGTTGCGGTTTTCGATAAGCAAACGCGTGCGCGCGCCGCCATTGCGTTCGGCGCGGACTTGGTGATTGAACTTCCGACCGTTTGCGCGGCGCAGTCGGCCGAGATTTTCGCAAGGTCAAGCGTGTGCTTGATGGACGCGCTTAATTGCGTTGACTATCTTGCGTTCGGCGCGGAGGCGAGCGATATCGGGGATATTACGGAAGTTGCAAAATTTTTATCGGTTGAGAATGATGAATTTGACGGTGCGATTCGCGCGAAACTCAAAACCGGAATATCATACGCGTCCGCGCGAGCCGAAGCGGTTGCGGAGCTTTGCGGAGCGAAACAAGCGGAAATCTTGCAAGAGCCGAACAATATTTTGGCTGTGGAGTATTTGAAGGCGTTGTATACGTTAAAATCCGATATACAGCCGGTTTTGATTAAGCGTCGAGCGGTCGGGCATGACGATTCGAATGTGTGTGAAAATTTTGCGTCGGCAAGTTTAATTCGGAAGAAAATAAAAACGGAAGGGCTTCAAAGCGTTGAGGCGCTTGTGCCGACGGAGTGTATAGAGCTTTACAAAACGGCGGAATTTCATACGATAGAGGCGGTTCAAGTCGCCATTTTGGCGAACTTGCGGCGAATGACGCCGAATGATATTGCTAAAATTGCTGATGTTTCGGAAGGATTGGAAAATCGGATATCCGCGTTTGCGAAAGAGTATAAAACGTTGGACGAACTGATTGACGCGGTGAAAACCAAGCGATATACGCACGCGCGAATGCGGCGAATTATGCTTCATTCATATCTCGGCATAACGCGAGAAGATATAATGCTGCCGCAATATCTGAAAATATTGGATTTCAGCCCAAAGGGGCAGGAGATCTTAAATAACTTAAAGCGGACAAAGCCCGCTCTGGCACTTGCGAAGAATTTTAGGCAGATTGAATCCGCGGACGCCGTCCGCATGTGGCAGGATGAGTTAAAATTCGACAGTTTATACGAACTTTGTGTACGTTAGTTCTTGTTTTGACACTGTGATGCAATTAAGCTGTTCATGCTAATAGTATCGCCGAGCGCGGTAAAAAACGATCCGAGAAGCGCCAACTCGTCGCTGTCAAATTTTTCGGTTAAGATATTCGCTATGCCGAATACTGCGGCGGATAGGTTTGTCGGGCAGCAGACTTTGCTATTATTCAAAAAATCACCTCGCAATTATATGGTTTTTATAGTTATTAATATGTCCGGTAGGATATATATGTGTGAAAAAAGATAGATTTTGTAAAATAATGGTTGACAAAACGGGAAACAAGATGTATAATGAATGCATAATGAAATGGCAAGCAAAATCGCTTGCCTGCATTCATTGCGACGAGCAAGGAAATTGCCGCCATAAGCGCGGCACTCGTCTAAATGGATGAGGCTATACATAGCAAAAGTTAAAAGGACGAGGAGATGTAGAAAATGTACGAGGATAAAACGCTTCAATGCAAGGACTGCAGCGCGGATTTTGTGTTTGAGGCAGGCGAACAACAGTTTTACGCGGAAAAAGGATTTGAAAACGAGCCTACAAGGTGCCGTGATTGCCGAAACGCGAAAAAATCCGCACGACGTAACAGAGAAATGTTCAATGTTACTTGCGACGGATGTGGCGGCGAGGCTACGGTTCCTTTTAAGCCGACTAACGAGAAGCCGGTATACTGTAGCGAATGCTTCGCTAACCAATCAGCGAACTAAAAAAGAGCCGAAAGGCTCTTTTTTTATAATAAATTCACTTTTTTACTTTACGGCGTCTTTTAGGGCTTTGCCCGCTTTAAACGCGGGAACTTTACTTGCGGGGATTTTGATTTCTTTTCCCGTTGCCGGATTTCTTCTGATTCTGCCTGCGCGGTTACGAACTTCGAACGTTCCGAAGCCTATCAATTGAATTTTGTCGCCCTTTTTAAGCGTGTTTGTTACAGAAGATGTAAAAGCGTTAAGCGCGTTTTCAGAGTCCTTCTTGGAAAGTCCGGTTTGGGTTGCGATTGAAGTGATGAGTTCTTGTTTGTTCATTTTAATTCTCCTTTATATTTGTATTATGAAAAATTTGTGATTATCACCAGCCATTTGCGCCGCACATTTCCAAAAATTCCTCTTTAGAAATTAATACTTGGCGTGGCTTTGTTCCCTCATACGGGCCGATAATGCCGCGTTCTTCCATTTGGTCGATGATTCGGGCGGCGCGCTGATATCCGATTTTGAAGCGGCGCTGCAACATCGCAACCGATGCTTGGGATAACTCTACCGCCATTTCGATTGCTTTTGGCAGAAGTTCGTCCGCGTTGCCGGGTTTGTCTTCCTCGTCCTCTTGTTTTTGCGTTTCATTTATGTTTTCGATTTGTTGAATAATTTCTTCGCTGTATTCCATCACGTTTTGAGATTTCACATACTCTACAACGTTTTCGACATCGGCATCGGAGACGAAATTCCCTTGTATTCGCAGGGGTTTTGACGCTCCGTACGGATAGTAAAGCATATCTCCGCGCCCGAGAAGTTTTTCCGCGCCTTGCGTGTCGATTATCGTTCGGCTATCAATATGACTTGACACGGCGAAGGAAATTCGGGACGGAACGTTGGCCTTGATAACGCCGGTGATAACGTCAACCGATGGACGCTGTGTCGCGATAACAAGATACATTCCCGCGGCGCGCGCCTTTGCGGCAAGGCGGCTGATAGAACTTTCCACGTCTTGCTTCGCGACCATCATAAGGTCGGCAAGCTCGTCGATGATTATAATAATCTCGGGCAGTTTTGCCGACTCGTCTTCGCCGTTTCGCTCGACGAGCTCGTTGTAAGATGTGAGGTTGCGGCATTTGTTTGCCTCGAACAGCTTATAGCGGTTTTCCATCTCGAGAACCGCCCAGTTCAGCGCGCTTGCCGCTTTTTTCGAGTCGGTGACGACAGGGATAAACAGATGCGGAATTCCGTTGTATATTGTAAGTTCAACCATTTTCGGGTCGATCATGATCATTTTAACTTCGTTGGGCTTGGCTTTGTATAAAATACTGGTGACAAGCGAGTTGATACATACTGATTTTCCCGAGCCCGTCGCGCCGGCGACAAGTAAGTGAGGCATTTTCGCGATGTCCGCGATAACTATGTTGCCCGCGATGTCTTTGCCTAGCGCGAACGCGGTTTTCGAGCGGAAATTCATAAAATCGTCGGTGTCGATAACCTCTTTTACCGATACGGTTTCGGGAACTTCGTTCGGAATTTCGATTCCGATTGCCGATTTTCCCGCGATTGGAGCGATTATAACTCCTGTCGCCGCGAGGGCGAGCGCGATATCGTCGGTGAGGTTAGTGATTTTGTTGACTTTCACGCCCGAGCCGGGGATTACTTCGAATCGGGTAACGGTCGGGCCTTGCACCACCGTTTCGATTGTCGCTTCCACGCCGAAGCTTGCCAATGTGTCAAGCAGTTTGTTCGCCTTGGCGTTCAGCTCGTGCTTTAACTGCGTTGCGGTTTGCTTGCGAGGCGGCGGCTTGGAAAGCAGGCTAAGCGGCGGCGGTTTGTAGTTCGGAAGCGGCGCGTTTTCAAAACTCGGCATTGCGGTAAGCTTTTCGATTTCTTCAACGTTCCCGCTTTTCGCGCGTGAGATTGCCTCGTCCATTGGAACGCCCGCGTTAAGCGCGGCTTGAACGTCGGGATTCAAATTTTGGTCTTCCAGTTTTTGCGTTAGGCTTGGAGGCGCAAATTCGGCGGTGTTGTCTATTCCGGGCAGTTTTTGCGGCAAACTTGGCGGCTTAAATTCAGAGGTGTCGCTCGGGGGAGCGTCCGCGTCGGTTGGAATTTCCGCCTCGGTTTCAACTTCGATATTGTTTACCAATTCTTCTATATTGTCTATGGTTAGCTTAAATTGACGTTCGGGGGCAGTGGGTTGAGGTTCTTCTTTCGGAGCGTCATTTTCATTAAAATATTCGTCAAAGTATGTTTTTTCAATCGGGCCGTAACGCTCGCCGTTTGATGGGCGGATTACGCTTGCGGCGGGTTCAGATGGCTTCTGTTGTTGCGGAATTTCAAGCTGTTTGCGCTCGTTTTCTTGCGCTAATTGTTCCTGCCGTTCTAAACGCTCCTGCTCGGCGATATAGCGTGCTTCTTTATTTTTCGCGCGCCATGCTTTAATTTTTTCGCCGAATTTTGAAAGTATTATTTGGATGGATATGCCGGTAATCAGCACAAATGTTACGATAATTCCGGTGATTGCCACGATCCACGCGCCAAAAACGCCGATAAGAGAAATCAGCGCATTTCCGATTAAACCGCCGACTAAACCGCCGTAAACTCCGTATTGCCCCCACGCGTAAAGTCCCGACGGAAGGTTGTACGGGTCGGGTTGCTCGACCAAATGCCGAATAAGCGCGATAAATATCAGCGCCAAGATTGAAAGCAAATATTTGTGAGAGGTTTTTGTTTTAGGCGCGAGAAATGAGCTTATGCCAATCCACGCGAGCATAAAGCAAATGGTATACGCGGCGTTGGAGAACAATCCGCGCAAAAGACCATTGATAAAATTGCCTATAATTCCCGAACTTTCCATAAATAGCGCGACAAACAGGTAAACAGCAAGCGCGAGAGTGATAAGTCCTATCACACCCGTTTTGATTTGAGCGCCGCGCGCCTCAGTTTCCGGCACATTTTTTGGCGACGAAGCGGTGCGCTTTGAGTTGCCGCTTGCGCGGGATACATTTTTTTGATTATTTGTATTTTTCTTTGGTGGCATATGTTCAATTTCCTCCTACGTTAAAAAGAAATTTGCGATTATGGCAAATGTTCCGACAGCCCAGCAATAGTACGCAAAATAATGGAATTTTCCTTTATCGATCAGCCTTAGCATATATTTGATTGCAATTATTCCCGAAATTGCCGCGGCGATTATGCCTGCTATGTAAGCGGCGGGGGAAAGAGCAAGCGCGTTGGTTATCATAGTGTCGGCGGCATAACCGCTCAACGTACTTAACGGGTCGGAGATTACGATGTATTCTGCCGCGCGTTCTTCAATTACGCCGGGAATTTGAACGACGGTCGCGCCAAGTATGGCAAGTATCGACATTAGGAACGAAAACTTTGCCGCGAATTTGCGGGTGAAGCCGGTTGCCTCGCCTGCGACAATGGTTGAGCCGGAGCGGGAAATTCCGGGGATTACAGCGAACATTTGCACAAATCCCACGAACAATGCTGAGCGGAACTTTGCGTTGCTTGCGTCTTTTCGACCTTGCGGAATTTTGACCGATAGGAATAGAAATGTTCCGGTAACGAGAAGAGCGATTCCGACAATTAATAAGCTTTGGAACAGGCGGTCTATCACACCAACAAACGGAACCATCAAAAACATCGGAAGCGTTGCGATAATCAGCATGATCAACATTCGTCGATATGGCTTACCTTCGATTGGGTTTTTCTTTCTTTTGATTAAGTCGCGGATTAGGCCGAAAAATTCTACGACCAATTCTTTGATATCTTTAAAGAATATAATGAAAACCGATACCAAAGTTCCTATATGAAGCAGCGTATCGAAAAACAGGCCGCCCGCGTATGTGCCTTGAAATCCGAACACCTCTCTGAAAATTACCAGATGCCCCGAACTGCTGACCGGCAAAAATTCGGTAAGACCTTGAATTATGCCGAGAAAAATCGAAAATAATATATCCATTTTGTACTCCTTTCGGTTTGCGTGAAATTACGCAATCTTCCGCCGAAAACGCTCGTTCGGGTATCATTTATACACGCTCCCTCCCGTTTTCGCCGAAATATCACGCAATTTGCCGCAAACTTGTTTGTGCTAATTTGAAATTATTCGAGATTGAAAAAATGCTTGCTTGCAAGGGCATTTTTTCTTCGACAGCCGGGCAAATACCGCGAGGCTTGCCTCGCAATGCGCCGTAAAGCGCAAATCCAGGGATTGTCCTGGGGTAGATGCCCGTCATTTCAACCGATTGCTCTCGTCCACGAACACAACGGTTGGCTTGTGGGTTTTTGCGGCTTCGTAGTCTATCGAGCCGTATGCGATAATAATTACCGTGTCTTTCGGCGAAAACAAGTGCGCCGCCGCGCCGTTTAGGCAGATTTGACCGCTGTTTGCAGCGCCTTCGATGGCGTATGTTACGATTCGCGCGCCGTTGGTTAGATTAAGTACGTGTACTTTTTGGTTCGGCAAGATTTTTGCCGCCGTAAGCAAAGCTTTATCTATAGTTATGCTTCCGATGTAGTCAAGATTCGCGTCGGTTACGGTTGCACGATGGATTTTGGAACACATTACTTCAATAATCATGGTTTTTGCACCTCGTTTATGATTAAATTATCTATCAACCGCGTATTTCCGAATTTTACGGCTAACGCGATTAGAGTTGGCGGTTTTATGGTTTCGATTTCGTGGAATGTGGCGAAATCAACGATTTCCACATAATCAATTGTTGCCAAGTTTTTAGTATTTAATATGGAAGCTATTTTTTCTTTTATTATCGCTGCGTCGGTTTCGCCTGCGGTGATTAAAATTTGCGCGGCGGTTAAAGCTTCATATAATATCGTTGCCTGTTCACGTTCGGCGGGAGTGAGATACATGTTGCGGGAACTCATCGCGAGTCCGTCCAGTTCGCGGACGATTGGGCAAGGGATTATTTCCACCGACATATTTAGGTCAGCGACCATTTTGGATATAACCGCCAATTGTTGCGCGTCTTTTTGCCCGAAATACGCGCGGCGTGGTGAGACAATGTTAAACAGTTTCGCAACCACCGTTGTAACGCCGCGAAAGTGCGTTGGTCGTGATTTGCCGCATAAGCCTTGCGTTAAACTTTCGACGTTGATGTAGGTTGCGTAATTGGCGCCATACATTTCGGCGGCGGTTGGAGCGAAGATTACGTCCGCGCCTGATTCCGCCGAAAGTTCGGTGTCGCGATCTAACGTGCGCGGATATTTATCCAAATCTTCGTTCGCGCCGAACTGGGTTGGGTTTACGAAGATGCTGACGATTGTTATATCATTTTCGGCGTCGCTTGCACGAATTAAGGACAGATGCCCTTCGTGAAGCGCGCCCATTGTGGGTACAAAGCCGATTGATTTGCCGTTTCGGCGGCAATCGGCGGAGTATTCGTGCATTTCTTTAATTGTGGTTATGATTTTCATGTGTATGCTCCTAATATATTGCCACCTGCGGTGGCGGTGGTTTACTTTGTTAAGGACCAGTCCTTAACAATCCAGCATTTGAGACTTCGCTTGTGTGATTTTTCACAAGCGGTAGTCGAAAAGTGCAGGGGCGTAAGATTTTGCTTGCAAAATCCACAGCCATCTGCCAAACTTTTGTGCGCCAAAAGTTTGACCAAAACCGTCGCCCTCCCCGTCGCGACCCTTCTCGACAAAAAACGTCGGGCGGGCACCCCGCTGGACATGAGGGCGACAAAAGTTAGCGAACCGCATTCGCGGTAAATGAGACTTAGCTTACGTATTTTGTAAGCTGTAGTCGAATTATCCAGTGAGCGTAAGCGAGTCGGGAAAGATTAGCGAGATATAATGTCGCGCCCGTTCGAGGGCGACACGCGCCTAAAAGCGCGAGATCTGACTTGATTAGGGTGCTATGTTTGTACTAACTTTCGCCCGCGGTTCCGCCACAACGGTTTTTGTTGTGGTCAGGGAGGGCGACGGGTTTAGTCAAGTTTTTGACGCGCAAAAACTTGCTGGATTGACAAGGACTGGTCCTTGTCGCGTCGCGCGCGCCCGCGCAAAAGCCCTAGGGCATGCCCTAGAAAGGTTTTAAGCCCTCCGCCGAAGGCGGAAACTACTTCGGATACTCCCCATTCTGCACTTCGTCAATATATTGCGACACGGCTTGTTTAATATCATTATTAATGTTTGCGTATTTCTTCACAAATGACGGAGTGAAGTCGTCGTAAAATCCTAACATATCGTGAAGCACTAATACTTGCCCGTCGCAATATGGACCCGCGCCGATTCCGATGGTTGGAATGCTTATCGATTCTGTTATCTTCGCCGCGAGCTTGGGCGGAATACATTCCAACACAACCGCGAACGCGCCGGATTCTTCTAATATCTTCGCGTCTTCAATCAATATTTTCGCTTGCTCTTCGGTTTTACCTTGCATTAAATGACCGCCGAATTGGTTTACTGATTGCGGCGTAAGTCCTAAGTGACCCATTACGGGAATTCCGGCGTTAGTGATTGCGCGGACGATCGGAGCGACACATTCGCCGCCTTCAAGTTTTACCGCGCCCGCGCCGGCTTGAATAAGCAAACCTGCGTTTTCGATTGCTTTATATTCGCCTAAATGATAGGACAAAAACGGCATATCGGCAACAATCAACGCACGATTTGCTCCGCGCGCGACTGCTTTGGTGTGGTGAAGCATATCTTCCATAGTAACATAGGTGGTGTTCGGATAGCCTAAAACCACATTCCCCAACGAATCGCCGACTAATATAATATCGCAGTCGCTTTCGTCGATTATTTTCGCGGTTGGATAATCATATGCGGTAAGCACGGTTATTTTCTTGCTATTCTTCATTTCGCGAATGGTTTTAGTTGTTGTTTTCTTCAAAATTAACCCCTCATTTTAAATAAAAAACATGAAATTTTTAAAAAAGTTAGTATTTTATGGAACTTTTTTTAAATTTTGTCGTCTAACACAATAAGACCCTTTAAAATATACCATAAAAATTTCTGTTTTGCAAATTATTTTTTCTAAAAGGCTTGACATATTTTGAATAAAACATTAAAATAGAGAGAATAATGGGAAATTTTGCGTATATCTTGCATATATTAAGGGGGCGACGTTTGTGGCAGGTGCTACATCAAAAGTAAAATACATCTTTGTCACGGGCGGGGTTGTGTCGGGAATCGGTAAAGGCATAACCGCGGCGTCGCTTGGAAGACTCCTAAAATCATTAGGGCTTCATGTGACGATGCAAAAATTTGATCCTTACATTAATATTGACACCGGCACAATGAGCCCGTATCAGCATGGCGAGATTTTCGTCACTGAGGACGGCGCGTCGGTTGATTTGGATGTAGGGCATTATGAAAGATTCATCGACGAAAACCTTGACGGCAACAGCGATATTACCACCGGGCAAATTTACTGGGAAGTTCTTAATAAAGAACGGCGCGGCGAATATCGCGGCGGAACGGTGCAGGTTATTCCTCACATTACCAACGCCATCAAAGAAAAGGTCTTCGCGTTCGCGGAGGACGGTAAAACCGATGTTGTTATTACCGAAGTTGGCGGAACGGTGGGAGACATTGAGGGGCTGCCGTTTCTGGAAGCCATAAGGCAGGTTTCACGAGATGTCGGCAAAGAAAATTGCATGTATGTCCATGTGACGCTGGTTCCGCACTTTAAGACCAGCGGAGAGCAAAAGTCGAAACCGACGCAACATTCGGTCAAAGAACTTTTGGGATTGGGAATCCAGCCGGACATGATTATATGCCGGACAGAAGTCCCGATGGACGAAGAGTTCAAGACAAAAATTGCGTTGTTTTGTAACATTACAGCGGACAACGTGATTGAAAACAGTAATGTTGAGGTTTTGTATGAAGTTCCGATCATGTTAGAGCGGCAAGAAGTGTCTCGCAAGATTTGCGAAAGATTGAAGCTGAATCACGGAACACCGGACTTGACCGAATGGAATGAAATGGTTGACAAGGCTAAAAACCTTAAAAAATGCGTGAAAATCGCACTGGTTGGAAAGTATGTTTCTCTCAAAGACGCGTATTTAAGTATTGCCGAAGCTTTGTGCCATGGGGGATTTGATATAGGCGTTGATGTTGATATAAAGTGGATTGACTCTGAAGATGTGAACGACAAAAACGCGAATGACTTACTTGGTGATGTTGACGGGATATTGGTTCCCGGCGGATTCGGAGACAGAGCAATTGACGGAAAGATTGCCGCTATAAAATACGCGCGAGAGAATAAAATTCCGTTTTTTGGAATAGGACTGGGAATGCAGCTTGCGGTTGTCGAGTTCGCGCGAAACGTCGCGAAACTGGATATGGCGCATAGCGCGGAAATCAATCCTCAAACTCCGCACCCGGTAATTATAATGTCAGAGCAGAAAGGCTCGGCGGATATGAGCGTTGATATGCGGCTTGGGAAATATCCGTGCGAATTAAAAGATAATAGTATCGTCGCGAAAGCGTATGGTATTAATTATATAGAAGAAAGACACAGGCACAGGTTTGAATTTAACGGTGAATACCTGGATAGGCTTGAAAAAGCGGGATTGACAGTTTCGGGAACATCGCCGGACGGGAAATTTGCGGAAATAGTTGAAATAAACGAGCATCCGTGGTTTGTGGGAGTGTTATTCCAACCCGAATTCAGAACGAGGCCGAATCGTCCGCACGCGTTGTTTAAAGGGTTTGTACAAAGTGCCGTTGACAATGCCGGACAATAAGCCGCAAGGTCCGCCGGACAATAATCGGCAAATAAGCACATGATTTTTCGTTATTTGTTACAAATTTGTTACAATTTTGCAAAAAGTTAAAAAAAAGCTTGACTAGTAGGAATTGGAATGATATAATGTGATAACATTAAAGTAAATTGGAAAAGTATCCTTATTTTTCCATGTGTTTAAATTGGTTACACTACTTTCAAAAAAAATTAAATTTTATATAAAGGGAGGACATTAGATTATGAAAATGTCAAAAAAATTAATTGCTTTAGTAGTGATAGTTGCTATGATCGCTACAATGGGCATGACTGCATTTGCGTCATTCTCTGACGTACCGGCAGGCACTGTTACATACGAAGCAGTGAACACACTTAGCGCACTTGGTATTTTAGAAGGTTTCCCGGATGGATCATTCCAACCTGACGGAGACATCACTCGCGCGCAATTCGCGGCAGTTGTTACTAGAGCTATGGGCTTTAGCGGCATCATGACGCAAGGAAGCACAAGATTTACAGACGTTCCTGCTACACATTGGGCGTCAGGCTATGTAAGAATGGCTACAGATTTAGGCGTAATTAACGGTTTCCCGGATGGAACATTTGGTCCTGACGCTAACGTTACTTACGAGCAAGCGGTAACTATGATTATGCGTGCTATAGGCTTTGAGCCGATGGCGCAACAAAGAGGCGGATTCCCAACCGGTTATTTAGTAGCGGCTGCACAAATGAACGTTACTGCTAACATCGGTGTTGTGAATCAAACTGAGCCGGCTCCTCGTGGTTTGGTTGCTCGTCTTGTTTACGCGGCAATCGACACTCCTCTTATGGAAAGATTCTCTTGGGGTAATGAAGCTCAATATGTTATCATGGACGGAACAGGCGGAAATCCGCGCAGAACTCTTCTTTCTGACGCGCACAACGTTACTAAACTTAGAGGCGTTGTAACTGCTAACAGATTTACTACACTTACAGGTCTTGAAGTAATCAACAATCAGTCAATCCAAGAAGAAACTGTTAGAATGACTATTACTGACAACTTCATGACTAACAACCAAAGATATTTCTTGCCGACGGGATATCCATTCGTACTTACTAACGTTGCTTTCCGTGTTGGAACTTCTAATGCGGCTAACCTAATCGGACAACGTGTAATCGTTTACGTTAGAAACGAAGCTGGTCTTACTCAAGACGATGTTGTAATTTCAATCGTTCCTGAGGCGGGCAGAAATGTAAGCACTGAATTCTCAATCGCTGATTTGGACAGATTTGACGCTCCTAACACAGGTGCTCACAGTCTTAGATACTTCAGAGATGGCGGTTCAAGAAACGCGACTACTTTGACTCTTGCTATGGATGGAAACGACCCTGCTTACGCTGTTCTATTTAACGGCAGATGGGTTGACGCTGAAGAGTTATTTACAAGCGGAACAAGCATGATTCTAGGCGATCAACTTGCAAACGGAACTATTACTGTTGTTGACACTAACGGAACCGGAACTAACGATCTAGTTATCGTAAATTCTGCGGCAGTTTTCGTTGTTGACGAAGTTGACCTAAGATCTAGAGCTCTTATCGCAAGAAATCCTGTAAATTCTCGTCGTGTACCTTCTGTTATTGAGCTTGACGTTGACAATTTAGACGTTGCTTACAGAATTACAGCAAACGGCAGAACAATCAGACTTGAAGATATTGAAGAAGGCGACGTGTTATCTGTAGAAGTTAACATGGTTGAAGTTGTTGACGATTTCTTGTTCAACATCCGTGTTGCAAGTTCAACTGTTGAAGGAAGAGTTGATATTTCTTCTACTTCAGCTCGTTCTTGGAATCCGTCTGAAGCAACTGACGCTCAAGGAAACCTTCTTCCTGGCGCAACTTACTGGGTTGACGGAACTGAGTACTATGTTGCAGTTGGAGCATACAATACTGAAGGAATCAGAGTAGGTTCTGAAGGTATATTCACTCTTGACGAAAATGGAAACATTGCTGCGTTTGAAGGCAGAACAGGTCGAGCTAACTATGGATTTGTTACAGCTGTTAACGCAGGTGATGACGGTTTCTCTAGAAGAGGCGTTATCCAAATCGTTGAAAGAGACGGAAGTGTTGCTAATCGTCAACTTGCAACTGTTATAAACATTGAAAACTCACAATTTGGCGCTGGAAATGACTCGTTCAGAGGCGACGGCGGCACAAATGGTAACTTCGCTCCGCTTCCTATGGTTCCGGGCGGATCAACAGGAACAGGACTTGACTATTTTGTAGGCAAACTTATCAGATTCGATCTTAACGCTAGTTATCAAATCGCTTCTGTTGAATTTGCAAGAACAAATGCTAACAGCGACAGAGAATTCTCTTCTGTAGGCGCTGCTTACACTGACAGAGAGTTCGAGTTTGACGCTCGTAACAACAGATTCTCTACTATTGATGGTACGCCTAGATTGAATGCAAACATCGATAACGAAACACTTGTATTCTTTATCGCTGGCGGCGGAACTAATGCTAATCCGTTTAATGCTGACAGATCTGAAGTTAGAAGAGCAAACACTATCGCTGATGGTGAAGTATTCGAAAGAATGCAATTGTTTGATCTTAACGACAGAAGTGGTGCGATTAGCGTAGCTGTTGCTATCGATCATAGCTTTATCCCGAGAACAGGTTCAGTTGCGGTATTTGACTCTGTATCTCAAACTATCAACAACGTAGGCGAGCGTGTAAGAAGCGTAAGATTCTTCATCGACGGACGTGAAACTACTGCAAACACAACTATGGATACTGTACATTACTTTGATAACATGGATAGAGGTACTGCTTTCCGTTACAACGTAAATACTAGAAACGAAATTGATAGTGTTGCTGTATTGTTTGGATTAAATAACGTTAGCGTGGATAATACACCTCCTACTACTCTTAGATTGCCGACATTAGTAGATTTGGCGGATAACTTCTATGTAGAAACAGGAACTCTGGTTAATGAAGTTTCTGTTTGGATTGATGATGCTAACAGAAGTCAAACAAGAATTATCATGGGTCCTGTTGTACAAACAGGTACAGGATTTGTAACTGTTGGACCGAGAGCAACTGATGCGGCTCCGGAGCTTGAGGGCGATACACAAGCTTCACGTTGGAACGCGGCAAGCATGAGATACAACATCCGTTCTGACGCTAATATCTATGTACTTGATATGAGCCAAAGAACTTCAAACAGACAATTAGTTCTTGGAAATCTTGGACAAATCACTCGTCCGCATCAACAATGGTTGACAGCTGGCGCTAGATTGAGAACTACTGCTCTTGACGCTAACCCAGACTTCCCGGCTCCTGCAATCGCAGTTCGTGATTGGGTTGTTATCCTTGAGCAAGACAACGTAGTTACAGATGTTATCATCTTGAAAGCATTCCCATACCAGTTGAGACTGTAATTTTGAGATAACTACTTAGATAACTAACTTAAAAGCCCGCCTTAATGGTGGGCTTTTTACTACTATGTTAGAGGAGTACGGTTGAATATGTTAATTTTGGCGATTGAAACGTCCTGCGACGAAACTGCGGCGGCGGTGATAAAAGACGGCGTAGAAATTCTATCAAACGTGATAAATTCGCAAGTCGATATTCATCAAAAGTTCGGCGGCGTGGTTCCGGAGGTTGCGTCGCGGCATCATATTGAGAATATCAAGTCGGTGGTGAGCAAAGCGCTAGCTGAAGCAAATATTAAACTTTCGGATATTGACGCGATTGCGGTGACAAACACGCCCGGCCTTGTCGGCGCGCTTTTGGTCGGTGTGTCATATGCGAAAGGGCTGGCGTTCGGGCTTGGCGTGCCGCTTATTCCCGTAAATCATATTCACGCGCATATTTGCGCACTTTTTTTAGCGCATCCGAAGCTGAAACCGCCGTTTTTGTGTCTGGTTGCAAGTGGCGGACATAGTCATATAATCTATGTAAAGGGCTTTACTGATTTTGAGGTGATTGCGCGGACGCGCGACGACGCCGCAGGCGAAGCATACGACAAAATTGCGAGAATTTTGGGGTTAGGATATCCGGGCGGACCGGTGGTTTCAAAATACGCTGAAAACGGCGATGAAAATTTTCTGAAACTTCCGCGAGTGAAGATGGCTGATAGTTTCGATTATAGTTTTAGCGGCGTGAAAACTTCGGTGATCAATTATGTTCATACTTGTCGACAAAAAGGCGAGGAACTCCGCGCCGCCGATATTTGTGCATCATTTCAGCGTGCGGTAAACGAGGCGTTGTGTCAACATCTGATAGACGCAGCAAAGGAGATTAAAGTTGATACTATCGCGCTTGCCGGCGGAGTCGCGGCGAATCAAAAGCTCCGTGAGTTGGCGGAAAAGTTTGCGTACGATAATAATATGAAATTTTATTGCCCGTACTTGGAGTTGTGTACCGATAACGCCGCAATGGTAGGTTGTAGCGGATATTTTAACATGCAAGCGGGGATTACGGCGGATATGTCGCTAAATGCGATTGCGACAATATAAATAAAAACGAGACTGTGTTTACACAGTTTCGTTTTTTAAAACTTATATTAGTTTTACTAGATATCAGCTAACCCCAAGTATCGCCTTGGAGTTCAACTGCGGCAGTAACGGGAATCATGGAAGAGAAATCTTTCCATAAAAACGCCCTAACGTATGTGTCATAAACTTCCGTGCTATGCCGAGCTTTTAATATTTTATAATTGTTATCGTACACGAAATCATATTCAGTTACAAACATTATTTCTTTGAGCCTGGTATCGGCGCAGAAAAGTGTCAGCGTTGGTGATATAATGTATAAAAACGTCGTTTAAAAATTGTAAGATTGTGGCGAATGAGGAAAAAATTTGATATACTACTTCTTGATTAAAATGAAGAAGGAGCGTATCGTAAAAATGGAAGGAGAAAAATGGGTGAACATTCGCAGTGACTATAAAAAAGGATTATCTTATGCCGAAATAGGCAGAAGAAACAACGTTGACTGGCGCACGGCAAAAGATTACTGTCAACGCCGAAATTATTCATTTTCATTCCGGCGTTGACACATCTTCCTATATTTCTGCAAAAATCAAGAATTGTCCGCAAAAGAGAGCCGCAACATAGTGCGGCTCATATAGTTTTGTACATTTTACGACGACATCATCTTCGCAATCTCTCGCTTTAGCCGTGAGATAATTCGCTTCTCCAACCGCGAGATATACGATTGGGAAATTCCAAGCATATCTGCGACCTCTTTTTGCGTCATCTCGTTTTCGCCGCGGTTGATTCCAAACCGCAACGTCATAATCCGCTGCTCACGCTCTGAAAGTTTCTCCATAGCAAGAGATAGCAGATTTTTGTCCACTTCCTCTTCAATCCCCCGTTGCGTAACATCGCTTTCGGTTCCCAAAATATCGGACAGAAGCAGCTCGTTTCCGTCCCAGTCGATATTAAGCGGCTCGTCAATGGAAATTTCGGTTTTCTGCAAATGATTTTTCCGAAGATACATCAAAATTTCGTTTTCAATACACCGTGACGCGTATGTCGCGAGCTTTATATTCTTATCCGGCTTAAACGTGTTAATTGCTTTAATAAGCCCGATGCTTCCGATGGAAATCAAATCCTCAATTCCGATTCCGGTGTTTTCGAACTTCCGCGCGATATAAACGACAAGCCGCAGATTGCGCTCGATTAAAGTTTGGCAAACGCTTTTATCGCCCTGCGCAAGACGAAGAATAAGCTCGCTTTCTTCGACCGAGCTAAGCGGCGGCGGCAAAATCTCGCTTCCGCCGATATAGTAAATCTTGCGAAGTCGCGATAAATTTCTTCGTCGTAAAAAGAAGTAATATCTCATTCGAATAGCGTAAATTAGTTTTTTTATCATGATATTTTTTGCCTCCTTTTAGTATGCCAAAGTAGCGTGTGTAAGCGCGAAAAACGCATCGTCGGACGATAATTTTTCGGCGCAAATTCCAATTACGCAAGAAGTTTGCGGCTGCTTCCGCCCAAGAAATTCGATTTTGTCGGGAATAATTCCAAGCATCATCCCACTTTTCGTCCCAAGCGCCGCAAACGGAATTAAGCAAAATTTATAATCACCTAAGTTACTTTCGATAATATCAACTAAAATCTCACAGTCGAAATCAGCGGTATGATTGTATAAATCGGCGACATTCTCAGGCAATAATCCCATCAAAACATCATATTCCACAACGATTACCGGCTTTTTCGAAACCGGCTCGACAAGTTCGGAACCGGTATCGATTAATGCTTTCGTCACGATTTCCTCGCTTTTAATGTTGATTTTAACGTCCACGATAAGCCGCTCGTTTTCAAACTTTCGCCGAACAATTTTCGTATAAACAACCACGCCGGTATACGCCGCGCAGATTCCAAACATTAAAATTCCAATCGGAATATTAAGATAAACCTCGCCGTTCGAAACTACCATTCCAAGCGTGGTGCTTGCGCGTGTTAAAAACAAAATCCCGAACACCGTTCCGCCGAATGCAAATGATGTCATATAAAATATAGCGGTAAGTTTTGCGACCGTTCGCCAGTTAACCGCTCGAAACGTTAGCATAACAAGCAATATTGAGAATATTAGCCTTCCTAAAATAGTTGCAGTTATTGCCGTAATATCTAAAAACATCACGCAAGCGTATAACGCCCCAATCGCCGCGCCGAGAGATAAGAATAGCAAATTTACATCTCGTTTGGCGACCTTACTTGTGGCGTAAAGAATTATCGAATTTATAAAAAAATTAAGCAAAAATAGAACATCTATATAAATAACAGGTTGCATTATATTCACCTCTCGTTTCATTATACAGCTTGTTCCAAGAAAAATATGTCATAATTTGGTAATTAAATAAAAATTTTTTGATAAATTAAAATAATGAAAATGAAGTGTGAAAAAAAGTGCTTGACATTGCATATAATATTGTGATATACTACTTTAGGTAAGATTTGCTGTCGCAATAAGCGGCCATGCCGCGGAGTGGAGCAGTCCGGTAGCTCGTCGGGCTCATAACCCGAAGGTCGTCGGTTCAAATCCGGCCTCCGCAACCATGAAAAAGCGCTGTAATTGCGAAATTACAGCGCTTTTGCTATATAAAGATTAAAAAAAGGAGACTGAAACCATGTATCCGTTAAAAATGAAGCCTGTTTTCAAAGATTATCTTTGGGGCGGAAATCGCCTTAGAGAAATTTACAAAAAAGATGTTCCGTTCGAAATCGGCGCTGAAAGCTGGGAAGCGTCTTGCCATCCAAACGGACATAGTATTATCTCGAACGGCGATTTTGCCGGAAAAACCTTGGAAAGCGTGATTGGAAGCGAAGAGAAGTTTCCGTTGCTTTTTAAACTGATTGACGCGAACGATAATTTGTCGGTTCAGGTTCACCCTGATGATAAATTCGCGAACGCAAATGAAAACGGCGAACTTGGCAAAACTGAAATGTGGTATGTTCTGCACGCCGACGCGGGAAGCAAGCTTGTTATCGGCGTTAAGAGCGGCGTTACGCGCGAAAGTTTCAAAATGGCGTTGGACAAAGGCGAGCTTGAGAGCCAACTTAACTTTGTCGAGGTGAAAAAAGGCGATTGTTTCTTCATTCCCGCAGGGCTAATCCACGCAATTGGCAAGGGAATCGTGATTGCCGAGATTCAGCAAAATTCGGATACGACGTACAGAGTGTATGACTATAATCGCGTCGGTGCAGACGGAAAACCGCGCCCGCTTCATGTGGATAAGGCGCTTGCTGTATCCGATTTTTCGGGTGGCGCAGAGGCGACGGCCGGCACTTCCGAAAAAATCGGCGATAATGTTTACACTAAATATGTGTCCTGCGAATATTTTTCGTTTGACAAAATAGAAATAAACGGCGAATACAGCGAAAAATCAGACAGAAGTTTCCAGATTTTATTTATGGAAGAGGGAAAATGCACCATTTCCGGTGACGATGGTGAAGAATTCACGTTCGAAAAAGGAGATACATATGTAATTCCCGCAAGTCTTGCGGGTTATACGATAAAAGGTATGGGAACGGTTTTGAAGTCTTATGTGGGGTAGGGTTTTGCGCCCTGCGGGCGGGGGTTTAAGGCGCGTTGTGCCTTAGACCAATGGTGCGCGGGCACGCGCGGCGCGGCAAGGACCAGTCCTTGCCAATCCAGCAAACTTTTGTGCGACAAAAGTTTGATCAAAACCGTCGCCCTCCCCGTCGTGACCCTCCCCGACAAAAAGCGTCGGGCGGGTACCCCGCTGACGGAACCGCGGGCGATACTTAGTGCAAACATAGCACCCTAAGCAAAATAGATCTCGCGCTTTTAGGCGCGAGTCGGTCTTAAATGAGCGCAATGCTATATCTCGGTACTTTCTTTTTCCGCGAATGCGGTTATCTGTGGCTTTTCGTCGCCGCTTGCGGCACAAATCGCGCTTTTGGAGTGGCTTCCGAATCCGTCTTTGGGATTCGGCTAATGCCACCCTTGTGAAAACTGCCAAAGAACACGAGTCGCTTGTTGACGAAGTATGATTTGATGCAGTTGACCGCTGCGTTTGTGAACGCCAGGCGACCGGGATTGGCAAGGGCAGAGCCCTTGCCGCTCGTCCGGCAGGACACAATGCCTACAGAGCCTCGCTCTGAATAATGGGTTTAAGGGCTTAAAGCCCTTTTTTTAATCTCTCAATCTCGTCACGAATCTGTGCCGCCAACTCGAACTGCAAAAGTTCGGCGGCTTTTTTCATATCCATAGTCAGGTTAGCAATCATAACCGCAACATCTTTCTCCTTCATTGGTTTTGCCGATTTTCCGTCGTTGCTTGCGCTATGCGTCGCCTCGATAATCGCGTGAACGCCTTTTTTCACCGACGTCGGCGTAATGCCGCGCGCCTCGTTATGCGCAATCTGCTTTTCACGCCGCCGCTCGGTTTCGTCAATCGCCGCCCGCATCGAGCGGGTTATCTGGTCGGCATACATGATAACTTTCCCGTCAACATGTCTCGCCGCGCGCCCGATTGTCTGTACAAGCGACGTTTCGGAACGCAAAAATCCTTCTTTGTCCGCGTCCAATATGGCAACCAGCGAAACCTCGGGAATATCAAGCCCCTCGCGAAGCAGATTGATTCCAACAAGCACGTCGAAAAGCCCGAGCCGCAAGTCGCGGATAATTTCCATTCGCTCGATTGTTGCGATATCCGAGTGGAGATAGCGAACTTTTATTTTCATTTCCTCAAAATATTCGGTCAAACGCTCTGCCATCTTTTTAGTTAGCGTCGTCACAAGCACCCGCTCGCCAACGTCGACACGTTTCACAATCTCGCCGTAAAGGTCATCGATCTGCCCGCTTACGGGACGGATAATTATCTCGGGGTCAATAAGCCCCGTCGGGCGAATCAACTGCTCCACAATTTGTGAAGATTGCTCTCGTTCGAATTCTGCAGGCGTCGCGGATACGAAAACCGCTTGATTTAATTTTTCATAGAATTCGTCAAAAGTAAGCGGGCGGTTGTCGAACGCCGACGGCAGTCGGAATCCGTAATTCACCAAATTTTCCTTTCGCGCGCGGTCGCCGTGATACATCGCGCGAAACTGCGGCAACGTAACATGCGACTCGTCAACAAACACCAAAAAATCTTTCGGAAAATAGTCGATAAGCGTAAACGGCGAACTTCCCGCAACTCGTCCGCTTATATGCCGCGAATAATTCTCAATTCCCGAGCAAAATCCTACCTCGCGCATCATTTCTATATCATATCTTGTCCGTTGCGAAAGGCGTTGCGCCTCTACAAGCTTATTCTGATCTTCAAACTCTTTCACCCGCTCGTCAAGCTCAATTTCAACCGACGAAATCGCACGCTGCATTTTTTCGGGCGTTGTAACGTAATGTGACGCGGGATAAATCGCGATATGCTCGCGAATTCCCAAAATTTCGCCTGTCAAAGTGTTAATTTCCGAAATTCGCTCAACTTCATCGCCGAAAAATTCGATGCGAATGGCGTTCCCGCTACTGTCCGACGGAAAAACCTCAATCACATCGCCGCGGACACGGAACTTGTTACGAACGAAGTTTATATCGTTGCGCTCGTATTGAATTTCCACAAGTTTCGCGATAACTTCGTCACGATCTTTCGTCATTCCGGGGCGAAGCGAAACCACCAGATTATTATAGTCAATCGGGTCGCCAAGCCCGTAAATGCAGGAAACACTAGCGACGATAATAACATCTCTGCGCTCGAATAACGCGCTTGTCGCGCTGTGACGAAGCTTGTCGATTTCATCGTTGGTGGTTGCTTCCTTTTCGATATATGTATCCCTGCCGGGGAGATACGCCTCGGGCTGGTAATAGTCGTAGTAACTTACGAAATACTCCACCGCGTTGTTGGGGAAAAGTTGCTTAAACTCGCTACAAAGTTGCGCGGCGAGGGTTTTATTATGCGCCAAAACAAGGGCGGGTTTCTGCACCTCTGCAATTATATTCGCCATGGTAAAGGTTTTGCCGCTCCCGGTAACGCCAAGCAGGGTTTGAAACCGCTCGCCAGCAGTTATTCCGCGGGAAAGTTTGGCAATCGCGGCGGGCTGATCGCCCTGCGGCTTATATTCGGATACAACTTCGAATTGCATATTAGACCTCCAAAATCGGTTGTCCTCGTTTGTTGACAAAAATTGAGGATAGTGTTACAATACATAAACGAGGTAAGGTTGGGATGGTTGGCCGCTCCCGAGAGGGGGTGGACTTATGAACGAAAATTACATACTATCATTTATGATATTGCTTGTGGTTCTCGTAATCATAGTTAGAAAATAACCCCCAACTAGTTGAAGTAGTTGGAGGTTTAATTTATTTTACCCAAACAATTCGGCTAACCATTTTGGTCTTACCTCTTTGTATTTTTATTATACAACCATTTGCAATATTTGTCAATACTTTATTTAAAAATTTAACGAGGTGGCAACATGAACAAACTCACGCACACGCCCGACGGGCTTTCGGACATGCTTGTTTCGGAATACAAGCAAAAAAAAGAAATCGAGACGAAAGCGGTCCAAGTCTTTGAAAAATACGGATACACTATGGTGCAAACGCCGACATTTGAATTTGGCGATCTTTATGACGTTGCTTCAACCTTGCCGACCGAGCAAATTTTCAAATTTTTTGATAATGACGGCCGCACGCTTTCGCTGCGCCCTGATATTACTACCTCCATTGCGCGAATCGCGGCGACGAAGTTAAAGGATGCACCAACACCGCTTAGGCTCAGCTATATCGGAAGCTCGTTTCGCAACGACGAGGCGTATAGCAGCGCGCGCCAACGCGAGTTTACTCAAATGGGTATCGAACTTTTGGGCGACGACTCCAACCAAGCGGACGCGGAAGTGATTAAAATCGCGATTGAAACGCTGAAAGCGGCGGGGCTTAAAAAATTTAAAATAGATATCGGGCACATCGGATTTTTCAACGGACTTGTCGATGAAGCTGGACTTGATAACGCCGCAAAAGCAGAGCTTCAACGAATATTCGAGCGCAAGGACGCGACCGAATTGACTAAATTTTTGGACGATTGCAAAGTGTCCGGCGAGATTAATGATATTATATCAGAGGCGCCGTTTATGTTCGGAGATACTGCCGTCATAGAAAATATTCTAAATAAATTCCCTGAAATTAACGTGAAAAGCCGCGCCGCGCTTGAAAATCTTCAAGCGGTTTGCAAAATTCTTGAAAAAGCCGAGTATGCGGACTATCTTTCAATCGACCTTGGAATGGTTCCGAATTTGGATTACTATACTGGCATTATCATCAAAGGATTTACGTGCAAAGTAGGATTTCCGCTGGTTAGCGGCGGCCGATATGACACTTTGACCGAAAAATTTGGGAAGAAAATGCCCGCAACCGGAATCTCTATCGCGATTGAGCGCGTTATGACCGCGCTATCCAGCACGTTTGGCGACACTGACGACGAATATGTAACAATCGCGCTTGCCAAAGGACGATTGGCGGAATTCGCGATGGACTTGTTTGCCAAGGCGGGATATGACGTTGCCGCCATGAGAGAAAAGTCGCGCAAGTTGATCTTCGAGGACGCTAAAAATAAGCTGAAATTTATATTGGTCAAAGCCGGCGATGTTCCGACGTATGTGGAATACGGCGCGGCGGATATCGGAATTGTCGGAAAAGACACGATTATGGAAGAGGGAAAACGGATTTACGAGTTGAACGATTTAGGATTCGGGCGATGTAAAATGTCGGTATGCGGGAAAAATGCGCAACTGCTGAACGAACACGGAGTTTTGCGCGTCGCGACAAAGTATACCGCCATCGCCAAAGATTATTTTCACAACAAAAAAGGGCGAACCGTTGATATCATTAAACTTAACGGCTCGGTTGAGCTTGGTCCGTTGATTGAACTTTCAGACGTAATTGTTGACATTGTCGAAAGCGGCAAAACGTTGGAGGAGAATGGGCTGAAAGTTCTTGAAGACATATGCGACCTATCCGCGCGAGTGGTGGTTAACCGCGTAAGCGTAAAGATGAAGCGAGAAAAAGTGCTTGGAATTATAGGGAAACTTGAAAAAGCATTAATATAAAATTTATGTTTTGCGGAGGAGCATATGGAAAACTTTAAATGTGTAGTTTGTGCTGGTAAAAACACATATACTATTTATTGTAATGAGTGTGCTGACAGTTAGTTTGGGTGATAACTAAAGGTTTGAGGTCGAAACGAATAAACATAATGAGTGCTATCTAACTATTAAGGAGCGAATTCATATGAAAGAATTTATCGTATATCCCGCAATTGATATTATCGGCGGCTCTGCCGTGCGTTTGTCACAGGGCGATTACGCGCGAAAGGAAGTTTACCATGCCGATCCGTCGGAAGTCGCGCGGCGTTGGGAAAATGAGGGCGCAAAATTTATCCATGTCGTCGATTTAGAAGGCGCAAAAGAGGGAAAATCGTTTAACCGTGAGGCGATCGCAAAAATTTGTGCCGCCGTTTCGGTTCCCGTTCAAGTCGGAGGGGGAATTCGGAATATGGAAACGGTGGAAGATATGTTTAATATCGGCGTAAGCCGTGTGATACTCGGAACCGCCGCGTTGGCGAATCCCGATTTTGTCAAGGAAACGGTTGCCAAACACGGCGATAAAATCGCAGTTGGAATTGACGCGAAAGATGGCAAAGTCGCGGTTCAAGGCTGGCTTGAAGTAAGCGATACAGACGCAATTGAATTCGCGCGATTGATGGCGCAAATCGGCGTGGCGCATATCATTTATACCGATATTGCAACCGACGGAATGTTGCAAGGCCCGAACGTCGCGGCAATGCGTGAGATGGCGGAAGCGGTTAGCTTAAACGTTATCGCCTCCGGCGGTGTAAGCTGCACCGCTGACGTAGAAGAGTTGCGACCGACCGGCGTTGGCGGCGTGATTGTGGGCAAAGCCCTCTACACCGGAGCGGTAACGTTGGGAGATATATTGTAGAAGGCGCCCTGCGGGTGCTTTTGCCGCTGTGGCGGCAGGCTTTTTCGGGCCCGTCCCGAGGGCATGTGTCACTGACCCGGCGAAAACCGCCGCGGAAACGGCGCAAGGTAATGGAACACAAAATACGTGTTGAAACGAACGAATGAAAGAAAAAGTTTTCCCGACTCGCTTCGCTCACTAGATAATTCGGCTACAATTTTGTAAAGCACAACAAAATTAAGTCTCATTTATACAGTCAAAACTTTTTCAACTGTTATCACGCGCTAAAGCGCGGGCTGCCGTTACCGGACGGGCGATAAGGGCTCTGCCCCGTCGCAATAAACTCCGCTCGCTCATTTTCGGACCAGAAACGTCCGAAAAGCTCGCATGCTCCGTGTATTGCTCCTCTATCCCACAACGTCTACTGCGTTGGGATGTCGTGGGAGCCCTACCCGGTCGCCTGGCGGTCACAAACGCCCGACTCGCTTCGCTTACTGGATAATTCGACTACGATTTTGCAAAGAATCAGCAAAATCAAGTCTCATTTACAAAAAGGCGCGATTTGTGCCGCAAGCGGCGACGGAAAAACGTAGAGAGCCGCATTCGCGGAAAAATTGCCGAGACATAACATTGTTTCAGTCGAGATTGCGGCTTTGGGAGTGTCGTCGAAAACTTGTTTTCGCTAACGACACCCCTGTGAAAACTGCCAAAGAGAGTGAGCCGCTTTTGGGCGAAACTCGATTTGACGCAGTTGACCACTGCCGCCGCAGATACTTAACTGATACGTAGATGTTTGCACTATTTTAGCGGCGCGGTTACAATAGCGCCATAGCGCGTTTGGGGAGTGGCATCCGGATTGGTTTTTTAATCCGGCTAATGCCACCCCTGTGAAAACCGCCCGTGAAAGCAAGGCGTTTGTTGCCGTAGCTTGAATGGTTGCGGTTGACCGCCGCCGCAAGTTTTGTAAAACTTTTCTAAAAGTTTTTCGGGGTGTGTCGAGGGTATTCGATAATACCCTTGACGGTCTTAATGCCCTAGGGCATATCTTGAAATGGTTTTAAAAACCCGCGCAACGCCCACGCCCGTAGGCGTAAAAAAGGGTCTTAGGACCCGTTCTAAAAAAGGAGCATCACAATCATGAATTTCATCAACCAAATTAAATTTGACGCCAGCGGGCTAATCCCTGCGATTGCGCAGGATTGGAAAACCGGCGAAATCCTAATGTGCGCGTATATGAACGCCGAATCGCTTACGAAAACCATCGAAACCGGGCGGGCAACCTACTTTTCTCGTTCGCGGCAATCGCTATGGCTCAAGGGCGAGACGTCGGGACATTATCAAAACGTCAAGGAAATTTTAGTAGACTGCGACGCCGATGTATTGGTTTTGAAAATAGAACAAATGGGCGGAATTGCCTGCCATACAGGCAATCGCACTTGTTTTTATCGTAAAATTGAAGGAGGAGAAATCGTTGAATAACCAAATTTTGCAAGATGTGTACAATGTAATCGTTGACCGCAGAGCAAACCCGAAAGAAGGGTCGTATACCAACTATCTGTTCGACAAAGGGCTTGATAAGATGCTTAAAAAGGTCGGCGAAGAAGCGAGCGAGATTATTATCGGCGCGAAAAACGGCGACAAGGATAATGTTCGCTATGAGGTCGCGGATTTGCTGTATCACCTATCAGTTGTGCTGGTCGAGCAAGAGTTAACATGGGCCGACGTTTTCGGCGAGTTGGAAAGTCGATATAAATAACAGTAAATAAGGAGGAAAACATGATGGTAAAAGGGATTGAACACTTGGCGATATTTTCGAATGATACCGCCGCGCTTAAAAACTGGTATATGGAAATGTTCGGATTTGAGCAGGTATATGACAACGGAAAGGGAACGTATTTTCTAAAAGCGCAAGACGGCGGCATGTTAGAGTTCGTAACCGCCGAGGAAGTTGCTTCGGCGCAGGGCGCGAAAACATCGGGAATTCGGCATATCGCAATCGCGGTAAGCGACTTTGAGGGAATGGTTGAAAAATTGATGACAGAATCGGTCGGAGTTGTGTCCGAACCTGCGGAATCGAACGGAATCAAAACGTTTTTCTTCCGCGACATCGACGGAAATGTGCTTCATTTGATTTTCCGCCCAAATCCGCTGTAATAGACGAAAACATATATAAATTAAAAAGCAATATTTCCTAATGGAAATATTGCTTTTTAAAGTTTTAAACATCCATCGACAAATATCGCTCCCCTGTATCGGGCAAAATTACAACTATGTTTTTTCCGCTGTTTTCGGGGCGTTCTGCAATCTTTTTCGCCGCGAAAAGCGCTGCTCCCGACGAAATTCCAACCAACAATCCGTCAGTTTTCGCAAGTTCGCTTCGTGCCTCAAACGCTTCGTCGTTTTCAACCGTGATAATTTCGTCATAGATTTCGGTGTTCAACGTGTCCGGCACAAATCCGGCGCCGATTCCTTGAATTTTGTGTGGGCTCGGCTTGCCGCCCGACAAAACAGGGCTTGCCGCCGGCTCGACAGCCACAATTTTTATATCTGGATTTTTCGATTTCAAATATTCGCCCGCGCCGCTTATGGTTCCGCCCGTTCCAACTCCCGCAACGAAAATATCAACCTCTCCGCCGCTCGCCTCCCAAATTTCAGGACCGGTAGTGGCTTTGTGAGCCGCAGGGTTGGCGGGATTTACAAACTGCCCGGGAATAAACGAGTTAGGCGTGCTTTCTGCCAACTCGGCAGCCTTGTCAATCGCGCCTTTCATACCCTTCGCGCCTTCGGTAAGCACGAGTTCGGCGCCGTAAGATTTAAGCAAATTCCGCCGCTCAACACTCATGGTTTCGGGCATTGTAAGAATTATTCTATATCCCCTTGAAGCACAAACCGCCGCAAGCGCGATTCCGGTGTTGCCGCTTGTCGGTTCGATTATAACCGAATCGGGCGTCAACAGCCCTTTCGCTTCCGCGTCTTCAATCATGGCTTTCGCGATTCGGTCTTTAACGCTTCCGGCAACATTAAAATATTCCAATTTCCCGAAAATATTGGCGTTTAAGCCGTTCTTTGCAGCATAATTCTCCAACTTTAAAAGTGGAGTTTTTCCAATTAATTCTGTGATGTTTTCATAATTTGGCATAGCCATCAACTCCTTTGTATTATAGCATTCTACTACATATTACGCGATATGTCAAGAACCGATAACGTGAACATCAATTATATCATTTTCTCGGTAAATTTGTATAGATTAAAATATGCAATTAACATCAATTTGCTACTTGACATCAGTTTGAGAATGTGGTAAAATATATTTTGCGCTAATTAGGAGCTTTAGCTCAGCTGGTTAGAGCAACCGGCTCATAACCGGTTGGTCCGGGGTTCGAGTCCCTGAAGCTCCACCAAGCGAGTGTAATACAAACACGGAGAATGGCTATCTTCTACATTGTAGTAGATAGTCATTTTTTCGTCTAATAGCTCAACCTTATTTATAAAGGTATCAACAAGACTTTTCCTAAATGTAAGGTCGTTTATGTCGCCGCTTTTGAAACGGCGTAAAAAACGCTTGATTTGCTCTACTGTATACATAGGACGTTTCATACTTTCGTTAGCAATTTGCCGTTTCAAATCAGCCAATTCGACTTTCTTTTGGGTTATTCTTTCTGCTATGATGTCAACAATTTCACCTTGTTCAAGCGCTATCAGCAAATTTTCAATAGCTTTTTCGGTATTTTTCAATTCACGTTTCCAATGTTTAAGATTGCTGTCATCGTTCATTTCTTTTTCAATTTGTGCCATTATTTTGCGAGCAATGGCATCAATAAATTTATCAGTCAAGACATCTTTGGTTTCAGCAACTACTAAATCTTCAATTTTCTCTTTTCTAATAGTCTTTTTAGTACATTCTTGTTTGTGGCGGTTAACGCATTTATAGTAATAATATGTGTTCCTCGCCTTGCCTGTACCGCTAATACCAGTCATTGGCGAATTGCATTGACCGCAAAACAGTTTTGTAGTTAAAATATACTCAACATCAGCTTTTGCCCTTGCAGGAGCTTTTTTATTCTTATCCAATATTTTTTGGCAGTCTTCAAATAACAAATCGGATATGATTGGAGGAATAAGTCCTTTCGCTTCTGTGCCACGATAGGTATAGTGTCCTATATAGCGTTTATTCGTCAAAATTCGGCGGATACTGTTTTGATTGAATTTAGTATCGTTTGATGTTTTTATTTGATTATCGTTCAGATAATGTATTATTTCAGCCATTTTCTTTCCGCCTGCGTACATTTGAAATATTTTAGTAACAATAGAGGCATCTTTTCGATGAATTTGAAATTTTTTGTCCTCGTCAATGTAATATCCCAATGTAATATTGCCCCCTAACGACAACCCTTTTGACGCACTTATATCCATACCTCGTCTTATCTTCACAGACAATTCATCAGAATAATATGCATCCATTGCGTGAATGAAATTTTTAACCATTTTTCCCATAGGTGTATTGTCAATATTTTCAGTTGCAGAAATTAATTCTACATTATTTCTTTTTAGTACAATGCCGAATGTGACGCTATCTTCGACACTCCTAGCAAACCTATCAAGTTTGTAAACTAAGATGAATTGAAATTGATTTTTACTGCTATCACGCAACATTTTTTGAAATTGCGGACGTTTATCGTTTGTGCCTGTTGTTGCTCTGTCTATATATTTGTCAATTATAGTATAACCTTTGCGTTCGGCATATTCCTTGCATACTTTCAACTGCCCCTCGATTGATTGTTCTGTTTGAGAGTGCGAGCTATATCTTGCGTAAATTACTGCGTTCATTTCTTGTTCCCTCTTTCTTTGATAAATAATGGTTTATAAAAATTATTGTAACAATCATCTGCGAGCTGTTCCGTAGTTTTTGTAAATAAATATTTTGCACTATCTATATCAGAAACAGCGATTTCAAAGGGGATTCCCTCCTTATCAACTTTCATTTTTTCGTTAAAATAACTTAATAACCTTTTTGAAAAGTTCAACATAAAATTTTGATTTGACAACATATAGTTAAAAAAATCAATATCATAATATGGAGCTGAGGGATATAATAAGTCCCTTAAACGTCTATTGTATACGTTCCTTAATTGCTTTATAGCGTCATCGGAAAGTCCAATCGAAACAGAAATGCCTTTGTCCTCTGGGATTAAAGTTGTTGCTTTTGAAAATCCTAATAAATAATCTAATGATACTCCATAAAATTCAGCAATAGCAAGCAAATTATTTATGTTTGGAGCTTCTTTCTTATCTGCATTTTCATATTTGCCTAATTGTGTAGCGGAAATAGAAACCTTTGTTTTTTCAAAAATAGCCTTGCTTAATTCGGCTAATGTATATAATGTTTTCCCATTTGGTCTCCTCAAATCTTCCATTCTGTCTGAAAAAAGTTCTTTGCTAAATAAGCGTTTATTATCCTTTTTTTCGTTTCCCATAACAATCACCTCGAAAACATTATAATTTATAAAAATCATTTTGTCAACTATAATATTTTTTTAATGTGCATACGGTATAGCGGCTTTTTGTGTAGTATGATGAAGCTATCTCAAATTGAAAGGGGTAGCTAGGTTGGCACATAAAGCATTTGAAAATTTACATAAAAACAAAAGCCTAACCGACGCTTTCGCAAGGGCAATATATTACGATGTCATTGACTACATAAGCGAACACCCCGAAGAAATTGAAGATATAGGTAATGACGGAACTCAAAATGATATAACAGTCGCTAGTTAATTTCTAATGACTTTATATATAAAATTGCATAAATGACGGCTTTTTCGCAAGCGAACATGTTAGGAAAGAGGGGAGGGATAAATTATGAATAGTGCTCAAAAAATAGGCGAGTTGTGCTTTGAATTGGTTACAGCTTTACGAGATATGATTGAAGAACAGCGTGTCGAGGAAATGGCTTCATATTACGAAATGGAGCAAAATAAATCAACTGAAAATTCGGTTGAGTAAGAGTTTAGTGTAGGCAAGTAGCGAAAAAGTCGTCAAAATGCAAATATTTAAAGTGAGGATATAAGCAATGCCAAGAGTAACATTTAAACTAATTGAGGATTATTTAAAATCTTGTCATAAAGGCGGTGAAATAACAAGTTTAATAGTCAGTTTATGTACTGATGATAGAAAAATCGCAAAGAAAGCATTACAGCGAGTGTATATGATGTTAAAATATTATGTTAATAGGAGTGACGAAGAATATACTTTTATAGTTGGACTTTCAAATCGTGACGGTCAAAACCTTGAAAAAATAATACCTTATCATCTACATGTCATAGTTAAAGGTAAAAACTCGTTGAAGCTTTCACAGGATGTTGCACGACGAATAAATCGTAAGGCTAAACTGGCAAATATAAAAAATGGGGTTGAAACACGAGCAATCCCAGCTAAAACTATGCAGATAAAAGGTTTGGAAGGTTTCGACGATTGTGGTGTTAGTTTTATTCCCTATGCTCTAAAACAATGTTCACGCTTGCAACAATACTCAAATGCGACCGACGAAAATAAATTTGATATTCGTAATTTTAGGCAATGGGTTACAGGGTAGCAACTAAGAAATTCACTTCGCAAAACACTTCAAAACCCATTGTAAACATTACAAATTTTACGGATTGCCAAAAATGTATCGCTATTAACATAGACTATGGACTATATACCATATACAGGTAAACAGGGGTGTGGGGGGAGTAGGTAGACGAGGTAAAAAGTGGTTTAGTTCAAGTGGTTTGGTATCATTTAGTACGACAAGGAACAGAAAAGGAAACGGCTGGATTTGAAAAGACGGCGTAATTAGTAAAATTTCCGCCATTATTTAGTGGTTATACTTGCACCAATACCCAAACATTGAAAGGCACTATATTTGAAGTAAAACAGTGGTGTAGTAGTAAATATGGCGTTTATAGGTTATTTGACAAATAAATAGAAATTTATCTTCTTCGTTGTGGAACAAATCCTAATGCAACATCGGCGGATATGTTGTAGTATTTACAAAGGCGAATAAAATGTCTCATCGGCATTTCATTGGCTCCACGTTCATATCGGGCATACATAGTTTGAGAAATGCCTAAAATTTCCGCAATTTGTTTTTGAGTCTTGTCGTTATCTTCACGCAAATCTCGCAAGTATTGGATATAGTATTCCACGCATTATCCCTCCCCATGTGTTAGATAGGGTAAGTTTAGCATAGTAAACAAATTTACTATTGACATTAGTAAACATTTTTACTATAATGAATGTGTTAAATTTAATTTATGAGGAGTGTTTGGTATGAAAAAAGATAAAAGAAAAAGCAGTAAAACAGAGGTATTCTTGACAGTTGTAGCAATATTATCAATGATATTCGCATTGGGGACAAGTATTGAATTAGCGGTCGACCTTGAAGATATTTCTATTTTTTTATTAGGTGGAATGCCAGCTATTCTTATTTCGTGCTTATTACTCGGATTTGCTAAAATTATACAGTTATTAGGGGATATTAAAAATAAGCAAGAGCCCAAGGTTGAAAATGGTTTTAGCACAGAGGAGGCTCGTGAAAAGCTCAAATAAAGAATTTACGAACTCCGGCTGAACTCCGGAATATAGCAAACGAACACCGAGCGAACGCCGGAACAATCTAAAATTTTGGAAAAGTAGCTACGGGCGAACTACGGAAAGTTTGCCAAAGGAAGCCCGGGTGAAGCTCGAAAAAAGCTCAAAGTTAGCATCTAAGTGCTACGGGTGAACAACGGAAGAATGTCATAAATTTGATAAGAGGTGGAGTCCAAATATGAAAAAAATTATAGCAATAATTATTATGATTGTGTTATGCGTTGGATTGGTCGGGTGTACAAATTCACGCAACGAACATGAAGATGTAAGAAATGCGGAATATTTAATAAATTTAGTTAGGCACGCTTATAATGCAGGAGATGATTTCGGCGTTTTTCGGGTTTATTCAGAAATAAATACCAGATTTCCAGATAGCGAGGAATATAAAGAAGCACGACAAATAGTTGACATTGTTAGCGAAAGAAGAGAGGAACGAGAAGAATCGGAACGCATTGCAAGAGAGGAAAGAGAGGCGGAAGCGGCAGAAGACGCCCAAAGGGCAAGAGCCGAAAGGTTAAGAGGTATTGTAAGGGTTACAGATGTTCGTGTTAGCCGCCCAAATTCAGCGGGTGGTGTGGATTTATGGGTTGATTGGACAAATATGTCGGATAGACCTATTGCATATTTTGATTTTACGGCAGTATTGTATAATGCGGTTGGTCATAGAGTTAATTGTGATATAGGAAGAACCACTAATTTTAGAGGGCGAGCAACGGGTCCATTCAATAGAGGGCAAGGAAACCCGCGTGGGTATCATTGGCGAAATGCTTGGTGGAATAATTCTGGAAGAAGCGCCATTTTAACAGAAATAAGGATTGAATATATGGACGGTGACAGAATAACAATTAGTGGTGACGATCTTATACATGTGCAGTATTAAAAAGAAGTCATGTAATATGAAAAATTTGATAGCAACATTTTTTCAAGGTGGGTCACTTACGTCGAGCAATCTGCTTTTTGTTCGTAATTTTTACATGTAAAATATAACATTACATTTCGTTTATATCTATATCCCTCAAAATCTATATGATTAGTCAACAGAAAATCCAATAAAATAAGTTGGAAATATAAAACAAATAGCTTGACACCTTTTCGTTTATAATGTATAATTAAATTACAATATATGGAAGAGGTGTTTTTATATGATTTATGGTTACGCAAGGTGTTCGACTGACGAAGCAAAACAGGATATTGAACGACAAAAGCGAGAGTTGAAAGAAATGGGAGCGACGGATAAAACGATTTATTTTGAATATGCAAGCGGCGCAAAAGTTAATAGACTCGAATTGTTAAAACTGTTAGATATCGCAAAAAACGGCGACACGATAGTAACAACCGAAATATCTCGTCTTACTCGTTCCACAAAACAACTATGCGACATAATTCAAGTCATTAAGGGCAAGCAGTTAAAACTTGTAGTTAAAAACAGTATTGTGATAGATTGTACCAATGGTGATATTGATCCTATGACAAATGCTTTCTTGCAAATATCGGGGGTATTTGCTGAATTAGAGCGGAATATGATTTCGGAGCGGGTCAAAAGCGGAATGGCTAACGCAAAGGAAAAGGGTAAACAGATTGGCAGAAAGCCGATAACCGCCGATGATGTGCCGCAATCATTTTACAAGCATTATCCGAAGTATAAAACTGGTGAATTGAATAAACGAGAGTTGTCAAGGATTTGCGATATTAGCTATCCGACTGTATATAAATATCTGCGTATTATTGAAAAATAGTACACAGATATTTTTTATTTGCAAGGGGTGATTGCGATTATTAGTAAGACTAATGCAGTTCGTGGGTTGGTTATAAATGGTGATTATAAAAAGGCTCTTCGCATTGTTAAAAGTTTTCAACTTGGCATAACACCAAATAATTTAAGCAAAATAACGTTAGCTTATGAGTGTATGGTATATCCGAAATTTTATGAACAGCTTGGAACGGACACAGCAACGGCAATTACTGAGGGAATACAAATATTGAAAACCCTCTACGGTCAAAATGAAAATTACAGTTGAGAGATAAATTTTGTTGACGTATGATAAAAATTGTGATAAGGTTATATCGGAGCTGCAAGCTATAACAAATTCACAATAATACCAAATCCACGACTGCTAATCAAGGTGTTTGTATTTAATATAACTTCGTCCACCAATGAAAAACCCGCTAATCTTTACGATTAGCGGGTTTTATTTTCATCCCGTTTCATCTTGAAATTTGAACTTTATTCCTTGACCGGACATTCTACATTATTCATACCCGAATATTAAATCTCGACTCACTATTTTTGTTAGAACCATATTCCCAAAGCCTACATAGTATATAAAGAATATAACATCAATAAGGGAGGTTGCTAAACTATGCCTACTGGCACACTTCAAATGAAAGTTTCTACAGCCGATGGCACATTGCCCGTTTTCGACGCGACAGTAAAGGTCAGCGACGCGCTAGGGCACATAGTGTACACACTTACTACCGACACAGACGGGATGACGACGATGGTTTCGTTGTTCGCGCCAAGCAGAAAACTATCTCAAAGCCCCTATACATCCGCTCTGGCTTACAGCTCGTATCAAATCTTGATTACGCATCCCGGATACGTTCCGCAAATCATACGCGGTGTTCGAGTGTTTGAGGGCGAGGGCGGCCTTTTGCCGGTTGACTTAGTAGCGCGCACCGCGCGTACCGACCACGGCGATTCGATTAATATTATCGAAATTCCGCCGCTGGGTGCGTCTCAGAGAATGGAATCCCCACCGCCGCCGGGCTTGCCGCCGCAAGTTGAAACTCCGCCAAGAGTGGCGCAATGGGGCGAATTCCCGCCGCCGGGCATTTCAATAGGTGGATAATTAATTTGCAGAAAAAGCCTTGAAACATTTATGTTTCAAGGCTTTTTGCTGCCAAAATCACATCATCCAATCAATTTTCACTTTCGAACAGTTGTGTAAGGGTTACCGGCTGAAATCCCCTCTGCCTAAGCTCGGGCAAAATGCGTTCGAGAGCTTTCACCGTCGCTATGTTATCATCATGAAACACAATGATACTGCCATCTTGAACGTTATCCATAATAACAGAGAAAATAATGTCGACATCACTTATCGCCCAGTCGTAACTGTCAATATCCCACAATATCATCGGCAGATGCGATGCCATCAGAACCTGATGGTTGTATCTCCCGAACGGCGGACGCATATATAGCATACTATAATCGGGCAAAACCTGCTCTAACGCCTCTTGCGTTCGCTGTATCTCCAATCTTATTTCATCCTTGGTTAAAGTGGTAAGATCATAATGATGGTAAGTGTGATTTCCCAATTCATGACCGTCTGACACCATTTGTTCAATTAATCCTCGGTTATTTAATATATTTTTGCCGCTGATAAAGAATGTTGACGGCGCCTGGTGTTCGTAGAGAACGTCCAACACTCGCAATGTATAAAGCGGGTGCGGCCCGTCGTCGAATGTAAGCGCAACAAGCTTTTCCGCACCCGGCTCCACAACAATAGGCTCACGATCTCGCCGTCCTTCCATGCACATCAACGAAAAACCGACAATCAGCAAAATAAGTGCACTTATACAAATGATAAAAATCCAATTTTTACGTTTCATTTCCACATCATCCTCCTTTTAGTTAATTTATTCATATATCCGTGCAACGCGGCGGTACTTTGTATCGGTTGAAACAAAAACAGGAACCCGACAAAGCCGAGAAAGCTGTTTTTAAACGGAATTCCAAGCCGCTTTTGATAGATATACATACTTAAATATAAAATCGCCGAAACGCTCATGGCGAACAAAGTCATAAGCCCGACAAAAAGATAATATCCGCGCAAAGCGAACAAAACGCTTGGAATAAAGCCGAACAAAGCTGCCAAATCAAGGTTTATAACAGACATGTTCACAAATGTAAAATAGCGGGAGTATCCGTTACCCTGCCGCCATGGCGTAACATACGAAAAACCGTCCAACATCCCTGTCGCCCACCGTTTGCGTTGATTATACAAGTCGCCCAACGTCTGCGGAACAACGGTATATCCCACCGCCGCCGGCTCGTAAGCAGACACCAAATTTTTTTGAAGCAATTGATAAGTAAGAACGATATCCTCGCCGAGGCAGTTCTCCCAACCGCCGACGTTTCGAATATCCCGCGTTTTGTATGCGCTAAACGCCCCCTGCGCGACCAGTGTTGCCGAATAACTGCCTTGAAACCGCTTAATCGCCGCAATGCTAAGCAGATAATCGTAAATCTGCATTCCGGCGGCGAATGACGATTTCCCGTTTTTCACGAACAAGTTCCCCGCAACGCACGCGCTTTCGTGGAAAACGATGTGATTCATAATGCGTTGCACGGCGTTTTCCTCCAAAAATGTGTCGGCGTCAACCGTGATAAAATATTCGGTATGAACCATCGCCAAACCGCAGTTAAGCGCGTTTCCCTTTCCAAGCGCGCCGCAATAGACGTATTCCACGGTGCATTTCGTCGTCGCGTCGGCATAGCTTTCGATAATCCGATCTTTTGTCGCGTCGGTAGAGCCGTTGTCAACTACAAGCAGCCGAATATGCCCGACGTAATTCTGGGCGCAAATGCTACTAATCGTCTCCGCTATAACGTCTTCCTCATTATGAGCGCACATAATAATGGTCGTGTCCTCGCGAGTATCGGGATATTCTTCAAGCTTCCAGTTCAGCAGGTTGGAAAAAAACATCACGCTCATAAGAAATCCGGGTTGAAGCGCGATTCCTATAATCACCCACCATACATATACTATCGGCAAGAAGTGACTAACGTATGTTGCCCAGGAAAAGGCAAACCAAATTGAAATAATAAGCCATATTATTCCCAATGTTTGAGAGATAAAAAATTTACTTTTCATTCAGACACCTCATGTCACAATATGTCGAATGAACGAAGAGTGTGACATTGCAAATTTTAGGATCGATTTCAACTTATTCGGCTATAGGAAAAAATATGTGGTTGAAAAATTTGACATTTTCGCAAATAAAGTGTATATTTAAGAGGAAGAAAAAATTACATTCGAGGTTATAAATATGGAAACTCACAACACCTGCTGTTTTACGGGACATCGACAATTTTACAATAAAAGCACGCACGAAATTCGCCTGCTCGCCACGCGCGCGATTGAGGATTTAATTCGCGCGGGCATCACAACCTTTAAAGCGGGCGGCGCGCTCGGATTCGACACTGTTTGCGCGCAATCGGTGATTGCGTTAAAGGAAAAATATCCGAATATTCGGTTGCACCTAATTTTGCCTTGCAAACGGCAGACGCGGAACTGGAATCCGCATGATAAGAAGGTTTATAAGGAAATTTTAGAGAAAGCCGACGAAGTCGACTACCTTTTCGAACACTATTTCGACGGTTGTATGCAAATGCGCAATCGCGCGCTGGTAGACGGAAGCGATTGCTGTATCGCCTACCTTTGCCGCCATTACGGCGGAACATATTATACCGTGAATTACGCCAAACAACAAGGCGTCGATGTTATATTGATATAAAAAAACCGCCTTTCGGCGGTTTTTTAAATTATATTTGTTAGTTCCCACTCATTTTCGCAACTTCCGCCGCGAAATCATCTTCTTTCTTCTCAAGACCTTCGCCTTTTTCAAATCGCGCGAATTTTACGATTGAAATATCGGTTCCCAAATCTTTCGCAACTTCGGCCATGTACTGCGTAACCGAAAGGTCAGGGTTTTTGATATACGGCTGATCAAGCAAGCAAATTTCCTTATAATACTTTTGAACCCGCCCGATTACCATTTTATCAACGATAGCCTCAGGCTTACCTTCGTTCAACGCTTGCGCTTTCAAGATTTCTTTCTCTTTTTCGATAATCTCGCTCGGAACTTCGTCTTGACGCACGTATTGAGGCATTGCCGCCGCAATTTGCATAGCAATATCTTTCGCGAAAGCTTTAAATTCATCTTTTTGCGCCGCCGCAGAATCAACGTCAAAATTTACAAGAACGCCAATTCTCCCGCCGCCATGAACGTATGCCTCACAAACGCCTTCATACCGCGCGAAACGTCGAATATTCATATTCTCGCCGATAACCGCGATTTTTTCGGTCAAAGCTTCGGCAACCGTTTTGCTTGAATCCGCGTCAAACTTTTGTGCGCTCAACGTTTCAACGTCAGCAGGATTATTTTTCGCAATATGGCTTGCAACATTGTGAACAAAGTCTTGGAAATCTTTATTTTTCGCAACAAAATCGGTTTCAGAGTTAATTTCAACCACAACGCCGACATCGCCGAACACCGCGGCTTCAACCATGCCTTCCGCCGCGATTCTGCCCGCTTTTTTCGCTGCGCTTGCCATTCCTTTTTCGCGCAGATATTCAACCGCTTTTTCTATATCGCCGCCGGTTTCGGTCAATGCCGCCTTACAATCCATCATACCGCAACCGGTCATTTCTCTAAGTTCTTTAACATTTTGAGCCGTAAACATAAGTGATCAACTCTCTTTCTTTAATATTATTTTAACTTTGTTAAGGACCAGTCCTTAACAATTCAGCAAGTTTTTGCGCGCCAAAAACTTGACTAAAAGCGCCTTGCGGACTCACACGCTCAAAAACCGAGCGCACATGGCGCGGAAGCGAGTGCAAACAACTGCCCCTATCCAAACAATATCTCGCGCTTTTAGGCGCGGGTCGCTCTCGAACGATAGCGGCGGTATATCTCGCTAATCTTTCCCGACTCGCTTCGCTCATTGGATAATTCGACTACAGCTTACAAAATACGCAAGCTAAGTCTCATTTACCGCGAATGCGGTTCGCTAACCCCGCTTTTCTGTCGCCGCTTACGGCACAAATCGCGTTTTTTGCGTTTGTGACCGCCAGGCGACCGGGATTGATAAGGGCAGAGTCCTTATCGCCCGTCCGGTAACGGCAGTCCGCGCTTTAGCGCGTGGCATTACCTTATGCCGTTTCCTCGGCGCTTTTTGCCGAATCAGTAACATAAGCTCGCCGCCTCAGCGGCAAAATGGGTTTTAGGGCAAAGCCCTTTACCCCTCTAACATATCATCAAGCACTTTCCCGGCGTCCGGAGCTTCAGCAGGCGCGGCAGGAGCCGCAGGCGTCATTTCCTCGCCTTGTCTGCCTTCAACAATCGCGTTGCCCATAGTGCTTACAATCAATTTTACCGCGCGAATCGCGTCGTCATTCCCCGGAATAACGTAATCAGCTTCGTCCGGGTCACAGTTTGTATCAACAATCGCAACAACCGGAATACCAAGCTTTCTCGCTTCCGCAATCGCGTTTTTCTCTTTCCGCGGATCAACAACAAATAACGCCGCCGGAAGTTTTTTCATATCTTTAATTCCGCCAAGGAATTTTTCCAAACGTTCTTCTTCAAGTTTAAGTTTAATTACCTCTTTTTTCGGAAGCAAGTCCATAGTTCCGTCGGCTTGCATTTTTCCAAGCTGCTCCAAACGGTCGATTCGACGTTTGATCGTCTTAAAGTTCGTCAACATTCCGCCCAACCATCTTGCGTTTACGAAATACATTCCAACTCGAAGCGCCTCATCGCGAATTGCGTCTTGCGCTTGCTTTTTGGTTCCGACGAAAAGAACTTCTCCGCCGTTCGCCGAAACGTCGCGTATAAATTTATACGCTTCCTCGATTTTTTGCGCTGTTTTTTGCAGGTCGATAATGTAAATCCCGTTACGTTCGGTGAAGATATACTCCGCCATTTTCGGATTCCACCGACGAGTTTGATGTCCGAAATGAACACCGGCCTCCAACAACTGCTTCATTTGAATTACACCCATTTTACTACCTCCATTTAGTTAATATACCTCTGTGATAATCATCCGAAAGCGGGATTTCCTAAAAACACTCTCTGGAAGCACTTCCACCGCCGTCATATCACATGTGTATTGCTTATAGATTAAAAATTTTCCATAAGTCCGAATATTGTAGCATAATCGGCAAGGTTTGTCAAGATTTATTTTATACAAATTTTCCGTTTTTGCCGCTTTTTAACAAATTTGACCAAATTTATCAACATTTGTCATTGACAGACACAATGAACTGTGGTATAATACTTTGGGGCATTGTTGCCTTATGAGAAAAACGTCGAAAATAATCTATTTTTATTAAATAACATAATTGATAATCTACACTTTTCGAAAAGTTCTGTTACTAGAACAAAGAATAGTGTATGCTGCATAAAATTGTAGAGTATTTTCAAAAAATATATTTCATAAAAGAAGGGTGTGTGTTAAATGAAACAGATTCTAGCTCTGATTTTAACTTTCATACTAATTTTCGGAACGCTTCCTATGGCGGCGTTTGGGGAAGTTGAAACATTTGAAGAACAAGAGACATTCGGAGAATTTGAAACAATTGTACCGTTATCAGGGTTTACGGTCACGTTTATGCCTAACGGCGGCTTGCCGATAGACCCGTCTGTCGCAATACGTACAACACAGCTTGACGGCACCATTGGCGCCGCCAATATGCCGCCGTCGCAAGCTGTTCTTCGTGACGGATTCATGCTGTTCCACTGGAACACAAATCCGGCGGGCGGCGCGGCAACGGTGTTTACAGGTGAAACGATAGTAGAACAAAACATGAGCGTTTATGCCATTTGGGGTTTGCCGGTGGAGTTTTTAGGCAATGGCGTAATCCTGCCTATGTATGACAATCCGAGCGATTCGAATGACTATTCGCCTCGTGTTGTTTTGGCAGGGGACAGCGTCGACCAAGCAACAAGCATGACTTGGCCGAGCGATCCTGAAAGACAAGGTTTTACATTTGGCGGTTGGTGGAATATGCCAATCAACTTTCTTGAATATCCGACCAATGTGATAAGTCCCGTCGGCGCTTTGCAATATTTTAGCAACACGCCAATCATAGCAGGGGTTACACTTCACGCACGATGGATTATGAATGACGTTCATACGTTAACTTTTATTGCAAGCAGTCCGACAGGCGGAGCGTTGCAACCCTGTCAAACCGCTACTCGAAGCGGTGTAGAAGGTATAAGCATTGCTGATTCACACTACGGCCCGTTTTGGCTTAATCGCGAGCCCGATCCTACTACTCCGCAAGAAAACGGTATCCCGATTGACCGTGCTCAAACCAGCCCGTGGGCAACGCACCCAAGCGCGACATTGCACAGTTGGAGATGGCTTCCTCACGGCGGTGGCACGCAGGCCGGAGCAGTTTTTGTAAGCTTATTAAGCCCGCCTCTGCCTCACCTTTTAACAGAAAGCGCAAATGTATACGCGAACTGGGTATACAGAGTTGCGTTTGAACCGAACGGCGGAAGTTTCGCGAACCCGGATAATCCGGCTAACCCAAGTACCAGCGCATTTATGCGCGATATTCAAACCGTGAATACAGACGGCACTCCTACCGGCGGCGGAATAGTTGCAAACGATTCAGTAACGTGGGTGACATGGCCGCTTCCTCCGAATAATATCCAACCGGTAACATTCTTTCCTACTCCTGAGCGAGCGGGCTATACATTTTACGGATGGTGGACGGCGCAAGTTAACCCGCATGACCACCCTGACCCGACCGACCCCGGTGATGCCGCGCCCGGCGAGCAATTTTTCCCTAATTCTACTTGGGTAGATTCGTCAAGGCAAGTTTGGGCGAGATGGATTCCGGGCGGCGAGGTAAGAGTACGGCTTTTCGTTGAAGACGGTCAATGGGTAGGCTTGACTCCTTTTCAGCAAAATACAAATCACGGTCATGCCCTAACTGTGAACTCTCCATATCAGTGGAGAGATATACCGTCAGGTTCCAGCATACGTGTTTCGGGTGGAACAAGTGTCGGTCCCGGCGCCTCAAGCGGCAATGCGCACGGGTCGCCTGTATACCATCCCATAGGCGGTATGCCGAACGTTCCGATAAGAACCGGATATGTTTTTATGGGCTTTTGGACCGAGCCAAACGGTGGCGGTACGATATTTAACGGCGCTACCATTGTTAATTCTAATACTGACGTGTTTGCGTATTGGGTGCCTGCAATTACAATCAATCTTAATTTTCACGGCGGAACGCAGGCAAACGGAAACGCGATAACGCCGGCAAATCATGTTCGCGTTGTTCCATTAGGTTATAGTTTGAGTGAAGTGGCTCAAGCCTGGAGAAATATGAGAGGAGTCGCTGCCGCCGGAAACGCGGCGCATTTACCTCTTTATTACAGACCTAACGTTTGCACGGGTCTGCGCGAAGGTCTTGGTAATCTTTATGTTTACGGCGCCGTTCACCAAGGTGGCGTACAGGCAGGTGTGTTTAGCACCGAGCCGGGCGGCTTGGGCGAAAGATTCGGCATGAATACAGTAGTCGATGCGGTATGGATGGCTGAACACGGCGCCACCCCTACAACTGCCACGGTTCACGCTGTATGGGCGCCGATAGTTACGTTTAACAGAAATCACAACACATTTGCCTCGGGTCATACAAATCTCCAAATCATGCGGCAGGTAACTTGTAATCGATCATTTGCGACCAATACCATCAAAGGTCTGCGAAATCCGACTCCTCCGGTGTTGCCGCCGGCTCAGACGCCATTAAGCACGCAATGGGCAACGATTGCCAATTGGCCCCAACTTGCGTTAGATGGTCGTGTTTTCCTTGGCTGGTTCACGACGCCGGGTACAGCGGCAGACCCAATGGCAGGCACTCGGGTTACCGAAGAATGTATTATAACTCACGACACAACGCTATACGCGCGATTTGCGTTTGGCTTGGAATTCCATCCGAACGGCGCGCCGGCCGATATTATCGCGTCGGGAGATCAAATACGTTACGTCGCGTCGGTTCCAAGTCCTGCGCTGGGCGATGCTTGGCCGGACGATCCCGTTTGGATCAGAAACGGCGTAAGCGTTCCGTTCCTAGGCTGGAATACGCGTCCTGACGCGGGCGGCATTCCGTATAGCCGTTATTCTCAGATTATGAACTCGAGAAGATTGTACGCTATTTGGGGAAGCGGCGTGTTTTTTGACGCAAACGGCGGTCGATTTGCTAACAACAACACAATTACCGAGATCCCATTCTTCGGAGCGCCATTAGGCGAATCATTAGCGACAGTACCAACTCCGACATTTACGACTCCTAACGGAAATTTGGAGTTTAGACACTGGAACACGCAAGAAAGCACACTTACAACTCCGGGGATAGTGGTTACGACGGCATTGACTCCCGTAGACGCGCAAACATTCTGGGCGCAATGGAATGTACCCATTACATTCAACCCCGGAATCGGCGAATGGCCAAGCGGTACGTCCACAGGCAACAGAATTCATCGCGCGCCATACGGCGGAAGCTTGAATCCGGACACGACAGGCTGGAGTTTGGCAGACAACGATATGCCGTCCAATCCTGCTCTTGCCAATCACACATTTATGGGCTGGCGATATAACGGGCAAGCCGCCAACGCGCCACATATGACGAGCGAGCAAGTATTGAACGCTTCGCAAGTTATGCCCCGAACATATACGGCGGTATTTTACTTAAATGTAACGTTTGATTTTGCAGGCGGCACATATCCGGAAGGAGTTCCGGCTGATCGTGCGGCTACAGACCCTTTGATTCGTCCAACGGCGCTTAACGCGGCTGTCGCTTCAAATCGGATACCTCAAATACCTAACCTTGAGCGTTCGGGCTTTGTATTTATCGGTTGGCGCTATGACAATCAAGCGGCAGGAACGCCTAATTTGCAAGCGGCTGATATTGCGGCTCGAAACGTTACCGTCCCGCTTACCTATACGGCACAATGGGGACGCGAAGTGCGCTTTAACTTGAACGGCGGAACATATCAACCCGGAATTCCCGCGAATCGTCCGTTTGGAACTGAACTTTTAAGACGCGCGGCTCCTGACGGCGGCACTTTGACCGCATTCGGAACTATGCCCGGAAATCCGTCGCGTACAGGTTACCATTTCGTCGGCTGGCAAAGAGTTACACCGCCGATTTACCCGTCGGTTATTGAAACACCCGAAGAAGTAGGAACCACAGCTCGCGTCACATATGGCGGTTATGAATATATTGCCGTATGGCATCCTGTCATAACCTTCAACTTAAACGGCGGAAATTATCAGCCCGGAGTTCCGGCAAATCGTCCGAGCGGAACTGAAAACGTAACGCGTATCGTGCCGACAGACGGAATGTTGTATACAACTCCTGCGCCAAACAATATGCCGGGCAATCCGGAACGCACAGGACTGGTATTCGCAGGTTGGCGAAACGCCGCCGGCGACATTATACAACCGAACGACGTTGCAAACACAGTTCGAACCGTAACCGCAACCTATGTCGCGGTATGGAATCCGGTCATCACGGCGCCGGTAAACAACGCGCTATCACGGAATATAAGGCAGCCGATTAACGGAACAGGACTTCCGGGCGAAGTCATATATGTTGAAATTCTTGATGAAAATGACGATGTCATAATAAGCGGAAACACATCGGTTGCCGCTAACGGAACGTGGGTCTTTACGACGGGTATTGATATTATCACTCCAAATCCATATTTGCCATTCAGATTTACCGCAAGAGCAAGACATGAACATGGGCTTGGTATGATTAGCGATTGGTCAAATGAAGGCAGTTTCTTGCTGAAATCCGCAATCGCTGATCCTACATTCGACGACGAGTTTGTCGGAACCGAAAGTGATCCGGCGATTGTTGACGAAATAAGGCCGACTATTACCGGAGAAGGCGAGCCCGGCGCGACGGTTACACTCAGAATCTATAACGGAGGCAACACGCTTGTAGGCGAATGGGAAATCGACGTTGCGACCGACGGAACATGGAGCTTCACGCCTGATGTTGATCTTGAAGGAAACAAAGACTACAGAGTCACTATTTCTCAAGAAGACCAGCATGGAAATTACAGCAATGATGTTGACACTTGGATAAGAATTGATACCAGAATCTACAGAAGAATTTCAGGCTTTGTACTTTATGACGGATGGAGTTTGTATAACCAAGTGCCTACAGCAACGGTAAGACTTTACAACGCGGCTGATAGCACATTTGTGGCTCAAACTACAGCTTCTGTATTTGTAAATTATGGCTACTTCGAGTTTGTCAGCGTTGATTCAGCGCTAACTTATTACATGGTAATTCATAAGCAAAACCATACCGGCGTAATTGTGCAAAACATCACTTTTGATCTTGCCGCGTATAATATTTCCGGAAATCCGGACGATATTGGCAATATAGATTATACGAATGAAGCCGGAACAAGATTTTTATTGTTCGCCGGCAACATGGACGCGATAAATGACGGTGAAATCAACACACTTGACTGGTCGTTGTTGGTAAATTCGATGTTCCAGACTCATGCTCAAGCTTTAGAACAAGATTTGAACGATGACGGTCAGATTAACGTTTTGGACCAATCGTTGTTGCTTAACAACTTCTTACAAATAAACAGAGTTGTTCAGCACAACGCTTTAACTTTAGTGCCTTAAATCAGATCTACGAACAAAAAAGCAGTCGATGAATTCATCGACTGCTTTTTTGTTGGAATTTTTAATCTCTATTATGATTATGATTCGCATGTGACGGCACTCTGTCCCTAAACAGCAACGTAATCGCCCAAAGTCCCGCCAATCCGACTATGGTGAAAATAATACGGCTTAACATTCCGTGCGTCCCTCCGAAAATCGCGCCGACTATATCAACCCCGAAAAGCCCTATACTTCCCCAGTTTATCGCACCTATAATAACCAATATTAAAGCTAACTTATCCATATTAAATGCTCCTTTTTAAAAAATAAATAAATTTTCAGTTATAGTATGTTTAAAAAACCGAAAAATTATTCAAACTTCAAAAAAGGAGCAAATATTTGATAAATTTATAATTTTCGAATCTTAATAATGTAAATCACAAGCGCAATAATAAGCCATAACCCAATCCCCATCATAATTCCCCAAATCATGTTTCGAGGAAATTGAGTCGTAAACACGTGAGGAAGTCCCATACGAACAAACAATAATCTTATCGGCGCGAAAAAGCTTATAAGAAGCGCAACCGCCGCAATTGCCCACGAAAATATTGCATAATTAAAGAATCGCGGCTTAGCTCTGCCGCCTTTAATCCAAAGATAAACCAAAACTCCGCCGCCAAGCGCGAACACGCCCGCGACAATCCGCATAATCAAATTCATATGAAGCAAAAGCCCCATTGTGTGATAACCGTTAATGATAAACTGCAACACAATAACCGAGACAAACGCCCATGTCATATTGATCATGTACCAGTTTGTCAAACGATTTTTCGCCGCCTGTCGTTCACGATTCCGTTCTTGCTTGTTTTTGATTTCTTCAAGATTTTTTGCCATTTTTATTCCCTCCATTTTAAATTTTAAAAAGTATTGACAATTTAAAAACAATATGATATAATGTTTCGGAAGCGGTCAGTCGGATGGTCGCTCTCACTAATAAGTGTATCTTGTTGAAAGCGCCGTCCTTACCGTAGGGCGGTGTTATTTTATGTCCGGAGTTCTAATCAGGTATAGCATAATAAGTATAACTATTATGTATTCCATAAGCGGCTCCTTTCCGTGATGCAACCCAAACCGCTTCCGAAACATTTTACCATATTATTAATTTATACTAAAGTTCATTATTCTCATACATAATTATCGCCAACACCGCCGGCCCGACGGTTTCGGTGCGCAAAATCCGCTCTCCAAGCCCGATTAACTTAATTCCGCTTAACTCCGCAAGCTTCGCTTCGCTTTCGTCAAATCCGCCTTCCGGACCGACTAAAAATCCAATATTTCCATAATTCCTAATATTCGACAAAGTATCCCGCAAATCCTTTTTTCCACCTAAAATTTCATACGGCATAATCGCTAAATCAAGCGCGCCCATCTTTGCGGCGGCAATTTCAAACGCAATCGGCAAGTGAACAACCGGCACAATCCCGCGTCCGCACTGCTTCGCCGCCTCAAGGGCAACCTTTTGCCATCGCGCTGTTTTCGCCGCTTTGTCTTTCGCGGTCTCAAGCTTAACCACAGTATATTTCGTAATCACCGGATAAATTTCACAAATCCCAAGCTCGGTACATTTTTGAATAATCGTCTCCATCTTCCCCGACTTCGGAATCCCTTGAAACAGAACCGTCCGAATGTTCGGCTCGCTCGTGCATTGCAAAACCTCGTCAATCCCGGCGACACACTCGGATTTATCAACCATTTCAAGAGTGCAGCGATACTCGCCGCCCATTCCGTCGAAAACGATAATTTGATCGCCGCGCTTTAGCCGAAGCACGCGGCTTATATGCCCCGCATCCTCGTATATATGAATTTTATCGCCATTAATATCATTCGGCTTTACAAAAAATTTATGCAAATTAACTCACCTCGTCATACCATATAAGCGCTAAATGACCTGTTAAAATATCCTGCATCATCATACCATTTAAAATACAAGCGAATTGTGCGGTCGTATTCATTCCAAGTATATCTCGCGCCGTTAATCGAATACCGCGATAAGTGGTTAGTCGGATGGTAGCCCAAACTTTCGATTGCAATCAATGTGCGCCCGCCTATATTGTAGCTGGGTATATCAAAATACCAGAGACCCAACATTGGATGATGATAATAGGCAAGCCTAACTCGTATATCGGTAAACAAAACTTCGCCGACAACCTTGTCAGGAGCGTTGCGTTCAATCGATTGATGTTCTTCCGCAAATACTCTGTTTGGGATGAGTGAAAGCAAACGCTCTTCTTCGCTCCATTCGCCTGTAAACCCAAAACCGTCCTCGAACAAATCTTCGGCAACTATAAAAGTCCGTCCCATAATGTTGTACGACTGAATCGGACGTCCATTTACAAATGCCAATATATCTGTAGAATATACAGTAGGATTGATCGGCATAAACCGCCGATGAAAAAAACGTTCTAAAGTAGACGCAGGATGACCGAATACTACAGTATCACTCGGCAAACGCAAAGGTATATGTTCGATACTTCTACTCGGCACGTCTGACCTGCCCCCCCAAATATATACCGGCCGAGTTCTTAGGGATATAACCGCTTGAGGATTATGAATTGTCAGCGACATCAAATTCATGCCATAGGGAATCGCGCCCGCGTCAATTTTTGCAATACTTGCGGGAAAATTTAATGAAGTTAGAGTTTCCGCAACGCTCCTGAAAACATATCCTTCAATCTTCGTCACCGGATATCCGTTTATTTCCGCGGGAATATCAACCGCGCCGCCTGACCCGATATATCCTGTAATCGTAATCGTTCCATCAAAAATTCGATACTCAAAATCGCCTGCGGGCGAACCCGCAGCCGCCGACAAAATCAAGCCCGTCATAAAAACTATTACCAACATTACGCAAACGAACCTTTTCATAAATTTCCCTCCTTAATTACTAATCACAAACCAAAACCGCCCACTCGCCGTCGATTTCGACACTTTTTATCGTGAACCCGCTCGCCTCAAGCGCGGATTTCACCTCGTCAAGCCTGTCAATTATAATCCCGCCCGCGATAAACACGCCGTTTTCGGCAATCAAATCTCTCGCTTTCCCCGCGATTTTTATAATAATATCCGCCACGATATTCGCGACGACAATATCGTATTTTCCATCGATAAAGCCATCGCTCAAAACGTCGCCCGCAAACGCTTGATACCGCTCGCTTGAAATTCCGTTTTTATCGGCGTTTTCCCGCGCGGTCTCGGCGGATTGCGGGTCAATATCAACCGCAACGGCGGATTTCGCGCCTAACAAACACGCAATCACCGACAAAATCCCGCTTCCGCAGCCCAAATCGAGAACAGTCGTATCAGCGGTCACAAAACGCTCCAACTGCTGTATACACAAGCGCGTCGTCTCGTGCGAACCCGTGCCGAAACTCATCCCCGGATTGATGTAAAACACGGTTCTGCCCGTATCCGTCGGCGCAACTTCCCACTCGGGGCAAATAATAATCTTCTCGCCCACGAAAATCGGCTTAAAATATTGCTTCCAACTGTTCGCCCAATCTTCGTGGTTAATGGTTTCGGTTGTGAAGTTTACATCAAATCCGAATTCAATTTGCTTGATTTCCTCGATTTTCTCCGCCTCATTTTGCGCAACGTAAACACAAACCGCAGGTTCCGCTCCGCCCAACGCGAAATCCTCATCCGGCGGAAGCTCCCCGTCATTCAGTGGAACGCCAAAATCCGCGCCGACAACCTCAAATTCGGCAATATCCGCGCCACAAAGCCTGTCGCATAAAGCGTCAAGCCTGTCGCCGGTTGTGGAAATCATAAGTTTGATGTAGTTCATACAAAAACTCCTTTTTCGCGCCCAACGGGCGCAGGTTTTTGCCGCCACGGCGGCAGGCTTTTAGGGCGTTGCCCTAAAAACCATTATTCAGAGCGAGGCTCTGTAGCATTGCGCGGTCGCGCGCGGCGAGTCAAGGACCAGTCCTTGACAATCCAGCAAACTTTTGCGCGCCAAAAGTTTGATCAAAACCGGTCGCCCGGCGTTGTCGCAAAACGCTTGCGCTGCGCAACGAATCGGCGACGGTGAGTTCAAACAACTCGCCCCTATCCAAACGACATCTCGCGCTTTTAGGGAGTGGCATCCGGATTGGTTTTTTAATCCGGCTAATGCCACCCCTGTCAAAACCATCCAAGAACACGAGTTGTTTTTTAACGAA